>Ga0137379_10000200_pt1 | contig 50971 bp, 35 predicted proteins | sample SagtaG_18_FD_104812 | JGI IMG/M metagenome (GOLD analysis project Ga0137379, IMG submission 104812) | Vadose zone soil microbial communities from Sagehorn Ranch, Mendocino, California, USA - Sage2_L_80_16 metaG | ecosystem: Environmental > Terrestrial > Soil > Vadose zone | place: USA...
ATTCCGCGAGGCCGCTGGATAAAACGGGCACGACGGCATCAGATAGCGCGAACAAAGGACACCGGATAAACATCCGGTACCGGACAGAGAAAAGCCCCGCGCACAAAAAATCTGACACACTCCGGCGGCCTTGCGGGCCTCCATCGCGACCACGTCGGCCGTCATCGCCCCGGCCCGCAACGCGGCGGCGATCCCGGCGACGACATGCTCGTGCGCCATCCGCCGGTGCAGCAGCAGGACCTCGACCAGGGCCCGGGTGCCGGCCGCGTCCCCGTGCGCCGTGCGCGCGGCCGCCCACCAGGCGTCATGGACCGGGGTGAACCGGCCCGCGGCCCTGGCCTGATGCAGGACCGTCGCCCCGGCCAGCGCGCCGGGCTTGCGCAGGAGCCCCTCCAGGTAGTGATCCAGCTCCAGGCGGCTGCCGCCACGGCCGGCCAGGCGCTCGTGCCGCGCGACCTCAGCGCGGCCGTCATAGACCACCAGATCAGAGGCGTGCAGCAGCACCCGCACCTGATGGCCGATCAGGCGCATGGGCACTGAGTAGCGGTTCATCCGCACGGTGACCTGGGCATAGCGGTCCACTCGCGGCGTGAACATGCGCCCGGTCTCGAAGGCCTCGGGCGGCAGCGGGGCCAGCAGCGGCCTCTCGATCGCGAAGAACTCCCCGGCGGTGCGCGTGCGATCCGCGATCCGGCGCTCCTCATCCTCCTGGTCCCAGACGTCAAGCAGCGCATTCAGCTCGGCTATGGTGCCGGCCTGGGGAACCGGGACCAGGTGGTTGCGGCGGAACCGGCCGACCTCGCCCTCCACGCCGCCCTTCTCATGGGCTCCTTGCAGGCCGGGCTGGCAGTAGAAGGCATCCAGTCCGGCCCAGGACCGGAAGGCGGTCCACCGGTCTGTCTCCACCCGGGCCCGGGTGAAGCCGAGCACGCGGGCCACCGCTGAGGTCAGGTTGTCGTAGCGGACCTTCCCGGCAGGCACGCCGCCGAGCACGCTGAAAGCGTGCACGTGGCCTTCGAAAAACGCCTCCTGCCCCTCCGAAGCCGAGACGCGGTGCACCGCCTTACCAGAGAAGGACAGCCGGAACACGAACATGTAGCACAAGGTGCGGACCCCGGCCAGGTCGATCCAGACGTCGCCGAAATCGACCTCGGCGTCCTGGCCGGGCCGGTGGGTCTGCGGGATGAAGACCTGCGGCGGCCCGCGTCCCGCCTCGACCCAGATCTCCGGCTTGCGGCCCGCGACGCAGGCCCGGACCATCGGATAGGAGATGCCGTCCCGGTCCGCCTCATGCTCGGCCATCAGCCGGTCAAAGATCCGCTTGGTGGTGTGCCGCTGCTTGCGCGGGGCATCAAGATCAGCCCGCAGGATCCGGTCGATCGCCTCTTTATGCCGGTCCAGGCGGGACGTGCGCCGGGGAAGCTCCTTCCGCGGCCCGGGCCACGCAGACGACAGCGCCAGGGCCACCGTCCGCCGGCCCACCCTGTACTTCCGGGCCAGATCCCTGCTCGACAGTCCATCGACCCGGGAGTCCCGGCGGATCGCCGCGTAGAGCTCGACCCTCGACATCGACTGCATACGGGCCTTCCACCACACCTACCTCAGAGTGTGGGGAGACACCCGGAGCACGCTCATCCTCCCACGCCTGCACACCGGTGGAGTCACGACTCACCGACACCGGGTCCCCCATGAAAACCGGTGGCCTCAGAGCTGACCAACAAGCGGAGTCAAAACTCACTCACAGAACCATACGGGCGCCCGACCGGCAGCCGGTGCCGTTCGTCGACCACGATCACGTCGACCGGGGTGTGATCGGCCTGCACCTGCTCAAGGAGCCCGGTGATCTCGGGCGGCGTCCCGCCGGCGGACCGGCGGGTCCTCGCCGCGTCCCTGCCTTCCCGGGCCGTGACCCTCTTCACCGGGTCGAGCCTGGCGATGCGTCGCAGCACCGTCCCCCGCGACGGCACGCGCAGCCCGCGGACCCTGCACTCCCGCGTGATCTCCCGGTAGACCGAGGCCGCCGTCCGCCGCTGCCGCGTCAGGTAACGGGTCCGCAGGACCTCCCGCATGACCGCTTCCGCCTCATCGGGAAGCCGCCCGCCGCCGCGGCCGCCGCTGGAGGTGCCGGGCAGCAGGTCCGACGCCAGGCCCTCACCCGCCCGCCACCGGCCGACCAGCACGTAGACCTGCCGCCGGGACACACCCAATTGGGACGCCGCCGCGTCGGCGGCATCCAGGCCCACCACCCGCTGCGCGGCGAGTTCCCTGATCACATCCGCCCGGCGGACAGCCAGGCCCCACGCCTCCGTAGGCGCGGTCAGCACGCCGCGCTCTGCCACCACCGTGTCATCGGCCATTCCGGAGTCCCACCGCCCTCGCGCACACGAGTACGGAACGGAAGCGACCGTAGCGCAGGCGACTCCGGGACACGCCGGAAACCCGAAGCCGCCTGCACTCAACCGCGTTCGTCCACGTCACCCGCGCAGGCGAGTTCGGACATTCACACTGAGGCCTGCATCTCAGGATGTCCTGCTGGGGGATCCCCCAACGGACACCCCGGCGGGCGCCGCACTCGCCCTTTCCTGCTCCTGCCGCGGCCGAGAGGGCGGGCGGTCAGTCCAGGTCGTCCCAGTCCCATGGCGCGGCCGGGCACCCCGGCCGAACCGGAACTGATCCGCGCGGCCTTCCTGCTCGAGGAACAGCCTGAACATGCCGGCCGCCGACAGCCGGGCGGCCAGCGCGGCGGCCTGCTCACCTGCGCCTGCCTCCCGCAGCCTGCCCAGCAGGTCGGCCACGCCGTCCGGGTCGTCGCTGGCGGCGATCCTGGTGGGCAGCGACCGGACGTGCGAGCGGCGTCTTGCGTGGATCGACGGCCGACCCGAGCCGCCAGCGCCCAGGCCAAGCGGGCGATCCTGACCGGCCGGGTACTGCATATCGGCCGTTACGGAGTAACACCGACATTGACCGCGTAATACAGCGGAGTATTACCCGGTCGATGTCAGTCGTGGTAGCGGACGTCGTCGCTGAGCCACCCCACAGCCTTGAGATCACGGGCAAGCCACCTGTAGGCAAGGTTTGTGGCTGGCCGCGCCACGTGGAGGTCCAGTGGTAGGTTCTCTACCGTCCGAGGACCGAATGTCGAGCGAGGCGTCCGTCGCCGGGCCTGGCCGAACTCGTACAGCGATTCATCCGCGCGGTCGGTGACCAGCTGAAGGTTGACCGGCGGAATCGACCGTGCACCCAGCGATGGATCTTGGACGAACTCGACCACCATCTCTACCTGGGATCTTTGGGTGTCGCCGTCGAACCTCGCCGCAAGCCCGTCCACGCGGACCGGCAGGATACTGTGAAGACCGAGAGCCGCGCCGAAGCTGGGAAAGTTCAGCTCCACCAGCTCACGGTAGCCGACCAGAGCATCCCGCAGGACGCCCGTGGCAATCGTCACGGTCAGTTCAGGTGAGTAGTTCTCCCAGGCCCACTTCCTGGCCGCATATGGCCGGTCGGCTGCCGGCCACGGCGGTTCCAGAAGTTCGCCGGTCTCCAACTCCAGCTGGGCGTGCAGCCAGCGGACATCAGCGGACTCGATCGTGGTTCCGGCGCCTTGCCAGGTGGAGTTGACCGAGTTCTCGACCGTCACCATCCAGTCGGCGACCTTCTCTCGAAGCGCGGCGACCTCGATGGTCTTCGGCTGCTGGCTGGCGCCGAACTTCATCACGAACTGGCTGAGGAACCACAGGCGCTCGCGAGCCAGTCGAGACGTCTTCGAAACTGGGAGCGTTCGCCGCCTGAGCATTGCCAGGAGCCGCTCCCGCAGCCTGCGCTGCGCCCAGAGCCACCGCCCGAGTTCCGCGTCCGGGAACCCGTACTGCGTCCAGCGCTCCCAGCCTGACGCGATGGTGATCTGCGGGTGGATGCTGTCGAGCTGGACGACCTCGGGCGGTGGCACGGTCTTCCGCGCCTCCGCAACGGTCAGGTACGCCGACTCCAGCCAGGCCCCCCATCGGACGAGGTGGCCTTGCTGGTGGCTAGCCAGCGACTCGGCGAGTGGTCCAAGTCCGTCCAGGAGGGCCTGCTCGGCCTCCCGGAGCCACGCGGCGGCGAGGATAGCGGGGTTGGGCCCGGGCCCTTCCACCGCCGCCCCTTCTCCCGCGCCGCGTCGCCGTTTGATCATGGCGACGATCGCCGTGTCGGTGAGATCCTTCGCCCAGCCCGCGGTGTGGGCGTCGCCCGGCGCGACCTCGCCGAGAATCCACAGCGCAGCCGCAGGGTTGACACGGGCCAGGCGGATCATGAGTCGTTCCTGCACCGGAGCCTCACTCGTGGCCACCGCGGACGCGAGCGCATAGCGCCACCGCGGGAACGTCGCCGGACTGGCCGCGGATTCCAGGGCTACGACGCTGGAGGCGATGGCCTGGGCTCCGAAGTGCTGCTCGAACAAGGGCAGCGCAAACGTCAGGACGCCACCGTCATTGACCACGAGGTCCGTGGCTGCAAGTTGCCGGATGCGCGGCTCGGTGCCGAACGACGCGGCGCGTACCAGGCCTGGGCCCTCCAGAACGCGGGCGGCGAGACGGGCAAGATCGTGCCAGGTCTCGTCGGTGGCCTGCGCCGAGTGCCGTGACCGGATGATGGTCTCAGCGAGGTCGGCCAGTAGCTGGAGCCGGGATACCCTCGCGTCGCCGCCCGCGTTGAGCCGGGCGGCGAGAGCAAGGACGGACAGTGGGCTCTCCAGCAGTCCCACCGTCTCCTGCGACCAGAGTCCCCACGGAACGCGCTCACCCACAAGTACGTGGAGAAGGTCGGCGCCCCGCTCGGCGGGCCACGGATCAACTCGAAGCAGCTCCTGATCGTTGACCGGCACCCCGGGTCGGGAGGTGGCCAGCACCGACACGCGCGGCCATATCTGCACCAGTTCGCGTACGTCGTTGAGCAGGTAATCGGCCTGCTTGGGGCTGATGCTGTCGAGATCGTCGATGACGATCCGGCATGCCTTGACCGGATCGCCGCCGATGGCCGCCGTGACCACCGATTCGAGACCGCCGCTGATCTCCCTGGCGGCCAGCCACACCGGGATCTCGACCTCCGCGTCCTCGCCTGCCGCGTGGAGTGCCTCTTCCAGCCACCGCAGCGCCTGCTCGGACTTTCCGGCCCCCATCGGTGCGACCAGTACGCGCAGCTGTCCCTCGGGTACCCGGACGGCCGGATCGCGGTGATTCGCCATCCAGGTGACCACGTCGTTGATGCGATCCGGCGGGAGCAGGGCGGCTAGGCGGACGGATCGTTTCGCGCGGGCCTTGGCCGTTGCGCGGGCCAGCGCGTCCGCGCGGGAGCGCATCCGGGGTGAGAACGGCAGGGCCGCCGCGATCTGCTCCAGCAGAGGCTGCGGATCGAACGATGCGGCGGCGACCTCGGCGACCTGGTCGTCGCTGAGCGTCCAGCTCCGGTGCTGTCGTTCATGGTTGTCGAGCTCGGACTGCTTCCACGACCGCAGCAGGTCGGCCGGGTAGTGCTCCGGCGTGTCGTCGATCTCGGCGGCATGCGGGATGCACAGTATTAGCAGGTTGTCGTAACTCTGGTTGTCGGCTTGGCTCATGTGCGGATCCCAGCGAGGGCCGCCTTCGCTGCGCGCGTGGATGTGAGCGACACGGCTGTTGAGAAGCCAGGCCCCGGTGGCCTCGTTCCGGCGAAACAATGGCTGCCCGCAACCGGGTTTGCAGCAGCCGAATGCCGTGGCGTACAGCCGCTTGACGGTGGTGGCGCTCGGCGGCGGATGCTCGATTGGCTCATGAGGGGTTGAGCCGGTGCGTCTCACCTGCCCATCCTGCCAGGCGCGCTCAGGAAAGTGACGCTGTACCTTGACGTGCAGGGTCCCAGGGGCAAGCTGGACCAGCTCCTCCACGGGTTCGGCGCTGTGGTCCTGCCCGGGCCGCCGCCTGGCCTGGATGAGGTGCCGCCGGATAAGGCCCTGGTCTGCGTGGACTGGCAGGATGGCGTATTCGTTGAGCCACAGGGTATGTAGTTGCTCTGCGTGATGACGGATCGGCGGCGTCCGGCACAGCTAGTGTGGCGTTGGCCTCGCTCGGCGTCCCGAAGACTGGGTCTACCTCGACAGGGGGCTCACCGAGACCAGCCGCGCTAGGGCAGGCCTCGACCAGGCCCTGGCCGCCGTCCGCGAGGGGCGACACCCTGACCGTCACCAAGCTCAACCGGCTCGCCCGGGCAGTCCCCGACGCGCTGGACATCCTCGGCCAGCTCTCCGCCCGCGGCGTCTGCGCAGGGAATTCGTGAAGTAGTAATCGACGTCACTGCCGTTCAGAACGGACACGTACTCGTCACGAATCAAATGACGGAGAGCGCGACCGTGATGAGCAGGGAGGCAAGCCCGGCCAAGAGCCACCGCAGGGCGCGGCGGAGCTGCCTGTAGCGGTAGCGATGAAGGTGACTGCATTCCCACAGTTCGCGGAGTGCCTCGTCAAGGATCTGCTCCGGCGACTCGGTGGCTCTTTGTAGCTTGAAGTCCTCGAATGTCTCGGCGCCGCTGCCGTGGGTGACGAAGCTGTAGATGGTCCCGGGCCAGGCGGCCTGATCGGGGAGCTGAGGACGCCACTGGAAGAGAGTCACGGTTGCCAAGGCCGCATTGGTGACCGAGAAGCCGACACAGATGAAAGTCACAACCGCGCCCGCGATGACGATGGCGCCCGGCTTATGACTGGCCCATCCGAAGGCGAGCGCGATACCGGCGACCACGAGCGCGTTCGTACTCAGCAGAGTTCCGGCTCTCGCAGCGATGCTGCCCCTGAGACTGTCCCCTCGGAGAATATGCCAGTGCACGCGGTTGAGCTGCTCTTCGATAGAAGTCCCGCGGGCAGTGTCTGAGCTCATAATCGCAGCCTCACTTCGCCGTACATGACCATACGGTCATGAGCCATATGCCCGTCCAAGGCATACCAAGTAGAGCCGGTACCTGTGACCCATAGTGTTCGCTCTTGAGCGAATTGTCGATCATTCAGGCCTTCAGAAGGCTCGCCGCCGCGCCGGATCACGTCAACCGCTGGTGGAATCCCGCGCGGCCCTTTCCTGCTGGCTTCCCCCCCGCGTTCAGCTCCCGCAGCGCCACGGCCATCAGGAGACGAGTCAGTCCGAAAGCGCTCGTGATCTACTCCCTTCGTGGCCTCGCCCAGCTGCCCGGCAGCGATCTCCCGCTCGGCGGCCGCGCAGATACCGTCGGCCCACCCGGGCAACCCTGCGGCCAGCTGAAAGGCATCACGCAGCTCAGTTTCCGGCACGGTCATGGCCAGATCCAGGGCCTGGTCTCGCAGATCCCCGCCGCCGAACGGGGCCAGCAAGTCCTCATCTTCGGGAACGCCGCCGGGTTCTTTCCCCCGGCTGATCGGCCACCGGTACTCGACCTGCCCGGCCAGGGCGCGACGCCATCGACGGGGGCCAGGACAAACGAGCACTGCGATGGTCCCCCTGTCGACCCCACGCTGCCGGAGCGCATCAACTGCGCCGCGGTATAGACCCAGTCACTGCTGACCGGGCGGGGATGAGGACCGCCCGGGATCCAGCTTGGCGAGCTCGGGCCAGGGACCGTATGGGTGAGCATCACAGGGGCCTGCGGTCTCGTCGGCGATCAGCGCCGGGTGCAGTCCGTACCAGCCGAGCACCACATCGCTTGGGGCCGGGGGCGGCTCGCCGTAGCCGGCGGCCGCATGGCGGCCCTAGATCGCGGTGAGAGTGGTGACCCTGTCTGAGCAGGCACCGGGCGTGTGTGTAAGCCAGGATGTCTGCCGGTCCTTGCCGGAGCAGGATCACCGTGGTCTGGTCGCGGCGGGCGTCGCCGTGCGTATCGCACAGCAGGCACTGGTAGCTGGCCGGGCTTGCCCGCCCGGTCAGCACGTCAGCGGCGGCCCCCGCACCATCGCCTCGCGCACCTGGGTGGCGATGACGTACCGCCGCTGCCTGCCGGCGCTCATCTGCGAGTTCCCCATCTCGCCTGATGGCAGCTTGCAGGCGGGCATGGCCGTGGTGTGTCGGTGTCCCAGTCCAGCATCCGGGTGGCCTGGTCGCAGAGTCCGCACCACGGGGGCAGGGGCGCCGACGTCGCTGCGGTCGGCGGTGCGGGCAGTTCTTCGGGGGACAAGCGCGATGCCAGCACCGCGTACGGGTTCCGGACGCCAGCGGAGTTGGCGGCGACGAAACTCGCCAGGGCCTGCGGCGGCCAGCCGGCCGCCAGGGCCCGCGGCTACAGCCGGGCCGAGCCGGTCACGCTGACCCGCTGTCAGCGGCCACTGCGGGCCCAGCGCGGCGAAGAATTCACCGGCTCCCGCCGCCTGGCGCGGGTTTTCCACAGGCCCGGGCCGTTGGCGCGGGCGCGCGCGGGCGGCGGACGGTTCCCTGGATGGTTCTATGGACGGTTCGGGTGCAACCGCTGCACCCCGTTGCGGAAATGGCTGCACCCCGTTACTGCGGTGGCTGCACCCCGTTCGGGCCGCGGGGTGCGGCGGTTGCACCTCGCTGGCATCGTTATCCACAGCCGTTTCAGATGCGGGGTGCAGCGGTTGCACCCCGCTGTCACGCTGATCGCCGCCTGCCTTCCTGGCTGCCCGGACGCGGGCGGTAAGGCCCGGGAACTGGTTTTCCAGCGCGGCGAGGTCGTCGTCGTCCAGGTCGTCGCGGATCAGGTGCATGGGCAGGTCCCAGCCTTGCGGCCGCTGGGCGGGCCGCTTGATCTTGGCTGCGATGACTGCCGGGTCGCAGGGCCGGATGGTGCCTTCGGCCTCGAGGCGGTCCAGGGCGGTGCGTACGGTCCGCTCGGACAGGTCGGTGTAGCGGAACGCTGGGGAACGCGTCCTTGCCGTCAGGCCCCGCGTGGTTGGCCAGCCCGACCAGCACCGCCTTGCACGCGGGATTCCGCTTGCCGTTGCGGTCGCGTGGTACGGGCGCGAGATTGAACGCCCACGAGATCGCCTCGACGCTCATGGCGTGACGTCCTGGGCCCGCCCCGAAGGCGATGGCAGGCCGCCAGGTCATGCCGGACGCCGCGGGTGCGGGTGTGCAGCGGGGCCGCGCACGGAAATGCTTCCCGGGGCATGTTGATCGTCCTCCTGTTGGCAAGGCGTAGGTCGGGTGGAAGGCACGGGCAGGGCTCCCGCTGGGCAGGTAGATGTCAGCCGACTAGGTCGTCGCCAAAAGTGGCGGCCTGGTCAGGTCTGGGTCAGACGGTCCGCGTCGCTAGCGGAGCGGGTGTCAAGGGCACAATCAATGCCGCTGCTCTTATCTAGACACCTGGCACGTTCGTGCTGGACGAGGGCTTCGGCGACGCTCAATCCGCTGGGCGCTGCCGTCACGGCGTGCTGTTGCTCCAGGCAGGGCGTGTCCTCCACAGCCCGGCGTTGCATGCCCACCCAGTTGCGCGGGCGCGGGATGATCCGTGGCTAGTCAAAATGGGGGCAGGGGTGCTGCCGGTCAGTCCAGGGGCTGTCGCTGTGCTGGCGGTAACGGTCCTAAAAAAGCCGCGCGCGTCCTTGAACTGACCGGTGGTGTACCAGGTCAGGCCAGGGTGACGGGCCTCGAGCTGGCCGAGCGCCAGGCGGCCCAGCCCGCAGAACTGGAAATCCGGGTCGAAGCTGATCTTGTAGAGCAGCCCGGCACCGCAGGGCGGGCAGATCCCGTACCTGACCTCGCCGAGCGTCTCGCCCTCGCTGACGACCTCGAACTCGAAGACCTGCGCCTGCGTGCCAGCCAGCTGGGCGCGCTGGCTGCGTGTCGGCTTTGCGCGCTCGACCGCGTGCCGCCGGGCGTAGCTGGCTGCCTCGTAAAGCCTCCAGGCGAGGCTGGTGTCCAGATCGGCGGCCGTGATCACAGACCAGCCGGGCAACTCAACGCTGTCCTGCTCCAGCAGGAAGGCTAGGCGCGCCCGCCACGCTTCGGCGAACTCCGCGGGCTTGCGATGAACGCTGTCCTGCTCGGCTACGGTGACCTCGTACGCCTCCCGCACGACTGCCTGCACTGCCCCTGCGCACGCGGCGGTCGACAACCTCCTCCGCGGACAGCCGCGGCGCGGTCATGTTCGCAGCCAGCGAGGCGCGAAGATCGCGCAGCCAGCGGTACCGCTCGGAGCCCGGGGACGGCAGCGGATCTGGCAGCGGTTCCGACAGCAGGCGGCTCGGCAGCATGCGGGCACTGTAGCCGAGGGGCAGGACGCCGGCAGCGTCCGTCACCTGGCGGCCGGCGACATGCTGGCCGGCGGGCCGTTGGACGGACCAGGGCGCCGGGCCTCTGGCTCAGTTTTGTGTCTCATTCACCCGTGCGGGACCGTCCGCCACCGGCCGCCCGGACATCATCCGGCTAGGTCAGACATGCTGACGGCTACTCGCGGACACCGGTCAGCAGACTTGGAAAGCGTGTTGGGGGCACGATGGACGAGGGTGAGGACCGCCCGCGTCCAGAGGCCGTCAGCTTGGCTCTGAGCGCTTTGTCATGTCCGATGCGCGCCCAAGTCCTCCTGCGGCAGCGCACCGCGCCTGGTCAGGGCGGGGGAAGATTGGTTCGCTTACAAACGAGCGATCTACCGTGATCCGGCCGCCTTGAGGATGCGTCATTGGGTCGCTGGGGCGGTGCCAGAACTGGATTATCTGCACGCAGATGCGGCTTGGGGCGGGGCAATCTCAAGCCGGAAATATTCGGCAGGGATCTGCGCGCCCTATCCGTCCGCGACATCTCGCTGCGGCGATGTCCAACTGGGCATAGGGTCGCGCGCCAGCGACTCCCAAGTCGCATGCTCACGATCCTGTCGCTGGCAGGCGGACCTGGGACCGCCGTGGCCGCGCCCGCGATAGGCGGCGCGAAACGCTCATATGCGAGCATCTCGTAACAGCGCTCGGCGCCAACGCACAGCCGGGACCCGATCCGGTAACAATCCCGCCCACTCAAGCACCTCATCAGGGCGCCGCCATCACATCAAACGACAGTGTCCGCGACGCGATGGCGCAGGTCACAGCTCTGGCTGACGCGAAAGCTCAGGATAACACTGGCTCAAAGTCCCTGTTCTGGGGTGCGCTGATCGCCGGGCTTCTGGTGGTGTACTTCCTGCCCAGCCTGATCGGCGCCATCCGCTACGTCGAGGGTCTCGGCTGGCTCGTGGCCTTCAACGTGCTGTTCCCCGGCGTCGGGTGGCTGGCGGGCATGATCCTGGCCTGCACGCTCCGCCGCCGCGAACCACCCGTTGCGTACCTGCCGACGGGCTACTACACACAGTATCCCCGTCAATACTGGTAGATACAGGAGCCAGGATCAGCGGCTCCTCAAACGATTCGCCGGGCGGCCGGTGCCCGCACGGGATGAAGGTAGGCGGGCACGTCGGCTTGGCCCTGTCCTGCCCGGCTGGCGAGAGACCGGGTCTGTTGTCTTGGGCCAGGCCCTGAAGACCGGGCAGGGCAGTTAGCCGACCGGCCAGCCTGGTGAGGGTTAGCTCCCGGGATGCGGGTGGGCCTTGTCGATCCACTGGATGAGCGCCAGAGCTGAGCCGCCGAAGTGCTCGTGGACGCGCGCCTGGATGGCTTTCAGCTCGTGACCGGGAGCGAAGTCACGGTCGGTTTCCTGGCCGCAGGCGCACACGCGGATACGGAACGGACCCTCCTCGGGCAGACTGCCGTAGGTGATGGAGTTCTGCGACTGGTTGGCCAGCGGGTCAGGCCGACCGATGTAGGCGTCGTACACCGGGTGCCCGGCCGACAGCGGGTGCCCTTCGCCGCTAAAAGTTGAAGAAGTAATTCTGCTCTGACGGTGTGCCGTACTTGGCTGGTGAAGTTAACGCAGCGGTCACGGAGCCGGGCGGGGCCTATCCGGCCGGCCCGCCTCCTGCTACCGGCGGGCTGTCCGCCGCGGGGGGCTGGCCTGCTGTCGCGAGCGAGACGCTGGGTCCGCACGGACGGCGCCCGCGGGCGGAGACAGCGGAGAAACCGGGAAGCTGGTGCTGGCGAGCCGGGACGCTTCCGGACGGAGCGCGGGCCGGGTGCGCTCACGGTTGTCGCGCAGGGCGGCCTCCTGGCCTTTTGGGGAGCGAGCGCCGAGGGTGACAGCGTTGGTGACTACCGTGAGGACGTCGGAGACGTCGAAGTCGAGCCTGGCCGCGACCCGCACGGTCTGGTAGGCGGTGTCGGTGGGCAGGATGCGGGCGATCTCAGCCAGTTCGGGGTTATCGACGTGGTGGAGCTGGTCATCGAAGGTCTGGAGTTCCCGGCCTGCGGTGATGGGGCGGATCTGCCGGGCGGTCTCCTCCGGCAGGAGGTCGGCGATCAGCACGGCGACGTTGAGCATTGCCAGGTACTGGCGGACTGGGTCGTCCAGTCGTCGTTCCCATGATTCGATCCTGGCATCGATGAGCATGGCGGCCAGGGGCTGGCGGCGGTCGCGCAGGGCGGCGCGCAGGGCGGCCGGGCCGTGCTGTTGCAGGATCTCGGCGGGGTCTTTGCTGTTGAGGAGCGCTGTTTGCAGGTTCGCGGTGAGCGGCCGGAGGATGCCGTGGGCGCGGAGGGCGGCCTTGCGCCCGGCGGTGTCGCTGTCGAAGGCGACGAGGATGCCGGTGCGGTCCAGGTCGGCGGCCTGGCTGATGAGGGCGGCTTGCTGGCTGGTCAGGGCGGTGCCGCAGGGGGCGAGCCCGGCGTGGCGGCCGGGGTCGGCTGTGGTGACGGCGATGGCGTCGAACGGGCCTTCTACAAGGACGGGCGTGGCCCCTCGGGCAAGGGCCGGGCGGGCGTGGTGCAGCCCGAACAGCAGGCTGCTTTTCTTGTATCCAGCGGTCTCGGGGCTGTTGAGGTATTTCGGCACGTCGGGGCCGGCACGCGGGTGGGCGCGTCCGATGAACCCGGCGAGCGTGCCGTCGGCGTCGCGGACCGGGAGCATGATCCGGTCCCGGAAGATGTCGATGAGGGTGCCGCGGGAGGATGGTCTGGCGAGCCCGGCTGCCTGGATCTCGCGGTCGTCGTGGCCGAGGCTGCGCAGGTGGCCGGTGAGCGTGCTCCACCCGGCGGGGGCGTATCCGATGTGCCAGTCCCGCGCGGTGGGCTCGGTGATGCCGCGGCTGGTCAGGTAGGCGGGCGCCCAGCTTCCGGGGAGCTGGCTGGTGTAGTAGGTCTCGGCGTCGCGGAGGACGGCTATGATGCGCGGGCTCGGCCCGGCCGGCGGCAAGGGCGCGTCCGGACGCGTGGCCGGGGCGGCGGCGTGGCGGCTGACGGCCTCGTCATCGTGAGCCTGGTCATGTCCTGCGGCCGGGGTGGGGGGCTGCTGGCGGGGAGCAGGGACGGGCGCGGGGTCGTCGCCGTGCAGGATGCGGCCGGTGTGGCGGATGATGCGGGCGGTGACTGTGGTGATGCGGTGCCCGGCGGCGAGGATAGAGGCCGCGGGCTGGGCGCGCGGGTCAGTGCCGGCCCAGCTTGCCGGGTAGGCGAGTTCGCTGCTGGCGGGGACGCCGTGCCGGGCGCAGGTGATGTAGGCGACGGCGTCGGCTTCGGCCTTGCGCAGTCCTGTGCAGCCGGTGGTGGTCGTCCCGGGCGGGTGACCGCCGGGTGTGCTGTGCAGCAGGACGTGGCCGAGCTGGTGCGCCAGCGCCCAGGTGGCTTGTTCGCCGGTCAGGCCGGGCAGGAGCCGGATGCGGCGGGCGGCCCAGAAGGTGGTGCCGTCGGCTGGCGCGCCGTCTTCACGCTCGACGGTGAATCCCTCGCGGCGGGCCAGCCAGCGCAGCGCGTCCCACAGGCCCGCCGGGGCCTGGCCGGGCGGGGGCAGCCCGGCCGGGACGGTGAGCGGCTGTCCCGTTGTCTGCGACAGGTCCCAGACGTAGCCGACCCGGTCGGCGTCCCGCCAGGTCGGCGGCGGCTCGTCGTCGTCACGCTGGTCACGGTCTTGCGGCCGTCTGGGGGCAGGCAGGGGCGGGATGCGGAAGGTCTCGATGCCTTTTTCGTGGCGGCGGACCTTGCGTCCGGTCGCGGTCCATTGGCGGTAGTCCCGGACCATGGTGGCGCCGGGCCGCTGGGAGGAGATGAGCAGGATGTTCGCGAAGTCCTCGCCGGGCATGAGCGCGGCCATGCGCAGCCGCGCGGCCCAGTCGCCGGAGGTGCGCAGTGCCTGGGCGTTCTCGTGCAGGCGGGTGCCGAGCGCGGTCAGCTTCTGCTGACGCTCGTCCTCGGCCAGTTCGGGGGCGGCGGGACGCGGGGTCATCACCGGGCTCCCGGCGGTCCGGCGGCCCCGGATCCGGGCTGGTGTCCGGGCAGCCGGGAGGCGAGGGCCGTGTCGCTGCCGTTGACCAGGCGCCCGGGGGCGGCGGGTCCGCCTGGTGTCTTGCCGGGTTCGGGTGGTGAGCTTGCTCCGGTCTGGCCGGAGGCTGCGGCCAGCAGCCCGCGCAGGCTGCGGTTGGCGACGCGGTAGCCGTCGCGGCGGAGCCTGCCGCCGAGTGCTTTCTGGCTGAGCCGCTCGCCTTGCTGGCGGGCTTCGGCCAGGATGCCCGCAGCAGCTGCGATGATCTCGCCGTCGTGGTCTCCGTCATGGTTTTCGTCGTGGTCGCCAGCGGCTTGCCGGCTGTCCGCGGGCTCTGTTTCCTGCGCCGGCGTGGGTCCGGGCAGCGGCTGACCGGGCAGGCCAGGAGCGGCGGGGACCTCAGCCGTGGGCGGGAGGCTCCTGGGCGCGCCGCCTGGAACGGCTGGCGACGGGGCCGGTGACGCTGGGCCGGGCGGCATATCCGCGGTGATCAGGCTGGCGATGGCATCCCGGGCAGGCTCTGCGGTGGTGTAGTCCAGCCTGGCCAGGTACCCGGTCCGGGTAAGCACCTGGACCTGACGGAGCACGTCGGCAGCGACGGCCGGATCGCTGAAGCCTGCGCGGATGAGGGCGGCGTGCGCTCGGCGCTCGGCGGCACGGGCCCGCCGGGCTGCCGGGGCTCCCGGCCGTCCCGCCTGGTCCCGGGCGTGCAGCGCGCGGCGGAGCTGGTACAGCCGCCTGGCTGCCTGCTCGGTCCGGACGCGGCGGGTGGCCGACTGAGCCGAGATGTGCTCGTCGGCCGCGAGCAGCCGCTGCACGCGGATGCGCTCGGCCGGGTACAGCCAGCGCACCGCGGTCATCTGCCGGTCTGCCCGGCCCGCTGCCCGCTGCCGCAGTTCCCGCAGGGTGAACTCGAACAAGACGGCGCCGATGACGGGCATCAGCCCGAACGCCTCGGGGGCACCCGGGCGGTGCGGCGCGTGCGCCCAGTTGAAGCTGGCGGAGGCCGCGACCAGGCCCCAGACGGCCAGGCGGGGCGCGAGCCCGGATTCGGCCCGCGCGGCGCGCCGGGTCAGAAGCACGGCGCAGACGCCGGCCGCGCCGTCCAAAGCCAGGAACAGCAGATACGGCCAGGGTCCGGTCAAACCCATGTTTTCCCGCGCGAACCCGGTCAGGCCCTGGGCGGAGATCCCGGCGGCAACCGCGGCGAACCCGCCGAGCAGCAGGTACTGGGCGACTGATGCCACCGTCTCCCGCGCGTGCGCCCGGCCGCTCACCGGCTGCCTGCAACGACGGCACCCGCGCCACGATGCCCGGCAACCGGGTGCCCTGGCCGGCCCGCCGCGGTACCCGTGCGCCCGGCCCGTGACTCGTCGCTGCACGAGTGCTGCCGGCCTGGTGCCAGGATGGCGTGCCGGCCTGTGCTCGAGGTCTGCGGTCGCCGTACTATCATCACGTAATCCCGGAATAGAAGATTGATGATTCAGGTCATCATTTTTAATCAAAACCAATGTATGGCATGGCGATGACTGATTGTCAACTGTGCTGCGATCAACGACTTGAAGCATTAATATGGAGTGATGACTAGTGTGGGTGAGGGAGGTTCAGTGATGCCGGATGAGGCCGGGCAGGACGGCGCGGGCAGGCGGCCCCTGCGCTCCCTGGCCGATAAGGTCAACTGGCTCATCGAGCAGGCGCACCCGGCCGGCCGCGGCCCCTTGTCCAACTCCGAGGTCTGCTTCCTGATCCACAAGGTCACCGGGGAGGAGATCTCGGTCACCACCTTGTGGAAACTGCGCAACGGCCAGCAGAAGAACCCGCAGCTCCGGGTGATCCAGGCGCTGGCCACGACGCTCGGGGTGGAGCCGGCGTTCTTCTTCGGTGACTATGACGAGGAAAAGCTCGGGCTGCTGCAAGATCAGGTGGAGTTGCTGGCTCTGGTCCGGGATGCGGGCATCACCAGCGCCCAGTTCCGCACGCTCCTCGGGCTGGATGACGAGGGACGCAAGACGTTCGCCGACATGATCCGGCGCGTGGCACGCGCTGAGGCCGGGGTGCGGGGCGGCGACCGGGACGAGACCGGCGATAACGGCTGAACGGTGCTATCCAGGGCGCTCGTTACTACAGGTGACGGCTTTGCCTGTCGAGCCCGTCGGCGGCCGGGGGACCCCGCTGACAGGAAACTGGCTTGGCCGGGCCGCCTGAGTCATTCGAGGTGACAAGCGCCTGCCTGGACCACAGAGCGGCGGCGAAACTAACGACTGCCGGCGCCGAGCGGACCTGCACCACGGCCGGGGTCATGCCAGTGAGGATCAGCGCAGCGCCCAGGGCCAGCATGCACGCCACCACGAGCGACCGGTCGCGCCGACCTTGGCCGCAGCCTGAGCCGGTCCGCGATGGGCCTTCGCCGCCTCATGGACGCGAACAAGCGGCCGGCGGCGGGCTCCCCCGCGGGCAAGGAAGCGCTGCCGGGGCTTCGGGACTGACGAAGTCACTGCCGTCGGGCCGCGGGCTGCCGGGGTGCGGGAACAGCGGTGCGGGCTGCTGGCGCCGCGGTGGCCTGCCGCGCGTTGGCCCGGGTGACCATCACCGGGAAGCTGGCGCTGGCGAGGGCGGCGGCATTCGGCGTTCGCGTCCCGCCCGCGCTGCGGGGGGCGGCGTGGCGGCCGGGTCCGGGCTGTCCTGGGCGGTTCTGGCGCTGGCCGAGGTCATCGATGATGCGGCGGGCTTCGCGCATCCTGTCGGAGCTGCCGGGCGGGGTGTAGCGCATGACGCGGTTGGCGAACGTCGTGGTGGCCTGATGGAGCCGCCACGCTGCCCGCCAGATGCGGCTGTCCCGGTGCCCGGCCCGCTCCAGCCGGCCCGCGAGGAGGTGCGCGGCTCCGGAGACCGCCAGCGCGGTCCGGGCGGCCAGCGTGCGGGCGAAGCCGCGGACCCGGATGTCCAGCCGGATCTCGGCCCAGTAGTCGCCGGCTGCCTCCCGTATGGCCGTGATCAGGTCGCGGGCGGCGCGGCCGACGGTGCTGATCCGCTGCCATTCGGGCGCGTCCCGGTACCAGCGGGCGCACGCCTGGGCCTCGGCCGCGGCGTGGTCCAGCGTGTCGGCGACGGAAGTGTCGGTTCCGCCGGGCGGGCCGTCGCTGCGGGCATGCCGGCCGCAGGCGGGCAGCCCGAGGATGTCCCGCAGGTCGGCGAATGCCGCCTGGATGTCAGTGAAGCCGTCGGCGGCCGGGCCTGGCTCGCCGCGCGGCGGCCGGCTCGCAGCGGCGACGGGAGCGGGAGCGGGAGCGGGAGCAGGAGCAGGAGCGGGAGCAGGAGCAGGAGCAGGAGCGGGAGCAAGGGCTGGCGGGCCCAGCGCGGCCTCCGGGCTGGCGGCGGAGAGCCCGAGGGCGTCGCGCACGGCGGCGAAGGCGCTGCGAATGTCGCTGAAATCATCATCGCTGGCATGGCCGTCGGCCGCCGCGCCCCTGCGCTCCCTGATCGCATCGAGCACGCGCTCAAGCTCGTCCGTCAGTGAGGTCCCGTCTCCCGGCCGGGCCGCCGCGTGGCTGCGGGGGGAGTCGCGGCCGGTGTCCTGCTGGCCGACTGTCTCGGGGGGCGCCGGGGCCGGCGCTGCAGTCGGCGCTTGCGGTGCGGCGCTGGATTGTGCTGGCGCAGGTGATTCTGATGGTGCAGTTGAGTCTGCTACTGGTGGCATTGTCTCCTCCTGGCTGCGGGTTTGGGGTGCGTGTGGCTGGCTGGCTGGAGTCTCAGCGTCCGGTGCGGGAACCGCGTCGGACGGTGCTCCGGCGGTTTCGGCGAGGGCGCGGTCTGGGCGTGTGCCGGCGGGCTGGCCGGTGTCTGCCGCAGCGTCGTGTCCGGGGAACAGCGGCCGGAGCGAACGCGCCGGGGCCGGGATGACGCTGACGACGGGGCCTGGCCGTCCGGCACGGGGCAGGGTGAGGGTGATCGGTCCGGCGGGCTCGGTGCCCGTCGGTTCGGCGAGGCGGCCGGTGATCTCGACGGCGGCGTCGGTGTGGCGCGGCGGCGCGGCTACCCGGAACGGCTGGAACCTGTAGCCGGGGTGGCCGATGACGTCCCCGGTTGTGACCTGTCCGGCGGGCGTGCGGGACCTCGGCGGCTCGCTGGGCAGGGCGGCGGCGAGGTCAGCGATCCGGTCGACCGTCGCGTCTTCATCCGCGGTCTTGGGTGCCTGGCCGCCTGCGGACGGGTGCGCGGCGGCCAGGATGGCGGTGACGGCTGCCGCTGCCTGGGCGCGGAGTTCGTCTTCGGCGGCGGCTGCCAGGCGGCCCTCGCCGACGGCGAGGAAGGAGGCATGCGCCGCTATGAAGCCCACCCTGACCTGCCATGCCTGCGTCACGATCTGGCGGCGGGCCGGGGTCGTCCCCGGGCGGAGCAGGTCATCGACCTGCTGCCAGGTGATCAGCCCGGTGCGCCTGTTGCCTGCGGGAGCGACCTGGATGCGCAGTCCGGCGGGCTCGGCCGTGACGGCTTCCCGGGCTCCGGGGTCGGGCTCGCCCGCTGCCCGTTTCCCGGAATACGGTGCGAGCTGGCGGCTGGCCGGTTCCAGGGGCTGGCCGGTGTCGATCGCGTGGAACAGGTCACCGATTATGAAGGCGGGAAGGCGGCTGATGCCGAGGAAGATGTCGTCATCGGTGAGCGGGTCCCGGGTGGCTGCGGGCTGCGGCGGGGCCGCCGGTTCGCGGCGGGGCCGGGTGGCGGTGCCGGCGGACATGCCGACTGCTGCCGCTGCGGGCAGTTCGTCCTGGCGGTGGGCGGCCGGGGCGGGCCGGGGCGGCGGGGCCGGGCGTGGTTCGGCTCCTGGTCGCGGTGCCGGGGCGACGGTCCGGCCTGGCTGGCGGGTCTGGGCGGGATTGCCGGGAAGGGCTTGCTGCTCGGTGCCCGTGACCCGGTACCAGATGCGGGCGTGATCCAGGTCGGCGGGCGAGGGCTGCCGGGCGGCCTCGATGGCAGCCCAGGCCGCGTTGATCGCCTCGCGCAGCGGCCCGGGTAGCGGGTCATCTGCCTGGCCGGCCGGGTCTGCGGCGCCGGCCGGCGGGCGGCCCGCTGCTGTGCGTGTGCGGCCGGGGGCCGGGCGGGGCTCGGCGGCGGCCAGCCGGTCGCGCAGGCTGGCGGACAGGCCGGGCTGTAGCCACGCGGGGATTTCCTCCCACAAGATCCAGGGCGCGGTGCGGGTGTCGCGGCCCTGGCTGGTCCGCAGTCCTTCGGGGCTGGCGCTGTAATAGCGTCCGTCGTCGTAGGTGCCGTGGCCGGGGCGGCTGGCCGGGCCGGCGGCCTGGCGGCGAATCCAGGCCCGCATCGCTTCGGGGCTGGCGAGGGCGCGGGCGTACTCCGGCAGGCTGTCGCCGATCCACCAGCGGATAGCGGTTCTGATGTCGGCCGGGGTGACCGGCTGGGTTCCCCGGATGGCGGCACCGAGTTCGGCGATCCGCGCCAGGGCGGTGTTCTCTTCCGGGGTGGCGGACGGGTCCGGGCCGGTGAGCATCGCCATGCTGCGGTAGGCCGGCTTGCCGGAGCGGGCCGGCGGGACGGGCGCGTCGGCGTCGCGGGCGCCGAGAGCCGCGCTGAGCGCGGCGTCGATGGCGTCTGCGCTGATCTGGTTGAGTTCCCTGATCGCGGCGTCGATGTTGCCTTTGCCGGCCGCGATCAGCTCGTCCCGACGCGCGTAGGTGAAAATGTGGAGCCCGCTGGCGGCGATGATGATGCCGAGCCGGGCCGGGGTTAGCCCGGTATCGATCCAGCTAGCCACCTGCCGCCATGTGATCTGCCCGTGCCGGTGGAATCCGCGGGAGCGGACCGTGATGCGGACCCCGGCGCGGTCGAACTCGATGTCCTCGCCAGCGCCGGCATCTGGCAGGCCGTCACGTCGCCAGCCTCTGCTTCCGTGGCGGGGCGTCTCCCCCCTGGTGAGGAAGCTGGTGAGTTCCTGGCCTGATACGTGGTGCAAGGCGATGGCGAGATCGCTGTTAGTCGCCGGTGCCGGGGGTAGTTCGGGGTCTTCGCCGTGTGCAGGGCCGGCGGACGCGGGACCGGCGGCGGTCCCTCGGTCCTGCGCGGTCGTTCCGGCCGCACGGGCCGGGGCCGTCTTCGGCGGGACGGCTGGCTGGTCGTGTTCCGGGCTGGGAGGGTTCTGCTGGGTGGTGGCCGGTTCTTGCTGCGGGGCGGCTGCTTTCGCAGCCGGGCGTCTGTTGCCGGCGGAGGGGGCAGGACCGGATCGTGCCGGGCGCGGTGGGCGGGACGCCGCGGTGCGGGTGCCGTCCTGGCCGCGCGTGCTGTCCTGCGGGAGGTCGTCGAACAGGGCCTGCTGGACGGGACGCCAGTCGCGGTAATCGTGGCGGGCGCGGTCGAGATCGGCCGGTGAGGGCAGCGGTGCGGCCTCGATCGCCGCCCAGGCGGCGCTGACGGCTTCGCGCAGGCGCTGCCTGGCCTGCTTGTCCTCCTCCGCGCCGGGAGCGGCGCCGGGGTCCTGGCGGACTGCCGCGCTGACGGTGCGGCGGAAGACGGCGCTGCTGGCGTCGGCGGCGAGCAGCCGGTCACGCAGGCTGCTAGTGATACCCGGCTGTATCCACGCGGGGATGTCCTCCCACCGGATGCAGCTCGGGGCGCGGTCGTCGCCGTTGCGGTCGGTGATCAGCCCGTCCGGGGAGGTGCCGTGCCAGCGCTCGCCGGAGTTGTCGTAGCCGACCGGTACCGGCCGGCTGGCCTGGCCGTTGATCCAGGCGCGCACCGCGGCGGGATCGTCCAGGGCGCGGACCATGTCCGCCAGGCCGTATCCGATCCGCCGCCGGAGCGTGGCCCTGATCTCGGCAGCGGTCGCCGGCTGCGGCTCGCGGATCAGGGTCCGCAGCTGGGTGAGCCGTTCCAGGACCGCATTCTCTGCCTTGCCGGCCCCGCGGGCGGGGCGGGTGGTCATGACGGCCGTGTACCAGGCAGGATCCTCAGGCCGCGCGGGCGGGACCGGCACCGCGGCTCCGCGGCTGCGCAGGGCCGCGTCAATGATCATCGCGACGGCGGTGTCGCGGATCTGGCCGAGTTCGGCGGCGGTCGCGTCGGGGTCGCAGGTGCCCGCCGCGATGAGCTGGTCGCGATGGTCCCGGCAGAACATGCTGAGCCGATCGGCGATGACGGCGAGCCCGAGCCGGGCCGGAGTCACCCCGTTGTCGATCCAGCTCGCGGCCTGCGGCCAGGTCACCAGCCCGTACCGGGTGAACCCCGGTCCGCTGACCGTGATCTCGATGCCGCGCTCATCGCAGATCGCTGACGAGCCCGCGCCGGGGCGCTGCGAGTCCAGGTCTCCCCCGGCAGGCGGCGTTCCGGCTTTGCTGAGCCACCGCGCGAAGCCCGGGAGGCGCCGCAGTTCGGCGGCGAGGTCGCTGTTGGCCAGCGGGGAGGCTCCGGGTTCGGCCGGGCCGCTGCCGGCGGGCTCGTCATGGCCGGGATGCGTGCCTGCCTCGTCCGCCGGGGCTGGCCTGGGCGGGGCGGTCGCCGTGGCCGCGGCCGGCTCGGCATCGTCGGGTGCCGCGGTTTTCCCAGGGGCCGGGCCGGCGGCCTGGATGCTGGCGGGGATCCCTGCCAGCACGCCCGCCCAGGCGGCGGAGTCCCGGGCGGTGGCCTGGGTGCGGCTGGCCAGCCGGGCGGCCGATCCGGTGAAGATATCGAGTGCCTGCCGGAATTTCCGGGCGCGGTGCTTCTCGGCGGCGAGGTTGCGGGCCATGGCGCTGGCCGCCTGCGCCCAGGCGGTGAACCTGCCGGCGACTTCCTGGGCGTCGCCGGCGAACGCCGCCCGCCATTGGGTGTGCCTGACTGCGCGCCAGGCGGCATCGAGCGCGATCGCGTCCGGGCGGTTGCTGGCCGGGCGCAAGCGGCTGGGGGGCAGGGTCCACACCAGAGCCCGGCCAGCCTCGGTGTCGCACAGTGCCGAGTAGTCACGCAGCGCCGTGTGATAGTCGGCTTTCACCTGGCGGGGATCGGTGTAGGGGTCCGCGGCGGGCAGCGGCTCAGGCTGGGGCTGGGAGCCGGGGCTGGATGGCTGGCCGCCCGGGGTGCCGGCTGCCGTTGCGTCTGCTCCCGTTGCGGGCTGGTCCTGGTCGCGCTGCCCGTCGGCGGTTGCTGCGGGCTGGCGGGCGGGGTAGCCCTGGTCAGCGAACTGTTCCCACGCGTGGTGGTGGCCGGGCAGGTCGGCTATGGATTCCCTGTCGCTGTATGCGGCCAGGTACCAGGTGGCGTAATCCAGGGCGCGTTCTTCTTGCTCCGGGCCGGGATCACGGCTACCGCCGAGGGCGTAGTCATGGGCGTGCTGGTAGGCGAATTCGCTGTCTGCCCGGGTCAGGCCGGGTCCGCGCGGCGCCTGGCCGGCGCCGGGTTCTTCCGCGCCGCCGGGCGAGGTGAGGTGGTCGCCGTCTGCGCCCTCGACGGCTGCCGGGGTGGCGGGGCCTGCGCTCACTGTGTGGCCGGCCTGCGCGGCGGCGGGTGCGGCCGGTGCCGGCAAGCCCGCTGTAGAGGGCGGGTCGTCGCCGGGAACGGGATGCCGCGTGCCTGCCGTGCCGGGGATGACGCCTGGTGCCGCGCCTGCGCCGTTGCCTGCCGCGCCGGGTTCCGTGGCGGCGGCTGCCTCCTGCGGCTGGGGGGCGGCTGCTTCGGCTGCTGCCGGCGCGGCCTGGCCCGCGGTCGCCGCCTGCGGTGCGTGCCCGGTTGCGGCGGACTTCTCCAGGATCGTGTCCCGGGCCGCCTCCCAGAAACCGGTGCGGTCCGGGTTGGCGGTCTCGCCCTGGTCGATCAGGGTGAGCGCGGCTGGGTAGTCCCCGGCGTCGAAGGCGGCCTTTGCCGCTTCTGACAGGGCTTTCCCTTCGGCTGCGGCCCAGGCGCGTTCGTCTGTGTCGCGCTGGCTTACCGCCTCGGGACTGGGCGGGGCTGCGGTGAGGATCTGCGGGTGGTCACGGGTCCACTGCCCGATCCAGTCCCATTCCGGGCCGCTGGCGCGGGCGATCTCGGCGGCGTAGCGGGCGCCGTCTCCGGTGATCTGCTGGTAGCGGGGGACCACGTCGGTGATGATCCGTACCAGGTCGGCTTCCCGGTCAGGGGCCGGCGCGAACGGGCCGGCCGCCGCCCAAGCGCGGCGCAGCTCGTCTTTCACGGTGCCGTGGTCGTCCAGGGCTGCCGCGTCGGCGGCGGCGGCAACATGCCGGCGTGCCTGGACTGAGTGCAGGCTGGTGCCGTCGATCAGGTAAGGCGCCAGGGCCGTAACCTGGCTGGCCCAGTCGTCCCGCTTGCCGAGGACGGCGGTCCAGCGCGGCGCGATGGCTTCCCGGTAGGCGCGCAGGTACGCGCCGATCGCCGGCACCGGGACGGTGACCAGGCCGCTGGAAGCAGCCGGGCCGGCCGGCCGGCAGGCGAGAACGGCCCTGGTGCAGCCGGGTTCCCGGAAGACGATGAACGGCTGCCCGGCGGCGCGGACCGGCTGCGCGGACAGCCCGCAGTCTTCGGCGATCGCCCTCGCGGCGGACAGGGACAGCTGCGCCGGCGCGTCCGGGCTGCGGCGGACCCAGTCCAGCAGCGCCCGGGCCGGCAGGCCCAGGTAGTCCCGCCGCGCGGCCAGGTAGGCGTCCGCCTCGCCGAGGTCGATCCGGAGGCCGCCTGCCTGGGTGCCGGAGATGTCGTCGTGCAGCAGCACGGTACGGTCGCCGTCGGTGATGGTGATCAGCGTGTTCGTCCGTGACAGTCGCTCGGCCGTCACGGTCAGCCCGTGCTGTCCCGCCAGGGCGCGCAGCCAGGTGGCGGCATCTGCCTTGCCTTGCGGGCTGCTGCTGTTGCCTCCGCCTGCGGCCTGCTGCGTGACGACCGCGGCGCCGGCAGGGCTGCTTGGCTCCGGCCTGGCTTCCGTTCCCCCGGCCAGGCTCTGCTGCCCGGCGTGGGGCTCGCCGGCGCCTGTTTCCTGGGTGCCGGCGGTGGCGCGGGCGCTGGCTGGGGCTTCTGCTGTGCCTGGTGCGGGTGCACGCTGCTGCTCGGGGGCGCCAGGGGTTCTGCTGTTCCCTGGCCCTGTCTGTTCCGCCTGCTGGGAGTCCCGCGCGGCTGGGTCTTGCTCGGGCTCGGGGTGAGCGGTGGCGTCAGGCTGGGTGCGGGGCGTGTCGGGGGCGGCGGCCTGCGCTTCGCGGTCTTTGCCCAGGGCGGGGCCTTGCGTGTGCCGGGCTCCTGGCAGCGGGTAGTCGTAGATCCAGCTCAGCGACCCTGGTTCGAGTAGCTTCCTGGCGCGGGTGGCCGCGACGTAGGCCAGCCGCCGTTCCTCGGGCGAGGGCCAGGTGACCTCACCGGTCTCGGGGTCGGTGACCGGGCCGCGGAAGTCGCCGGCGACCCGGACGACGTCCCATTCCAGGCCCTTGGCCTTGTGGGCGGTGGAGATGGTCAGCTGCGGGGGGGTGCGGGTGTCGCCTTCGGGAGTCAGGCGGCCGATCATGTCGATCAGCCCGCCGGGGCCGTGCCGGTCGATCAGCCGGACGAACACTTGCAGGCTCTTGCCGTCTTCGTCGTGCTGGGCGTAGTGCCGTACCTCGTCCCAGTCGGCGAAGCGGGACAGGTCCGGGTGCTTGGTGCCCTTGCCTGCTTGCAGGTCGCGGGCGGCCTTGGCGATCTCCTTGATAGCGTCGCCGCCGCCGGCCAGGGCGGTGCGCTTGCCCGATTCCAGGCCGGCGAAGACCTCGGCGACGGCGGTGGCGTTGGTCCGGCACAAGATGGCGTCCGGTTCGGCGGCGCTGCCCAGCCGCGTGTCCCGTGCGGGGTTGCCTTCCAGCAGCAGTTTCGAGCCGAGGGACCGCAGGAACAGGTTGCCGAACTCGGCGGCGGTCGGCCCGAACCGCCAGGACTGGGTGAGCGGCAGCACGATGTCGGCGGGCCAGTCCTTCAGCGCGTCGATCGCGCCCCTGAAGCCGTAGATGGACTGGTGTGAGTCGCCGACGACGACGGTCTGCGCCGGCTGGTCCAAGATGACACGGCGCATCACGTCGTTCACGTCCTGCGCCTCGTCGAAGAAGATCACCTGCGCGTCGATCCGCGGCCGGGACAGCGCCCAGACCTTGAGGTAGTCGTCGTGCTCGACGCGCAGCGCCCGCCCGGCGGCCAGCAGCCTGCCGTTGCCCGTGTCGCTGATGTCGGCCCAGGCTTGCCGCGCGTAGGACAAGACGGTCTCGCTGAGGGGCCTGCCGGCGGGACCGGCCAGGTAGGGCAGGTGCTGGCGGCCGGGTTCGCCGTCGGCGCTCTCGCGGAACTTCCTGACGGTCGCGATGACCAGGCGCGCGACTTCGACGGCGTCGGCGGGGGCGGCGCCTTCGCGGGTTCCGGCGGCGGTGGCCCCGGGGATGCCGAGAACTTCGGCCCACTGCTCGGGCCACCGGGCGCCCTTGTCGGCGTGCTCGATCTTGGCGGCGTAGCCGGTTTGCAGCAGCGCCTGCCTGGCGAGGCTGTGCATGGTGCTCGCGGTGACGTTGCGGCCGAACCGGCCGCGCCGCGCGTCGGCGACGATGGAGGCGTTGAACGCCGTGTAGACGATCCGGGCCTGCGGGGAGCGGCCCATCAGGGCGCGGGCAAGCAGGACGAGGGTGGTGGTCTTCCCCGTTCCGGCCAGCGCCTGCACCGCGATGCCCTTGGCGTCGAGGAAGGCATCCAGGATCGCCTGCTGCTGCGGCGTCGGCGGGAACTCCTTCACGGCCGGCGCGGGTGCCGACTCGCGGTCCAGCCGGGTCACCAGGGCGCGGATTTCCTCGGCGGCCTCCAGGGGACCAGGTCCGCGGCGGCGGCCGGTGTATTCCCACACTTGGCGCCGCTTGCGCCATTCGAAGCCATTGGCGCGCAGAGCCTCCCGCAGCTCGGGCGGGTCGTCGTTGTAGTCAGTGCCCGACACGACGGGCGGGCCGGACTCGAAGCTGATGCGGATGCGCCCGGTGTAGCGCCCGGCCTGGTCAGGCCCGGCCGCCGCCTGGCCTGTCCCAGGTGACGCTGTTTCCGGCTGAGCGGCGGCGGCGGGAGCGGGCTCCGGCGCGGTGCCGCCAGGTTCCCGGCGCTCCGCGTCCGGGTCAGGAGCCGCCACTGGCGAGGCGACGGCAGTTTCATCCGTGTCAGTGCCGCTGGCAGGGCCGACTGGCAGCACGTCACGGGCCAGAAGCTCGGCGGCGGGCGCTGTCGTGCCGGGTTCGGTGTGATCGCCTCCTGCGGGGGCTTGTCCCTGCGGCTGCTGGCGGTCCTGCGGGTTCGCGCGTGCTGCCTTGCCCATCGCGGCGCGAACCTTGTCCCGGGCAGCGTCGTAGCCTCTGCCGGCGGGCTGAAGTAGTTCAATGCCGTCGATCAGGGCGAGCGCGCGCTGGTAGTCGCCCCGGTTGGCGGCCTCCTGGGCTTGCTTTGCCAGGCCGGTCGCTGCCTCCCGGTCGCTGCCGGGTCCTGCGTCCGGCCCGGTCTCCTCGGCGTGCTCGCGGACCTCGGGGTGGCCGGCGATGTAGGCGCGGACCCAGGCCAGCTCGCGGGCGGTGACGTCCAGATCCCGCAGGCTGGCGATGGCCAGGCGGCCGGCCGGGTCTTCCGCGCCGCGGTAGCTGGCGGCGTCCCGGCGGACGACAGCGGTGAGTTCGGCTTCGCGTTCGGGCAGGAGGGTCACGGGGGTCAGCGCCTCGGCCTCGGCCAGGAGCTTGCGGGCCTCGGCGGCGCGGTCGTCGCGGGCGGCGGCGAGCGCCGCGCGCACCCAGTCGCGGACGCCGGGAATGAAGTGGCCGCTTCCGTCGATGAGGTGGGGCGTGAGCGGGACGACCCGGCGGCGCCAGTCGTACCGGTCCGGGACGGTGAACATGGCCGGGGGGACGTTCTCGCGGTAGGCGGCCAGGTAGCTGCCTATCGCGGCGACCGGGACGGTGCAGGGGCCGTGGCGGGCGCTGTCGGACCCCTCCGGGTAGCTCAGCACGGGCGAACCGGGGATGGCGATGTCGCCGGCGAACTCGGCGGCGCGGCCAGGCTCGCAGAACATGATGTACGACTGGCCGCCGACGCGGTGGACGCGGACTTCCAGTTCGTGCCGGGCGGCGGTCTCCCGCGCGGTGGTCAGGGTCAGCGGCGCCGGTTCTGCGGGTTCGCGCCGGGCCAGGTCGAGCAGGCACCGGGGCGGCAGCTGCGGGTATCGGGCGTAGGCGGCGAGGTAGGCGGGAACCTCTGCCGGGTCCAGCCGCCGGCCCCCGGCCATGGTGCCGTTGATGTCGTCGTGCAGCACGACGGTACGGCCCTGGTCGTGCACGGTGACCGTCAGCGTCCCACCCGTCCTGGCGGTGTCGGCGGCCAGGCCGTGTGCGGCGGCGAGCTGGCGCAGCCCGGCGGCGGGCGGTTCCGGGGCATCGGGAGCCGGGGCCGCCCCGGCGGTGGTCCCGGCAGGCTCGGCGCCGGGCGAGGGCACGCCGGGCCGCGTGCTAGGGGTCGTGGCCTGCCCGGGTGGCCCGGCGGCGTCCGCCGCGGCCATGAGGTCGCGCCAGACCCCGGCTGCGGCGGCGTCGACCAGCGTGGCGGCAAGCGCCGGGTCCCGATCGACGGCCCGCGCCCATTCCGGCGGGGGAGCCGAGCTGTCGAAGGCGTCGCTGATCGCCGCCAGCGCTGCGGCTTCCAGGCGCTGGCGGCCCCAGGCGGTGAAGGTGACCTGGAAGTTCTGCCTGTCCCGCCTCCGCGCGTCGCCACGCATGGCGGTCGCCGGGGTGTCGTGGGCACTGTGGAAGGCGGCCACGAGGGCGTCCCGTTGGCTGGCGTACGGATGGCCGGGCGGCCAGTCCGTAGTTCCCGCCGCCTGGTCTTCGTCCCCGGCCGCGCGGGCGGGTGCGGGCGTGCCTTCCTGCGGCTCGCCGGCGGGCGGGGCAGGAGCGGGGGAGAGGCTGGCAGGCTGCGCGGCGGGTGCGGCCAGGTCCGGGGCTGGCGCGGGCGGCGGCGGTAGCGCGCCCTCCCCCGTCAGGGTGCCGACGAGCAGGGCGGCGGCCTGCTCCGGCGTGGTGCTGCCCGGCGTGCCGTTCAGCAGTGCCAGCCAGCCGTCCCGGCCGGAGCGGGTGACCTTGTACCGTGCGGTGGCCTCATGCCGCGTGTCCATGGGGCTCGGGACGGTCAGCCGCCACTGCTCGCCGTCGGCACCGGCCAGTTCCAGGACCGCGTGCCCGCCGGAGTCGACGAGGACCTGCCGGCCCGCGCGGGGCAGCCCGGCGCGGCTGAGCCAGATGTCGATCCGCGCGGCATCGGCCAGGTCGTACCACTGGTCCGTGCCGGCAGCGCGGCCGGTCGCCTCATCCTGCTCCTGCCAGTGGCGCAGCGCAGACATCTCGACCATCGGAGGGATAGGGCGGCGGGCCGCTGTCCTGGGCGGCAGCGTCTGGCCGGTGCATCTCTCGTGCACGACTGTGCCGATCGCACAGGCGAGGTCCACGGCGAAGACCGGATCATCGAGGACTGCCCGCGCGAACGGCGAGACCGGGGCATCGCCGCCAGCGGCGGCTGTCACGTGGTCGCTCATCCAGCCGGTATCGGACAGCCACTCCAGGAACCTGTCGTCGAGGTTGTAGTACCGGGCCGCCTGGGTGACGTTGCTGTCGGCGAGCGCGGCCTGGAAGGCGGCGGTGATCGCTGCGGAGTACGGGCTGCCGGCCGTCCAGGGCGGCAGGCTCGCGGCGTCGCCGTCCGCCGGGGCCGCCGCGCCGGCTGCGGGCTCGGCGCTGGCGTCCGGGGCGGGATGGCCTGGCGAGGCAGGGGCGGGTTCTGCGTCTGCGGGTGCAGGTGTGTCCGGTTCGGAGATGAGCTGCGCGTCGATCTCCGTCTCGATGCGGTCGAGGGCGTCGCGTGCGTCGGCGAGCTGTTGCAGGTAGGGCGAGGGCTTGGCAAATTCGGCCTTGGTCTTGGCGATCTGGTCCCGGTTCTCGGCGATGGCGGCGGTGTTCTTGTCCCTGTCCCCGGGCAGCCGCCGGATGCGGCCCTCCAGGCTGGTCATCAGGCCGACCGGGTCGCGGTCAGGCAGCTCGCCGCCGCTCATCATGTCGACCTGACCGTTGGGGACGCCTTCGAGGCCCAGGAAGATCCAGGTCCGCTCGGCCGGCCCAGGGGGCGGCCCGGGGTCCGGCCCGTCTTCGCCCTCTGCGGGCGGGTCCGGCTCGTACCTGTTGTACCAGGCGGTGACCGGGAACCCGGCGAGTTCCCCGAGGTGCTGCGGGTTGCTGCCGGCCAGGGCGCTGACGTCGTCCCCTGCGGCGGTGGCGGCCAGCGCGGCGATCAGCGCGGCGCCGGCCTCGGCGCGCGCCGTGTACCGCGCGGTCCCGACCTGCGCCGAGAACTTGTCGCCCCGGGTGTCGACGGCGCGGCTCAGCGCGCGGTCGATGGCGGCGTTCTTTTCCTCCAGTTCCTGGATTTCCTTGTTCATCGTCGCAATGCGGCGGGCCTTGACGCCGTTCTCGCGCTGCCATTCGTCTTGCATCCCCTGGGCGGTCTCGACTTCCAGCTGTGCCTCGCGCTGGGAGTTGAGCAGCGGGTTGCCGGACATGCGGGTGGCCATGTCCGCGGCCCACGCTGACAGCGGGTCGTAGGTTTCCTCGTTGACGCGGCGGGTTTGGCAGGTGCCGTCGAGCAGGGCCTCGAACGGCGCGGACTTCATGGCGATCTTGTCGGCGCGCAGCACCTCGATGGTGCCCTCGGTCGACCACACGTTCGCGGTCACCTCGGGGTTCTGGTTGCCCTGCCGCACGATCCGCCCGAGCCACTGCTCGAACTGGGTCGGGTTCCACGACAAGGTCATGTAGTCCAGCATCTGGAGCCGGTCGGGCACGTCGACCCCAGGCGGCGGTCAGGCGCTCGGCGTCCTCTCCCTGCGGGATCTCGGCCAGCGCCGCCGTCAGGGCCGCGCGGACGCTGGCTACCTGGACCAGCTGGGTCTGGGTGGGGACCTCGTTGCCCTGCTTGTCCTTGCGGGTGCCGTGCCGCACGTGCCCGGGGTCAGTCACCGACTGCACGATCCGGGTCAGCGCACCGCGGCCGAGGTACGCCTCCAGGAGCGTCACCTCGGGGTCGGGCACGTCCGCCTTGCTGAAGTCCAGCCGGTCCAGGACCGCTTTGAGGGTCTTGACGTGGTAGTTCTGGGTGCGGACGGTGAACCGCCCGATCGCCCCGTACGCGTCGGTGTAGGCGTCGTACAGCTCTCCCATGCGGGCGCGCACCGCGTCGGTCTCGTCCGTGTCTTCCGCGCAGGCCGCCTCGGCCGTTCTCAGGGCGGCGAGGGCCTCGGCGAGTTCGACGAGCCTGCGGGTCTGGTCGGCTTCCCGCGCGTTGCTGATCTCCAGCGGCGCTTCCTGGCCATGGACGACCTGGGTGAAGGTGCCGTTCGGGTTCGCGGTGACCGTGCCGTCGGGCCGGCGCGACAGGATCTCGATGACCGGGCGGGCGGCCGGGCGGGGCTCGTGGCGCTGCCCGGCCGCCAGGGCACGGCCGGCGATCTCGCCGAGCGCGGCGCCGAGCTGCTTCTCCAGGTCTCCGGAGGGTGCGACGCTGAAGTCGCCGGCGCGGCGCATCCCGCCGGCCTGGAGCGTGCCGAGGACGTGCTGGGGGTTGGCGTGGAAGTAGGTGTTGACGAGCGGAGCCAGGTCGCTGCCGGGCAGGGGCAGCGGCCGGGCCTGCTCCCAGGCTTCCGGGTCGGTGCGCGGGCGCTCGCCGTCGGCGAGGCGCCGGCCGACGATGATGTCGGTGACCACGGGCGTGCCGGCCATCCGCTTGTGCGCGGTCGACGGCAGGCGGACCATGCCGATCAGGTCCATTTCGCCGGCCAGGGTGCGGCGGAAGCCGGGGTTCTGCTTGTCGGCGGTGTAGCGGCTGGTGATGAACGCGCACAGGCCCCCGGGCGCTACCCGGGTCACGCCCCACAGGATCGCGTGGTCGTGCAAGGGGAACCTGGTTCCGGGGTTGAGCACCTCATCCGGCCACTTCACGTCGCTGAACGGGACGTTGCCCGCGAACCCGTCGGCGGTGTCGCGCGGGACGCGCACCGGGTTGGCGGACTGGTCGCGGACCCGGGCGAACCGCGGGCCGAACACCGAGCCGACCAGGATCTCCGCCTCGGGGTGCAGCAGCTGGGCGACCAGCGCCGTCGCCGGGTCAAGCTCGATGCCGGTGATGCGGATGCCACCGGGAGCGAACGCGGCGAACTGCCCCGCGCCGACCCCCGCTTCGACGATTATCCCCTGCTCCAGGCCCAGGTCCCCCAGCGCCCGGTACATCGCGCGCACCAGCACCGGGTCCGTGTAGTGCGCGTTCAGGACGGTCATCGCGACCGCGCTGAACAGCCGCTCGCCCGCCTGGGCGCTGCCGCCGAGCCGGGCCAGGATCGCGCGCAGCCGCTCCCGGTCGCGCAGGTCGTTGCCGCTGGCACCGGGGGCGAACACGCCGTCGGCGGCGCCCCATCCGCCGTAGCGGCCCATCTTGTCCTGCGCTTCGGCGGTCAGCGGGGCGCCGCCGATCACGATGTCGGCGGCGACCTCAAGCGCGTCGAGGTTGGCCTGAATGCGCGCCCTGGCGCCCGAGGGGGCAAGCTGGCCGATCCCGGCCGGCTTGAAGCGCGGCCCGTCGTCGGGGAGGGGCGGCCAGGGGAATCGCGGTGCTAGCTCGCCGGGGAAGTCCCCGGGTCCTGGTCCTCCTGCGGCTCGCCCTGGCTGGCCGGGGTCGGGGTCACCAGTTCCGCGTACACTTCCTCGGTCGCCCGGTTCATCGCCTGGGTCAGGCGCTCCTGCTTGTCCTCCGCGCTCTCCCCCGGGATCTCCGGCCCCGCGTACTCCAGGTACCGCTCCTCGATCTCCGCGTCCGCCTGCTCGCCCAGGTTCGCGAAGAACCTCTCCGGGTCCTCCACCCTGCTGTAGCTGGCCGGCAGGTACTGGCGCCAGTGCCGCAGGGCCTGCTCGCTGTGGTGGTTCATTGCCGTCGCCTCCGTTGTCATTATCTACTGCGTCCCACAGGGAATCCTGGACAGTCATGAAGCCGAGCCCCCGGTGTCAGCTACCGCCGCGGCCGTGCCGGCGCCCGGCGGGCCGTGCACTTCGGGCGGGCTGCCCGGTTGCGGCCTGCTCCTGCGCAGCGGCCTGGAGAGCCGCGCCGGTCAGCGGCGGGCAGTCGAGGGCGGCGAGCGCTGGGGCGCCGGGTGCGGGCAGCGCGGGGGCCGCGCCGCGCTGGTTCCGGGGCGCTGCCTGCGCGGGTTCCGGGTCGAGTTCGGTGACCCAGCGCCAGCCGTCGGGGAGCTTGCCGGGTACGGCGGTGACCTGGCCGCCGGGCGCCTCGGCGAGCGGCTGGCCGGCCCCGGTGCGCGGCCCGGTCCACCGTGCGTGCACGCCGGTCGATACACTCGCCCGCAGGCCGCCGACCGCGCCCTCGGCCACCAGGTCCGCCATCGGGAAATCGCGGTCGTCTTCCTGCCGGACGGTGCCGCCGATGAGCCCGGCCACCCGGGTGACGACCGCTTGCCGGGCGGCGGCGTCGAAATAGGGCACGGCTACGCGGATGTGAAATCTCCCGGCGTAGCCCATGATGGTCACGCCGTCGCGCACGCCGCTGGAATCGAGGAAGTCGGCGGCAGCGCGCTGCGCCGCTTCTTCGTGCGTTCTCGGCCTGGGCCGGTTGCCTGCCTGGCTGCCGGGTGTGGTCACGATCTGGCCTGCCTTCTTCTCCGTGGGTTCGCCGGGGCCGGTCGGGCTTGCCGTGCCAGGGCCGGGGCGGATGGTCACGTGCTCTCATGGCCGTTCTCTGCCTGGCCGTCGTCTTGCGCGTTTGCGGCCTTGGCGCCTGGCGTGGCACGGGACGCGATCCCGGCAGCGGGACCAGGTGCGCCCGAGATGGCCGCGGCCGGAAGGGACGAGTCCAGGTCGGTGAGCCACCGGTGTCCGACCGGCAGGCGGCGCGGAGGCGCGACCGGCGCGACCCGCCCGTCGCCGTCCGCGGCGAGCAGCAGCCGCTGTCCGCCGGGTCCGGTTCCGGCGTCCTGCACGGTGAGCGGGGTGAACACGCCCACGGACAGGCCGCCCGCGCTCCCGCTGGCCGCGACGCAGGCGTAGCCGTCACGGTGGCTGTCTTCCTGGATCGCGGTGGAGCTGCCGAGGTACCCGGCCAGGCGGGCGACGGCGGCGGCACGGGCCGGCGCGTCACCGCAGCGCCCGGTCACCTGGATGTTGATGCGCCCGTCGGAGCAGGTGACCGACAGGCCGGTGACGGCGCCGCGCTCGATCAGGTCGGCGGCGGCGCGCAGGGCGCCGGCGGTGGTGGCGGGCTGCCCGGCGGCCGGGTACCACGCGACCGGGACGAGCCCGCCCCGGACGGCTGGCCCGGTGCCTGGCCGGCTTCCGGCGGCTTGGCTCGTGTTGCCGGGTGCGGTCATGATCTTGCCTTTCATCGTCGGGGTCGGGCGGGGCCTGGACGGGCATGAAGCTGAGACTTGCCCGCTAGCACGGTGGCTGTGTCGGCGGTCGGCGGGCTGTGCCGGAGGGCCGGGCGGGCTGCGCGTTCGCGGTCTGTTCCTGCCGGGCAGCCGCCTGGAGGCCCGCGCCGGTCAGTGGCGGGCAGCTGGGGGCGGCGAGCGCGGGGGCTCCAGCCGCGGCCCGTGCGGGAGCTGCCGTGCTCTGCTTGCGGGGTACCGCTTGCGCGTGTTCCGGGTCGAGTTCGGTCACCCAGCGCCAGCCGTCGGGGAGTTTGCCGGGCACGGCGGTGACCTGGCCGCCGGGCGCCTCGGCGAGCGGCCGGCCATGTCCGGGGCGCGGCCCGGCCCGCCGCACGTTCAGGAGGGTCCACACCTGCGCGCGCAGGCCGCCGATGGCACCGTCGGCCCGCAGGCCCGCCGCCGGGAATTTGCGTTCGTTTTCCCGCCGGACGGTGCCGCCGATGAGCCCGGCCAGCCGGGTGACGACCGCCTGCCGGGCGGTGGCGTCCCTGTAGGGCTCTGTGACGCTGATGCTGACATGCCCGGCACGGCATGTGACGATCACTCCGTCGTGCTGGCCGCTGGAGTCGATGAAGTCGGCTGCGGCGCGCAGGACGTCGGCGGGCGCGCCCTGCACGGGACGGGTGCCCGCCTGGCTACCGGGTGTGGTCATTATCTGGCCTGCTTTCTTTTGCGGGGTTCGCGGGGTGCGGTGGCCGGGCGGGCGGTCAGGTGCTCTCATGGCCGCTTTCCGGCCGGTGGCCGTGCTGTGTGCCCGTGGTCCCGGGGCCTGGCCGGGCGGGCGGGCCGGGCGGGGGTGGCGCTGCGGGCCAGGCCCCGCCGCCGTCCTCGTCGTTGGTGTCCCACCAGCCGGGCGGCGGCGGCTCGGCGGTTGCGGGGCGGGGTTCGACGTGCTCGCCCGGCGAGCATTGGGCGAACGGGCCGCTGCGGCCCAGCAGGACGGGGAGCTGGTGGTCGAGGTGGTCCCGCAGCCAGTTGGCGGTCCCGGTGCCGGGCTGGAGCCGCATGGCCTCCCAGGACTGCCACAGGGCGGTGAGCCGGGTGATCGCCTCCGCGTGCAGCCACCACTTGGGGCACCAGCGGTACTCGCCGCCGATGGGCCTGCGGTACACGGGCAGGAAGTGCGCGGTGACCCAGTCCTGGACGCTGGCGTACAGCGGGTCGGGCGGCTCGTCGCCGTCCGCGGCGGGCGGGGGCAGCGCGAGATCAGCGGTCATGAGGCTGTCCGCGCGGTGCGTGCGGGCGGGTGCACCCGGCCGCCGGACGCAGGCGGGCCGCCGGGAGCGCCAGCCTGGGCGGCGCGCTGGATGGCCGCCTCCGCGCGCCGCCGTGCGGCGTCGATGCGCGCGGCGTCGGGCAGGGCAGTCCAGGGCCGCAGGTCAAGCAGGGCGGGGCCGACGCCGCTGGCGAGCAGCAGCGCGCTGCCGCGCTCGATGGACCGGATGTCGGCCGCTTCGAGGATCAGCCGCCGCTGCCAGGAGATCTGCTCGCTGGCCCGGCCGTCGCCGACGCTGACCGACCGGACGGGCACGTCGTGGTGGCCGACGAGCACGGCGACATCGCGGGTGAGCCGGGGCGAGTCGACGCCCGCGCCGATCAGCTTCTTGGTCGCCGAGCCCCACAGGGCGGCCATGCCCCGCGTTCCCCAGACCGACTCGCCCTGCTCGTAGCTTTGCAAGATGGTGACGGGGATCATGCCCCGGCTGCCGAGGTGGGAGTACAAGTCAGGAAGGTCGCTGATCTTGCAGATGTTGGCGGCCTCGTCCAGGATCAGGCACATGGGCGGGTCCAGGCGCCCGCCGGCCTGCTCGGCGCGGCGCCGGCCGGCGCGCATGACCGTGTCGGTGATCCCGGCGATCAGCGGAGATGCCGCCGACCGGGATTCGGTGAGCAGGTACAGCGCGTCGCGGGTGAGCGCGAATCGGGCCGGGTCGAAGGCAGGCATGCGGGCGTCTTTAGGCGGGGTGACCCAGGCCATGATCTGCGGGTCGTGCAGGCACTGGGCCGCGGTCCTGGCCGTCTGGTAGATCCCGTCTCGCGTTTCCGGGGCGCCCATCTGCGCGCCGCGCAGCGCGGAGGCCAGCGCCGGGTACCCGGCGTCGTCCAGCAGCTCGGCGGGGGTGGGCGTGGCCGGGTCATCCAGCCAGCGGGATACCGCGTGCAGCGTGCGCCCCGAGGAGGCGGCGGCTAGCAGCAGGCTGGTCAGCAGTTCCTGCGCGGCCGGTCCCCAGATGTCCTTCTTGCTGCTGTCGTCCACGGTGATCACGAAGTGGCCGGCCAGGCGGTGGGCTGCTTCGACGCTGGTCAGCCCGGCCAGCATGTTGACCCAGAACCGCTGCCCGGCGGCAGTGACCGCCTGCGGGTCGAACGTCCAGATGCGCGAGCCGGATGCGGCGCGCAGTTCGGCGGTCACGGCCCACAGGTCGGCTTTGACGGAGGTGGCCACGACCGGGCCGGGTGCCGACAGCACATACGGGACGCCGAGCGAGGTGGTCTTGCCGCCGCGGGGTCCGAAGAATACGAGCAGGGTGTCTTCCCAGGAGGCGAACAGTTCCGGGCCGTCGCCCGCGGGCTGCTTGAGCCGGCCGAGAAGCAGCCCGATATCGGCCGTGGCCAGGCGGCCGGGGTGGGCGCCGGCCAGCGAGGGCCGCAGCCGGATGCCCTGCTCGGCAGACGGGGACTGCGCGAGCTGGCGGACGGAACGGTCCCGGCTGAGTGCGGCGACCGGGTCGTCGGGCCTGGTGGTGCGCCGGGCGATGATCCGCCACGCGGTGACCGTCACTGCCGCCAGGACAGCGGCTAGGATGGCACCCGCGATGGCGACCAGCAGCGTTGGGACGCCGGGCCATGCCTGCGCGGCGCGGGCGTGGACCAGGGCCGATACCCAATGCGTGCCGAACGGCGGGACGTGGCCGTGGCCGGCGGTCAGGGCGGCGAGCCGGGCGGCGGCCCAGGCCAGCCAGGCCAGGCCGGCTAGGCCCCAGAAGACGATGATCAGGGTCCAGGCGAGGGCGGCGTTGCCGGCGGCCAGCGGGGGCCGCGGGCCGATCGCCCGGCTCATCGCGGCCTTCCCTGCCGGGCGGCGCGGATGGCCTGGTCTGTGTCGTACAGGGCGTATTCCGCGCCGACGAGGCTGAGTTCGACCGGGATACCCAACCGCTCACCCGCTTTGATCAGGTATTTTCCCCTGCCAGGATGCCTTGCGCCGGGCTGCCAGGAGTCCGGTGCGGACCAGGAGGTGACCAGTTCCATCTCGGGCCCGGTCAACGGCGTGATCTCGTGCACCCGGGCGAGTTCGCGGGGCGGCAGGCCGCCCATGACGGTGATGGCACTGCGTTCGATGAACCCGCGGGCCTTGGCCCGGTCCTCCTCGGTGGCCAGCGCGTCCAGGTCGGCGAGCGAGTGGGTGATCATCACGCTCGACATGCCCTTGGCCCGGTTCAACCTTGTGAGGCTGTCGGCGTACTCGACCAGGCCAGGTGCCCCGCGCAAAGCCCGCCATAGCTCGTCCATCACGCCCATGTAGGAGCGGCGGGGGGCGATGCCCTGGTCGGCGAGCGCGGCGGCGGCGTCGACCACGCCGAACCCGTACGCCCAGGTGCACAGCATCGCGGCGGTCAGCAGCTTGTCGCCCGCCGCGCCGACCCGGCTGATATCAACGGAGACCGCGGGTGCGTCGAGGTCGATCGGCCGGCTGGTAGGGCCGTCGAACACCCCGGCCAATGAGCCGGTGCACAGCAGGTCGAGCGTGAAGATCAGGTCGGCGGCCCGGTCCTGGAACGCGGCGGGGGTGTCGGTGCGGGCGGCGGCGCGGACGGTGTCCGGGCCTTTCTCCAGGACGTCGAGGACGTCGGTGATGGTCGGCTGTGCAGCCGGGGACTGTTCGACCAGCAGGTCGATGGCCCGGCCGAGGATGATTTCCTCGGCGTTGGTGATGGCAGTTCCCCGGACCAGGGTGCACAGGGCCATGAGCAGCGACAGCCGCCGGGACCGGACTTCCCAGCGCAGCGCCTGGGCGTCGGGGCCGGACATGCGGCGCAGCGCCGCGCCCAGCGGCCCGGCGTCCAATGGGTTGATCCTGTCTAGCCCGCGGCCGATCCGGATCACCTGCCCGCCGAGGTGCTCGGTGAGCATGGTGTAGTCGGGCTTGGTGTCACCCAGGACCAGGACCCGGGTGCCGGTCGCCACGGCTCCGGTGATCTGCCGTTTCACCAATGTGCTCTTGCCGGTGCCGGGCTGGCCGAGCACGAACTCGCCGGGGTTGGTGACCAGCCCGGCGCGCAGCCAGGCCAGCGGGTCCAGGCAGACCACCTCGCCCCAGAGCTGGTGCCGGCCGACCGGCGTGCCGGCGGCGGGAGTTCCCGACCCGGCGACGTACGGGTACAGGCCGCAGACCTGGGTCGTGGTCGCCTGGTATTCCGGTGCCGCCGTCACGTGCGCGGCCCGCCCTGCCATGGGGACCTTCCAACCCCAGGCGGGCGGCACCTGCGCCGGCGGCAGGGCAGGGCGGGCGGCGGCGGGGTCGCGGCCGGGCGGCTGCCGGATCGCCGTCCCGGCGCGGTACCGGGCAGCGCGGGGCGGCTGGCCGTTGTTCAGCATGGTCATGGTGACGGTGCTCCTGTGCTAGTGCGGCATCCGGCGGGCCAGCTCGGCGGGGCAGATGCCGACCGGGAGGGTGGCGGCCCACCCCGCGGCCTGGCTGTAGGTCATCCGGCGCAAGCGGATGCGGGAGGACTCGGCGGCGGCCTCGGTCTCGGCGGCGGCTCGCGGCAGCTCGCCGGGGTCGGTGACAGTGACGGTGACGTACATCGACACCAGGCACACGCCGGCGCCGGCGGCTTCCTCGGCGGCGGCCTGCCGGGCGCGGGCCTGGTCGTAGGAGTCCCGCGCGGTTTCGTCCCGCCCGGTGCGGCGCTTGTAGACGGCGCGGAACTGGGCGGCGTTGACCTCGGCATCCAGGGTCCGGGTGGCCTCGGCGGCGCTGAACGGCCGGTACTGGAGGCTGACCCGCTTGGGGTGGCGGCCGGGCGCCGCCAGCCGGGCGAGCACGTCGGCGGTGACGTTCTGCCGGGGCGCCTCGGCCCAGGACCAGGACAGGCTGATCCCGCTGTCGTGCCGGTAGCAGCCGGGTTCTTCCTCGGCGCCGACCGGCCCGGCCTCGGACCAGCTCAGGCCCGGGACCGGGCGGCCGTCGCCGGCCTGGGCGAGCAGCCGGTTGACCTCGCCCCGGGCGGAGGGATCGTAGGCGGTGCGGACCACGCCGGCGATCTCGGCGGGGGTGGCCCGGCCGAGCACGGTGACCCCGCAGGTGCCCAGCGCCGACTCCAGGCCGTGCAGCGCCCGGCCGACCTCGGCGGCGGACTCGGTCAGCCCGGCAGGCACGGACGGCGATGTCGCCGGGTCGAAGGTGATGCTGACCCGGGTGTCCACGTCGGCGGCGGCGGCCGGGGCGGCATCCACGAGCTGGCCCATGATCTGCCGGGCGGCCAGCGGCGCGGCCGGGTCGAGCGCGGCGGCCACCGAGTCGGCCAGCGTCGAGCCGGGCTCCGGCGCGGTGTCGATGGTGACCGTCACGTGCCGCACCGCGGGGAGGTAGCCGAGGGAGGCGAGCCAGCCGCCCCAGTTCGCCACCCAGGTGTCCGCGTCCTGCCGGTCGGCCAGCCAGGTCGAGGCGGGGATGACCCGCAGCGTCGCGGTCATCATCCCGGTGCGCCGGTCCAGCACCAGGGCGTACCGGCCGCCGTAGCCGTCCTCGGCGTCCAGCAGCGCCAGCGGGGCCAGCACCCCGGGCAGCCGCCAGGCAGGGGAATGCTCGGCGGCCACCTGGACCCGGTACCGGGTCCAGTCCCGGGAGGAGGCGTAGCGCCAGCGCGCCCGCCGCAGCGCGGCCAGGGCCAGCGGCTCGCCGCCGACCCGGGCCAGGCCGGCGCCGCCGCCGGCCAGCAGGGGCGGCGCCACGTACAGCAGGGCGGCCGGGCTGGCGGCGGCGGTGATGATCAGCACCAGCAGGCCGCCGAGCACGGCGGCGGTCCCGCCCAGCCCGAGGCCGAACAGGCCGATCCCGCGGCGCAGCCGCCAGCCGCCGTAATCCCGCTGGCCTTGGTCCTGGTCTGCGCTCATCACTTGTCTCCTGCCTGGTCTGCGGGCGGCTGCATCGCGCTGGCGGTGGCGTTGCGGCCGGCGCCGTAGGCCCCGGCGGCGAGCCCGGCCGCGGCACCCCAGGGACCGCCCGCGGCGGCACCCGCGGCGCTGGACGACCCGGCTGCCGCGGCGCCCTTGACGGTCGCTGCTCCCTGGGCGGTCCCGGCGGCTGCGGTGTCTGCGGATGCGGCGCGGGATGTCGCCCCGGCTCCCGCGGCAGTGCTGGCGTTCGCCGCGCCTGCGGGCGGCCGGGCGCCGCTGCTGCTCGCGGTGGCTGCCTGGGCGCCGGACGGGCCGCCGTCGGCCGGGCCGAGCCGCTGTGACTGCTGGCGGGCCTGGTCGGCGGCGCCGAGCCCGCCGAGCCCGCCGGAACTGCCGCGCAGGGCGCCGACCGCGACCGCGCCGGACAGCGCGGCCTGCATGAACCCGCCGGCGCCGGACGCGTCCGTGACCTGGCCGGTCGTCCAGGTGAAGAACCGCATGAGGACGGGCAGGGCCAGCAGGGACATGGCGACCATCGCGAAGCCGGTCAAGATGGTGGTCAGGTTCTTGCCGGCGCCGATCATCATGAACGCGACGGCGTAGACGGCGGCGGCGGCCGGCTTGTAGAAGATCAGCGCCAGCATCCAGCCGGTCACCTTCTTGAACCACGGGCGGGTCGCCGGGGTCAGCGTCCCGGCAGCGGCCAGCGGCAGCGATCCCGCCAGGACGACGAGGGCGCCCTGGCGGAACAGCATCAGCAGCGCCTGGAGCGCGCTGATGATGATCGCGACGATGCCGAGGACGACGACCACGGCCGGGGCCGGGGCCGCGAGCCCGGTCATGGACAGCAGGCCGGTGAGCCGCGCGCCGAACTGCCCGCCGGCCGAGGCTTGCAGCACCCAGTTGCTCCAGGCGTCGCCCGCCTTCAGCAGGAGCGTGGGCAGCAGCACGCCGACGGCGGAGGTGACGGTGATGGTCACCAGCCCGGACCCGGTGTCGATCAGCGGGTTGGGCTTGCGGGTCAGCGCCATCTTCCCGCCAGCCACGATCACGCCGAAAACGGCGACGATCGCGGCGATCGGCAGCATCCACTGCTGGAGCCTGTCGACAGCGGGCTCGCTGGCCAGGTCGGGGGACGGGAGCTTCACCCACCAGCTCACGCTGCTGGCGGTGATCCAGGCGACACCGGACTGGATGGCGCCGGCGATCCCGCTGAGCGCGTCGTTGGCGACGGCGCCCGCGACCGAGCCGATCACCTTGCCGACCAGGCAGGCAGGGTCGAGCAGAACCGGACATGACATCAGCCCTCACCCCTGACCGGGAAAGACGGTGTAGCCGGATAGCGAGGACAGCTCGGCGGCGGCGTTGCCCCAGTCCCCGCCGGGCGGGGCGACTACCCGCCAGTCGCCGCCGGACCAGACGACCTCGACGCGGGTGGTTGCCTGCACCGTGACGCCCTGGCTGCCCGGCCCAGCGCTGACCAGGTCCACGGTCGCGTCCGAGGGAGTCCAGGCGACCCAGCGGAACGCCTCCTCCGACACGTACGCGTTGCCGAGCGGGGCGCCCCCGGTGATGTGCACGGCCTGGCTGGCCTGGGCGTAGTCCGCCTGGCAGCCGGACAGCAGGGCGCCGGCGTCGGGTCCGGTCACCTGGTCGCGGATGGTGGGGCCGTAGATGCCCGGTCCCCACTGGGCGTTGGCCCGGACCGCGATGTTCAGCGCGGCGAGCAGCGCGCCCAGCGGCGTGTCGGTGAACCCCGAGGCCAGGCCGCCGCTGGTGTCGCGCGGTCCCGCGGCAGGCGAGGACGGCAGCTCGACGCCGTGGTAGCCGCTCCACCGCAGCCCTGCCAGGCTGACCTGCGGGAGCTGCGAGCCGCCGGCCGGGGAGCTGGCGGCCGGGGGCCGGCCCGGCGCGGTGCTGTTGCCTGCCGTGCCGCCACGGGCGATCAGCAGGGCCAGACCAGCGGCGGCCACGGCGGCGGCGGCCGGGAGCAGGCGGCGCGGCGCCCGGCGGGCGGGGCTCACAGGAACACCCCCACGATGCCAGCCGAGGCGGCGACCAGGCTCAGGCCGCCGATCACCCACGGGATATTGGCAGCCGCGTCGGCCGCCAGGGTGCTGCGGTTGCGGTGGCCGATCGCCATCTTCCCGCCGGAGATGAGCAGGCCCGCGACGCCGCAGACCAGCACGCCCCACTTGCCCCAGCCGAGGATCGTGTTCGCATCAGTGGTCAGCAGGCCCGACGGGGCCGCCGGCGCCGGGTTGGGGACGCCCCCGGCGAGAACGTGCCACGAGCGGGCGGCGCTCAGGTGCCCGGCGGCAGCGACGGCGTGCACCGCCAGGGCGTGGAAAAGGATCGCGTGCATCAGAATCTCCCTTGGAATCGGGTTGCCGGCGCCGGGCGTGGCGCCTGCTCGCGGGTGAGCGCCCGGATCTCGGCCAGCGCCTGGCGTGCCCGTCGCGGCAGGGCGACGCGGGACGGGTCGGCGGTCACGCGGAAGGCCGGGACGAACGGCATGCGGACCACGGCACCGACGCGGCCCTCCAGGACCCGGAACCGGTATTTGGCCTCGGCCGGCTCGGGGAGCCCGTCGCTGACCACCACCAGCACCGCCACCCAGGCGCCGGCCCTGGTGATCGCGCTGGCCGCGGTGACCGCGCGGCCTGCCGCCGCCACCGTGTTACGAGCGGCCAGCACGACCGGCCGGCCCCCGGGCCGCAGCCCGCCGGCAGCGGGTCCGCTGATCACGCCCGTATCCCAGGCCGGCGCGAGCAGCGCGGCCAGCGCCGAGGTCCCGGCGCCGCCGTGCGCCCCGGCCAGGACGATCCCGTCCGGCGGCCGGCACCGCGCCGGGCGGGGCGGCCCGCTGCGGTACCGCGGCCGGTCCGTGATCGGGTACACGAGCTGCCTCCTCGCTGCTCAGGGGTCCAGCGCGGCCGGGCGCTCCGGGCGGGCGCGCCGCCGCCGTCACCATCACCCCAGATCATTAATTTAAAATAATGATCATTCTTGAGTTGACGATCTGGATTGAACCTCAGCAGCAGCATACGCGTACCACAAGGCAGATTGTCAACTAAGAACGAAGATTGCGAGTCAGGTGATGATTAAAATTAAAACCTCGACGCGCCGGGCCGCCGGCGGCCCGCGGGTCCCGGCCCGCGCCGCCGTCCGGCGCCAGCCCGGCCGGTCCCGGGGCAGGCAGCGGGCCGCCGGGTGCGGCGTCCTGATCGCTGCTCTGCTCGCGGCCGGGTGCGCCGGCGGGCATCCCGCCGCCCGGCCTGCCGCGCCTGGCCGGGCAGCACCGGCACCGGCATCCGCGCCGTCCGCGTCGCTGGTCCGGGTCCCGCACCCGGACTACGCCGACCCCGCGTCCGTCGCCTCGGCCTTCTACATCGCCTGGGCCAGCGTGGACGCGATCCACGACAGGCCGGACGCGTACGCGGCCCGCTGCGCCCCGCTGGCCACCGCGTCACTGGAACGGGAGCTGGCCGCCAGCCAGCCCGCGACAGCCGCCTGGCAGGAGATGCGCCGCCGCCGGCTGGTCAGCCTCGTGCAGGTGCGCGCCGTCACCCGGCCGGACGGCGCCCCCGCCCCCACCGTGTCCGCCGCGTACCTGAGCGTCTACGCCACCCGGGTCACCGTCACCACGGCCGGGCGCACGACGGGCAGCGACGGCATCACCCTCCGGCTGACCCGCTCCAGCGGGCGCTGGCTGGTCAGCGCCGTCCTGTTCTACTAGCCCGGAGCCCGCCGTGATCAAGGCCATCGCCGCGGCGTTCGTGGCAGCCGCCGTGTTCCCGCTGCTGATCATCTTGCTCGTCACCGCCGGCCCCGCTCCGGCCGCCGCGAAGGCACCTGCCCCGACCGGCCTGTCCGGCGCCCCCACGGCAGCGGCCAGGGCCGGCATCCCGCCGGACTACCTGATCTGGTACATGGACGCCGCCCAGACCTGCCCCGGGCTGCCCTGGCCGGTGCTGGCCGGCATCGGCACCGTCGAGTCCGGCAACGGCCAGTCCGATCTGCCCGGCGTGCACAGCGGCGCCAACTTCGCCGACGCCGAAGGCCCCATGCAGTTCGAGCCCGCCACCTTCGCCGAGTACGCCACCGGCCCCGACCAGCCGCTGTCCCCCTACGACCCGGCCGACGCCATCTACACCGCCGCCGCCATGCTGTGCGCCAGCGGCGCCCGCGGCGGCACCGGCACGGGCATCGAGAACGCGGTCTTCGCCTACAACCACGCCGGCTGGTACGTCAGCGAAGTCATGTCCTGGGCCGCGAAATACGCCGCCCAGGGCGGCAGCAACGTCGTCGCCACCGCCATCGCGACCGCGAAAGCCCAGATCGGCAAGCCCTACCGGTGGGGCGCGGCCGGCCCCGACGCGTATGACTGCTCCGGCCTGGTCTACGCCGCCTACGCCGCCGCCGGCATCCACATCGCCCGCACCACCTACCAGTGGCAGCAAGACGGCCCCGTCATCCCGCTGTCCCAGATCCAGCCCGGCGACCTGCTGTTCTCCGCCGGCTCCGACGGCACCCCGGCTGATCCCGGCCACGTCGTGATGTACCTCGGCGGCGGCCAGGTCATCCAGGCCCCGCAGACCGGCCAGGACGTCCAGATCGACCCGCTCGACCTGGCCAGCGTCGTCGTCGCCACCCGCCCCGCCCACCTCGCAACCACGCCATGACCACCAGTCCCAGCCCGGGAGGCATCCTCATGACCAGCACGCATCATTTCCCGCCCCTGCCGCAGCCGCAGCCGCCCGCCGCAGCCGCCCAGGCACTCGCCGACGCCGCCGGCGCCGCCGCCCGCGCCTGGGCGCAGCCCCTGCACCTGACCCGGCACCAGCGCGCGGTCAACCAGCTCTACTCCGCCCTGCGCGACCTCGGCATCGCCGCCCGCGGCCTGGCCGCCTGGCAGGTTCCGGGCACGCCGACCGGACCGGTGCCCCGGGAGTTCGCCCGGCACGTGACTGCGGGCGCCCGCCGGTTCCTCGACGCGTGGAACTGCCTGGACGGCATGCTGGCCTTCGAGGGGCTCGGCCCGCTGCCCGACCCCGACGAGCCCGGCGCCGCCTTGTGCCGCGCCGCGCGCAACGTCATCCCGGCCTGGCGGCAGCCCTCGGGCAGCAGCGACTACCGCGACGCCACCATCCGGGCTTTCATCACGGCGACCGGGCTCGTGTCCGCCGCGACGCTCGGCCTGGCCACCTACGCGCCCCACCGCACCGCCATCGGCCTCCAGATCGCGGTCGCCAGCCTCGCCGAGGCCATCGCGGACCTGTCCGCCGCCATCGAGGAGCCCGCCGCTGACCCTGCCCGCGACGACAGCACCAGCCGTCCGCTGCCCGGCAGCCGCTGGCCGGATGCCGGGGAGATCTCGTGACCGAGGACCGGACACCGGAGGACCGGATGGCCAGCTTCCGCGCCAGCAACCAGCGCGCCATCGCGGCACTGGAGACGGCCGCCGCCTACGCCCAGACGGCCCCCTGGCAAACCAGCTCTCTCCCCGCCGGAGCCGACCCGGAACGGGATCGCGAGCGCCTGTCCCGGGTGCTGTGCGGAGTGCGGCATCTCAGCGACCAGTTTTACGGGCTCCGCTTCCACCAGATCCGCGCTACCGCGAACGAACTCTACACGCGGGCCAGGATCGCCGCGGAGGGCTCATCTGCCGGGGCGGAGGCTGCCGCAGCGGCCATCGACATCTACGAACTCACCATGCCCGCCCGGATGCGGCGGCCGGGCAGCATCTGGCCCCTGGACACGCTAGCGGAGTTCGACAGCTACGCCAGCAGCCGCGGCATCTCGCGGGAGGCAGCCGCCGCCCGGCTCACCTCCGGGCTCCTCGCCAGCCTCCGGCAGTACGCCGACCACCAGGACCTGGACTTCGGCTCCGCGATGGCCGCGGGGCTCAGGGCGCACGCACAGCAGTGCCTCAGCGCGTACGGCCCCATCGACACCGGGCTCGTCCCTGACCGGCGTCCCGCCGGGGTCCTGACCCTGTCAGCCGCCGCGCCGCCGTTCGAGCATGTCGTCACCCATCAGGGCGTGATCACGGCCCTCGGCGACGCCGAGTGGCTGCTCATCCGCACCGCGGCGCGCATCGAGCAGAAAGAACAGCGCAGCTACCTCACCGGCGACCGTGATCTTGATGACCGCCGCGCGCTGGCCGGCGCGCTCGCCAGGGCATGCAGCCAGCCCGAAGCAGACGTTCTCAGCCAGCTCACATCCAAGATCGCGGCCCGGGTCACTGAGATCGAGCACGGCCCGGCCGAAGCTGCCCAGCTCGGACGCGAGCACGGCCGGGCAGGCATCAAGCCGTACAGCGATCTAGACATCGACGGCGACGCGACCGCGCTCCTGAGCGCACTCGGCGAGACCGAATGGATGACCGACGCCAACCACGGATACCGGGTATCGCTCGTCATCGCCTATGCCGACGCCTACAAGCAGGCCAGCCAGTAGGGCCCGTCCGCCGCTGACTCCCCCGCCCGCGTCGCAGCCCGCGACTTCCCCCCGCAGCACCTTCCCTCCCCGCACGCCGGAGCACCCGCATCCCCGGACGCGGCCAGCCCGGCACGGGCACAGCCGCGCCCCGGTCCCGGGCACCACTCCCGGCGGCGCACCTGATGACCACACCCAGCGAAGCAGCACGATACCCGCAAGGAGAGAGCCCGATGACCAGCCAGTGGACCCCCGAGGCGATCCGCGCCCTCGGCGCCACCACCGACCTGCCCACCCTCGGCTCCATCTTCGGCCTGGGCCCGTGGCGGTCCTACCAGATGGCGCACACCGGGGAATGGGAGCAGGCCGGCATCCGCATCCTCAAGATCGGCAACCGGTACCGCGTGGCCGTCCCGTCCATCCTGGACGTTCTCGGCAACGGCGGCCCGCCCGGCACCGATACCGACCGGGAGCACGGCGCTGCTCTGCAGGAGCAGGCACCCGGGAACGCAGCAGACGGCACCGTCATCGAGCCATCCGGCCAGGCGGCGATCAGGAGCAGGTCATGAGCTGCCGCAAGAGATGGCCGGCGCGGACTCCGCCGCCAGCGTCCTCCACCGCGCCCGCAAAGCAACCGAATAGTCACCGCGTGCGCGGCTGCCGTCGCGCGCATCACGCCGAGAAAAGGCACGTCCGCGTGCCACGGAAAGGGGAAACACCGATGAGTGAGCCAGAATTCGGACCATCCGAGAACGCAGCCGACAACCGGCCGGACAGCCCGCCAGAGCACATCCGCTACGCCCATCAACCCGACAGTGCCATGCCTGGCGACAACACCCGGCCTTACGAGGAATGGCATTACGACAACGCGTTTCACGGCGAGCCCGGCGGCTGGGACGCTCCGCAGGAACTGGAGCCGCCACCCGAATGGTACGGCGCGGGCACATTCGTGCCCGGGAACGATGGCCAGCCGACGTGGGATGACCCGTACCAGGATCAGCCCACGCGGGATGACCCGTACGATCCCGAGCCCTACCGCCAGTCGCCCGGCCGCCGGACCCGGCGACCTGCTAGGCGATCAATCGCGATTACGGCGCTGCTGCTGACCGCTTTCGCCGCGAGCACAGGCGCGGCACTGATGCACAACGGGACTATCAAACTGTCACCGGCCGCCAACCCGGAAGCCAGCGCTACCGGCGGGCTCGGCACCACGGCCAGCGCAGGCCACGGCAGCACCGGCACTCAGTCTGGCTCGGAGCAGCCCCCGGCAATCACCACGGCGGACGCCGAGCGCGTCGTGTCCCGTTACTTGCAGGTGAACAACGAGGCGAACGAGTCCCACTCCGATTCCCTGCTCGGAACGATCGAATCCGGCAGCAGCTACACCATGGATGCCGGCTCCTACCGCTTCGCCCTCGGCGAGTCCGACCGTACCCCGTACGTTCCCTTCGACCTGACCAGCACCAGGTACTACATCCCCCGCCTGCCCCGGACCGAGTACCCGCACTGGTTCGTCACCCAAGGCTCCTACGTCACCACGGCAGGCGGCAAGAACCTCGGCTCGGCGTACATCGTGTTCGCCCAGGACTCTGCTGGCGCGGCATGGAAAGACATGGTCGAGCCGGACATCCTGCCCGGTCAGGCGTTGCCAGAGATAGCAACCGATTCCGGCGGGTACGCGGAGAGCGTGGCCGCTGACGATACCGGGCTGAACGTGGCGCCTGACAAGATCGGGGAGGTCACTGCCACCTGGCTGGATCGGGTCGCGTCCAGCACGTCGAACAGCGTCATCGAGGACGAGGCGGGGAATCTCACCGACCTGAAGGACGAGGTGTTCTGGCGGTCCGGGAAAGGCGGACCGGCGCTCGACGCCACCGACACGCACTCCGTGGCCGCCGACCCGGTTTTCGCGCTCAAGACCACCACCGGGGGCGCGCTGGCCTTCTACACCACCGCCGCGCAGCTCACTCTGAAACCGCCAGGCGGAGGCACCATCAACGCCCTCAACATCCCCGGCTACTACTCGCCGTCCTCATCAGCAGGACTGACCTCAGCCACAGTCGGGTATGTCGAGCAGTTCGCCACCTATATCCCGGTCGCTGGGAACAGTCGTCGGCAGGTCGTTGCCGACATCTCCAGCATCACCTCCCGGGGCTAGAGCCACCCCCCACGACCCTGGGCACCTTCGCGATAGCAGGACAGGACGCGGACAGCCGCGTACGAGCAGAACTCCTGCCTGTACGCGGCTCGACGCCCCGCGACAACGGCGCTCCCTCGGCCGCCCGGCCGCATGCGCTCAACAAGGAGACCAGCGATGGTTGCGCGCAATCCACAAGGCAGCAAGCGGGGACTACCGCCTCAGGTCGTAGAGTCGCGCGTCCGGGTCGGGATTCCGGATAGAGGCGGTCCTTCGCTGACCAGCCGGCTCCACACAACTGCACAAGGGGTGGTCACCTCCCTCGTTCTCCCGGCAGCACACCCGGCATCCTCGCAAACCGTAGGCCCGCTGCCGCTGGCCGACCTTTCCCGGCTGCCGCGCGACGCTTCGATGCTTTACGACGTCGGGCGCGTCGATAGTGCCGGGCGGATCGCCAGCAACGACATCATCAACGCGCTGCACTGGGAGCCGGGCAGCAGGCTCGACGTAATCCTGACCCCGCGCATCATCGTCATCCGCGCTGCGCCTGACGGCCTCTACTTCGTTCCGCGACGGCCGCGCATCATCATCCCGTCTCATGCACGCCGGCCTCACGGCATCAAGCCCGGGGACCACGTGCTAATCGCTGCGGCGCCTGAGTACGACCTCATGATCGTGTACCCGCTGTCCTCCCTGGATGAGATGATCTCCCGCTACCACTCGGCCGAAAGTGAAGCTGAGACACCGTAATGAGCCGCAAAAAGCACTCCGCAGCCGGTGACATCGCCGCCGCCCGCCTGCTGCTGGAGAAGATGGGCATCGACCCGGCCGACCTGCTGCAAGAGCATGCTGGACCACCGGAGATCCCGACGTTCGCCGATTACGTCCCCCGTGTCTCCCAGGCTGTCGGCGACGGGACGCGCCGCGTCTACCGCACTTACTGGAACCGCGTGGTAGAGGCGTGGGGGCCGAGGCTCATCACCTCGGTGACCCCCCTGGAGATCAGCCAGCTTGCCGAGGACACCAAGGCGAACGTCGTTCAGCGTCGGAACGCCCGCGGCGGACGCGGCGCGGCCGAGCACCTGATCAGCGCGCTGCGGTGCATGTACAACCACGCAGTCGCCGATCAAATCCTCTCCGAGGACGAGAACCCGGCAGCCCGGGTCCCGAAGCCGCGCAGGCTGCGTAGCGCCCGTATGCCGCTCCCCGACAGCCGGCTCAACGCAATCGGCAGCGTGGCGGGTTCCACCGGCAACGACCCCGCCCTTGACTCGCTGATCATCCGGCTGCACACCGAGACAGCCTGCCGACGCGGCGGGGCGCTGGCGCTTATCCCGGAAGATCTCGACCCCGAGCAGTGCCTGATCCGGCTGCACGAGAAGGGCGGGACGGACCGCTGGCAGCCGGTCTCACCGACACTGATGACCCACCTTCTCGCGCACGCAGAAAGCAGGGGCGGCCTGCACTCCGGCGATCGCCTGCTGCGGTACCCGGACGGCACGCCGATTACCTCCCGGCGGTACGACCATCTGTGGAAGCGACTCGGCGAGCACCTGCCCTGGGTGGAAACCCAGCAGGTCAGCACGCACTGGATACGGCACACAGTCCTGACCTGGGTCGAGCGCCGGTTCGGTTTCGCCGTCGCACAAGCGTACGCAGGCCATGACGAAAGCAGCCGGGGAGCCCGCGCCATGGGTGCAACCGGCACCTACGTCCGCGCCGGGCTGCCCGAGGTTGCAACCGCGCTCTCCGTCCTGACCGGCGAACTCCACCCCCTCGCGCCGGAAGGACCGCGCGCCGACGTCAACCATGCATAAGGTGAACCCAGGCTCCGTAAATCGCGGAAGACGCTGCCTGGTTGCACTGCGCTCCGAGATCAAATTAGAAGATCTTCTACGCAATCCATCGTCACCTATGGTCGACCATGGTTGATAACAATTGCATGACTCTAGTTGCGCCGACTCAGGAACGGGTCTGATACACCGCTTACACGGTTTGCCTCCGCGCACGCACAGGCCAGCGGAACCCTGCTGGATAATCGCCCTGCGTAGTCCTGGGTCTGCAGCCTCATCCCAGCCCGCGCTTTCAGATTTATTGTCGGTTGAGTTGGATCTCGCGGCCGGATAGTAGAAGAGCCAGAACGACGAGCGAGGGATGGCACGATGCCTCCGACTGATGACAACGCCGACGATCACATGCCAGCGGCCAGGCGAACGACCCCGAGCGCCGAAGATGCCGCTTATACGCCGGTGATCTGGTTGGCACGCCACGGCGACTGGGGTGTGGACGACCGGGTGGACATCGACGGTCAGACCTACGTCTTGCAGGTCAAGAACCTGCTGTCCCAGGCTGACGCACAGCGGATGGCGCGGCGGAGCGTGCTCGTCTTCCTCGACGCCTGCGCGAATTCCGGCGTGGACCTTAAGTGGGTGGCCCCGTAAGTTCGCCGGGGGTTCGTGCCCGAGGCCTGCGAGGTGGACGGTGCAGGCGGTGTCGAGGGCTTCTTGGGGTGTGCCGACGGGTGACCCGGTGAGCAGGACGGC
>Ga0137379_10000207_pt1 | contig 50470 bp, 37 predicted proteins | sample SagtaG_18_FD_104812 | JGI IMG/M metagenome (GOLD analysis project Ga0137379, IMG submission 104812) | Vadose zone soil microbial communities from Sagehorn Ranch, Mendocino, California, USA - Sage2_L_80_16 metaG | ecosystem: Environmental > Terrestrial > Soil > Vadose zone | place: USA...
CATATCGTTAGAGCAAAGGATGGCCGTGGGCAGATGAGGAACGGACAGCAGCTTTTCAATGGCCGTAATGCCGCCTTCCATGGTGTGGTTGCCCTCGGTCACGTGATCGTCCGGGACGGTGAGGCCCAGTCCGGCCATGGACTTGCGGAATGCATCTCGGCGGGCGACAGCGGAGCGCAGATGTAGAGGGCCGCTGATGAATGCGATCTGACGATGCCCCAGGGCGGCGAGGTGCTGCACTGCTTCATGGATGCCTTCGCCGTAATCCACTTTGAGAATGCGGATGTTGGGCAAATTCGGGCCAGCATCGACGAAAACCAAGGGAAACTCGCTTTCGACGAGCCTTTGAACCAGTTCTTCTTCTATGCCGAAGGTCATCACGGCCACGCCATCGACGTTGCGCTGTAACATGCGGCGAATGAGCGACTCGGTGCGGGCGGGATCGTAGTTGGTGGAGCCAATGAGCACCTCGTAGCCCTGGGCTACGGCGAGGTTTTCAAACTCTTGCACCAGTTCCGGGAAGAATGGATTGGTGATCTCGGAGACGATGAGGCCCAGCATGCGGCTTCGGCCGGAGACGAGAGCGCGGGCCTGGGTGTTGGGCAGATAGCCAACTTCATCGACGGCTTTCCAAACTCGTTCGGCCAAGGTTGGGTTCACCGTCGCGATGCGATTGACCGTACGGGAGACGGTGGCGATGGAGACACCAGCGCGCTTGGCCACGTCGCGAATGCTAATGGCCGAAGGACGACGGCGGTTTGACCTGGCTTTCCCTGCTTCAGTCACAAGTGAAGAGATTTTACGCTTTCCCGGTGTTTCTCGGCTGGGTTTGACTATGAAAAAGATTTCCCACGGAGTTCAACAGCATATTTTTCAATGTTTTGACGGGATCGATCTCGGAAACGTGGAGATGGTTCAAGGGTTTTGGGGTGATCGCACCGGAAAGCGTTTGCTGTTTTTCAGTAGGGAACAGGTGAGAGGCGGGTTTGGGACTAAGGTTGAGCCTGGGGGTGGTTTTGGGCCCCGGCTGCAACCTCAATCGCGTGTCGGAGCAGCGGCAGGATGAAGGCGATGCTTTCTTCCGCGCCCCGTTTGCTGCCGGGAAGATTGACGATGAGTGTGGTGCCCTTTAGGCCGGCTATGCCGCGGGAAAGCCACGCGAATGGGTTGCTCTCGGCGCCCTTGGCGCGCATGGCCTCAGAGAGTCCGGGGGCTTGACGGTCAAGGACGCGGAGTGTTGCCTCGGGAGTGCGATCGCGGGGGCTGAGGCCGGTTCCGCCTGCAGTAAGGATCAGGGCTGCACCGGCGGCGCTCCACTGCTCGAGGTGGGCGGCGATTTTGTCCTCCTCATCGGGAACAAGCGCGGATTCGATATGAGCGGCAGGCCATTGCTGGCGCAGAAGGGCAACCAACGCAGGGCCGGCGGTGTCGATGGCCGAGCCCTGTGAGCAGCGGTCGGATACGGTTAGGACGGCGAGGAGCATGAGATCGATTCTAGTTGCCTACTGTCAGTTGTGAGCTGTCGCTATGATATCGAGGCGGCAGCACCTTGATCGTCTGCAACCAGATCACTGCAGTGTCAGGCCAAGTGGTAACGGGCAGGGCCGTGCGGCGCAGGCCGTAGCCGTGACCACCTTCGGCGTAGATGTGCAACTCGGCAGGAACCAATGCAGCCTTTAGTTGAAGGAAGTAGTTGGTCGCATTCTCAACGTGGACCGGATCGTCTTCTGCTTGCACGATGAAGGTAGGTGGAGTTTTCTCCGTGGAATGGATTTCGGAGTTTTGCGCCATTGCCTCGGCGGCATTGGCCAGGTAGCCGGGATATACAATCACCGCAAAGTCGGGGCGGCAACTGAGCTGATCCGCAGCGTCGACGGGATCGTAGAGGCGCTTGTCGAAGTGCGTGCTCAGCGCAGAAGAAAGATGTGCACCGGCCGAGAACCCCAGAACACCGATGCGGTTCGGGTCGACGTGCCATTCGGCGGCGTGCTGGCGAACAAGACCGAGAGCGCGCTGCGCATCCTGCAGAGCGGCGGGCGATTTGGGATAGGGACCAGTGTCGGGCACGCGATATTTGACAAGGATGCAATTGATGCCGGCGGAGTTGAGCCAGTCGCAGACTTCGGTGCCCTCGAGATCGATGGCGAGAATCCGGTAGCCTCCGCCTGGAAAGACGACGATGGCGGCGCCGGTGTTCTGGCTCTTCGGCGAGTAAACGGTGAGTGTGGGAACCGAAACGTTCCCAAGTCGAACCAGTGGGTGGCCTGCGATCAGGTTGTCTTTGGCGGTGGTGGTGTCGACTTCAGCTGGCAGATTAGCGGGTGCGCCGGGAGCAGCACCGGGCCACAGAGAAATCGTGAGTTGGCCGGGAGCCGGCTGCCAGGCAGGCTTTTCGGCGGAAAAGCTCGGAGAAGGTGACGCCGCAAGCGCTGCGCATAGAACGAGTACAGATTTGTTCATGCCTGGTACCTCAATGCTGAAAAGTGTCGCAGACATGATTGCAGTTCCAAGCTGTTGGAAGCAACTCGACGGAACAAAGTCTCGATATGAATGTGCGGGATTGCGCGCTGCGGCGGTGCTCTATGGCTGGGCGTGTGGAGGAATGAGCAGACGCAACGTCTCACGCGCTAGTTCGATTCGGGCGGGAAGGGTGCCGAGCACTTCGCCGTCGGCTTCAACGAAGACATCCGCAGACGCGCCATTGCCAGCGCGGCAGTCAACAGCGTCGGCATCGAGCAATTCAATATTGCGGTCGAATGTCTGGCGCCCCGCGAGTGTGGCAAGGAGAAAGCGGAGATATTGAAAGCGGCTGCGCGTTTTGAAAGCCACAAGGCTGAGAGTCCTCTTGCGCAAAGTGGATCCGGGGGCCAACACGCCCAGGGCGCCGCCAAAGGAGCGGATGCGCACCGCCAGAAGCTGCGAGACCTGTTCAATCCGCGGGCTGCCGTTTCCGTGAATTGAAAATGAGGCGTCGAAGAATGGGAATGGGTGGGTCGCCCAGATTTTGAACGCCTCTAACATATACAACGCATAGCCGTAGCGGCGCTTGAGGCCAGGATCCATGCTGGACATGAGCAGTGCGTCTGCACCCACGCCGGCGGCAACGGTAAAGTATGCCCAGCTTTGGGCGCCGTTGGTCGATTGGAAAAAGATGCGGCCGACCGGAACCTCGACCGGAACGGCTGAAAGCAAGGCGCGTACGGCTTGCACGGGATCTCTGCCGAGACCGAGGTTTTGAGCCAGAGCGTTGGCGGTGCCGAGCGGAACTACCCCGAGAGCGACTTCTGTTCCGACTAGGGGCTGAAGGATTTCATGAACGGTGCCGTCGCCGCCGCAGGCGAGGATGGTGTCGTAGCCGTTGCGAATGGCGGCTTGTGCGAGGGTCTTGGCACTGCCGGGTGCGTGTGTTTCGAGTGCGTCGGCTTCAATGCCTGCTTTGCGGAGGACGGCGAGCGCGCTATCGACGTAAGATGCACGCCGCGCGGAGTTTTGTCCTGAGGCCGGGTTGTATATGAGCGCAACGCGGCGCATGGGTCGTTTTTATCCTCGCGGATCATGTTCCCGAGATCGGGAAGGTGAATCTATTCTCGCAGGTTTGTGCGAGGTAAATATCCTTATGCCGCATTAGATGTGCTCTGTCCGGAGTGGGGCCGGGGCGCGTGCGACCTTGAGGAACCTTTGGAAAGTTTCAATTCCAAATTGACGAACTGGAAATCAAATAGCCCGCTGCATTCATGGTTCAACAAAAGCCGCTGAGGTCGAAAGACATCGGCGCTTTTCGTTTTGCTATTGGAACTGGAACCAGTTCACGTTGGATCCGCTGGTGAAAACGACATACAAGGTGTGGAGTCCGGAGGCCGCAGATACGTTTGCGGAAACAGTTTGCCACGATTGCCAGCCGCCTGTTCCGGGCAGAGTCACGGTTGCGATGGGAGTTCCGGTGGGATTGTCGAGATAGAAAGTCGCCGTTGCGCCGCCGCCCGCGCTGGCCGTGCGGACACTGACCTTGGTTACAGACGCTCCGAAGTCGACATTCTTGTAGATGGCGTAAGCTCCATTGGTAAGGTAGCCAAGGTCGTAGCCGCCGGTCGAGTCCGCGGTAGTCTCTGTCTCCAAACCTTGCTCGCTCGAATAGCTCGAAGCTTGAATCTGCGAGGCAGCCCGGAGGGTCGGCGTTCCGAGCTGTACTCCCTCCCAGATAAAAGTCGCAGCCGCATGAGACGGGAGCGTGTATGGGAAGGATTGCGTTCCATATTGCACTTGAAAGCTCACTCCTGCGCTCGTGTTGTTGAACGCGATAAGTGCTTTCGTGCTATCCGGATTCTTAAACGCAACAGAGTCGATGCCGTTGGAGTTACTTGAGTAGATCCGCACTGCCCCCGGCAAGACGTACTTACTATAGTGGCCAAGCGTGTAGTATTCGATGTCTTTGGTGACCGCGCCACTCGCGCTGTTCACGGTAACGATCGGGGTGCATGTATTGCATCCGCCGTAAGGAGGATCGTTTTGCGTGAGGTCAGGACCTAGTTTTTCATCGAGGGCAAGACTCCACTTGACGAAGGACTTTGCGGAGTTGCGCAGGACTTCCGTAATTTCAACGAAGTCGGTGGTGAACTGATCGGGAGAGGTGACCCAGGTGCCGCCTGAGTGTTCTGTTTCCCATGCGCCCTTGGTGGGGAACATGTTTTGCAGGGTCTGCTGAGCGCCCGGAGGCCCGCCGTATCCGTGCCACGCAGTACCGGCGACAAGCGGCGACGCGAGTACGGTTGGATCGTTCAATATCGTTTCTGGATAAGACGGATTGTCCCAGTTGTGGTCCCACACCAGAACTTGCGTCGTGAGATTGGCATGGGTCAACGCAGGCAGAACATAGTCGCGCAAAAGCGAGAGCTGCGTATTGGCGTCCATTCCCATGCCTGGATAGGTGCTGGGGACGTACATCGGTTCGTTTTGCAGGGAGATGTAGTCGATCGGTATTCCGGCCGCCTTGTATTGCTCGATGTATTCGACGAAGTAGTTCGCAAAGGCCTTCTCGTTTGTGGATGTGAGCAAAAGGGTTCCGCCGATCATGGAGACCGGGTTCATTGAGGCTGGATCCTTCATCCAGCCTGGTGGGCTCCATGGGTTGGCCATGATTTTCAACTGCGGGTTGAGTGTCTTGGCCTGCAGAAGCAATGGGATGGAGTCCACTTGATCGTGCGCGATGGAGAACTTTGCGAGGGTAGGATCGGTTTGACCGACCGCGAGATCGTCAAAGGAATAAAGGGATCGCGCAATGTCGCTGGCACCCATCGGGTTGCGAATGAAGCTCAGGCCGATACCATTGCCGGTACGCGTGAACAAGTCGCTCATGACGCCGGGGAGCCCGCTTGAGGGTACCACTTCATGCAGTAAGTATGCTGCAGAATCTGTCATCGCAGCACCGAAGCCGTCGATGGACTGGTATTGCTGGTTTTCGTCGACAGCGATGATGTTCGCGGTGGTTGGGGGCAGAGTTGAGGTGAAATTGACTGCTGGCTGAGCCGCCATCAGGCTCTTTTGATCGTCTGTGCTGAGCACAACAGAAACGGCGCTGACATTCGAGATGGTGAAGGCACCGGTCGCCACAGCGCTCTGCATGATCCCCGGGGCTGTGGCGATCGCCGCGATCGTAGTCGATGCCGCCACGTTGATCGGAGTCGAGTATTGCGTTGAAGAAGTCTTCGGCGTGGAACCGTCGGTCGTGTAATAGATCGCCGCGCCGGTTGTCGTGTCAGAGAGCGTCACTGTCTGCGCGCCGAAGTACGTTCCGGGCATGGGCGAGAAGGTGGGAGTTGCAACCGTCGGAATGGTGAAAACGCCACTGGCAACTGCGCTGTTGGAGTAGCCGCTGGCGATTGCGATTGCGTTGATCGTAGTCGTGGAAGCAACGCTGATCGGAGTTGAATAAAGTGTCGAGGATGCGGTGGGTATGGAACCATCGGCCGTGTAATAGATCACCGCGCCGGTTGTGGAATCAGAGAGTGATACGCTTTGGAACGAGCTGTAGGTTCCCGGAGGGGGCGAGAACGTTGGGGCAGCCGCGGGAGGCAGATTGATGGTGAAGGCGGCGGACATGACAGCGCTATTGTTGTAGCCCGATGCAATCGAGATGGCTTCAATTGTTTCGCTTTTGGACACCGTGAACGCGCTCGAGTAGAGCGTCGATGACGCCGTCGGGGTGGTTCCATTAGTGGTGTAGTAGATGGCGGCGCCCGTAGTGGAGTCAGACAGCGTGACTGACTGCGACGAAGTATACGTTCCGGCGGCGGGGCTGACCTTGGGAGTTGCGGCAGTGGGAGTAACCGGTGGTGGTGTGCTTTCGCCGCCACCTCCACCACAACCCGAAAGACAGAGACTGGCCAAAACAATTAGAAGGACAAACCTGCGCATCGTGGATCCTCTTCGTGCCTGATCTACAGCGGCTTCCATGCGTTTGGATGAGCATAGGATCCCATTCAAATCGAGCAGAGCATGGGGGCGCGGCGAACGCCCAAAAATGGCTTAGTACATTGTGGTCGTTTGGCGATGTAATTGTAGTGTTGCACGTCACACGGATGTGGCTCGCCATGCGCCAGTCCCACTTGAGCCATGTCGATTTACAATGTTGGCTCAAAGAAAACGGAGCAGAGTGGCCTCTGCTCCGCATGGTTTACGCAAACGCTATTAACTGCATCCGCTTGTCGAACCGCAGCTCATGCAACGGTAGCAGCTGCCGTTGCGGACCATGATGGCGCCACATGTCGAGCAGCTGGGCGCATCGCCCATTTCGTAAAGACTGCGCATCGCGTCAGATGCGTGGTAGACCCCGCGATCCTGCATTGTGGGGCCGTGCGTCGGAGTGGCTTCGGTCGCACCTGTGGCCTGGATTTCCGGCGCGATGCCGCCACCTGGAGCCGATGTGCTGCCCATGCCCGCAGAGTGACCGGTGGGCCGAGCAAGCCGCCGCGCAACTTCCTCGGCGAGGCGAGCAAGCTGGTTGCGCGAAGCTGAATCCTCTTCCGGGTCGACGTCTGGAAGGATGGTCGGCGTTTCCGGTAGTGGTGCGGCATGCGGAGCCAATCCAGCAAACAGAGTTAACTGTTCGCCTGAGAGGAAGCGCAGGTTGAGCCAGCGGAAGATATAGTCCATCAGGCTCTTGGCGTAGCCGATCTGCTCATTGCCGGTCCAACCGGAAGGCTCGAAGCGCGTGTGAGCGAACTTCTCGCAGAGTACGCGGAGCGGCACGCCGTGCTGCAGGGCTAGTGAGATCGAAGTGGCGAAGGCGTCCATCAAGCCGGAGACGGTTGAACCTTCCTTTGCCATCTTGATGAAAATTTCGCCTGGCTGTCCAGTCGGGTAGAGGCCCACAGTGATATAGCCTTCGTGGCCTGCGATCGAGAACTTGTGAGTGATGGAAGCGCGCTCCTCGGGCAGGCGGTGACGCACGGCACGCGGAGGAGCGTTGAGATCCTGTTGGGCAAGCTTGGGATCAAGATCCAAAGTGTTGAACTGCGGCACAGCGATGGCCTTGGCGATCTCTTCCATCGCTCTCTGGAACACGTTTGCGGCAGCGATGACCTGCTTTGCGGTCACCTCGAGCTTTTCGCCAATCTTGGCTTCGAGGGTTCTCAAATCGGCGTCGGCAGCGGGTAGACCGGCGGCAAGTTGCGACATCACCCGGCTACCTGCGGCATCGAGCGCAGAGGGCTCACGTTTGGCATCGAGGCTGGTGTTTAACGGCTGCGTGCCCTTGGATCCATCGCGATAGATGGCGACAGCCTTGATGCCCTGACGCCAGCTCTCGGCGTAGGCCTCGGCCACGTCTTCCACGGTTGCCTCGTGGGGCAGGTTGACGGTCTTTGAGATGGCGCCGGACAAGAAAGGCTGTGCGGCTGCCATCATCTTGATGTGGCCCATGTAATTGATGGACCGAGTTCCCTTGGACGGTTTGAAGCTGCAATCGAAGACCGGAAGGTGCTCAGGCTTGATGCCAGGTGCTCCTTCAATGGTACCGGTTGCATCGATGTAGCTAACGATGGCATCGACTTGATCGTTGTCGTACCCGAGCTTGAAGAGCGCCGCAGGGACAGTGTTGTTGACGATCTTGATCATGCCGCCGCCAACGAGCTTCTTGTACTTGACGAGTGCCAGGTCGGGCTCGATGCCGGTTGTGTCGCAGTCCATCATGAAGCCGATAGTGCCGGTGGGCGCGAGGACGGTGGTCTGTGAGTTGCGGTAGCCGTAGCGTTCTCCGTAGGCCAGCGCCATGTCCCAGCATTCGCGGCTGGCGTCGATGAGCGCGTCAAGTTGCGGCACGTTGAACGGCTCTCCGCTGATGCGTGATTTGCCGATGTTGTTCACTTCGGCGCGGTGCATGCGGATCACATCAAGGAATGGTTCGCGGTTGACATAGAACCCTGGGCACGCGCCGCCTTGCCGCTCAACGCTGGCCGTGAGCGGAGTGGCCGAAGCGAGGGGCGGGCAATGTGCCGCCACCACAGCCGACTGCAAATATGCCTGACCGCACATGATTGCTGTGAGAACTGCCGCCAAGTCACGCCCAGCTGTTGAATCGTAGGGCAGGCCAAAGGCCATCAACAGCGCGCCGAGGTTGGCATAACCCAGACCGAGCGGACGATAATCGTGCGAGTTCTTGGAGATTGCCTCCGTGGGATAACCGGAGTTATCTACCAGGATCTCCATCGCTGTAATGACAACGGAGACCGCGTGCCGGTATTCAGGAATGTTGAAGGTACCGGCTGGGGTAACGAATTTAAGCAGATTAAAGCTGGCAAGATTGCAGGCGGAATTGTCGAGGAACATGTACTCCGAGCATGGATTGGACGCGTTGATGCGCGCAGTGTTCTTGCTCGTGTGCCACTTGTTGATGGTGGTGTCGAACTGCAGACCGGGATCGCCGCACAGCCACGTGGCCTCGGCGATTTTTTGCATGATGTCGCGCGCCTTGTAAGTCTTTACCGGCAGATGGCCCTTAACCGTGTGGGTGGTGAATTCGCCATCTGTCTCATAGGCGTGCATGAACTCGTCGCTTACGCGAACGGAGTTGTTGGCGTTCTGGAAGAAGATGGAGGAGTAAGCCTCTGAGTCCGGGCCTGAGCCGTCATAGCCCGCCTTGATAAGGGAGAATGCCTTCGCCTCTTCCTTCGCTTTGCACTCGATGAAATCGACGATGTCGGGATGGTCCGCATTGAGGATGACCATCTTGGCGGCGCGGCGAGTCTTGCCGCCCGATTTGATGACACCTGCAAAGGCATCGAAGCCGCGCATGAAGCTGAGCGGTCCCGAGGCCTGGCCGCCGCCTGAAAGCAATTCCATCGAACCGCGAATTGAGGAGAGATTCGTTCCGGTGCCGGAGCCCCATTTGAACAGCATGCCCTCAGTCTTGGCCAATGTCAGGATGGAGTCGAGTGAATCGTCTACGGCGTTGATGAAGCACGCGGAGCATTGGGGATTGCGATAGCCGGTAGCGGAAAATTTGGCGCCGCCAGTCACCGGGTCCCAGTGCCAGTTCTGGCCGTCCGACTGCGGCTCGAGGCGGTCGCAACCCACGTTGAACCAGACCGGCGAATTGAAAGCCACCTTCTGCGTCAGCAGCATGTGCGCCAGTTCATCGTGAAAGATGGTGGCGTCGTCTGCCGTAGCAAAGTAGCCGCCGGCAATGCCCCAGTCGCGGATAGTTTCTGCCACGCGGCTTACCAGCTGCCGAACGCCAGTCTCGCGCTCCGGCGAATCCATCTGACCATGGAGGTATTTCGAAGCCACAATGTTGGTCGCTGTCATCGACCAGTCGATCGGCACCTCAACTTCCTTCTGCTCAAAAATGGTGTTGCCCTTGTTATCGGTGATCAGAGCGGTCCGGTGCTCCCACTGCACGTCGTCATAAGGGGAAATTCCCTCGGTTGAGAAGCGGCGGGAAAAACTGAGTCCGCTTTGGCTGTAGGAAGCCTGCAGGGATGCGGCAGAAGTTTGAAGGTTGGTCTCGCTCATTTAATTCCTCTCCATCGGCGAAATCTGTGAATACCTATCCCATTCAGGCGTGGCTCAGCCTAAAAGGGTAGGGGTAAAATGTGGCGCAGCTTACGGGAAACGGGGGCTTTCTCTTTACTGCTGGTCAGCGTCTCGCAGCGGTTTGCGGGTGGCGTCAGGTTACAGTCCGTTTACAGCCGCAGATGAAAAAATACCGCTGTCTATAGTATCTGTCAACCGCAAACCACAATATCTTGTATTTCCTTGGTAATTCCTGCATCCAATGTCAAAATACGGCAATTTTGCCTGTGGAAAGCGCAAACGGCCTTGCGCCATGCGGATTTCGGGGAGCCATTTGCCCTAAAACCAGTGCAGCCAGTCCTTTTTGGCCTCGTCCCTCTCAAAACCAAGCCTATTCCTCGATTTATTGGAGGTGCAAGACGCAGAAACGGTGCAATCTGAAGCGCAGCCTGTGCGAAATTATGCGAAATGTGGAGAATCGGGCGGTTTCTTGACTGTTGCTGCGGCGAAGAGTGCTCGTGGGACTGCTAGGCTGTTTTCGTGCTCGAAAAAACTACGAATTTGACCAATTGGGGGCCTGTTCCGCTTCCCCGCCCCATAACCCTGTGTGGGAAGACCGTCACGCTGGTGCCATTGGATCCGGAGCGGCACGCATCTGACCTTTGGAGGGCGGTACAGGGGCACGATGAGGTGTGGCGCTGGCTGGCAGATGGCCCGTATGCCGAAGAGGCCGCACTGCGACGCGCTGTCGAAGAGAAGCAGGCCGCAACCAGCGCAGTATTTCTGGCCCTGATCCCGACGGCGAGCGGGCAACCAGGGCCCCCACGGACAGGTCCTGGTCCGTGGGGTGGTCGTGCCGAAGGCTACGCAAGCTATATGCGTATTGAGCCCGCGCATGGGGTAGCCGAGGTGGGCAACATTCTGCTGGCCCCATCGCTGCAGCAAACGACGGCAGCCACAGAGGCCATGTACCTGATGGCTCGACATGTCTTTGAAGATCTTGGTTATCGGCGCTATGAATGGAAGTGCAACGCCAAGAATGAGCCCTCGCGACGGGCAGCGCTGCGGCTGGGGTTCACGTACGAAGGCATCTTCCGGCAGCACATGGTGGTGAAAGGCCAGAGCCGCGACACGGCGTGGTACTCCATACTTGACAGCGAGTGGCCTGCGCGCAAAAAGGCCTTTGAAGGTTGGCTTGAGCCCGCGAACTTCGACAGTGCGGGACAGCAACGCAAGAGCCTGGGGAAGCTTCAAGAATTCAATCGCGAGTCTGCTCTCTGAGCGAGTCTGCAAGCATTCGCCATACGTGAGGCGGCCCCGCGCATCGCTGCGCGGGGCCGCTTCCCTTCTAGTTATTCGCCCGCCGGATGATTGCCTATTTGTAATCCTGGCCATCCTCGTCCGCCGTGGCGGACGAGGATGGCCAAGCCTGTTTGCGCGCCTTACTGGAAGAGCGGCGCCATCACGAAGATGACCGTGCACAGAAGCTCGATGAGCCGGTGCCACCCTATTGATTGTGCAAAGAAAACGTCGCCCATTTCCAGGCGACGTTTTCTACGATTTCGAAGACAGAAATCAGTTGCTTTCCTTGGATTCAATCCTCATTCCATAGAACGATTTCCGAACGAAGAACACCGACACCACAAAAAACGCGACTGCCAGTACGCGTGTGAGCAGCGGATTGTTCGAACTGAGCGTCACTGCAAGCTCGACAGCAAGTAATCCGAACAAAGTCGTGAACTTGATAATCGGGTTCATTGCCACCGACGAGGTGTCTTTGAACGGATCGCCGACGGTGTCTCCGATCACGGTCGCGTCGTGCAGAGGTGTCCCTTTCTGTTTCATGTTGACCTCTACGATCTTCTTCGCATTGTCCCATGCGGCGCCGGCATTGGCCATGAAGATGGCCTGGTACAGGCCGAAGATTGCAATCGAGAACAGATAGCCGATAAACAAGAACGGCTCCATGAACGCGAACGCGAGCGTAGCGAAGAAGACGGCGAGAAAGATGTTGAACATTCCCTTCTGCGCGTACTTGGTGCAGATTTCCACCACCTTCTTACTGTCGCTGACCGATGCCTTCTCCGCGCCTTCCAGGTGGATGTTCGCCTTGATGAACTCGACCGCGCGGTAAGCGCCGGTGGTGACCGCCTGCGTGGAAGCGCCTGTGAACCAATAGATCACTGCCCCGCCGCAGATCAATCCGAGCATGAATGGCGCGTGCAGCAGAGAGAGTTTCTGTACGTCATGGGTCAGTCCGCCGGTCAGAGCCATGATGATCGAGAAGGTCATGGTGGTTGCGCCGACCACGGCTGTGCCGATCAGCACCGGCTTTGCCGTAGCCTTGAATGTATTGCCGGCTCCATCATTGGCTTCCAGCAGGTGTTTTGCGCGTTCGAATTTCACGTCGAAGTTGAAATCCCGCTTCAACTCAGCTTCGATGCCGGGAATATTTTCGATCAGCGACAGCTCGTAGACGGATTGAGCGTTGTCGGTAACCGGGCCGTAGGAATCCACGGCAATCGTAACCGGCCCCATGCCAAGGAAGCCGAACGCAACCAGGCCAAACGCGAAGACGGCTGGAGCGAGCATCTGATCCGCCATGGACGAGCCCGTACTGAAGTAATAGCCCATTCCCATGAGCGCGACCATGCTCAATCCCAGCCAGTAGCCCGACATATTGCCGGCCACGAATCCTGACAAGATCCCCAGGGAAGCTCCGCCTTCCTGCGCCGATTTTACGACTTCTTTCACGTGGCTCGAGTTGGTTGAAGTGAAGACCTTGACCAATTCGGGTATGACCGCGCCCGCCAAGGTTCCGCACGAGATGATGGAAGCCAGCTTCCACCAAAGCGTTCCGTCACCGAGAGTGGGGATCATCGCGTAGGTGACGATGTAGGTCAGGACGATGGAAACGATGGAGGTGATCCATACCAGCGAGGTCAATGGCGCCTCAAAGTCCATTTCGTCGGAGTTCGCGTATTTCGCGCGAGCGATTGCGCCATTGAGAAAGTACGCACCCGAGCTGGAGAGCAGCATGGCCACGCGCATGACGAAGATCCAAACCAGCAGTTCCGCTTGCGTCGCGGGGCTCTTGACTGCGAGCAAAATGAAGGTGATCAAGGCCACGCCGGTGACGCCGTAGGTTTCAAAGCCATCGGCGCTGGGGCCAACCGAATCGCCCGCATTATCGCCCGTGCAGTCCGCAATGACACCTGGGTTGCGGGCGTCGTCTTCCTTGATCTTGAAGACAATCTTCATCAGGTCGGAGCCGATATCGGCTATCTTGGTGAAGATGCCGCCGGCGATACGCAGGGCCGCGGCGCCCAACGATTCGCCAATCGCGAATCCAATGAAGCAGGGGCCCGCATATTCGACCGGGATGAACAATAGGATGAAGAGCATGATGAGCAGTTCGACCGAGATCAGCAACATGCCGATGCTCATGCCGGCCTTCAGCGGAATCGCAAAGAGTTTATAGGGTTTGCCGCTCAATCCTGCGAATGCCGTCCGTGAGTTCGCAAATGTGTTTACGCGAATTCCGAACCACGCCACCCCGTAGCTGCCCGCGATGCCGACGAGCGAAAACAGCAAAATGATCGGCAACGTAACGGCAACCGGTTTATTCGGCACCGGCGCCAGATACCCGAAGTACAGCGAGATAATTACCGCGATGAAAGCCCAGAGCAGAAGAATGAACTTACCCTGTGTCACCAGATACGTTTTGCACGTCTCATAGATCAGTTCGGAAATCTCGCGCATCGAGCGATGAACCGGCAGGTTCTTCAACTGCACGTAGATCGCCAGGCCAAACAACAGGCCGCCGACGCAGAATAGCAATCCAATCATCAGAAGGGCGTGCCCGTTCATGCCGAAATGACTCACGGTCCGCAAATCCGGCAGTACCAGGTTGGCTTCGCCTCCGCCGCCGGCGTGTTCCGGCTGGGCAAAGGCCATTGCAGGGGCGAATGTGGGAAGCAGCAGGCCTAGGGCGATCGCCACGGTCTTATATTGGCGCTTGAGAAACGCCTCCGCGCCTTCCTTGATGGCCGACGCGATTTTCTGCATTTCCGGCGTGCCCTGGTCCGCGCCAATCACCTGGCGCACAAAGAAAAAGGCCACAATGAGCGAAAAAACACTCACGGCCAGAAAAAAGTAGACCCAATCCTGTGCTGTCACATGTCCTCCGAAGTTAAGTTTTGATGCCGTAACACAGACGAACTGAGAAACGCGACCTTAGGAAGGCCGGTCAAAAGTCACCGGAAGCCTATCATCCGGGTTGGCCACTGTCGAGTGATTGCAGTCACAGGGTTCCGGCGCTTTTACCTCAATCAGAAAATTGCGTCGACTTAGGGTTTGCACGATTCTCTGTACAGTTTCAGCGAAGGAGTCTATCAATACTCAATGACCTCGTCCACACTCTTAACACCTCGTCAGGCCTCGGAAAAACTCGGCATCAGTTACCCGGCGATGAAGCACTGGATTCTGGCCGGTCGCATACGCACCGTGAAGACGCCCGGCGGTCATCACCGAATTCCGATGAGTGCTCTGGAGGAATTTTTGCCGTCGGGGACGGCCAATGCCGGGGTGGCGCGAATCAGCGGGCGCAATCAACTTCGGGGCACAATTTTGGAGATAACCGTGGATGGTTTGCTGGCCAAGGTTGTGCTTGCGGTGGGCGAGCAGAGGGTGACAGCCATCATCACCGCCGATGCCGTGCGCGAACTTGGGCTTAAGCGCGGAGAATCGGCAGTGGCGCTGATCAAGGCCACCGAGGTGATGATCGGGAGGCCGTAGAACGGGTCAGGGGGCAGGCAAAAACTAAAAGAACTGCGAACTAATGTGGTCGCTTTTATGCGACTTTGGATGATATTTGTATATAATTACATTAAAGTCGTTCAAATCTTCTGGAGGAGAAATTGAAATTCTCCGCATTGCCCTTTGCCTTGTTTGTCCTGCTTGCTTCGTCTGGCGTCTCGGCCCAAAATGCGCCGCAATCCGAACCTCAAAGCTGGAGTGGGCGTTGGTTCGCCCGTGTTTCTGCCACGCAAGCCGAACAACCGCACTGGGTGACACCGGTTGCCACGGTAACTCCTCGCCTGGAACAGGAGTTCAGGTACGACGTCTTTCACCAGGTGACGCCAACCGGCCATGTGACCAACTTGGGCGGCGGGAAAGGACTGGAGCTGATCCCGACGCACAACACAGAATTGCTCATCAATTTGCCGCCCTACCTGCTACATTCGAACCCCAAGTCGCTTGATGGATGGGGCGATTTTTCATGCACGCTCAAATACCGCTTCCTCTCTCGGAATGAAGAGAATGGGAATGCCATTTTGACCGGCTTTTTAGCTGGAAGTGTCCCAACAGGCCAACACAAGAACGGGTCGATCAGCGCGGTCGTTACGCCGACGCTTGCAGGCGGCAAGGGATGGGGAAAGTTCGACGTGCAAGCAACTTTGGGGGGCACATTCCCGGTTAACAGTCTGAACAAGTTGGGCCATACCGTCGTTTCGAACAATGCCTTTCAGTTCCACGCGATGAAGAAACTCTGGCCGGAGACAGAGATCAATTCGACGTTCTGGGAAGGCGGAACGAATGATGGGAAGAAGCAGACCTTCGTAACGCCAGGGCTGATCTTTGGACGGTTCCCTATTCACAAGCGGGTGGCATTCACGGCCGGCGTCGGGTTTCAAATCGCTACGACGCACTTCAATCAGTACAATCACGCATTTATTGGCACACTTCGAATGCCGTTTTGAGGACGGTTCTCCGGCTCCAGATTGTTGTGGCGGGAACGCTTTCTGATTTGTCCAGATGCTACTCGACAGGAATTTTGATCTGGTCGTCGGGGAGCGGGACCTGGAGGTTTGTACCGATAACTTCACGTGCATTGCCGCCGGGGAGCGGATGCAGCTTGAATAGGACGAGCAGATTGCGATCCGGGTCGTCGAAGGCGCGGAAGCTGGCAACCTGTTCGAGCGAAAAGTGGGTGTGGATGTCCTCGAGTGTACCGGGGTCAATATCATTCCACGTAGCCCACCAGCCGGGCTGGTAACGAGCGAGCTTGGTCGAGAGATCGGGATAGGTTGGAGTCGGTGTGCCAAAGTCGTCGCAGAGCACCGGCAGATGAGTAACCAGGCTGATCTGGTCGCCGCTGATCGAGACCAGCATCCGGTTGCCGTTGGGGTGCTGGTCGATGTACGTATTCAACTGCCTCGCTGCCGTGACAAAGGTGTATTCGGGGTGGGCCGCGTAGTTCAGCGTCCAAACACCGTTGGCAGCAGCCCCGAATATGGCGAGGACAATTGCCGCCCAGCCGAAAAAGCGCATTTGACCGGTCTCTGCGACCAGCGCCTGGGACGCCATGGCTACGATCAGGAAGCAGAAGACCGCGACGACCGCAAAGTAGCGCGGCTGTGGGTGATTTTGATACGTCATGAACAGGATGTAGCCCGCGGCGGCAATGATTGCGGATCCAAACACCGGGTTTAGCAGCAACGGACGCGCCCAGTTGTTGCGGCTTGCAAAAACGGTAGCTGCCAAGAGAACTCCAACGATGAGTAGTCCGGCGAGTGGGATTAAAACGTGATCCACCCATAGGCCACCATGGAACGACCACCAGAGACTCAATATCGGCCAATAGAATTCAGTGGGCTTCTTGTACTTGTTCACAAAGAATAAATATTTGTAGTCAGCGTAGAGACCGAAGTAGATTACAAGCGCTATCCAAAGGCCGAATGTGATCGCGAATGACGCCGCAGCCGCAATCGCACAGCGTAGTGCACGCGCGAGATCACCCCAGAAAGCCGCCAGCATCGCCCATCCAAGTGCCGGCAGCAGGAAGATTGCGGTTGTCTTGGTGAGTAACATGAGCGTAAACAGGATGCCAATTGCGAAGGACGCGGCCAATTGTCGACGCATTCGAGGCAACCGGACGGTGATGTTCAGGGCCGCGAGCATGAGTGTAGTCAGCATCGGCTCCAGAATCGCAAGGCGGCTGAAGCAGTACAGAAACGGACTTGTGACGATAAGTGTGAGCGCCAGAAGGGCCGTCCAGCGCGGGCCGCGCAAGCGAAGCAAGAGGTAACAAAGCAGCAGGTTCGCAAAAAAGAATGTCACAGCCAAGCCGCGTGCAGCCTGCACGGTGACCCCGGTAAAGAAAAACAGTACCCACACCAGAAAGGGCCAGACCGGAACCGCGGGTGCAGGGTTAAAATCGCCGGGAATATACCAGTTACCGAATAGATGAGCCCGAATGGCGGCATTGGAATACCACCCTTCGTCGGTATATTTCGCCCAGTCCATGTACCACGGGGAGTGGTTTGGAAAATCAGCAGACAAATGCATCGCATGCAAAATGGCGAAGACGCCGATCAGCACAGCCCAGATGGCATAAGCCCAACGTTTCGCAGCGGTTGGCAAGATCGTACTCTCCGCAGATTAGATGCATTCACTTCGCTGTGACAGTGGAATCAACAAAGTATAACTCTGCGGCAGGTTTTGGAAGGCCAATGAAAGTATGGTGAATGCCGGGCAGATAGCGAATTTCGTACTGGCTCTGCTGCCGAAGCCCTTTGGGCGAGACAAACAAAGAAAGATTCGGCTTTGCAACTTAGCGGCCGCACAATTTGCGCCCGGCGGATCATGCAACCCACTGGCTGCCTATTCGTAAGCCAGCGCGTCGATCGGGTCCTTGCGCGCCGCCATCCATGCGGGGTAAAGTGCTCCGCACAAAGCTCCCACGAACGCGATTACAGCGCCTCTTCCAATCCACTCTGCGGTAATCTCGAAATGTTGCGTTGGGAACATGCGGCCTAGCAGCATACTTACGCCGTATGTACCAGCGATGCCTACCAGCACTCCCACGGCGGCCATCACCGCCGTTTCGCGGAGCACCACGCCGACAATGGCTGACTTCGACGCGCCCATCGACTTCAAGATGCCGATCTCGCGGGTGCGTTCCAGCACTGCGGTGTACATCGACTGGAAGATGACGAGGAAACCTACGATGACGGCTATGCCTGTTACCACATCGAGCGCAATGTTGAAGCCAGGCAGTTTGTCAGGCGTCATTTGAGCGAGCCAGTCGTCAATCGTTTCGATCTGATTGCTCTCAAATCCGCGTGTGGCGTGGATCTCCTGGATTACAACCTGCTCATTTTTTGGATCGTCGCATTTAATCAGGAAAAGTGAAGCTTTCCCTGCATCGCCAGTCAGAGTGCCAAGGGTGTCGATCGATAACAGTTTTCGGCCACCTTTTCCATGCTCAACGATGCCAGATATCTGAAACGGATGGTCCATCACTTGGATGGTGTCGCCAACCTTATGTCCGCCATTGCCGCGAGAGAAGACATCGTCCACGATAACGTCATCCGGCTTCTGAAACGGGCCGCCGGAGACAAACACAAAAGGCTTCAGAGCGTCGAAGCTGGCATACTCGATACCCCAAATCACTTCGATGGAGCCGGTTGTGCTGAGGTGCTGAATGACCGGGGACGCTGCCGCCACATGGGGCAAACGGCGGATTGCCTCAATGTTCTTGGCTGGCATCGGTGCTCCGCCGACTCCATTCATCATGCTTGCATTGGAGGGTCGAAGCAGCAAGTCGGCGCCGATGCCGTTGGTACGCTGCTTTTGGTCGTTGAGCATGCCCATGAAAATGCCGACAATCGACAGAATCATGATGACTTCAATAGCCACCGCCAGCACGCTAATGACGGAGCGCAGCGGGCGGTGTAGCAGATTGGCGATCACGAGCTTATTCATAGATGGGCAGGGCTCCGCAGGCCGGTGGGCGGATTCGCCACCCTAGACCTTCGCCCTCAAGGGTACCAGCCCGGCCAGCGGCGATTTGGGGGCCAGGTTGGCCCGGACCTCATCCCGCAGAAAATGCTGTTCTTGCATGGAACTTGGGTGACCAACGTCACCGAGATACTCTCAGCTTGATGATAAGAAAGGGGAAAGTAGTAGTAGGATAGTTGCATGCCATAAGTAACTTGCCTGTGGAAATATCACAGGATACAATTCCGGCACTGGTTACCAAATGAGTACTTTTGGGGAAGAGCTTCGATCGCAACGGTTATCTCGCGGCATAGCGCTGGAGGAGATCACCGCTGTAACTAAGATCAGCCAACGCCACCTCGTCGCGCTGGAGCAGGACCGGTTTCGCCAGTTGCCGGGCGGCATCCTGAGCAAAGGAATTGTGCGTGGTTACGCAGGCGCCGTTGGCCTCGACACGCATGACTGGACCGACCGTTTCCTTAAGGCTTCGTACGAGACTGGGCAACCAGTCGACGAAGACCAGCATGGCTGGACGGAGTTCGCCTCAAACGTCGGCAAGGCACGCATTGAGCAACGACAGGCCATGGAGCAGCGACTGCGTTGGATTGGCGCCATTGTCCTACTTTTTGTAGCGGCGGCCGCGAGCTATCTCACTGTTCGCTATTACGGCGTTCGCGCTGGCTGGTGGAATACTCTGCTGCCGGGTCATGCTGCGGCAGCTAAGGCTAACGCGGTTATCACCCATGCGGCAACATGGCTCAAGGGTTAACCTCTGCGGTATTTCTCTGGTCCCATTGATCTAATCGGTTACAAATCTGTCGATTCCCTCCCCTCAATTCAGCTTCTTCATGCGGTTCACCTTGCCCATTGCACCGCTCGGCCGTTGCTGGTCACCATTCGCTGACGGGCTTTGCCCCCGAGGCTCCGCGCAATTAACATAGAGAGATGCGCTGACCAGGCCACGGCCTTTCAACGCGGCTTGTCTCCCCGATGCAGGTGTGGAATTTTTCAATCCCCCCCTGCGCCGGCTCTTACTGAGCAGATTGAGCTATCGCGGCAAGCAAACACTTTGAAGCCCTTCAATGGGGAGGAATGCGAATTTGAGCGATCGTTTTTTGTTTACCTCAGAATCCGTCACGGAAGGTCATCCCGACAAGATTGCCGATCAGGTTTCCGACGCAATTCTCGATGCCTGCCTCGAACAGGACCCCTACAGCCGCGTTGCGGCGGAGACGCTGACAGCCACGGGGCTCGTCGTCATCGCTGGCGAAATCACCACCAAGGCATATGTTGATTTTCAGAGCCTCGTGCGTGGCGTTGTCGCTTCCATCGGTTATGACAACGCACTGTATGGCTTTGACTCGAACACTTGTGCAGTGATCTCGACCATCAACAAGCAGTCGGGCGACATTGCTCAGGGCGTCGATACCGGTGGCGCCGGTGATCAGGGCATGATGTTCGGCTACGCCTCCAATGAAACTCCCGAGTTGATGCCGGCTCCCATTTCACTGGCGCACAAGCTGACCAGGCAACTTAGTAAGGTACGCAAGAACGGCAAACTGCCCTACCTGAGGCCGGACGGCAAAAGCCAGGTGACGGTGGAGTACGACGAAAACGGCAAACCGGCGCGCATCGATGCGGTGGTCATCAGCAGCCAGCACGCCGAGACAATCTCAAACGAAGATCTGCATGCTGACGTTCTTAAGCACGTGATCCAAGCGGTGCTGCCGGCTGACTGGCTCGATGAGCACACGAAATATCACATCAACCCAACGGGCCGATTCGTAATCGGTGGCCCCATGGGCGACACCGGCCTGACGGGCCGCAAGATAATCGTTGATACCTATGGTGGCGCGGGCCGGCACGGCGGCGGCGCATTCAGCGGCAAGGACCCGACCAAGGTTGACCGCTCGGCTGCCTACGTGGCCCGCTACATTGCCAAGAACATTGTGGCTGCTGGGCTGGCGGATAAGGCTGAAGTGCAGTTGGCATATGCCATCGGCGTTGCCGAGCCAGTAAGTGTGCGGATCGACACCTTCGGCACAGGCAAGGTCGGCGAGGCAAAACTGACCGAGCTGGTACGTAAGAACTTCTCGCTGACGCCAAAGGGCATTATCGAGAGCCTGAACCTCCGTCGGCCAATCTACCAGAAGACTGCAGCCTACGGGCACTTCGGGCGTACGGAGCCTGAGTTCACCTGGGAAGCCACGGACAAGGCTGCGGCCCTGACAGAGCAAGCTGGCATCGCGGTTCCGGTCCAGGCAAAGTAGAAGCAATTTTGAGCAGGTAGGCGATGGGGCTCTCTTGGGGGTCCCATTCTTTTTGCCGGTTGCGCCCGATGAAATAGAATTCTCGCTGTTGATGCGAGTTATTTATTTAAGGAGATAGCGATGCGCTTCTTTGCTCTCACCGCCCTGATGCTTGCGACGGCCGCAGTGGCCGGTGCGCAGGCGACCGAGTCGGGGACCGCTCCATGGGACTATCAAGGGAAGCGTGGGCCACTCGTTTGGGGCAAACTGGACCCGGCGTACAAAACATGCTCTCAAGGCCATGAGCAATCGCCAATCGACATCCGCGGCGCCCATCTGAACAAGTCATTGGCCCCAATCGAATTCCATTACATCGGCGGACCGGTCAGAATCGAAAACGACGGCCGCACGATCGTTGTGCACGTGAATCCAGGAAGCTTCATCGTCACCGGCGGCGTGCGCTACGACCTGCAGAAGCTCGACTTTCACCATCCCAGCGAGGAAGCAGTGAAAGGGAAACTGACAGAGATGGACGTGCACCTGGTGCACACGAGCGCAGACGGCAAACAGGTCGTAATCGCCGTCAGGATGGTTGAAGATCGAGGCGCGCCAAATGCGGTAATTGCAATGTTGTGGCCGCACCTGCCAAAGATCGCGGGAGCAACCGAAAAGGTAACCGACATGGTGAACGCGGGCGGCTTCTTACCCACTGATCGTGGCTACTGGACATTCATGGGCTCACTCTCCACCCCTCCCTGCACTGAGGGCGTGCGATGGTTCGTGTTCGAGGAGGAATTGAGCGTGAGCCGCGAACAGTTGCGCGCATTCGAGGCGATATTCAGGATGAGCTCGCGGCCATTGCAGGACACGCATGGGCGGCGTATTGAGGCCAACGAGTGAGCTACTCTGCCAGCGGGTTGAAATTGAGGACCAGGCCCTCGTTGCCGGCGAGGGTTCTGACTTTGACCCCGGTGACGTCTTCGATGAGATAGTGGGCGGCGGTGAGCGATTCGGACCCGTGCGAAAACGTCGTCGCCACCACGATGCAACCCGCGGCACGGCCAGCCTCAGTTCCCGGCTCTGCATCTTCGAATACAACGCATTCCTGGGACGGGAAACCAAGCAAAGCTGCGCCCGCCAGATAAGGCGCGGGATCAGGCTTGCCCTGTGTCACGCTCTCGGCGGTGACGAGCCGATGCGGGACAGGGATTTCAGCTTGAGCAAGGCGGACACGGGCCAGACGCTCCGTAGCGCTGGTGACGACGGTCCAGCGATCGGCGGGCAACGCCGCCAGCAGATCAAGCACGCCGGGAAGTACCGTCAACTCATCGTTGTCCGCAATCTCTATTTCTTCGATGAGCCTCAGTTCCGCTTCCCTGTCGAGATCCGGTCGCAGCTTCGCGACGGTCTCGATGGCGCGAACACCGTGAGCCACCTTGCAGGCATAAACGGGATCGACCCCACGCATCCGAGCCCATTGGGTCCAACTGCGCTCGACAGAGCCAATCGACGAAATCAGAATGCCATCCATATCGAAGAGAATGCCCTTGCAGCGAATCTCGATGGGGGAAGAAAAGTTGGATGAAGCCATGAACCTATTGTAGCGGCGCACCGGTCCGTCTTAGCGCTTCGGAAGAGCAACCGATTTCGGCACGGAGAATGTGACTTTGGGCGGATCTGCGAAAATCACTGCGGCATCGACTGCCGATTTGCGCGCGCCCTCTTGAACCCGGCTTTGTTGCAGGGTTACGCCACCGTCGGCGATCTCACCGTCACCGGTCCACCTGTCGAATCGGGCGAGTGAGAGGGGGAGGGCGGGTCCAACCGCGTCCCGGCTGAGCACTGCGCCTCGTCTCCAATCGAAATGGAGTTGGCCCTTCGCCGAGGATGCAAGATCCTTACCAGAAAATCCGGACAGCTCGACTTTGGCGCTGCCATCGAAATTTGATCCCTTGCAATGCAACCCAAATAATTGGCACACGGCCGGGGGACTGAGATTCTGGACCTGAACTTCGAAGGAATAGTCGGGCTTTTCGGGGTGTGTCAGCGAGCCGGTTGCGTGGATGTGGCCGCCGAGCAATTCAGCTTCGACGCTGTGAAAATCGGCGCCGCCAGAAGATGTGCGCATCGCAATCATTGTCTTGCCGAGCGTTATTGATCCGAGAACGAGTGAGTCGGCTTTGACCGTGCCGTCAAAGCGCGGCCACGCGGGAGCGGACGACGAACTCAGACGCTCAATCACAGAAGACAGCAAAGTGCCCGACTTGCGCGCCCCCAGAAGAGTGGATTGGAGAGCAGCGGCATCGAGCGTGGAAAATTGTAGGTCCAAGTGAGGCGGGCACTCCATGGAAGGGTCGCAAGGAGCAGGGATTTCGAGAGCTGCTGTTCCCTTGACTGGGCCGTAGGAGAATTCGACTGGATCCCAGCGAATATCTTGCCCTCCCAGATGAAGCGTGCCCTCAGAGATTTGCACGGCCGTAGTGAGGGCGTCAGTTTTCCAATTGGCGTTGTGCAGGATCACTGTGCCGGTCAACTTATCTGGCGGGGCTGACGCTGTCGCGGGCTGGGCTCCAGTTTGTGCACCTAAGAAATTGGCAGTAGCGCTAGCAGCGATTGAGGCTTCAGGGGAAGGTAGCCAGGGACCAGCAATCGCCAAGTCCAAAGTGACGGGCTCTCCGGCGATCGCACTTAGAGCGTCGGCATCGGGGAGGCCCGCGGCGCTGGCAAGTTCCCGCATTCGCGACACAGCACCTGGGCCGCGTATCGTCATTTGATATCCCGAGAGCGCGAGTCGAAGCGAGAAAACGAGCGGAGTCGCGCCGCCAGCGGGCAGAGCGACGGTTGAAGTGAGCGCCTGACTTTGACTTTCAGATATCAGCGAGGGCTCCATGACGATCTTCGGCGCCAGGACGGGTTGGCTGAGGCTGGCCCCGGTTAGCCGAAGGCCGTCTATGATCAGGCTGCCGGACAAGGGGCCTTGGATGGCACCCTGTTTAATTGATTGCGCTTTAGTGGAGCTCCGGTGAAAGTTCGAGACTGGCTCCTTTGTGACTGCGGATGACGCACCTGGCTCATAGGTCAGTTTGCCACTTATCATTCCTTTCGCTTCAAGGCCAGCGCCAAATTGATTGCGCACAGTGCGCAGAGCGTCAAGACCCGCCTGGGCCGGAACCCTCTGAACCTCAAGGGAAACTTTCTGATGATCGGCGCTGGGTATATCGCCTGCTAAACGAATATGACCTTCGCCAAGCGGGGAATCACAGACGAGCCTTTCGAGACTACGCGCAGAGTAGTGATAAACGAAGCCGCAGTTCGCGTCGAAATCAAGCGGTGCCGCAGGGGCGAATTCGGCGCGGTGGACTCCGGTTGCACGGAGTTGTGTAGTCACCTCGGCCGAGTCGGGTGTTCCGTCCAAATGCACTTCGCCGGTAAGGTCTCCCCTCCAACCCGAATCGGTTCCAAGAATGAGTTTGCTCAGCTGGCCCAGTTGTGCCTCTCGCCACTCGAGGTCGAGATGCATCGGCATCTGCCGCAGTTCAGGTGCGCGGAGCAGCCGTGCCTCCAATTGCAGGATTCCGGTATCGCCGAGATCAAGGCTTACATCGGTGCGGGCGGGCTGGCCTCGCAGGCGAACGCGCCAGTCTCCCGGATTTTCCTGCCAGAAGGAAAGGTCGGCGCTCACGAGGGAAAACGGGAGTTTCTCAAATCCTTGCTTAATGTTTATGCGCGAGTTGGTTGCTTCAAGATAGGGGATCGCAAGTGGTTTGTGGTGGTTTTTGGGGTCAGTTTGTGACTGCCCGGCCGTGCGAAAAAAGGGATCGAGGTTCCAGCGACCTTCGGTGGTGCGTACCAGATTGAGACTCGCCTCGTCGACGCTGATGCGGCTGATTTCAAGCCGGCCTCGCCACAGCGGGAACAACCGAATGGAAGCCCGGACCGTGCTGGCACGGAGAACTGGCTCTGCGCCGTAGGATGGATCCTCTTCGACAATGAGATCCGTCAGGACAAATCCGGGCCGAGGAAAAAGGCGCAGCTCCACCGAAGAGAGGCGCACTGGCCGTCCCAACGAAGCGGACATCAGTTGAGTGATTCTGGCTTTGTAGCGATTGATGCTGACCAGCGGCGGTACCACAATCACGGCGACAATAACGGCGAGAGCGGCCAGGATCATCCAAAGCTTCGATTGCCTACGCCGCTGGCCTTGCGCTTCTTCCGTCATCGTCCTTTATCGTAATTGGCCCGGGCCGACCCGGCTGAGATGCTGAACTTAGCGAACGAAGTGGAGGGTTCGTTTCCAGCGAGTTTCGGTGAAGAAATGCAGAGCGATATGGCTCATCCACGCGAGATTGTTTTCTAGCCCAGTCTGTTCGTACTGGCGTTCGGGCGTCTCAAATGACCAGTAATTGAAAAGCGGCCGGCCCACGATATTCTCGCGAGGCACAAGACCCCAATAGCGGGAATCCAGGCTATCGTGGCGGTTGTCGCCCATCATGAAGTACTTGCCGGGCGGGACAACGAGGTCGCCGTTCTCAACGCGGTTGGGCATTTCTACTGCCCAGCGCTCGGTGGCTCCGAGGTCTGTCGTCATGGGCACCGAGGGGAAATCGTCGAGGTAATCGCGATAGTTCTCAGGCGTCGTTGGAGCCGCGAGCGGCTGGCTTTGAGCCTCTCCGTTGATGATGACGATCCCGTTGCGCAGGTGGATGTGGTCACCGGGAATACCGATCAGTCGCTTCACAAGGAACATGATCGTCGGCTTGCCTTCGACGTCGAGTTCTCCGGGCTTGATGAAGACCACGATATCGTTTCTCTTCGGCTCGCGATACCGGACAAGAGGCATCCACTTGGCTGACGGCGCAATGGTTATCCTATCGACAACTAGGTGATCTCCCACAAGCAGTGTCTTTTCCATTGAACCGGAGGGAATGACGAAGTTCTGCGCTAGAAACGTGAGGATGTACAGACCAACCACTAGAACAGAGCAAATGCTAGCGGTCGCCTCAAAGGGCGTCTCGTCAACTGGCTTCTGTTCGGGAGCGGTTTCGGGCTCGGGCGGCATCTTGGGTGAAGTATTTGTCTTGGTCATCCTGTCGCTCATTGCACAGATGGCTGGCTCGCTGCGCATGGGGCTTCCAGCGGGGTTAATGGACTATGCGAAAGATACGCTTCCAGCGCGCAAACCCCGCGAGTCTCGCCGAGAGTTCCCTGTCGTGTCCGAGTCTATCATCCGAAGCCTGTTGAACATCCGTGGAAGACGGACGAGTCAAAGAGAAGTAAATCACTAGCGGCCGTGCCACGATTTCCGGGCGCGACACAAGGCCCCAGGAACGGGAATCATTACTGTAATTGCGATTGTCGCCGAGCATGAAGTACTTGTCGGCGGGCACCACCAATTCTCCCTCATGAGTCAGGCTCTGTAATTGCTTCCACCACTCGGGATCGACGGCCGGGTCGGTATAGATCTTGGCAGGAAAATTGTCCTTGAATGGATTGGGCGGAGCTGGTTCGAAAGATACATAGGGCTCCGAAAGAAGTTCTCCATTCACTGTGACCCGCCCGTCGTCGATATGCAAACGGTCGCCCGGAAGCCCAACCACGCGCTTGACCAGAAAACGCTTTGGGTCTTCGGGGTAGTGGAAGACGACGACATCCCCGCGCTGAACCGCCCTATAAGGAAGCAAATGTGCGGTCACACCGCCAGATGGAGCGTAGACCTGTTTGTTCACGAGGAGGAAATCGCCGACCAGAAGCGTGTGCTCCATGCTTTCCGATGGAATTAGAAAGGGCTGGACAACAAAAGTTAGAAGAAAAAGCGCGACTACAACCGTGCCGAGAAACGAAGCCAGGGCCTCGGGCAAGGTGGGCAGATGGTGCCAGAACCCTGCAGTCCGCGGAGGCGGTGTGTCGGCAACTTGAGTGGGGGTGCTCATGCCGTTTCCGGTTCCTCCTCCTCGCCGATTTCAGAGACAAGCCCCGCGTCGGTCATTCTTGAGAGTGCCCGTCGTGCCGCATCCTGCTCGGCGAGTTTCTTGGTGCTTCCCGTACCGCGCGCCAGCGGAGCTCCCGGCTCGCCATCGACAGGCTTGAGGCGTACCTCAACCAGAAAGCGCTTGCGATGATCGGGACCACTCTCGCTCTTCACTTTGTACACCGGCGCTCCGGTGCGTGCGGCCTGAAGCCGCTCCTGGAGGGCCGATTTATAGTTGCCCAGGGCGGCTCCGGACCGTAACTCCTTTGCAAGCTGCTCGACTGTTTCGCCCATTACAAAGCGCTTGGCAAAGATCCTCACGGCTTCGAGGCCGCCATCAAGGAATAGCGCGCCGATGACTGCCTCCATCGTGTTCGAGAGCACCGTGCTCTTACGGCGAAGGCCGCTGCGATCCTCACCCCGACTCAGTCTGACGTGTTCCCCGAGTCCGATGGCCGCACCGACATTTGCCATATGCTGCCGGCTGACCAGTTGCGCGCGAACTCGCGTCAGCTCACCTTCGTGCCATTCCGGATGCAGTAGAAACAGGGCCTCGCCAACGACGAGACCGAGAACGGCATCGCCAAGAAACTCAAGACGTTCGTTGTCCACTGCGGGCGCGGCCGCGTCGGAGCCGCTCTCGAGAATTTGCTGATTGGCCAACGATCGATGCGTCAGGGCGCACTCGAGCAGCTTCGGGTTTGCAAAGCGATGCCCGAGCGCGGTTTCCAGTGCTGTTGGAACTGCTTCCACTGATCCCTCTCCGGCAAAGATTGTGGAACGGTTTTGCTAGCTGACCCCGCACAGCGCCGTGCTGGCCCTGAAAACTGATCCCAACCACTCAATTATTGATTAGACGCGCGAGTTTCACCCATGAGAAGTCGACGAGCCTCATTGCGGCTTTTGAGTCCCACTCTGACCGGAGCCGGGAGGAATAGGCTTGGCGGCCGGCGGGTCGTCATCGGCGTCCTCTTCGCAACTATGCCCTTTCATTGCGTACGCCGCCTTCACTCCACGTTCAGCGGCCAGGCGAGTATCCTGCTGGCCGTCCCGCACCGCCATGGCCTGCTTGTATTCCGCCAGGGCCTGATCCCGTTTGCAGTCCAGGTCCAACATCCGGCCGAGGTAGATGTGAGACCAGGCCAGCAGGCGCGGCTCTCTGCTGGTGGCAAGCGTCTTCTGGAAGTTGTCTATGGCCTCGCCAGGATGACCGGTGAGGATGGCGACCCGAGCGAGAATGAAATCGGCGCGCGCCTCCTGGGATACTGACTCAAGCGTGTCTGAATGGCTCGCGAGTGCCTGGCGCGCCATGGCGCTCGCGGTTGCCACATCGCCGGACGAGAGCTTCGCTTCTGCAAGATCCAGCCCCGCGAGTACATGCGGCTTGCTGTGTTGCAGCACATCGCCGTCGGCCTGCTTATCGAATTCGATCAGGCGAGCGCGGTGTATTTGCTGATCGACATCCATGCCGTAAACCATCTCGCCGATTGTGTCGCGCAAGCTGGCGGGATCCTTCTCAAACATCACGAGCTGCTCGTAAAAATATTGGGTCAGCACGAACCCTTGTGCCATGTCATGACGCACCGCGCCAATGCGTGCGGTGTCTACTTTCTGCTGATATACCTGGCGCTCATGCTCATAGCGTGGCAAATCCGAGCGCTGAACCCCCGGAGGAATTTTGTATACCGGAATGCCCGTGTCCATCGTTCGCGCCTCGATTGCCTTGATCAGGCACTCGATCGTCAAAGGAACGGCGTCGGACCTATAGCGGAACTCGAGAGGCGCGTCGTGCACTACCTTCAGCATCGACTGCATCCGGTCAAGGGCGTTCGTCCTCGCGTAGAGCAGTGGCTCAATCACGTAGTGCAGATACGTGTGACGCACGTCATTCATCGGGATGCTGCCATTGACGGGCGAAACCACAACCACGTAATCGGTGCCGTAGATGCGCGCATTGACCATGCGAGGCGAGAGCAACGGCTCAATGACCACCACGAAGCGGCGTCCATCGTACGTGGAAGCCGGCATCTTCAGGTAGAGATTGGTAGACACAATCATCTGAGACAGCGAGTCGTGTAAGCGGTCGGTTTCTTCGTCGTAGGTGCGACGCACAGCAAGCCAGATTCCATGCAGGTCAACGGCCGCCACAAAATCACGCAACAGCGGCGCGACCTCGACCACTTGCGTTGAGTCGGGTGGCATCTCGGGAAGGTCTACGGTTGTCTCAAGATTGGGCGGCGGGCTGAGATAAAGAGCCAGGGAGACGTATTGCGCAATATCATGCTCAGAACCGGTCAGCCGGTGTTGCGCAATGTACAGGCAGACCTTGTCGCGCTTAGAGCGTGCATCTTCGCTCTTTGCGAGCGACTGATTGATTTCCTCCCGTACCCGTTTGCGCACCGGCGAACTCTCGTCGAGACCATCTTCATACCCGCAGGCGTTGAGCGCAGCGGCCATGTCGAATACCGGCTCGGAGCTGACCAACGAGATCGTGGGACCGGCCGGGTCGACAAGCGACGGCGCTTTCTCTTGAAGCGAAACTCCATTGGAAGACGAGCTTTGCTGAGCTTTATTCCCGGAGGATTGCGCGTGGGCTGGGGCGGGAGCAAATCCTCCCAGAGAGCACCAGAAAATGGCAGCGCTGACGACAACGAGACAACGATTCGTTCTAAACGGCATGCAAAGGACCCTAGCTGAAGTCTACGGCATTTCCTCGCCCGTCGAGCGCCAAGAACGAAGCGGAACGTAGCTTCCCAATGAGAAAAATACACTTAGCTCATTTCGCATGGAGCCCTTCGATCAGGAAATGCTTTGGTTTAGACGCACCAATAGGGTCAATTGGGAGGATACGGTGAGAAAAGTTATCCTCGCACCGAGACGCCGGAGAAGGAGAGCACCGCCAAGCCGCGAACGGGCTGACCGAAGAACCGCGCCGGTTCGAAGTGGCTCCAAAGCAGCAAGTTCTCAACCTGGGAGCGAGTCACATCGTCAACGGGGCCCGATGTAATGCGGTAGTCATAAACCTGACCCTCGCCGTTAATGTAGGCCTCGACCACCACCGGGCCGGAAACAGCGCCAATCTGGTTGTCGCCGCTCACGGCCCCGGAAAGATACAAAAAACGAGGTGCAGACGCATTTCCCAATGGCTCGTCTTTCGTCGCCTGCGCCATTTCGGGATGGGTGAACATTCCAACGAGCACGGTCACCGTGCCCAATAACAAGACTGCGCTCGCGAATCCGGCAGCGGCTTGCAGGACGAAGGGGCCAACGGTGTTGCGCCAGGCCAGTTGCCAGTTCTGGAAGAAGCTCCTACGGCTGCGTGCCCGCTCGTGGCTGATGGCCACTCGGATACGAAGCATGAGGTCTGCAGGCTCCGGCACCGGTCCGAGTTGGGCGAGAGATATTTGCGCCTGCTGAAGACCGGACCACTCGCGTGCACAGTTGTGGCAAGTCTCAAGGTGGGCAGAGACATGCTGCATTTCGCGCCCGGTCAGCCGACCGTCAAGATATTCCGAAAACCTTGCTTGCATGGAACTGCAGCCGTTCATCTCGCCTCCTCTCCAAGGGGCATTTCAAATCGGGATTTCGATACGGAGCTTTCGGTCGGCCGGGCATTGGTAAGAATGGCCTTCAAACAGGCCCGCCCTCTCACTAACCGGGATTTCACGGTCCCGAGATTGACTCCCTGGATTTCGGCGACGTCTTCGTAAACAAATCCTTCAATATCGCGCAGAATGAGCGTGGTGCGGAATGGCTCAGGCACCTGGTTCAACGCGGTTTCTACACGAGCTCGGTTTTCCGCATGCATCGCCAGATCGAACGGAGACTCTGCCGGATCAACAAGCATTTCTTGCAGCTTGATCGGACTCCCACGGGAGCCGTCCGTCATCTCCTGCTCAAGTGGAACCTCCTGGTACTTGTGCCTCATCCACCAACGGCGCTGGTTTGAGGCCTCGTGGAGGGCTATTCGATAAATCCAGGTCCGCAGCGACGATTCACCGTGAAACCTTCCGACGCCCCTGAAGACTTTTACGAAGACTTCCTGGGTAAGGTCCGCAGCATCGGCGCGATCATGCAGGGTCCGCGCAAGAAGCGAGTAGATCGGTTGATGATAGCGCGCAATCAGCCAGGCGAAGGCTTCTTCCGAACCTGCTTGAAGCTCCAATATTAGAGCCGCTTCCTCGGATTGGAGTGAAAGCGCGCTGACAAGATTGCCCATGGTGAGGTCCGCCTGCAATTCAGTGTCCTCCCACGTTACCGCAATACCGGCACTCTTGGCACGGGCCAAGTTGTGCCCCGTCAAAAAATAACGGGTTCTATTGCGGCCACTCAAGCCCTCGGAGAGCATTGCCGTTGGAAATCCGCTATAGCCAGAGTGCGCGGGAATCGGAACATTGGCCGTTTCCGAACCGAATGCCCTACGCGCCCTATTCTCTTAGACACCGGCTCCTGAAAAAGTGTTCCCTGTCACGGTTGTGATTCTGTCAAAACCATAGAATCGGCTACCTTTTCAAGCTCAATGTCGTTCCCGTTCCCCGGAGGCATAGCGAACATTTCCACTTTGGTTCCAACGGTTTTGCCAAGCCAGCTGCCAATTGACGAATCCAGCCCAAGCAGAGACAATGGAAGAGTTGCATCTCTGTAGCACGTGGGCCTGTGGCGCAGCTGGGAGCGCGCTTCCATGGCATGGAAGAGGTCATCGGTTCGATCCCGATCAGGTCCACCAAAAGCTCAGCTAAAATTACCCGCTTCAAGGCAAGCCTCCGGCCCGTCCGAATCCAAATCCACTTTCAAACCGGGTCAAGTCGGCTGATCCCATTTGAATCGATTTCGTTCTCCCGCGCGTATTCCTTTCTTACGTCGGTCTGAGCGACTTCCCTCAGCCGAAAAGCGACCTTCCCTCAGTTGGAACGTCAGTCGGAAATTGTTCCATCCACCCGGAATTGGGTTCAGGTTTCGGTATTTGGAGGTTCGCCATTTCTGGGAACAGTCCGGCCGCAGCTTCAATGCGAGGAGTTGGTGGCGATCAGGAATCCTCGCAAAGATGACAACCGCCTCTTCGCTCGTTCCGTATTCGGAAGCAGACTAATGCGGGAAACTGATCCGGAAGTCGCAACCCACTACAACTTTATGTAAATTCCGCCGAAGAGGAATCACTCCTAGAATCATCCGCAAGGGGAAGACCGCCTTGGGAACGGGCTCGAAATTCTGGATCGGCAACGTGGCGGGTCTGACCTTTGCGCAAATCGTGGTATCTGTCTTGCTACCACGCGGTTTGTGGCTTACCGCAGTCAGCGATTCTCTCTCCGTCGTTCTGCTGGTGGCACTCTTGCTCACTTTTGCTCAAAATGCCGCTCCCGCCCGGGGGCGCTTGCGTGCTTTTTGGGTTATGCAAGCAGCGGGCTGGTTCATCTCGCTAGTGAGTCAACTCTGGTGGATGTACTACGATCTGGTTCTGCAAAAGCCGGTCCCAATGCTCTTTGCCGGCGACGTGCTTGTGTTTCTTCCCGGGGTTCTCATGCTCGCGGGATTTTTGCTTCGTCCCCACCTGCAACAGTCGGACCGCAGCGCGCGGCTCGGAATGTTGGATTTTCTGCTCCTGATGTTGTGGTGCGTTTACTTTTACGTGTTTCTCGTGGTCTGCTGGCAGTACGTCACGCCAAACGAAACGCTCTACAACCGAAACTATGACCGGCTGTACATGGTGGAAACGCTGCTTCTTGTGGTGGTGCTCGGAGTTTTGGTGAAGCAGAGCGCGGACGCCTGGAGACGCTTCTACGCCCTTTTTCTTGGTGCGGTGCTGCTCAATTACGCATGTTTTACACTGGAGAACCGCGCCATTGAGTTGAATACCTATTTCAGCGGAAGCTGGTACGACTCTCCGTTTATGGCGTCGGTTGCCTTTTTTATGGTCCTTGCGATGTATGGACGCGGCCTGCGGTTAAGTCACGAAACAGCCGATGGCGAGAAGGACGGCGCCTGGATTGAGGGCCTGGCAATTTTTGCAGTGCTGTCTCTCCCCGTCATCGTGGTGACCGTTGTGGTCGGGAGCACGTCCTCACTGGAGATCATGCACTTCCGTGTGCTTACGACTGCGGTGGTCATGTTTGCCATGGCTGGACTCGTGTTCATGAAGCAGTTGTTGTTGCACAAAGAATTAAGGCGAGCGAATTACGTGCTTGAAGAATGTTCCATGAACGACCCGCTGACTGGAATCCGGAATCGGCGCTTTTTTGCGGCGACGATTGATGGCGACATCTCCCAGGCCGCTCGCGCCCACGCGGAGGGAGATGACCGGTCCACCCGTGACCTGATCTTCTATCTGGTCGACCTCGACAATTTCAAAAAAGTGAATGACATGCACGGTCATGATGCAGGCGACCGGGTCCTCATCGAAGCTTCACGGCGGATCAGTTCCGCGATCCGAAATTCGGACGTGCTGGTGCGCTGGGGCGGTGAAGAATTTCTGATCGTCTCCCGTTATACCAACCGCGCACAAGCAAAGATCCTCGCAGATCGCGTAGTGGAAGCGGTCAGAGGAAAGCCCTATATGGTCGGCTCGGCAGACGGACTGCTTCAGACATGTTCCATCGGCTGGGCGGCATTCCCGTGGCTTGAGGATCATGTGGATGCCATGGGATATGAGGCCGTGCTCAAGTATGCGGATCGAGGCTTATATCGAGCCAAAAAGGCCGGGAAAGATCAAGCGATCGGAATGACGCCGCAGGGTAGCATCGAATCAAACTCGGACTCCCTGCAAACTCGACTGAGCCAGCAGTCACAGCATGTCGACATGGAGCCGGCTGGCCGGTTATAAATACTCGGAATGGCTGCAGCAAACGCAAATACAGCTTCACAATCAGATTGACCTCTCCACAGTGGACAACCGATCGTAGCCCGGGCTCCGTCGGCTGCTTCGCGGGGCTATAATTTTGCATAACTTACGCATTAGCAAGCCACCCAAAGGTCATCGTTCTCCGGCCTTCGAGTAGTTCGCGCCGAGGCCGATTTCCGAATGAATAGAGAAGAACTCATCCTGGTCACCGGCGCGACCGGCTTTCTCGGTGTGCAATTGGTGCACGAGCTTCTGGCTCGTTATCCAGATGCCAGGCTGGCGCTCCTCATCCGCGATAGACCCGGAAAGTCTGGTCAGGAACGAGCCGATTCGATTGTCCCTCCATCCGAGCGATCGCGTGTTCAGGTCTATTCCGGAGATGTCGGCCAAGCCAATTTGGGGCTGGATATTGCGACGTGGCAGCGTCTCTCCGAGGAGGCGACACGCGTGATTCATTCCGCCGCCACGGTGCGATTCGATCACTCGCTCGACGAGGCACGGCGCATTAACGTCGAAGGCACCCGCCGCGTGCTGGATTTCGCGGCCGGCGCTAGCCGGCTTCGAAGCCTCGCGTATGTCGGAACAGCTTACGTGGCCGGGGTTCGCTCAGATCTGGTGCGCGAGAGCGAACTTGTTATAGGCCAAGGCTACCGCAACACCTACGAACAGACAAAGGCCGAGGCTGAGGCATTGGTGCGTTCCCGGATGGATTCCCTGCCCTGCGTGATTCTGCGTCCAAGCATCATTGTGGGCGATTCCCGCACAGGCGTGACCTCCAGTTTCAAAATGATGTATTGGCCTCTGAAGATATACGCGCGCCGTCTGTGGCGCACCGTTCCAGGCTACCCCGACGCAGTGCTGGACATCGTGCCTGTTGATTTTGTCGCCACTGCCGTCGCTCGCCTCGTCTTCGACAGTGCCGCAATTGGCAGCACGGTCCACCTCTGCGCCGGGCCGCATGGGAGCGCAACGATCCAGCAGATCGCGCGGCGCGCGATGAAATACTTCAACGCCCCGGAGCCACGCTACGTCGATCCGAAATTATTCTTCGCACTGCTTAGGCCGCTACTGTTTATTGCCTTATGGGGACGCAAGCGCCGCGTGCTGAGAGATGGCCGCGCTTACCGGGACTACTTCACCATGAAGATGCAATTCGACACCAGTAACGCCGAGCGTTTGCTCGGGCACGAGGGAGTGTGCCCACCGCCGGTGCTGGAATACCTTGACCACCTGTTCCACTATTGCCTCGCCAGCGACTGGGGCCGCAAGCCGGTCTCTGACCAATGAATATATTTCGCCGCTACCAACTCGCGCGCGACCGGAGCGTTACGGTGGCAAATCTCGTAGACGAACTGCTGCGGCGCAGAGGAGATTGCGAGGTCTCCGTCGGCGAGGATGGGCGTTATCGTTTGTCACAATTGCATTCTGACATCTGCTCTATTGATGCCTTCTTGCGCCACACGGTCAAGCTGAGCCCAGGCGAGCCGGTGGCCATCTATCGCACCAATGACCGGAAATGCCTGCATTGGTTTCTGGCGATCATCCGTGCAGGGGGCATCGCAGTTCCGCTGAATCCCCAGCTCTCCCTAACCGAGATCCGCCGCATCCTCACCGAGAGCGGAACTGAGATTCTGGTCACCGACAGAGCGGTCTTCAAACAGAACATCGCCGAGTGCAAGGCGCTGAATGTGCGGACGTGGATCCAGGCGGATGATGAAACGGATACTCTCGACGGATTTCTCCGCGTCGCAGGCACAGGAGCTCCATCATCGCCGACTGCCATTGATCCGGCCGCGACAGTTGCCGTTTTTCATACGTCGGGAACCAGCGGCTTTCCCAAGGGAGCGGCGCTTTCGAGCAACGCACTCCTCGGCGCACCCCTGTTCCCTGTCTTAGCTGGATTGTTTTTAGGCCCGAAAGACCTCGCGCTCATTGCCCTTCCGTGGTCTCACATCATGGCAGTAAGCATTTCGATCCAAGGCCTGATCGTGGGCATTCGCGGATGCTTTCTCGATCGGTTCGATGTCGAAGACGCGCTATGCCTTGTCGAGCGCTTCGGGGTGACCGCCTTCGTCGGCGTACCGGCCATGTTTGCCAAGCTCGTCAACAGCGATCCTGCACCTGCCCGGCTAAAAAGTGTGCGTGTGTGGCTCTCGGCCAGCGATCATTTGCCCTCCGAAATTCGACATCGACTCCGTAAGTTCGGCGCTCTTGTTCCGTTGCCGAGAGGGCGGCGAATTCCCCCAGTCCTTCTGAACGGCTACGGCATGGTTGAATTGGGCGGCCTCGCCATGATGGGCGTCGAGTTGTCGTTCCTGCCCGGCAGCGGCGATCTGTGTTTTCCCGTGCCGCCGTTTCGCATTCGCGTAGTCGATGAAGATGGCAAGCACGTACGGGCGGGAGTCACAGGAGAGTGCCAAATCCGTCGTCGCGGTCTCTACCCACACTATTGGAAGGACAAAGCCGATAACGAGGGCTTGATTACAGACGACGGCTGGCTACGCACCGGCGACCTCGCCACGCGAAGCCGCCTTGGCCTGATCCGCCTTGTCGGGCGCATCAAAGACGTAATCAAGACCGGCGGCTACTCCGTTTACGTCCGTGAGTTAGAAGAGGCGATGCAAGCTCATCCAGCGGTCGCTCGCGCCGTTGCTTTCGGCCTGCCACACAGCGAAAAAGGTGAGATTCCCGTCGCGGCGGTTGAACTTTTCTCCGGCTCCACAACGAACGAGAAAGAACTGTTGGACTGGACCCGGCAGCGCCTCGCAGCTTACAAGGCACCCCGGCGCATCTGGATTTTCGAATCCGGAAGCTTGCCGCAGAATCCCAATGGGAAGATCCTGCGGCGAACCCTCCAAGAGCAGCTCTCAAAAGAGATCGGATGACTCCATGCAGTCTCGCCGTCTCGATTTCACAGCGAGTCCGATTCACTCCAAGGGCACTAACCCGCAGCGACCATCTCCTCCACAGAAGCAGCCGTCACCATCTCCATAATGGAATCGATCACGAGCTGCGGCTCATCGAGATGAATCCAATGCGCGCTTTCGGTGGCGATTACCTGTTGCACCGTGTCGCCAATCCGCTGCAGGCAGTCTTCCGAGAGTGGCGATGATTTCCCCGGCGTGAGCAGGAGCACGGGGATCCCTTGGATAGGCCCTGCGGCCTCCATCTCGCGAACGCTATCTGGCACCGACATTACATGGCTGCGCATACCCGCGTAGTAGCCGGGTCGGGACCAATGGGCTGCCACGATCGGCCAAACCTCGGGTGGCATCTTACCCACCTCACCTCTGACTCGTCCGAGCACGTGCATGCCACCGTTTCCGGCAGCGCCGGCGAGGCGTTCAGCGATTCGCCCTGAACGGCACAAGAGAGAGGTAACTGCAAGTCGGGCCAATCCAAGGCGCGCAATCGGAATTGCATAGCTCGTGAGTTTCGAACCGCGGTCGAGAAATGCCTGCTTCGAGGGATTCATCGGAGGCCACTCTTCGCAGCGCATCGGGTCGACGAGAACGATGCTGGCCACCTCTTCCGGAAACATCTGCGCGAACCGCCGCATCACCAGTCCGCCAAAAGAATGTCCTACAAGAATGTAAGGCGGCTTGATCCCGGCTCCGCTCAGCATCTGATGCAATTCGCTGGCGATAATACCCGGCGTGCGCGCGGTGCGGCACGGGCTGCTCCATCCAAGACCGATGCGATCGTAGGATGCCGTCGCTGCGAACTGAGAAACCTTCTCCTGGATATTGCACCAGTTCAAATTCGTCGCAGCAATACCCGCTTCAAAGAGGACTGTCGGACCGCCAGACCCTTTTTCCAGCAGATAGAGCTTGCGACCGTCTCCGATATTGATCCAACGGCCTTCGCCGGTGAAACGCAATCGGTCATAGTGCGCGCCGAGCCATTGATAAAGAAACCCCACCGCAACCAAGGCTGCCGCTAATCCGGGAATGAGTAGAAGGTAATACATGCACCGTCCTAGAAATGCGTGAGTTGTTCTGGACTGAAATCTTTAGGTCCAAGGTGCGCTGCCGGAGTGCCGCGATCAATGATGAGCTGCGTTGAACCGGCGCGGCCACGAATCTTTGCCTCTACCTGACTTGCCGACCAAACTCCTCGCGTCTGCCGCAGCCCGAAGTAGGTGAACTCCTTCACAGTACCCGACCCTTTCATCGTCTTTTCCACGTAAACCGGAAAGCCGCTATCGTGATCCAGCCAGCTTTTTGCTTCAGCAAAATGAGTTTCGTCGGCGGGGCTTGGAGTACTTTTCACTTGCTCACAATCACGCGCGCCGTACTTTGCCTCTCCGAGAGCCTTCTGACTTGCCCAGAAGTATGTCGCCTCCAGAAAATCTTCGTAGCTGAATCCATCGCCCAGCGGGCCCTCATTCCATTTTGCAAATTCGAGTTCACTCGCCTTTGCATCGCCCGGATGCGCAATCCGAATCGTGCTCTTCCCTCCGGGTCGCATCTCGAACAACGCATGAACCCGTGCAGCAGCCGGAGAGGCAACCTCGAAAAATATCTTCAGCACGCCAGGGAACCAATGTGCTCTGATGTTGACACCGTAGCTGGTCCGCGCCCCAGTCCCATCCACGCGCACCAGATGCCCGATCATGCGGTAGTCGGCCGACTCGACTCTCTGTCGCTCGGCAGCCAGCGCTCCATGTGTCTCCACGGCCTGCGCCGAAATCGGCAGCAACATCGATGCAGTCAAAGCGAGGGCCGCGGTCTTCATGCCTCAACCCTCCCATCGCGGAAGCGAATCTGCCGGGCCGCCGAGTGTGCAATCTCGTTCTCGTGCGTCACCACGATCAACGTCATTCCGCGCTGCTTCTGAATCCCAATGAGAATCTCCATAATGCGCGCCGAGTTCACGCTGTCAAGGTTTCCGGTTGGCTCATCGGCCAAAAGAATCTCCGGATCGTTTGCAAGAGCGCGAGCAATCGCCACACGCTGCCGTTCTCCTGCCGAAAGCTCATTTGGATAATGCTCAATTCTATGCCCCAGCCCCATTTCATTGAGCAGGTCCCGCGCCCGTTTGCAACGGTTGAATCCACCGCGTTTTGAACCGAGCATCGGTAGTTGAACGTTCTCGATTGCACGAAGTGTCGGCATCAGGTAGAACGCCTGAAAGATAAATCCAACGCTTTGAGACCGGTAAGTATCCAGGTCAATCGACAAACCAAGCCGTGTGTTCTTGAAGAGAACCTCGCCGCTTGTCGGACAGTCCAGTCCCCCCAGCATGTGCAGCAATGTAGATTTGCCACTGCCGCTCGGTCCGCTGATGGCCATGTATTCGCCGGCTTCGATTGACAGGTCGACACCCCGTAGGGCCTCGATCCGACCATCGTCGTAGCTCTTGCAAAGGCTGCGGACTTCGAGCGCGGGACTAGTCATGCCACAACGCCTCCACTGGAGAAAGGCGTGCGCCCCGCCAGGCGGGAAGCGCTCCGGCGATCAACCCGGCCAGAATGGCAATGCCGAGCGCTTCCGCCAGAAGTGGCAAAGGAACGGATGCTGAGACGATGCTTGCAGTTTGCGGCAGTGCTGCAAGAAGTCGCAAGGCGCCCCACCCAAAGGCGATGCCAAGCAATCCGCCGCCCAAGCCAAGCACAGCCGCCTCGAGTTGGATAAGAATGAGTACCTGCCCTCTCTTCCAGCCCAGCGCGCGCAAGATGCCTATCTCCCGGGTGCGCTCGAAAACTGACATGGCCATGGTGTTGGCAATCCCGAGGATACCAATCAACAAGGCAACCGAAGAGGTGCCCCACGCGGAGGCGTGCGCCAGGCGTACAAACTGATTGTTGCTCGCACGCTCGGCTGCAGGAACTGCACGCAGTCCCGGTAAAGCCGCCTCAATCTGCGACTGAGCGCGCTTGACGTAGTTTTCCGGTGATTCCCCGAGAGGAACGGGCCGCAGGCGCACGTGAAACGTCGAGACCTTGCCCTGCAGGCTGCTAAGCTGCTGTAACTGGTCGAGCGGTAAAATAATCGCATCGGCCTCAAGCGCCGAGGCGCCATGGTAGACCGCTGTTACCGTGAACGACGAGCCCTGAAGATCCAGCTTGTCGCCCACTTTTTTGCCCAGATTCTCGGCCAGCAGATCGCCCAGCATCACTTCAGGTTGGCCGTCCCGGAAGCGCTGTCCTGAGAGGATCTGCATCGAATCAAATTCGTAAGAGTCGGCTTTCCAGCCATACGCGAGGGCGTTGACCTCGGGGGTCAGATCCATAACGTTGTAAATCATGGGAGCAGCCCGCGCCACCGTGGATAGTGACTTCAATTTTGTTCCCACTGACTCATTTAACGAGGTATTCAAAAAAGTCTGCTGAATAACCGCAATATCGGTGCCGCTGCTCGAGTAAATGCGCAACCATTCCTGTTCGAATCCTCGTGAAAACCCCACCAGGCCCACGAATGCGCCAATCGCCATTCCGATCCCGCAAAGTGTCAGCAATGTCCTCAGCCGTCGACGCCAGAGATTCTTCCAGACAAATCCTGTGAACGACAGTTGGGAGACCTTGAAGATGGGGTGAGCCCTCACATCTGTGTATTTGAGGAAGCAGACTGCAGTTTATCCAGAGGAAACACTTGTGTCCATCCACATTTGGAGTGCAAGAGTAACTTGATTTGTCTTGCCCAATTCTCAAAAGGCTGATATGGCAGTCAAATCGGCGTTCTTCTGCGGCGGCGTGATTGAGACGAACCATGGGTCCGACCGCCTAGGTGGTCTGGGTGTCTCGTTGCTCGACCGCGCTTTCGCTCTGCACCAAAGGTACCCAAAAGCGGAAAGTCGTTCCCTTTCCAAGCGCACTTGTAACTTCGATCGCGCCACTGTGTGCTTTGAGGATTGCCCGTGCAATTGCCAACCCCATGCCCGATCCCTTGCCGCGCGTGCCTGCCTTCTTTCCGCGGTAGAACTTCTCAAAAATCATGGGCAGGTCGATTGGGTCGATTCCGGGCCCATTGTCTTCAACAGAAAACTCCAATCTTCCTTCCTGCCGACGGCTTCGCAATGTGATACGACTGTCACGCGGACAATAACGGGCGGCGTTTTCCAGCAGATGTCGAAAGACACGAGCCAGCAGTTGCGGATCAAACCAGACTGGCGTGTCCGGCTCCGCCGCATCGACTACGATCTCGTGCGGCGCAGGCTGCAGCCGCGAGTCCTCAACTGCACGTTCCAGCAATGAGCGGGTGTTCTGCTGCGTAAGCCGCACCTGCACCACGTTGGCGTCAATTTCGGCCATCTCGACTGCTTCGCCGATAAGCAGGTCGAGCCGCGAGGCTTCCTCATCGACCACCGAGGCCAAGTCGAGCCTCGTCGCCTCATCTAGGCCCTCGCTGTCCATCAATGTGGTAGCCGCGGCTCGAATCGATGTCAGCGGAGTCCGAAGTTCGTGAGTCAGAGAATCTATAAGCGCGACGCGCAGCCGCTCGCTCTCGCGCGATGCCTCCATCCGCGTGTTCGCCTCAATAGCAATGGCTCGTGTTAACGCGATTGCCACTTGGGCGCTGACAGCCGTTGCCACTTCGCGAGACAGACGATCGGGGCGCCACGCCAGCCCGCCAACGGAACGCAGCCCAAGAAGCAGCCCCTGCGCGGAAAAACCCTCGGGAAGGGCGATCGTTGGCTCTTGACCGCTTGCCTGGTTGCGCAGATAAGGCTCCAGGCTTGCGGGCAGATCGGTAGTTGAGGCGTATGTCTGATCCTGGTCGCAAACATAAAGCGCGACACCGTCGAGGCCAAAGATGCGTTCGAGAAGCTGCGGCAGATTGCGCACGAGTCCAGCGGCGCCTTCATGAAGCATCATCTCCTGGCTCAGCGTGTAGAGACGCTCCACGTCTTCGCGCCGTTGTTCAGCCTTGAATGCCTGACGACGTGCTCGCTCGGCGACTCGCCCCGCGACCAGCGAGCTCGCTACAAAAGAGAACATCGCGACCCACTCTGGGCCGCCGGCCAGAACGAAGGTACGGTAGGGAGGCAGGAAAAAGTAGTCGAAGAAAAGTGCGCACAAAATTGCGATGTAGAGTGAGAGCTTAATTCCAGCCTGCGTCGCATACCAAACGACAAGCACCAAAAATATCATGCCGGCGATAGTCGCATTGACACCTATCCGAGCGAGAATTGCCGCCGTAAGCGACGCCGCTACGGTGCCGGTAACCCAACGTGCGACTTCTCGCGAATGGCGCAGCAGATCCATGTTTGTCTCAACGAAATGATACGCGGCTCTCCGGATGGTTTAAGCTTCCGTTGAAAGAAGGCGACGATGCCAGGCCGAATTCTTGTGCTAGACGACGAGCCGCAGATCACTCGGGTATTGCGAACCGCTTTATCGGCGCAGGGATTTGATGTTCGCGCCGCCAACGACCCTCAGGAGGGCCTGCGTCTGTTTGCAGAATGGCTTCCGGACCTGGTGATCACCGATCTGATGATGCCCGATATGAGCGGCGTCGAGGTGTGCCGCGCCATCCGGTCCAGCTCGGTAGTGCCGATCCTTGTCCTCTCCGTCCGCGATAACGAGAGATCGAAGGTCGAGGCGCTCGATGCAGGAGCGGATGATTACGTGACCAAGCCTTTCAGTATTCAAGAGCTGCTGGCTCGCGTTCGCGCACACCTGCGGCGGGCCCCGGAGCGCACCACGGCGGCGACCGAGATTGGCGACTTTGTGCTGGACGTAACCGCGCATTTGGTGTCGATTCAGGGCAAGCGCATTCATTTGACACCCAAAGAATTTGATCTCCTGGTACATCTGGCACGAAATGCCGGAAAGGTCATGACCCATCGTGCCTTGCTCACAGCCGTGTGGGGAGGCCAGTCGGCTCATCAGCCGGAATATCTTCGCGTCTTCGTGGGACAGTTGCGCAAGAAGCTCGAAGCTGAAACAGGCAAGCAATATATTCAAACTGAGCCTTGGGTGGGCTATCGCTTTCTTCCAGAAGGCTGGAACGAGAACGAAGAGTAACGGCACCACGTCCTTCGCACACCAGCCGCTCAACCATTACCCCATGCGTCCGCGGCTCTATCCATCTTTATGGAATATTTAGGAATTCCTTTCTTCGACTAAATACGCCTTCCCGCAGGATTGTTCTTGAGAATGATCGGCGCCCGGCAGCTTGGGTTGATTGATTGTGTTCAGAATTGCGAGACCTGAGATGCAAGACCTCACGATGCTGTTCTTCACGGCAGTTTTCTTCGGCCTGGCGTTTCTCTACGTCAAGGCGTGCCAGAAATTGAGGTAGCTATGGATCTGTTTACAACAATCGCGCTCATCCTCTCCATCCTCTTGCTGGCGCACCTCATCTTCTCTCTGCTCTTCCCGGAGAAACTCTGACATGACCGCCAACGGTTGGCTGCAGTTTGCAATTTACTCCATCGTTCTTCTTCTGACCGTTCGCCCGGTGGGCATCTATTTGACCCGCGTGCTTGAGGGGCAGAGCACTTGGCTCGATCCTGTGCTGCGGCCCTGCGAACGGCTGATCTATAAGCTCTCCCACGTGAATGCAGACCATGAGATGAACTGGCGCGAGTACGCCTTTGCCATGCTTGGATTCTCCGCCGTCAGCATGTTCGTCACCTATGCGATTGAGCGGCTGCAGGCTGTTTTGCCCTGGAACCCGCAGCACTTGGCGGCGGTAGGACCGGACCTGGCATGGAATACAGCCGTCAGCTTCACCACCAACACGAATTGGCAGTTCTACACGCCCGAGTCCACCATGAGCTATCTCACCGAGATGGCCGGCTTGGCGACGCACAATTTCTTCTCCGCTGCGGTGGGAATCGTGGTAGCCGTGGCTCTTGTTCGCGGGATTAAACGCACGAAATCCGCCACCATCGGCAACTTCTGGGTCGACACGACCCGCACGCTGCTCTACATTCTGATTCCGGGCTCCTTGATATATGCGCTCCTGCTGGTCGCCCAGGGCGTACCGCAGAACTTGCACGCCTATTCCGTAGCGCATCCACTGGAATCGCCGAGCCAAACCCAGACCATCGCGCAGGGTCCGGTGGCTTCGCAGGAAGCCATCAAAATGCTTGGCACGAATGGCGGCGGATTCTTCAACGCCAACAGTTCGCATCCCTATGAGAACCCCACGCCGTTCTCGAATTTCCTGCAGATTCTGTCGATCTTCATCATCCCCGGCGGACTTACTTACATGCTGGGGCGCATGACCGGTTCACCTGGACACGGATGGGCCGTGTTTGCTGCCATGTTCGTCCTGTTTGCCGCCGGATTCTCCGCGCTTTACTGGGCTGAATCGCACCCGCATCCTCTCATCCATGGTGCCGCGCAGACTGGCAGCCCAACCGCACCCGCCGGCAACATGGAGGGAAAAGAGGTTAGGAACGGTATCGCCGAAACCGCGTTGTTCGCCACCATCACAACCGACGCCAGTTGCGGCGCCGTCAACGGCATGCACGACTCCTTCACCCCTCTGGGCGGACTGGTGCCTCTCGCAAATATCATGCTCGGCGAAGTGATCTTCGGCGGAGTCGGCGCCGGTCTCTACGGCATCCTCATCTTTGTCGTGCAGGCGGTATTCATCGCGGGTCTCATGGTCGGTCGCACACCAGAGTACCTGGGCAAGAAGATCGAATCCTACGACGTGAAGATGGCGATGCTCTACGTGCTCATCTTCCCGCTCATCGTCCTTTCGCTCACTGCCGCTTTTGTACTCATGCCCAATACAGGGCTCTCAGTATTGACGAACAATGGGCCTCACGGGCTAAGCGAGATTCTCTATGCCTTCACCTCCGGGGCAGGCAACAATGGTTCGGCGTTTGCCGGTCTCGCCCCCAACTGGTGGTACAACGTCGCGATGGGATGGGACATGCTCATCGGACGGTTCCTCATGATGCTTCCAGTACTGGCGCTGGCCGGAAACCTGGCGCAAAAGAAAAGCGTGCCGCCCTCTCCCGGTACCTTCCCTGTGAATACACCCTTGTTCAGCGTATTGCTTGTCGGCGTGGTTCTCATTCTCGGCGCGCTCACTTTCTTTCCGGCACTCAGCCTGGGGCCAATCCTGGAACACCTGCTGCTAAAGAGCGGACAACTCTTCTAAGGAGATTTTTGAGATGAATCCTTCGGTCAAGATTGACGAGTCCGCGCAGGCTGAGGACCGGGTGCAATCTGCAGCATCCTCCGCACAGCAGGAGCCAACTGCTCTCGAGGTCAGTGTCGCGCCTGACAAAGCGACACATTCCAGCGGATTGGCCGGCAAGAAAGGCCTCTGGGATACGCACATCATGGGACAGGCGCTCATCGATGCCATTCGCAAACTTGATCCGCGCTACATGGTCAAGAATCCGGTCATGTTTGTGGTAGAAGTCGGCAGCCTGCTGACGTCTGCGCTGCTGATGGACAACATTGTGCACCAACGCCCCGGACTTGCTTTCAACCTGCAGATCACGGTTTGGCTCTGGTTCACGGTGCTGTTCGCCAATTTTGCCGAGGCAATGGCGGAGGGCCGTGGCAAGGCGCAGGCTGATACCTTGCGCAAGGCAAAGGGCGAGACCATCGCACTCCGCTACATGTCCAGTGGCGACTTCGAAGAGATCGCCAGCGGCCTGCTCCGTGCCGGTGACTTGATCTACGTGGCGGCGGGTCGCTACATCGCCGGCGACGGCGAAGTGATTGAAGGCGTCGCATCGGTAGACGAGTCGGCGATAACCGGCGAGTCCGCGCCCGTGATTCGAGAAGCGGGCGGCGACCGGTCTGCGGTCACTGGCGGAACAAAGGTGCTCTCCGATTGGATCAAGGTTCGCATCACCTCAAACCCAGGCGAGACATTTCTCGACCGCATGATCGCGCTGGTCGAGGGAGCCACACGGCAGAAAACGCCGAACGAGATCGCGCTAAGCATCCTGCTCTCGGGTCTCACGATTGTGTTTCTGTTGGCAGTGGTGACCTTGCAGCCTTTGGCGATCTACTCAAAGGCGCCGCAGACGGTGTTCGTGCTGGTATCGCTTTTGGTGTGCCTCATTCCGACTACCATCGGCGGCCTTCTCTCCGCCATCGGCATCGCGGGCATGGATCGGCTTGTTCAATACAATGTGCTCGCCATGAGCGGTCGCGCTGTCGAGGCCGCCGGCGACGTGAACACCCTTCTGCTGGATAAGACTGGCACCATTACCTTCGGCAACCGGCAAGCAACAGAGTTTCGGCCCGCGCCCGATGTGAGCGCAGAGCGCCTGGCCGACGCTGCGCAACTGGCCTCGCTCTCTGACGAGACTCCCGAGGGCAGATCAATCGTGGTGCTGGCCAAGGAGAAGTACAACCTTCGCGGCCGTGACTTGGGTGGAATCCACGCCGAGTTCCTGCCCTTCTCTGCGCAGACGCGAATGAGCGGCGTTAACCTGCCCGGTATTCGAATCCGCAAAGGCTCTGTCGATGCCATCGCGCGTTTTCTTGAAGACCAGGGTGCCTCCCTGCCAAAGAAGGTGCGCGACACCGTGGAAGAAATTGCGCGCGCAGGCGGAACGCCTCTGGTTGTAGCCGAAAACTCGACCGCGCTCGGTGTGATCTACCTCAAAGATATCGTCAAAGGCGGGTTGAAAGACCGGCTTGCGCGCCTGCGCGCCATGGGAATCCGCACCATCATGATTACTGGAGACAACCCTCTTACGGCGGCCGTGATCGCGCGTGAGGCCGGCGTGGATGACTTCCTGGCCGAAGCCAAGCCCAAAGACAAGATGGACCTGATCAAGCGAGAGCAGGCCAAGGGCAAACTCGTAGCCATGACCGGCGATGGCACCAACGATGCCCCCGCGCTCGCGCAAGCCGACGTGGGTGTTGCAATGAACTCGGGCACGCAGGCGGCAAAAGAAGCCGGCAATATGGTGGACCTCGATTCCAATCCCACCAAGCTCATCGAAATCGTTGAGATCGGCAAACAGTTGCTGATGACGCGCGGTGCGCTGACAACCTTCTCGATTGCAAATGATGTGGCAAAGTACTTTGCCATTATTCCGGCCATGTTTGCAGGAGCGTTTCCGGTGTTGAACGCACTCAACATTATGTATTTACATTCGCCGCAGTCGGCAATTCTATCGGCGGTCGTATTCAACGCCGTCATCATCGTTGCATTGATCCCATTGGCGCTAAAGGGAGTCCGGTACGAGCCCAAGCCTGCTGAGGCGCTGCTGCGCCAGAATCTGTTGATCTATGGAGTGGGCGGCGTGCTGATTCCCTTTGCCGGTATCAAGGCAATCGACCTGCTTCTCGTTGCTCTGAACCTGGCGTAAACAAGGAGACCAACCGTGCATTCCACCGTGACTTCCGCTGCTCCCGCACATTTGACATCGCCGACGCATTCCGTCTGGAGAACCTCCATTCGCTTCACCCTGATCACGACGGTGCTACTGGGCGTCGGCTATCCGCTCCTGGTCACAGCCATCGCGAGCGTTGCTTTCCCTCGCAAGGCGGCGGGCAGTTTGATTTTGAAAGACGGTCAAGTCATCGGCTCGGAATTACTGGCGCAAAGCTTCACCTCGGATCGCTATTTCCATCCAAGACCCTCCGCTGCCGGCAGCGGCTACGATGCCACCTCGTCAGGTGGATCGAATCTCGCGCAGTCCAACGCAAAGCTGGTGCAGAGAATGCAACACGACATCGACAAGCTCAGCACGGAGAACCCCACCAAGCCGGTGCCGATCGATATGGTGACCACATCGGCATCCGGACTTGACCCCGACATCACGCCCGACGCCGCTTATTTCCAGGCTGCGCGCGTCGCCAAGGCTCGCGGATTAAGTGACGAGCGCGTCCAAAAACTGGTGCGGGATCACATTCAGGGCCGTCAGTTGCAGTTGCTGGGCGAACCCCGTGTCAACGTCCTCAAACTGAATCTCGATCTGGACAAGATCGCAACTGGTGTAAGCGCCTCGGTCCACCCCATGTGAATCAGCAAGCTAGACAAAGGCGCACGACAGCAGCTCCGCCGGACAAAATTCTGACTTGCGCGGGCGAAAAGTTACGGCTTGTTGGCGCGGCGATTCCGAATATAGCTGTTCTCCAATTGCTGTAGAGCGAAGGATCATCAGCTAAGTGGCTTCTTCATCAAGAAAAAGCCACCTTGCTCGACACTCAAAATGTCACATACAAATTGGAGAACAGCTCGAGATGCCCCGCGCCGCGTGTTGAGAATTGCTTCTGACTTTCTACAAAGGCCGATCGCGGATCTGCATATTATGATTACGCAATGCTGATTCGCGCTCGTATCGTTCAAGTCGCTTTCGGCGCGTCGTTAGTGGCCTGCGCGCCCATTGCATTTGCCCAAGACTCCACTACTGTCGAGGCGGTCAACGCATTCCATTCGCGATTTGAAACTGTGCTCACTCAACACCGCGTGGTGGGCGGGGGCATTGCCTTGGTGGATGGAAAACGGGCGGCCGAGACATTCTTCTATGGCGAAGCGAACCGAGAAAGCCACAAGCCCATCGACGCAGCCACTGCCTACAACTGGGCGTCCATCACCAAGACCCTGACAGCCATCGCGATCCTGCAGTTGCGAGACCGTGGCAAGCTTGCGCTGGATGACCCTGCCGTCAAGTACGTGCCCGAGTTGCGCGAAGTCCACGACGCCTACGGCTCCATCAACGCAGTCACGATTCGCCAGTTGCTGACGCATAGCGCCGGATTCCGCAATCCAACCTGGCCGTGGGATTGCGACGATGCGGCAAGTTGCGATTGGCAGCCCTTTGAGCCGACTCGCTGGACCCAGGTTGCGGCCATGCTGCCTTACACGCACATCGCGTTCACGCCCGGCAGCCGATGGAGTTACTCGAACCTCGGCTATGTATTTCTCGGTCAGATTATCGAACGGCTGAGTGGCGACGACTTCGAAGTCTATGTCGATAAAAACATCCTCAAGCCTCTCGAAATGACAAACAGTTACTTCGATCGCGCTCCGTACTTTCTTGAGGACCACATCTCGGCCAGCTATTTGCGCTCAGGCACAAAGCTCACGCCGCAACCATTCAATTTCGATACCGGCATCACGACCTCAAACAGTGGTCTCAAGGCGCCAATCACTGACATGGTCAGGTACCTTCGCTTCCTTATCGGCGACGCAACGAATCCACTCTATGACATCGTCCTGAAGCGCAGGTCCCTTCAGGAAGCCTGGACCGGCGTCTTGCCCGTGACAGAGCCGGGGCAGCCGCCCACACCGTATACCTCCGGGCCGAACGGTGCACAACCGAAAATGGGACTCGGATTCTTCATGCTGGAGACGGGTGGCAAACGCTACATCTACCACGATGGCGATCAAGGTGGATTCTCGTCCGAGCTTATGATTGATCCGGCCGGGCATTGCGCAAGCATTCTGGCGGTCAACACAACCGATACAGGAGTGCAGCCCGCGACGGACTCTTCGCATCCGCAATCCAACACCGAGCCCGACCCCAACACCGACCTGCGCCAGACGCTGCGAGCAGTGTTAATTGAAGAGGTGTTCCCAAGCTGTCAGAAGCCAGAATGAGAACGCCAGAATGAGAACGCCAGAATGAGAACAAGGAGCGCTGATCTCGCTTCAGACCCGGCTCAAAAAGGAACTCGTTAGGTTGCCCTAGTCACCCTTGCCGATATCCATCGATGGTGAGATTGGATTGCGTTCGTCGATGTATTCGTCGATGACCTTCTCAAGCAGTCCCTTGGCCTCAAGAATGAATTCAACGGCATCGCGACCCGCGCCATATCCGCCCGAGTTCGGCGTAATGTAATGCGCCTCTGCCTTTACCTGCTCTCGAGCATTTGCTACAGCGACCGCAAAGCCGCACTCACGCATCACAGGCAAATCGATTACGTCGTCGCCGACGTAGGCGATCTCGTCAAGCGTTACACCTTCCTTTTCCATGATTTCGCGCACCGCCTGCATCTTGAATGCCTGGCCCATGTAAACAAATTCGAGCTTCAGATCGCGGGCTCGCGTAGCCACTGTCTCGCTAACGCGCTTGGTTATGACGCCGCACTTCATGCCGCCCAGTCGCGCCAGGGAGATGGCCGTGCCGTCGTGCGCGCTATAGCCTTTTGCTTCCATCATGGTGGCAGACTGAACGCCAAATCCAACCTGGCCGTCGTGCTTTGACAAATGCGCTTGAGTTTCCGAACTACTCGAAGTGGTGCTCGGAGCGGGAACAAGCCAAATGGTGCCGTCCGTCAGCACTCCGTCAACGTCAAAAAGAATAATTTTGATGCGACGTGCACGATCTTGCGCGGTCAATGTCATGCATCGATTTTAACCGGATCAAACCTGATACCGGCCGGACCGGATCGGCGGCCGTGAATCAACATCGCCTCTGAGAGAATATGGTCATGGACCGGGACCCGATTGACGCCTCTTTGGATGCATCACCACTCCTCGACCCAGAGGACTACTACTTCGATGGGCCGTACATGGTGTTCACCGCGGCGTATCACTTGAAACGAGGATATTGCTGCGATTCCGGCTGCAGACACTGCCCGTATCGAGACAATGAGACAAATGAAGTTTCTTCCCGCTAGTATCATGTCTCTGAAATAATTGGCATATATATTGGACGTACTGCATCGGATAGAGTGGGAGGAACTCCGATGCGGAAAGGTCGTCCACTCGCTCCGATATCCATCGCCGTTGGGGATCG
>Ga0137379_10000209_pt1 | contig 50266 bp, 62 predicted proteins | sample SagtaG_18_FD_104812 | JGI IMG/M metagenome (GOLD analysis project Ga0137379, IMG submission 104812) | Vadose zone soil microbial communities from Sagehorn Ranch, Mendocino, California, USA - Sage2_L_80_16 metaG | ecosystem: Environmental > Terrestrial > Soil > Vadose zone | place: USA...
GCGGACCGTTCGATGAGGTGCAGCAGCTTCTCCGCCGGCGGCAGCTCGCGCACGTAGAGCGCGTCCTCGAATCCGTCGAGGCGCCGGGCGTCCGAGCCGGTCGCGATGCAGAGCCGGTCCCACGCGATCGTCCCGCCGCCCTCGAGCTCGACGGCGCGACGCTCGAGCCCCAGGTCGACCACACGTTGTCCGAGCACCAGGTCGACGCCGAGCTCGCGATATTGCTCTGACGGACGCAGCCGGAGCCTGTCGCGCGGCATGGTTCCGAGCAGGAAACCCTTTGAGAGGTGCGGTCGCTCGTAGGGGGCGTCAGCCTCGGCGCCCACCAGCACGATTCGGCCGTCGAATCCACCGTCCCGAAGCCCCGCCGCAACAGCGTCGCCGGCAGGCCCGGCGCCGACGATTACCGCTTGGTCAGCCGTTCTAGGTCCCGCAGCTGGCGAAGCGACAGGAACAGGTAGCCGCCGATCAGCGCGACCGCGAACGCGTATGCGATGACGAGGTACGTCATTGCACCGGCTCCGGTTCCCGCGTGATCACCACGTGGACGGGGCCCGCGATGAGCTGCTTCATGTCCATTAGGGTCTCGATGCGGTACCGGATCGTGATCATCACCGCCGCGAGCACGATCGTGCAGAGCATCGTGAAAAGGAATGTGGCGAGCATCTGCGCCGGCAGTGCGTCGTTGATGATCACCGGGCCTGGGTGATGCGTCACCCACCAAGTCACGCTGAAGTGCACCACCGGCACGTCCACGAAGCCGAAGATGCCGACCACCGCGGCCAGGCGCGCGGCCTGGCGTCCAGGCTCGGTGAGGCGGCGGACGAGCAGGTACCCGGCGTAGATGATCCACAGGACGAGCGTTGAAGTGAGGCGTGCGTCCCACACCCAGAACGCGCCCCAGACCTTCTTCGCCCAAAGCATGCCCATCACCAGCGTGACCGTCGTGAACACCACGCCGACGAGCGCACCCGCCCGCGCCCAACGATCGGCCGCGTAGTTCTCCGTGCGCAAGAAGATCGCGCCGCCCAGGAGCACGACCGCAAAGCACCCATAGGCCGCGATCGCCGAGCTCACGTGCAGGTAGAAGATGCGCTGCACCGGACCCTGCAGGAAGTCGGTGGGCGCGTAGAAGAAGATCGCGCCACCCGCAAGCAACATGAGCGCGACGGCCCCGACCGAGGCCTTCTCGAACCTATTCAATTTATTCATCAAGCACGAAGCGCGCGGCGAGTGAGGTGAGCACCACAAAAAGTATGTCGAAGTCGATGAGAAGGCCGATGGCCTGGTCGTAGCTGCCCGGCAATCCCATGGCCGACTGCACGGCCTGGCCGCCCGCGACGATGAAAGGAATCCACAGCGGGAGGGTGAGCAGCGGGAGCAGCAGCTCTCGCGCCCGTACCCGAGCGACGATCGCCGCAAACAGGCAGCCGAGCGACGCCATGCCGATCGTCGCGAGAAGCACGGCGACGACGAGATCGCCAGAGAAGGGAGTCCCGAAGAACAGCGACAGCGCCGGCAGCAGGACGACTTCGCAAAGGATCAGGAGCACCGAGGCCGCAAGCGCTTTGCCGGCGAAGATGGCCACCGGCGACGCCGGCGTCATCAGCATCGCTTCGAGCGACGACTGTTCCCGCTCCGCCGCGAAGGTGCGGCCGAAAGCGATGAGGCCGGCGAACACCAGCGCAAGCCAGAGGATTCCGGGCGCGATCGACGGAGCGTTGCGTGAGTCGATCTGAAAGCCGAAGTTCCCGATGAGCAGCGCCAGGACGACGAACTGGGCGAGGGCCGGCACCATCTCCCTCGTGCGCCATTCCGACACCAGGTCCTTGCGCGCCACGGCGATTGCGGCGCGGAAGGGATTCATCGGACCACGCGAAGGTGCGTCGCGGTGCCCAGCGACCGTCCGTGACGCAGGACGAGCGTGCGGGGACAGAGCCGGTTGGCGAGCGCGTGGTCATGCGTGGCGATCACCGCGGTCCTGCCCTTCATCACGTGGCCGAGCACGTCGGCGGCATCCGCGTCGAGGCTGGCGTCAGGCTCGTCGAAGATGAGAAGTCGCGGTTCGTGGAGGATCGCCCGCGCGATCGCCAGGCGCTGCTGCATGCCACGGGACAGCAGGCTCGCCCGGCGGTGCGCGACCGATGCGAGTCCCAGCGTCTCGAGCGCTTCCGCGACGCGGGACCGGCTCACGTCCTGCAGATCGCAGAAGAACTCGAGATTCTCGGCCGCGGACAGAGCCGGGTAGAGACCCGGGTTGTGGGCGACATAGCCGATGTAGTGGCGCAGGCGGCGGCGCTCCCGAAACGCGTCGAGGCCGGCGATCTCGAGCCGGCCTGAGGTTGGCCGAAGTGCCGTGGCGAGGATGCGCAGGAGAGTGGTCTTGCCGGCGCCATTGTCGCCCAGGACCGCCATGTGCTCGCCCGTGTCCAGGACCAGGTCGACGCTGTCGAGCGCAATCTCGGGGCCGAAGCGGTGGGTCAGGCCGTTGGCGACGACCATGCTCATGGTTGTTCCTCCCCATTCATGGGGAGGTCCTCCGCGGAGCGGAGGGGAGGGGCTCTTCCGGCGTTCGGAGGAGCGGCCAGAGCACGAACGGCCCGGCCAGGAACAGGAGCAGCGTCGCGACGATGATCGCCATCGCTACGCGGGCAGAGTAACCGGGACGCGGCGTCTTGCCAACTCCGGAACCGCGCTCCTCTGCCCCACGTTGCCCAGCACGACACCCAGGATGATGACCACCCCGCCGGCCCAGATCCAGGTCACGAGCGGGTTGACGAAGACCCGGAACGAGGCCGACCCGTCGGCGCCGGTGGCGGCCAGGACGACATAGAGGTCGGCGGCCGGCGTGGTCGTGATCGCGACGTGGGTCAGGGCCTGGCCGCCGAGGCCTGCGTAGGTGGCGCGCGAAGGCTCCAGGGTCTGGTCGCCGAACCGCATGGCGGCGACGAAGTCGGTGTGGTCCTGCAGCTGACGTTGCTCCGAGCCCGTGTAGGTCAGCGTGTAACCCGCCACGGTCACCTGCTCGCCTGGTTGAAGGGTCACGTCCTTCTCCTGCTGGGCGAAGTGCGAGGCCGCCACACCAGCCACCACCGCGACGAGGCCGAGGTGGGCGAGGTACGCGCCGTAGCGGCGTCGCTTGCGCAGGATGGTGCGGGGCTTCTTGAAGGCGCGCCCGTACTCGGTGAAGACCGTGGCCGCGACCGCGGACGCAAGCGGAAAAGCGAGCAGGGCCGGGACCGACCGGACCCCAACCAGCAGCAGACCGACGAGCACGACGCATGCAGTTGCCGCCGGCCAGCGAAGTGCCCGCAGCGATGGGCGGCCGGCACGCCGCCATGGCAGAAGTGGCCCCACGGCCATGAGCGCGAGGATCACGACGAAGATGGGCCCGGCGGCTCGCTCGTAGTAAGCCGCCCCGACCACGCGCTCGGCGCCGAGCATCCCGGAAACGAGCGGCAGGACCGTGCCCCAGAACACGACCGCGATGACCCCGATCAGCAGGAGGTTCTGCAGCACGAACGCGCCCTCGCGCGAAACAGCGGGCGCCGGCTCGACATCGACCCGAGCGCGGCCGGCCCGGAACGCGATCAGTGCAGTGGCAAAGACGATGCATGCGAACAGGAAGCCGAAAAACCACGGACCGATCGCGCTGATCGCGAACGTGTGCACCGACGGCACGACCCCGCTGCGCACGATGAACGTGCCGAACACGACGAGCAGGAACGCGAGGATGACCAGTCCGAAGTTCCAAGTCCGCAGCCGGCCGCGCGTTTCCTGCACCTGCGAGGAGTGCAGGTACGCGGTGGTCGCGAGCCACGGCATGAGGGCGACGTTCTCGACCGGGTCCCAGCTCCAGTAACCGCCCCACCCCAGCACGTGGTAGGCCCACCACATGCCCAGCAGCAGACCGGCGGACTGCAGGCTCCACGCCAGAAGCGCGAAGCGGCGCGTGTGCCTGATCCATGCCGCGTCGGCGCGGCCCGCCAAGAGCGCTGCGCACGCAAAGGCGAATGGGATGGCGAACGATGCGAAACCGGCCAGGACGACCGGCGGATGGATCAGCATGCCTCCATCCCGCAGCACGGGGTTGAGGCCGAGTCCATCGGGTGGGGTGATCGATAGAAGGTCGAACGGGCTCGCGACCACGGCGAGGACGAACAGGAAAAAGCTGAGGATCAAGGCGAGGATTCCGGCGGCGTAAGCGGCGACGCGGGCGCCGATTCGCGCGCTCGCGAAAAGCGATGCGCTGCCAAGCACGCCGAGGATCAGCGTCCAGTAGAGCAGCGATCCCTCCTGCCCGCCGTAGAACCCGGCGGCCACCAGCGGAATCGGGGTCGACAGGTCGGTGTGCTCGACCACGTAGGCCAGCGAGAAGTCATGTGTCACCAGCGCAACCTCGAGCAGCACCGCCGCGATGGCGGTCATCGCCGCGGCCGCGTAGAAGGCGCGACGGCCGACCTGGATGAAGACGTCCGTGTCGCGCCATCCGGCCCAGAAGGAGAGCAGCGCCGAGAAGCCGCCCATCACGAGGGCCGCGAGAAGAGCGCCTGCGCCTAAATACCCGAGGATCATTGGGTGTAGGGCTGCGTCGAGAAGCGCGACGGGCACTTCGCGAGCAGCGTCCGGGCGTGAAACACTCCGTCGCCGCCCAGCCTGCCCTCGACGACGACGGTGATGCCGGGTTGGAAGATGTCGGGCAGCGTGCCCGTGTACTCCACCGGCATCGACGCCGTGCCGTCCTTCTCGGTGAACGTCACGTGCAGCCCGCCCTTGCTTTTTTGCACATCGTTCTGCACCACGCCGGCCACCCGCACGTCGCCCGCGGGAGCTTGAGCGCGCAGCTGCGAGACGGTGAGGTAGTACTCGCTGGAACCGCCGGAGGCGGAGTAGATCAGGTAGCCGACGCATGCAGCGATGACGACCGCCGGCAGTCCCCACCGCAAGGCCATCGTCATGAGGCGATCAGTCCCAGGTAGTGATCGAGGGTTGAGGCGTCGAGCGGACCGGTGAAGGAGGCCACGACGATGCCCTCCGCGTTGATGAAAAACGTTGCGGGCAGGCCGCCCACACCGAACGCCTGATAGGAGCCGGTCACGATCGGACCGGCCGGGTACGAGTGAGGATGGCGTAGTTCAAATGCCTGGAAGCCGGACGACGTGTCCTGGTTGTCTGCGCCGACGAACGCGACGTCCGAATGCGCGCCGGCCGCGTCGGCAAGCACGCCGCCCTCCTCCACGCACGGCCCGCACCACGAAGCCCAGAAGTTGAGCACCACCGGCTTGCCCTGCAGCTCCCAGACGCGGACCTCGTCTCCGCCAGCGGTCTGGATGGCAAGCTTCGGCGCCATCCTGCCCAAGACGGGCGGGTTGGCCAGCGCCGCATGCTGCAAACCCCAGGCGAGCGAGAGCATCAGGACCGCGCCGAGCACGACCGCGACCGCCCCCACCACCGCTGATTTGCGGGTCAAATCGAACTGAGTCTAGTCGAGCCCGTTTGCGGTGGCGATCCGCCCGTACAGCCGTCCGCTCGGCTTGACGGTGCGCTCGAGCGTCTTGCGGTTTACAGCGATCAGGCCGAAGTGCGCGCCATAGCCACGAGCCCACTCGAAGTTGTCGGTGTTGGTCCAGTGGAAATACCCGCGCACGTCGACGCCGTCCGCGATCGCCAGGTGGACGTTGGTCAGGAGATCCTCGAGGTACCTCTCGCGAACGCTGTCGTCGGCTGTGGCGATGCCGTTCTCGGTGATGTAGACGGGCTTGCCATAACGCTTCAGCTGGTTGAGGACCTGGCGCATCCAGGCCGGCTTGGAAACCCAGCCCATCTCTGTGACCTCGGCGCCGGGCGGATTGAAGCGCCGGACGAATTGGTCCCGCGGCCGCCGCGGATCGAACGCGCACATCTGGCCCCAGTAATGCGCTATGCCGATGAAGTCGCTGGTCGCCTCGATGATGCGGCGCAGCCGTCCCGGCCCAACCGGCCACCGATCCATCACTGTCTGCGCGGCCCCCGCCGCGAGGCGATCCCGACGCCGACCGCTCGCGGGCATGAACAGGAACTTGTGGTGAGAGAGACCGACCGGAATGTCGGGCCATCGCCGCTTCAGCGCGGCATACGCGAGCTCGTGGGCGCGCTGCATGTTGCCGGTCACGCGGTACTGACCCACCAGGTCGCCGTGACGCCCGGGCGGAAACTCGCCCGTGATCCAACCCTGCGCGCCGTAGATGCTCGGCTCGTTGATCGTGCACCACATGCCGGCCAGGTCACCGAGCTCGTCGGCGACCCGGTTGACGAACGGCATGAAAGCTCGATGTGCGCCGGGCGTGGTCCATCCGCCCTTGCGGGCGAACCACAACGGGCTCGTGAAGTGATGCAGCGTGACCATCGGCAGGAGGCCCCGCTCGCGCATCTCGCCGAGGACGTCGCGGTAGTGGCGTATCTGCCGGGTGTCGAAGGCGCCCTCCGACGGTTCGATGCGCGACCACTCGACGGAGAGCCGGTGCGCGTTCTGATTGAGCTCGCTCAAGAGCGCGAAGTCGTCGCGGTACCGGTTGTAATGATCGCACGCCACCGCGGACGTGTCGCCGTTCGCGATGTGGCCCGGTTGCTGCTCCCACTCCCACCAGTCGCAGTTGCGGTTGTCGCCCTCGACCTGATGTGCGGCGGTCGACGTCCCCCAGAGGAAGCCTTTGGGGAACTTGCGGCTCACCTACGCAGCAGCGCTCTCGGGCTTGTCGACCGTCGGTGGCGGGACGTACTCCCAGGCCTTCGGCGTCTCGCCGTCGAGGTCCAGCTGAAGCATCCCGGCCTTGTCGATGCTCTTGCGGTGCATCTCTCGCTCGTTCTGCGGCCGGCCGTCGAGCAGGATCCAGGCCGCGTTCAACGGGTCGGCGTGGCTGATCAGCGCGACGGACTCGCCCGGATGCTCCCGCGCGAGGCGCCTGACCACGCGCAGCACGCGCCCACCCATGGCCTCGTAGGACTCGTCGCCCGGAAGCAGCCCGCGTTTTGCCTTATGGACCAGCCAGAGCGGCCGCCGCACCGGGATCTGCCAGAACGCAACTCCCTGCAGGTACCGGCTGAACTCCGCCTCACGCAAGTCTGGGTCAGCCTCGAGCGCCGGAGGCGGCGTCACCTTGCCCGCGATGATCTGCGCCGTCTCCACAGCGCGCGCCAGTGGGCTGTGGGCGATCCGGCTGAGCCCCGCTGACCGCAGCCGGGCGCCCAGTGCAGCGGCCTGCGCTCGCCCCAGCGCGCTGAGGTGAAAGCCATCGAGGTGGCCATACAGGACGCGATGCGGATTCTCGACATCCGCATGGCGGATCAGATAGAAGCGGCTCAGCTTCGGTAAGCGCCGACCGTGGTCCGGTTGGTGCCGGCCGATCGGCCCGAGTCGAGAGCCTGGTGAGCCTCGCGCAGGAGGTTGCCGGTGTACTCGCGCCGGTTCATCATGCCGGCCTCGTCCATCGGCCGATAGCCGGCGTCGATGGTCGCCGCGCCGCAGCTGACCGTGATGCGCTTCCATGCGCCGCTGGTGCCGAAGTCGTGGGAGGCGATGGAGCGCCGGATCTTGTCCGCGGCGAGCGCGGCACCCTGCTCGTCCGTCTCGGGCAGGACGATCGCAAAATGCGGCGGACCGTCGGCGTCCAGGAAGGCGACGGTGTCGGTGTCGCGGATCGCCTGGCCCAGGCGCTCCGCCATCTCCCGCAACAGGGCCTCGACCTGGATCTGTTCGAGCTCTTTGTGGATGTGCTCGGCGTGGTCCAGTTCGACCACCAGCACGGAGAGCGGCCGGTGGTAGCGGACGGCGCGGTTGGCTTCCTGGCCGACCAGGGCGTTGACGAACTTCGAGTTCCAGATGCCGGTGGTCGGGTCGACCACCCCGAACAGCGGGCTCGAGGTGCGGTCGGTCTGGCTGTGGCCACAGCTCGGGCAGTACTGCGAGGTCTCGGGAACTTCCGAGCTGCAGTACCAGCAGGTTGTCATGGGCGCAGATTCTAGGCTTCGGCCAAGGCGGCCGCTCTTGGCAAACCAAGGACTGGGGGAGAATCAGCTCGATGACAGATCAGGGCGAGCTGTTCCCGATTCCGGCCGGCTCGGCGCCCAAAGCCCCCTTGGCGACCCGGATGCGGCCCAAAACCTTCGACCACCTGGTCGGGCAGCGCCAGGTGGCCGACGTGCTCCGGCGGCTCACCCAGGGCGGCAACCTGCCGAGCATCATCCTTTGGGGACCCCCGGGCAGCGGCAAGACCACGCTCGCCGGCCTGCTCGCCAGCGAGACGAGCGCCCGGATGGTCGCCATGTCGGCCGTGACCGCGGGCGTGGCGGACCTGCGGAAGGTCGTCGCCGAGGCCCGGGTGCATCGGCGCGCCGGCCTGCGGACGATCCTGTTCATCGACGAGATCCACCGCTTCAACAAGGCGCAGCAGGACGCGATCCTGCCCCACGTGGAGGACGGCACCGTGACGTTGATCGGGGCCACGACCGAGAACCCGTCCTTCGAGGTCATCGCCCCCCTCCTCTCGCGCAGCCGGGTCTTCCGCCTCGAGCAGCTCGACAGGGGCGAGCTAAAGGAGGTCGTGGAACGCGGCCTGGAGGAGCTGCACGCCACCATCGACGCTGACGCGATGGATGCGCTGCTCGAGGTCGCCCACGGAGATGCGCGCGTCGCGCTCAACGGTCTCGAGGCGGCGGCGGGGCTGGCCGGCGAAGGCGCGATCGCTTTGGAGCAGGTCGAGCAGGCGCTGCAGCAGCGGCACCTGCTGTACGACCGCGCCGGCGATCAGCACTACGACATCGTCTCGGCGCTGATCAAGAGCGTCCGCGGCAGCGATCCCGACGCAGCCGTCTACTGGATGGCCCGCATGCTCGAGGCGGGTGAGGACGTGATGTTCGTTGCGCGGCGCCTGGTCATTCTTGCCGCCGAGGACGTCGGCCTCGCCGACCCCCAGGCCCTGCCGGTCGCGGTCGCCGCGCAGCAGGCGGCGCACTTCATCGGCATGCCCGAGGCGGTGCTGCCGCTCACCGAGGCGGCGCTCTACCTCGCGCTCGCGCCGAAGTCCAACTCGGCACTCACCTCGTACGGCGCGGCGCGTGAGCTGATCCAGGAGACAGGCAACGAGCCGGTGCCCATGCACCTGCGCAACGCGCCCACGGGCTTGATGAAGTCGATGGGCTACGGCCGCGACTACAAATACGCTCACGACTTTGAGAGCGGAGTGGCCGATCAGGTGCATCTGCCCGAGAAGTTGAAGGGCCGCAAGGTCTACTCGCCCAACCCGCGCGACCGCAAGCCTGGAAAATAGTCATCGCTCGTGGCTGACGCGCTCCTCATCTTCAAACCCGACTCCGCCTACCGCCTGGCGGCGCGCGCCGGGATCTGGGGGTGGCTCTCGTCGGAGCGCGACTGGAACGTCGAGTCGCTCGAATGGTTTCAGCCCCCGGCGTCGCTCATCGAGAGCCACTACGACTTCCTGCAGGGACGGCCTTTCTTCCCGTGGCTCGTCGACTTCATGTCGGCGCTGCCGGTTGTGGTCGGGCGCGTCACCGCTTCCGAGGAGGCGCTGAAGCAGATGCGATACGAGCTCGGTGAGACTCAGATCGCGAAGTCGCGTCCCGGATCGCTTCGCGAGCGGTACGGCATCTACGGTGGCCTCAATTGCCTTCACCTCTCGGACGCGCCGGAGACCGGGGCGGCGGAGGTCAAGCGGTGGTCAGAGGTCGTCCAGCTCGACCAGGTCAAGGTCCGGCTCGATGACACGAACGACAAACCCGACCACACGTTTCACCTGAGGTCGCTTGCCACCCAGGTCGCGGGCGGCATCCACATCGAGCTTGCGTCTCAGATGATCCGGGAGCTGCTCGCGGAGGAGTGCGACCTCGGTGGCGAAAAGCTCGAGGCACTTTGCCGGGTTACGTTGGGGGCGTTGTCCTAGATTCGACCGGCGCGCTGTAAATGGTCACCGGTTTCGTGAACAGCTCTGAGTTGGGTATCACGATGAGGTGGCCTTCGTCGCTCTTCAGCATGGTCACGCGCAGCCGGACTTCCGTGATCACTCCGGTGTGGGTATCGATGCTGACGTGGTCGCCAACCCGGATGTGGCGCTCGAGCAGCACGTAGTAGCCGGAGACATAGTCCCTGAGCAGATCCTGGACTCCAAGCGCCGCGACGACCGTGGCCAGCAGAAGACCGAACAGGGTGACGTTGGCGCTTTGGACGGCGAACCCGAGAGCCGCGAACAGGCCCAGCAGGATGACGGTCGCCGTCGCCGCGCGGCGGCTCACCACCACCACGTCCGAGCGCACCTGCCGCTTCCGCAGCTGCTCGCCAACGAGATGCGCGATGAGGCGCGCGAGGAAGATGAATGCGAGGAAGACCACAAGCCCGGCCACTACGAAGAGCGCGTTGTGCACCGGGCCCCCGGACGCAAGGTCCCGGTTGAGGTCGTAGCCGCCTACGGCGGCTGCGATCATTCTTCGGTCTCGGCTGCTTCCCCTTCCGCGGGAGCCTCGCCCTCGGCAGCGGCCTCGCCCTCGGCCGGCACCCCGGCCTCCACGGCGGGAATCTCCTCTTCGACCTTGAGCTCGCGCTTGTGCACGATCTTGACCACCAGCTCGTCGGCGTCTTCCAGCACGGTCACACCCTTGAGTACGGTGATCTCGGAAACGCGGAGCTCCGACTCGATCTCCTCGAGCGGCGTGAGGTCGACCTCGAACGCCTCGGGGATGTCGGACGGTAGACACTCGACGCGGATCGAGTGCAGCGGCTGAAGGATGTCGGCGTCGCCACGCTTGACGGCGGCTGACTCGCCCGTCAGGCGGATGGGGACCTCGACCTCGATCTTCTCCTCGAGGTTGACCTGGTAGAAGTCGACGTGGATGGGCCCGAGTCGGCGAGGATGGGTCTGGATCTCACGGACCAGCACCTTGTCGGTCCTGCCGTCGATCACCAGGTCGACGAGGTGCGTGCGCCCCGACTTGACGAATACCTTCTGGAATTCGAGCCGGTCGAGCGTGATCGGTGTCGCCTCGGTGTTGTGCCCGTAGACGATGGCGGGCAGCTTGCCCTGGCGCAGCAAACGGCGCGAGCGCTTGCCGAGTGGTTGGCGGGGCAATGCCTTCAATTCCATAGTTGCGCCTCGGGTTGGAGAGGCCCGCATATGATACGCCAACCTTGCGGAACCCCCCGCCGCCGAGCCTCGCCGACCCCGGGCTTCGCGTCGTCGCGGGACTCATCGACCTGGTCATGCTGGCGGTGCTGTTCGGCCTGGTCGAAGGTGTGACCAGCGGCAGCCACGCCGGCGCCTTCGCCATCGACCTCGCCGTCGCCCTTGTGTACTTCGGCTACTTCTGGAGCGCCCACGGACAGACGATCGGTCAGATGGTGTTCGGCTTCCGCGTGCGCGACGCTGCGAGCGGCAAGTTTCCTGGTGCCGGTATGGCCGTGATCCGCGGACTGATCTGGTGGCTCGAAGTCGTGTTCTGCTGCGTCGGCGCGGTCGGCTGGCTGTGGATGTTCTGGGATCCCCGGCGCCAGGGCTTCCACGACAAGGTCGCGGGGACGATCGTAACTTCGGCTTAGGGCTCTAACCCGCGGGCGTCGGAGTCGGGATTGAGTTGACGATGCTGGAGAAGGCGAGGCCGAACAGCAGGATGGCCACACCTAGAACGACGGCGATCCCGAGCCCGGTCCCCCCCGTGATGATTCCAGCGAGAGCCTTGCCGCTTCCGCCAAGCGTGCCCTGGCTGGCTGCGATCCTGCTCCGCGCCATGAACCCCAGGACGACTGCCACGATGCCGAGCGGGATGACGATGAGCTCGCCGACGCCGCAGAAGCAGGCAAGAGGCAGCAGGCACAGGGAGAGAATGCCCAGCACCATCGCAGGCATTGCGTACTGCGCATCCGGCGTCAAGCCCGGAGGTGCGTACGGAGACGGCTGCGCGGCGCCGGGTTGGTACGGCTGAGGAGGAGGCGGAGGGCTGTCGGGCGGCGGAGGGTTCTCGCCTGGCGGCACGCTCGACATGGGCGGATGTTACTTGGTGGCCGACTCCGGAAAACGTTGTCGCAGCCAGTCGACGATTTCCTGCAGCGGCGTGCCCGGCGTGAATATCTCCTCCACCCCGTTCTTTTTCAGCGCGGCGATGTCGTCGTCCGGGATGATGCCGCCTCCGAAGACGATGATGTCCGTCGCCTTGCGCCGCTTCAACTCTTCGACCACCGCCGGGAAAAGGGTCATGTGCGCGCCGGAATGGATGGAGAGGCCGATCACCTGCGCGTCCTCCTGCAGCGCTGCGTCGACGACCATCTCAGGCGTCTGGCGGAGCCCGGTGTAGATCACCTCATAGCCGGCATCGCGCAGCGCGCGCGCGACGACCTTCACCCCGCGGTCGTGGCCGTCCAGCCCGACCTTGGCCACCACGATCCGCACCGGGCGCACAGCAGTCGCCATCAGACGACGGCGGTCTCGGTGTACGTGCCGAACACCTCGACCATCGTATGCATGATCTCGCCTTCCGTGGCGTAGGCGCGCACCGCGTCGAGGATGTAGGGCATCAGGTTGTCGGTCCCGGCGGCCGCCTTGCGCAGCCGGTTGAGCGCGTTGCTGCACCTCGCCTGGTCGCGCTTACGGCGGACCTCGCTGATCCGCTCCGCCTGCTCGCTTTCGAGACGCGGGTCGATCCGCAGAATCTCGATCGCCTGCTCGTCTTCGACCGTGAAGTCGTTGACCCCGACGACGATCCGGCGCTTCTGCTCGAGCTCCTGCTGGTAGCGGAATGCCGCGTCGGCGATCTCCTTCTGGAAGAAACCGACCTCGATGGCCGGGATGACGCCGCCGATCTCCTCGATCCTCTTGAAGTACGCCTCCGCCTGCCGCTCCATCTCGTCGGTCAGCGCCTCGACGAGGTAGCTGCCGCCGAGAGGGTCGATCGTGCTCGCAACGCCGGTCTCGTAGGCGAGCAGCTGCTGCGTGCGCAGCGCCAGCCGCGCGGCCTTGTCCGTGGGCAGAGCAAGGACCTCATCCATCGCGTTCGTGTGCAGCGACTGCGTCCCGCCCAGCACCGCGGCCAGCGCCTCGACGGCGGTGCGCGCGATGTTGAGCTCGGGCTGCTGCGCGGTCAGCGAGACGCCCGCGGTCTGGGTGTGGAAGCGCAGCTTCCAGGACCGTTCCTGCTGGGCGCCGTAGCGCTCACGCATCCAACGCGCCCAGATCCGGCGAGCGGCGCGGAACTTGGCGATCTCCTCGAAGAAGTCGATGTGCGCGTCAAAGAAGAAGGAGAGCCGCGAGGCGAAGTCGTCGATGTGCATGCCCCGTTCGAGGCAGGCGTCGACATACGCCATGCCGTCGGCGAGGGTGAAGGCAAGCTCCTGCGCAGCGGTCGACCCCGCCTCGCGGATGTGATAGCCCGAGATTGAGATCGTGTTCCACTTCGGCACCTCTCTCGCGCAGTATTCGATGGAGTCGACCACCAGCCGCATCGACGGTGCGGGCGGAAAGATGAACTCCTTCTGCGCAATGAACTCCTTGAGGATGTCGTTCTGCAGCGTTCCACCCAGCTTGGAGGCCGGCACGCCCTGCTCTTCGGCCACCGCGATGTACATGCACAGCAGGATCGCCGCGGGAGAGTTGATGGTCATCGAAGTGGTGATGTCGCCCAGCGGTATGCCCTCGAACAGGGTCTCCATGTCGGCGAGCGAGTCGATGGCGACACCGCAATGTCCGACCTCGCCGCGGCTCGTCGGCGCGTCAGAGTCCTGGCCCATCAGCGTCGGCATGTCGAAGGCGACCGACAGGCCTGTCTGCCCGTTGGCCAGCAGGTACTTGTAGCGCCGGTTGGTCTCCTCCGCGGTGGCGAACCCGGAGAACTGGCGCATCGTCCACAGCCGCCCGCGGTAGCCGCTGGGGTGGATGCCTCGCGTGTAGGGAAACTGGCCGGGATACTCCTCCGCCCGCCGCGGCAGGTCTGCGGACGTGTACAGCGGCTCCAGCGGGATGCCCGAGATGGTCGAGGTCTCGATGCCGTCCTCGCGGACCGGGCTGGATTCGAACTCCTCTTGCCAGGCTTGCTTCGGGTCGCGCGCTCTAACTTTCAATTCAATTCAATTATCGGTTCGCGTCCGGAGGATCTCCTCCGCAGTACGGTACGGAGTCCCCTCCTTCAGCAAACGCTCGGTCAGCGCTGGGTCTTCCCGCAGCGCGCGCCGGGTTCGCTCGCGGGCCAGCTCGGCGGCGACCTCGACCGTCTCATCCCTGAGCCGCCGCTCGCTCAACTCCTTCGCCTTGCCGGTCCTCTCCAGGTGGCTCCGGTGGGCAAGGATCGCCTCCCACAGCTGCTCGACGCCCTCCTGGCGGGTGGCCACCGTGGGAATGATGGGCGGCTTCCAGCTGGCCTTGGGCGCCATGTTGAGCATCGTCCGTAGCTCGGCCACGACCCGGCCGTGGCCGTCGATGTCGGCCTTGTTGACGACGAAGACGTCCGCGATCTCGAGGATCCCGGCCTTGATCATCTGGACGCTGTCGCCCAGGTTCGGCGTCAGCACCACCACGGTGGTGTCCGCCACCGCGGCGACTTCGAGCTCGGACTGCCCCACGCCGACCGTCTCCACGACCACCTGGTCGAAGCCGAACGCTCCGAGCAGGCGGATCGCCTCGCGGCTCGCCAGAGACAGACCACCGAGGTGTCCGCGAGCGCCCATGCTGCGGATGAAGACCTTCGGGTCGAGCGCGTGTCGCTGCATCCGGATGCGGTCGCCGAGAATGGCGCCTCCGGTGAAGGGGGAGTTCGGGTCAGTGGCCAGCACGGCGACCGATTGTTCCCTGGTCCGCAGCAGTGTCACCACCGCGTCCACCAGCGTCGACTTGCCCGTGCCCGGGGCGCCCGTGAAGCCGGTCACGCCCACAGGATTTGTGTCGCTGCGGGTGTCGTTGCGAACAGCCTCCTCGAGGTCGCGGATGGACGGGTCTCTCCGCTCGACCAGGGTGATCGCCCGCGCCAGGGCGCGCACATCGCCGGACCGGAACTTACTCAGCAGCTCTGGGTCGTTCAGACGCTCACTCGCCCAACCAATGTAGGGCGAAGTCGTGTCCCAACACCACTACCAGCCCGTACGTCTGTTGGCCGGGCGACGGTGCCGGGCTGCTCGGCGTGGCTGTCACCACGGTCCCGCCGAAGAAGCTTTGAAGCCACTTGGTCGTCAGCGGGAACTTTCCGCCGGAATAATCGAGGATCAGCGTCTGAGGAGACGCGCGGTGCGTCGCGGGATCGGCCAGCTGAAGACCCGTGGGGTCGAGCATCGACGTGACGCGGCTGTCCAGGCCGGGAAAGTTGTTGGCGCCGTTCATGATCTGCACTGGAGCCTTCTCGCCCAGAGTGCCCAGGTCGATGAAGATCGAACCCAGGTACTTGTGGATCATCCCGTATGTCTGATCGTCGGCGCAGAGCTGCGACGTACTCGGGCCGAGGCCGCAGTCACCGTAGTCGAGAAGGTTCCCCTCTGAGGCGCCGGAGGGCGCGGCCATGGCGACTCGGATGATCGAGCTGTCCGGAAGGTTCTTGCCCCAGTCGTAGATCGCTTTCATGTCGGAGATCGACATGTCGGTGTGGATGTTCTTCTGCAACGCGTCGAGCAGCTGGGGGGCTTTCGAAAAACCGTTGACGGTGCTGGCCTTCTTCTTGATCGCCTCCATGATGTCTTGCTGTCTTTTTGCACGCCCGAAGTCGGACGACTGTTCCGGCTCCACGGCATGCCGCGACCGCGCGATCTGCAGCGCTTGCTCGCCGGTGAGATGCTGGCAGCCCGACTTGTAGTGGATGCCGCCCCGGATGTACCCGTTGTAGTAATCGGGGTATTCGTAGTCGTCGAGGTTTGTGCTGAGACAGACATCGACACCGCCCAACGCGTTCACCATGTCGCGAAATGCGACGAAGTCGACGGCAATGTACCGATCAAATGTAAGACCGGTGACCTTACCGACCTCGTGCTCGGCGGCCAGGCCGCCGCCGTTCGGCCCTGCGTACTGCGAAGCGACGCAGCAGATGATGTTCGTGTACGGCACCTCGTACGCCGCGTTGATCTTCTGCACCCAGACCCTGCTCGGGTTGGACTGCAGGTTCATGTGCACAGTGAGGTCTCGTGGAATCGAAACCATCATCACGCGGCTCGTGGCCGGGTCAATGGTCACGGCCATGATCGAGTCGGTGAGGTAAGGCGCGTCGTTCTGCTCGCCGCCCATTCCGAGCAGAAGGATGTTCACCTGCTGGCCGTGCTTGAGCTTGTAGGCGATGGTGCCGGGTGATGGCTCGACGGCTTGCACCACCTCGCCGATCGGGTTGATGTGATGGCCCGTGGTCGCGGTGACGAAATCGTCGAAGCGCTTGTACGTCAGGGTCGCCCCGACAATCACGGCAAGCAGGAGCACGGCCACGACCGCCGCCGGGAAGGACCTGGTCAGGCGGTACGAGACGCTGTAGCGGGATCGCCTGGCCCGTTTCGGCCTGGCCCGGAACATGAGCACCGGGATTCTAACAACGGCGCCTTGGGATCGAGGGTTACGGCGAAGGCGTGGCGTTCGAGTTGTTCAGCGCTCCTGAAACGATGATGAAGAAGAACCAGGCCACGCTGGCGACGAAACCGACGACGCCGAGGACCAGCCCGACGATCGCGAGCGTTCCTCCACCCACGGTGCCTCCGCTGGTCGCAATCCTCTGCCGCGAGATGAAGCCCATGATGGCCGCGGTCGGTCCGAAGATGATGCCGAGGCACGCAACGGAGCAGGCGATCGACACGATGCCGATGACAAGGGAGGCGATGGCGAGGCCATCCGTGCGCTGACCCGCGTAACCGGCGCCGGGCTGCATATAGCCACCCGGTGGCGGCGGCACGTATGCCCCACCTCCCGGCGGTGGCGGGACAAACCCTCCACCCGGTGGCGGCGGCGGTGCGCCGTAGCCGCCGCCTGGCGGTGGCGGAGGTGGCGGGTTGTAACCACCCCCGTACGGCGGCGGAGGCGGCGGTTGTGATCCAGGTGCAGGAGGAGGCGGCGACGGTGGGGGCTCACTGCCCCCGCTCGGCGGAGGTGGCGGCGGCGGCGGCACGTCCGACATTTACTTCCTCCTATCTGGTTGGGGTTGTGGTCGAACCGACTTCGAAACTACGGATGATCCACGCCTGCATGGCGAGCGCGTAGACGCTCGTGAACACGACGCCGATAAAGCACGCAAACGCACCGAGCTGGCCGATGAAGCCGGCGGCGATCAGCATAAGGCCCGCGATGAGGGTGCTGAGCGGCGAGGATCGAGCCCGGCGAAATATCGCCTGGACGTGAAGCCCGCCGATGATGCCTCCGTGGTCGACAGCCAGCACGATCGACGGCATCGCAAAGGTCAACGCAAGCGAGCCGATCGTCAGGACGCTGAAAGTCAGCAGCGTCAGAACGAAGGCGAGCCCGAGGAGTAGGGCGTTCGGCGCGTCGTGACCCTGCTGCGCAAGCACGACGACCGCCGGGACGTAGAGCACCGCGCCGATCACCGCCAGACCCAGGTAGTAGACGAGGTAGACGACGAAGAGCTGCACACCTCGGGCGAGGTAATCGAAGTTCGCGGGCGGAAGCTTCTCGTCACCGGCCCGCAGGCGGTCGATGGTGGCGAGCATCCAACCGAGTCCGTTGATGCCGCCGACGATGGGGATCAGCTGGATGAGTCCCATGATCAGGATCTTGTTCAGCCAGTCCGGGTCCCGGAAAGGCCAGCCGAACGCGTCGCCGATGCGCTCCACCGGCGGCTAGGGCGGCGGCGGGCCGAAGTTGGCGACCAGCACCAGGACGATCCAGATCAGGAAGACGATCGCGCCGGCGCCAGTGCCCACCGCGCCCGTGACCCAGCCGGCCACCGCGGTGCTGCGCCCACCCAGGGTCTGCGGTGAGCCGGCGATCCTGCTGACCGCCGACCTGCCGAGGAAGTAGGCGACCGGCCCGAGGATCATGGCCGGCAGGCCCAGCACCAGGAAGTTCAGGAGCTCGCCCAGGGCGGTCAGGAGGGCGATCACGCCCAGCAGGAAACCGACCATCGCGAGCAGCAGCGCGAGGATCGAAATGATCAGCGAGGCCAGCGCGCGCTTCTCGGTTCGGCCCGCCGGCGCCACCGGAGCGGGATAAAAGGGCCGTTGGTAATGCGGCGCGATCGCGTACGGAGGTACCGGAGGCGGCGGTGGAGGGGGCGGTGGGGGCGCCGGTCTCTGCGGCTCGGCGCTCAACGCAGCAGCGCCCGGGCGATGACCACGCGCTGAATCTGGTTTGTACCCTCGTAGATCTGGGTGATCTTCGCGTCTCGCATCATCCGTTCCACAGGGTAGTCGGAGATGTAGCCGTAACCGCCCAGCAATTGCACGCAATCGGTCGTGACCGTCATCGCCATGTCGGACGCAAAGAGCTTGGCCATGGCGGCGACCTTGGTCAGGTCGGGCGCCTTGCTGTCGACCTTCGTCGCGGCCTGGTAGACCAGGTGCCGAGACGCCTCGATCTGGGTCGCGATGTCGGCGAGCATGAACTGGATTCCCTGGAAGCTCGCGATGGCCTGACCGAACTGCTGCCGTTCCTTGACGTAATTGAGCGCGTAGGCGAAGGCGCCTTCCGCGATGCCGAGCGCCTGCGCCCCGATGCCGGGGCGGGACCGATCCAGCACCGCGAGGGCGATCTTGAAGCCCGCCCCCTCCTCGCCGAGGCGATTCGCGGCGGGCACCTTGACGTCCTCGAGCACGATCTGCGCCGTGGGCGAGCCGCGGATTCCGAGCTTGTGCTCGAGCTTCTCCACCTTCCAGGGGCTCGTCTCACGCTCGAGGACGAACGCCGAGATGCCGCGGTGGTCTTCCTTTGCATCCGTCTGCGCGAAGACGACGAGTGTGCCTGCGATGCTGCCATGCGTGATGAACTGCTTGGTGCCGTTGAGCACGTACTCGCTGCCGTGCTTGGTGGCTCGGGTCTTCATTGCCGCGGCATCGGATCCGCTGCCTGGCTCCGAGAGCGCGTACGCCGCCACCTTGTCTCCTGCCGCGAGCGGCGGACAGAGCCGCTTTTTCTGCTCTTCCGACCCGGCCACGAGGATCGGATAGGAGCCCAGCGCCTGGACGGCGAGGATCAGCGATGAGCTGGCGCATGCCTTCGCGATCTCCTCGATGCCCATGCAGATCGTGACGCTCGAGCCGGAGATCCCGCCGTACTCCTCGGGAAATGGAATGCCGAGGATGCCGTTGTCGGCGAAGAGCCGCTCGATGTCCTTTGGATACTCGCCGGTCTGGTCGATCTCCGCCGCGCGAGGCGCGACGCGGTCCTGGACCAGCTCGCGGATCGTGTCCCGGATCGCGACCTGCTCGGCGCTGAAGTCGAAGTCCATTCGAGCTGGATTATCCGATGTTGACTAATTCACGAGCGATCACAAAGCGCTGGACCTGGTTCGAGCCTTCATAGATCTGGAGCGCCTTCGCGTCGCGCATGTGTCGCTCGAAGGGGCTGCCCGCGCGTGCGCCCTCCTCACCCGCGATCTGCAAAGCGTCGATCGTGACCTGCATCGCGGTGTCCGTACAGTGCAACTTGGCCATCGAGGCCTCGCGGGTGAAGGGCCGGCTGCGACTGCAGAGCCACGCGGCCTGGTACGCGAGGAGCCGCGCCGACTCGACGCGCGTGGCCATGTCCGCGAGCGTGAAGTCGTCACCCTGTTCGTGTCCCCTCTCGCGCATCAGTGCGCGAGCCTCATCGACCGCCGCCTGTGCGATGCCCAGCCCCTGGCCTGAGATGCCGATGCGTCCGGAATCGAGCGCGCGCATGGCGACGACGAAGCCCTTGCCCTCAGCGCCGAGCCGGTTGGCGACCGGAACTCCGACGTCTTCGAGCACCAGCTCGCCGGTGGGCGAACCGTTGAGACCCATCTTGTCGAACACCTGCCCGACCCGCAGCCCGGCGGTTCCGGCCGGGACCAGGAACGCAGTCACGCCGGCCGCCCGCTCGTCGGGCCCAGTCCTGGCGAAGACGACGTACAGACCCGCGTGGCCGATGTTGGTGATGAACACCTTCGTGCCGTTGAGCACATAGCTGTTTCCGTCCCGGCGCGCCGTGGTCTTCAAGGACGCGGCATCGGAGCCCGAGGCGGGTTCTGTCAGCGCGAAGGCGCCCAACAGCTCGCCCGAGGCGAGCTGAGGCAGCCAGCGCTTTTTCTGCTCCTCATCCCCGAACAGCAGGATCGGTTCGGTCCCGACGCTGGTGTGGACGTCGACGATCACCGCGGTGGAGGCGCACGCCTGGGCCAGCTCCTCGATGCAGATCGCAAAGGCCAGGGCGTCGAGGCCCGCGCCGCCATATTCGCGGGGGATCAGGACTCCCATGAGCCCGGATGCGGCTGCCGACCTGACCGCCTCCTCGGGGAACCGATGGTCGCGATCGACCTCGGCGGCCAGCGGCCGAATCATGCCTTGCGCAAGTTCGCGAACCGCAGCCCGGAAGGTCGCGTGCTCGGGTGCAAGTTCGAAGTCCAACTCAGGCGTTAACTAGAATAGTGGGCTTGACAATGGACGCAGGGCCGAGATACCTCGAGGGCACGACCGTAGGTAGTGGCCGCGACATCATCGGCGTGCGGCGGGATCGCATTGCGGACATCATCAGCACGGGCCGCGAGATCATCTCGCGAGCCAAGTCGGAGAAGATCCTCCCGGACACCATCACCGGCGCCACTGCCGCGCTGCTGGTCACAATCTCAGGCTACGGCGAGCCGCTTTCGGAGGGCCAGTGGCGTGAGCTGGCGGGGGTCGTGGGCGGGATAATGCGCGACAACACGTACGCCGACCTCGCCCGCCTCCGGACACTTATCACCCAGGAACAATTTCTGAATGTCGCTCGCAACCAGGGATATGCCCGCTTCATCCGCCGGCTCGACGACGGCAGATGGGTTTGCGAGCTGACTCCAAAGCTTGAGGATCTTCCAGACGAGTGACGGGCATCGCGGGCTGAGCGGAGCGCTTCGCAGCCGGGTCGTTCGCATTTTCTTCGCGCTGATCTTCGTTTTCGCGGTCCTAAGCCCTGCTGCGGTGGTCTTCGCCGTGGTCTGGATGGCCCCGCCGATCGCGACCGGCTCCGCCGCGGCGGAGGAGGCCCAGTTCGCCCGGCTGCTGCCGCCGCCCGACGTACAGCCCACCAGCCTGCCCGAGCCCTCGTTCAACGTGTACGCCAACACTCTCTCCGGCGTTGTGCCATGCCCGCTGTGCGAGCTACCGCCCCGCGTCTACGTGCCCAACAGCATGGCCGGGACCATCGACGTCATCGACCCGCGGACGTTCAGCGTGATCGACCACTACCGCGTCGGCTTCATCCCCCACCACATCGCACCGGCATGGGACATGAGCGCTCTCTACGTGGACAACGAGGGATCGAGCAGCCTGACGGTGCTGGACATCCACACGGGAAAACCGGTCGGCCAGATCAACATTCCCTTTCCGTACAACCTCTACTTCACTCCCGACGGCACGAAGGCGGTCGATGTCGTCGAGCGACTGCAGCGCATCGAGTTCCGCGACTGGCGTCATGGATGGACGCTTTTGAAGTCGGTGCCGATCCCGTGGCCGGGCGCCGATCATCTTGATTTCAGCGCCGACGGCAGCTACCTGATGATCTCGACCGAATACTCGGGAGTCGTCGCCAGGGTCGACGTGAACAACATGCAGCTCGTCGGCTCGGTCCGCGTCGGCGGTCTCCCGATCGACGTCAAGCTGTCCCCGGACGGCAACTACTTCTACGTGACGAACCAGGGCCGGATGGGCGTGTCGGTCATCGACCCGGTCGCGATGAAGGAGATCCAGTTCATTCCCACCGGCCGCGGCGCGCACGGCTTGCAGATTTCGCGCGACACGAAATCGCTCTACGTGTCGAACCGGCTCGAGGGATCGGTCTCGGTGATCGACTTCGCGAGCCGCACCGTCGTCGCCAAGTGGCAGATGCCTGGTGGCGGGAGTCCCGACATGCTGCAGCTCAACCCGGAGGGCACGCAGCTGTGGGCTTCGGGCCGCTACCACGCGGAGGTATACGTGTTCGACACAAGGACCGGTCAGCTGATCGAGAGAATCCGGGTGGGTTCCGAGGACCACGGGCTGACGTACTTCCCGAATGTCGGGCAGCACAGCCTGGGCCACAACGGGGTGTACCGCTAGAGAGCGCTGTCAAGGGCGTGACGGACCTGCATCGCAACTGAATCGGGCGTTCCGTATATATCCGGTGCGCTGAAGCGGAGCAAGCGAATGCCGGCGCCGACAAGGCGGTTTTGGCGGCGATTGTCGTCGACCGGCCTTTCACGATGATGGCCAACGTCATATTCGATGGCCAAGTGTTGGCGCCGATAAAACAGGTCAGGACGGCCTAGCAAATGGCCTTGATCGTCACGGATCGATACCTGTGTCTCCGGCCGCGGCAATCCGGCCAGCACCAGTAGGATGCGCAACCGGGTCTCCATGGCGGACTCGGCCCTCGGCTCGGCCAGTTCGAGAACACGGCGGAGTTTGGCAATGCCCCTGGTTCTAGAGCGCTCGGTTACGTAAAGGCGCAGTTCGGCGATGGTGACGAGCCCGGCATGAAGGAACAGGTCCGCCGCGACGACTCCTTCCATCAATGGATCCCTGCAGCCGAGATCGACCAGGGTACGGAGTGCCGCGGTAGTGGGTAGGCCGCGACGCTGCACGATCTCTCCGCCGTCGAGGGCGGCGCGGCGAACGTATGCGCCCGCCCGGCGGCTGCTCCCAATCGGTTCCGGGATGGTGGCTTCGATCGGATCGCAAGGCGGCAGGTCCAGACCGTGGAGCCAGGCTGCGGTGGGGCCTGAGAACGCAGCGCCCGCCGGCAATCGCCGAGCCACAGCGCTGAGCATCAGGTGCGGGCTTTCTTTCAAACCCGCCCAGCGATAGAGCCCCGAACCAAGCCGCCGGTATGCGGCTCTGCGCAGCTGACCGCGGGTCACACCTGAACGACTCGCGTCCGCGGACGTGAACGGTGCAGTCCTGAGCGCGGCGGGCACCGCCGGTTTGAGTGGCACCAAACCAGGATCCGTGCCTGGGCCAGACAGCACAAGGTCGCTTGTTAAGCACGACCATTTGTGCCCTATTGGCTGTACCCAAGCCCGAGGCACGACCAAATGTGCCCGGATGGCGGAATCCTGGAGTGAAGCGCTCCCTCAGGTGCCGAGCAGTCTGGCAATGAGCATCCGCTGAACCTCCGAAGTCCCCTCCCCGATCTCGTTCACCTTCACATCCCGCCAGTACCTCGCGACGGGATAGTCCTCCATGAACCCATACCCCCCATGGATCTGCACCGCGTTGTCCGCCGCGCGCGTCGAAGCCTCCGACGCATAAAGCTTCGACATCGCGGCGAGCATCCGGACCTCGTCGCTCGTCTCCGCCCCCTCCCGCCCATAAGCGGCCGCGGCCCGATAAACAATCGTCCGGGCAACCTCCGCCTCCATCGCCATGTCCGCGAGCTTGAACTGGATCGCCTGGTGCCTCGAGATGGGAGCACCAAAGGTGCGCCGCTCCTTCGCGTAGGCGAGCGCCGCGTCCAGGCACGCCTGCGCCACGCCAACCGACAGCGCCGCGATCGCGATGCGCCCCCCCGTCAGCGTATGCAGGAACTGCCGGTACCCCCCACCCCGAGCCCCCAACAGGTTCTCGGCCGGCACCTCGCAATCCTCAAAGCTCAGCGGATGCGTGTCGGACGAGTGCCAACCAAGCTTTCGATACCCCTCGAGCACGTGGTACCCGGGCGTGCCGGTCGGCACCATGATCGCGCTGATTTCGGACCCATCACCGGACCGCCCCGTCACGGCGGTGATCGTCACCCCGGCGGAGATGTCGGTGCCGCAGTTGGTGATGAACTGCTTAGCGCCGTTGATGACCCACTTCCCGTCGTGAGCGTCCGCCCGAGTCTTGGTCGCGCCCGCGTCCGAGCCCGCCTCAGGCTCGGTCAGCCCGAATGCCCACAGCTTGCGGCCGGCGACCAGATCCGGCAGCCATCGCTCTTTCTGCTCCTTGCTCCCGAACTCATAGATCGGCGATGAGCCGAGACACACCGCGGCCTCGAGCGTGATGCCCACGCCCGCATCCGCGCGCGAGATCTCCTCGATTGCGATGCACAGGGACAGAAAATCGCCGCCCGCTCCACCTACCTCCTCGGAAAACGGCAGCCCGAAAAGGCCGAGCTCGCCCATCTGGCGGACCACGTCGTAGCCGAATTTGTGATGCCGGTCGAGCTCTTCCGCCGCCGGCGCGACCACCTCTCGCGCGAAGTCGCGACACGTGTCGCGAATAGCCTGCTGCTCCTGAGTCAGGTCAAAATCCATTGCATCAATCCTTGCACGTGAAGGCCGAAGACCACTACTCAGAAGGGATCCGCATCGCGACGACGATCAAGGATCTCGACGGACCGAGCGTCAACCCGCTCTGCCATACCAGGCTCTACACGCACGGGCGCCGGGTGGAACGCGCCCTCGTCCTGCTGCACGGGTTTACGAATTGCCCCCAGCAGATGGACGCGCTGGGCCGCCAGTTCTACGAGCGAGGTTGGAACGTCTTCATCCCGCGTTATCCGCGCCATGGCTACTCCGACCGGCTCAACACGTCGATCGCGGAGCTGCGCGCGGAGCATCTCATCGCGCTGGCCAATCGGTCGGCGGAGGTTGGCGCGGCGCTGGGTCAGCGATTCACTGTGGCGGGGCTGTCGCTCGGCGCGATCCTGGCTGGATTGCTGGCACAGACGCGTGACGACGTCGATCGCGCCGTGCTGATCGCGCCGATGCTCGGACTCAGGCCCATACCGGGCCCGGCGCTCACCGCGATCAGCAGCCTCGCGATTCGGATGCCGAACTTCTACTTATGGTGGAACAGCAGGCTGCGGGACCGGATCGGTCCGCCGTACGGATATCCCAGGTTCTCGACCCACGCGTACGCCGCGCTCTTCCAGGCCGGCCGGCGATTGGTCAAGGCCGCACGGTCCGGCGCGCCGAAAGCGCACTCATTCGTGGTCGTCACCAACGCGGCGGAGCCACGGCTCGACAACAGGTTCACGTACAGGCTCATCGATTCGTGGCGCGCGCACGGCGCCAATGTCGAGACGTTCGAATTTCCCGTCGCCGATCGCCTGCCCCACGATCTGATCGACCCCGGCAACGCGGCGCAGAACAACGCGCTGGTGTATCCGATCGTGACACGCCTGATCGAGAGCCCTTAAAGCTTCCGGGACATCTCGTGCTCGAGCTCGCTCGCGCGAATCTCCTGCACGGCCCCGGTGCGGACGAACCCGTTGCGCTCGTAAAGGCGCTCCGCGTTCGCGTTGACGTCTGTGACCCAGAGAAACATCTCGTCATAGCGGGCCGACCTGGCCCACTCGATCAGGTGCTTGACGAGAACGTCACCGACGCCCTGGCGGCGAAAACGCGGATCGACCCACATCGCTGTCATCGCCGCCGCGGCCGTCCCGTCACCGTCGCCGCCGCTGACGGTTCCGGCGATCACGCCGTCCACCTCGGCCACGAAGCGCGCTCGGTCGACGAGCGTCTGCCTCCACCGGCTCGCGGGCAGGTGGACCTCGCGCTGGTGGCTGGACCCAAATGCATACGGCGCTTCCTTCAGAGCGGCCAGACGAACGCGGCGGTAGAGCTGCCAGTCCTCGGGACCGAGCCGCCGAACCTCAATTGCCGAGGACAAACACCTTGAGCGCCCAGCTGATCAGCAGGACCGCCGCCGCGCCCGCTCCGATTCCCCGCCACTGCGCGACCGTGAGTCGGGGCGTCCAGGTTCGCCCGGTGATGGCGCCCGACACAAGGCCACCGACCCCCGCGATCGTGCCGGCGAACAGGGCCGGGCCCAATGGATACATCCGCACCGCGTCCGACAGGTCGCCGCGCCACATGTAGGCAAATGACCGCGTCCCCCCGCAGAACGGGCACGGGTGGCCGGTCAGGTAATAAAAGGGGCAGAGCGGGCCGCCGAGATGAGCCGCCTGCAGCACCCAGTAGATGCGCGTGTAGACAAGCCACAGGACGAGCGCACCCGCGATCGCGAGATCGCGAGCCCGCTCTACGGGCAGCGCCCTCGACACGGCCAATGGCAGCGCGCTCATCGAAGCAGCCCCACTATGTCATCCGTAGTTTCCGCCACCGTGACGCCGGCTCTGCGAAACGCCTCCTCCTTGCTTTTGGCGGTGCCCCTGTTGCCTGAGATGATGGCACCCGCGTGGCCCATGCGCTTGCCTTCAGGCGCGGTGCGTCCTGAGATGAAGGCCACCGCCTTCAGGCGCGTGCCGAGGGCCAGGAGCTCAGCCGCATGCTCCTCGTCGCTGCCGCCGATCTCGCCGATGAGCACAACCTGCGTCGTGGCGGGGTCCTTCTCGAACATCTCGATGACGTCGCGGAATGTCAGTCCCAGCACCGGGTCGCCGCCGATCCCGACGATCGTGGACTGGCCCATCCCCACGGCGGAGAGCGCCGATGCCACCTCATACGTCAGGGTGCCGCTGCGCGAAACCAGGCCGATCGACCCCGGCTTGGTGATGCGCTGGGGGATGATCCCGATCTTCGCCTGGCCGGGCGTGATGAGGCCGGGGCAGTTGGCGCCGAGCAAGCGCGCCTGCGGATAACCGCGGAGGAAATCCTTGACCCGGATCATCTCCTGGATCGGGATGCCTTCCGTGATGCAGACGATGAGGGTGATGCCCGCCGCGGCGGCCTCCATGATCGCGTCGGCCGCGAACGGCGCGGGAACGAAGATGCCCGAAGCGTTGGCGCCGGTTGCCTTGACCGCGTCTGCCATCGTGTTGAACACGGGGACGCCGAGTTGGGTCGTCCCGCCTTTGCCGGGGCTCGTCCCGCCGACCACCTTCGTTCCGAGCTCCTGCATCTGCCCGGCGTGGAACGAGCCTTCGCGGCCGGTGATCCCCTGGACGATCACCCGTGTCGATGCGTCGAGGAGAATGCTCACCCAGCCCCTCCCCGGCCCGGCGGGCCGGACCTCCCCACAAGTTGAGATGACAGCTCGACAACCTTTTGCGCCGCCGCCCAAGCGTTGACGCCAGGCTCGATCCCGTTTCGCTTGAGGATCTCGCGCCCCTCCTCCTCGTTGGTTCCGCTGAGGCGCACGACCAGCGGCAACTTCATCTTCAGGTTGTCACGCGCGGTGATGATCCCCTTCGCAACCTCATCGCCCCGCGTGATCCCGCCGAACACGTTGATCACCACGCCCTTGACCTTCGGGTTCATCAGGATCACCGCCAGCGCGTTCTCGACCACCTCCGCCTTGGCCCCACCGCCGATGTCGCAGAAGTTGGCCGGCCGGCCGCCGGCGCGCTGCACGAGGTCGAGCGTGCCCATGCACAATCCGGCGCCGTTGCCGATGATACCGATGTCGCCGTCGAGCGAAACATACGTGAGGCCTCGCCTCTTGGCCTCGACCTCGTACGGGTCTCCCTCGATGAAAGCGCCGTATTTCTGCTCGAGGTCCTTGTGGCGCCATGCCGCGTTGTCGTCGCTCTCGAGCTTGGCGTCGCCGGCGATCACCTCGCCCGTCTTGGTGACGACGAGCGGGTTGATCTCGGCGGTCAGGGCGTCGTAGTCGGGTATGGCGCGATAGAGCTTTTTGATGATCGCCGTCAGCGGACGCGAGAGGTCGCCCAGCCCCGCGTCGAAAACCAGCTGGGTCAATTCGAAGTCGAGCGGTCCGCGCCAAGGATTCGGGTATAGCCGGGCGATCGAATCGGGCGACTCCTCGGCCACCTGCTCGATGTCCATGCCTCCCTTCGCCGAGAGCATCAGGATGTTGGCGCGCGCGTCGCGGTCGACCGTGAAACCAAGGTAGATCTCGCGCTCGATCTCGAGCGCCGCCTCGCAGTAGACCAGCGGCACCTTGAAGCCCTTGATGTCCATGCCGATGATCTGCTCGGCGGCCCCTCTGGCCTCGTCCGGCGTTCGGGCCAGCTTGATCCCGCCCGCCTTGCCCCGGCCCCCAACCGGCACCTGCGCCTTGACGGCGATAGGGCCGAGCCTTGCGCACGCCGCGGCGGCCTCGTCCGGGGTGCGTGCGACCTCACCGGGTGGGATGGCGATGCCAAGCGAGGCGAGGACCTCCTTGGCCTGATACTCGAGGAGCTTCACGTCAGGGTGAAGGGTGAAATGGGCAGTCGAGGTTCGCGTTGTTGTCGCTGTTCCAGCCGTTGCAGAAGGTGTGCTGGAACTCCGGGCTGTTCAGCGCAAAGACGGTAAGGCCGATGCCGAGCACGAGGACGATCACGAGCGCAAATCCGCAGCCGATCAGGACCGCCGGCAGCGCCGAGATGCCCCGCCTGGCAGCTGCCTGTGTGCCGATCAGCCGCCATGAGGAGCCGTCCCAGTACTGAAGGCCGTCGTCGGAGATCCAGCGGCCCTGCGCGTCCTGCCTTGGCATCGGGCTAAGTGTATTGGCGCAGGTGGAGCCGCCAGTCGTTGGTCGGCATCCAGTGCCCCTTCGGATATTCGAATTGCACTTGGCCCAGCAGCTCGAAGCCCAACTTCCGGCAGATGGCGTTGGAGGCCGCGTTGTCGACCGACGGGAATGCATGGACGGCGGCGCGCCTGGATATAGCTCGAGCCTGCTCGATGGCTTGCGCAACCGCCGCCGACGCGATGCCGCGGCCTTGATATTCGGGAAGAATTCCCCACCCCATCTCGAGCACGGGCTCGCCCTCCCAGTCCCGCTCCCAGAAGTTCACGCCCCAACCGGAACCCCTTCCGGCAGCAGGACGACTTTGAAAATGTGCGCCGCGGCCGAACCGAAGGCGGCCACATACCGACGGTGGCGGTTGTCCAGTTGCTCGGGAGTCTCGGGGCCGCCGAGGTGCTCCGTCATCTCCGGCGTGTTGAGCTGCACCAGGAGCGGCATATCGTCGCCGGTCCAGGGCTCCAGCTCCACCAACGTCGTGGTCACAACGGGATGTTGCCGCGCCAAGGCGCGGGGGGATCAGGATCCCCCCGCGGAACCCCCCTTTGGCATAGAGGTAGCCAGGAGTCGGAGCTGTTGGGCGGGGGGACGCCCGGAATGAATCCGGGCTTCAGCTCCACCAAGATCATGGTCACAGCGGGATGTTGCCGTGCCACCTGGGACTGCGCCGCCGCTCCTTGCGCACTGCGATGCGGAGCGCGCGGATGAGCTCCACCCTGGTGCGGCCCGGCTCGATGACGTCATCGATATACCCCCGCTCGGCCGCGATGTACGGGTTGGCGAAGCGCTCCGTGTAATCGCTCACGAGCTCACTCCGGTGAGCCGTTCCTGCCGCCAGCTCGCGGCGGAAGAGGATGTTCACCGCGCCCTCCGGTCCCATGACCGCGATCTCCGCCGTCGGCCACGCCACGTTGAAGTCCGCGCGGATGTGCTTTGAGCACATGACGCAGTAGGCGCCGCCGTAGGCCTTGCGCGTGATCACCGTCAGCTTCGGCACGGTCGCTTCGCTGAACGCGTAGAGCAGCTTGGCGCCGTGGCGGATGATGCCGCCGTACTCCTGCGCCGTCCCCGGCAGAAAGCCCGGCACGTCGACGAAGGTGACCAGCGGGATGTTGAACGCGTCGCAGAACCGCACGAAGCGGGCGCCTTTGTCGGAGGCGTTGATGTCGAGTGCCCCCGCCATCACCTTGGGCTGATTCGCCACGACGCCGACCGGCTTGCCGTCAAGGTGCGCGAACCCGACCACGAGGTTCATCGCGAAGAAGGGCTGCACCTCGAAGAACTCGCCGTGGTCGACCACCATGCGGATGACTTCTTTGATGTCGTACGGCTCCTTCGGGTTGTCGGGAATGATCGTGGCGAGGCCCGGCGCGGCACGCTCCGCGTCGTCTGTCGCGTCCACCACGGGTGGCGGCTCCTCGCAGCTCTGCGGGATGTACTTGAAGAGCTTGCGGACCTGGGTGAAACACTCCTCCTCGCTCTCCGCGAGGAAGTGAGCGACGCCAGATCGGACGTTGTGCACCTCAGCCCCGCCGAGGGAGTCGAAGGTGACATCCTCGCCCGTCGTCACGCGGACGACCTCGGGGCCGGTGATGAACATGTATCCAACCCCGTGGACCATGAAGGTGAAGTCGGTGATGGCCGGCGAGTAGACAGCACCGCCGGTGCACGGGCCGAGGATCAGGCTGAGCTGGGGGATCAGCCCGCTCGCCTCCACGTTGCGCCAGAAGATCTCGGCGTAACCCGCCAGCGATACGACGCCTTCCTGGATGCGCGCGCCACCGGAGTCGTTGATGCCGATGATCGGGATCCGGTTGGTGAGGGCGACGTCCATCACCTTGATCACCTTTTCGGCGAAAACCTCGCCCAGCGAGCCGCCGAAGACGCTCGCGTCGTGGCTGAACAGCATCACGTCGCGGCCGTCGATCTTCGCCATCCCGGTCACCACTCCGTCACCGGCTACGCCGTCTCGGTGCCTGGCGAAGAGATCGATCTCCTCGAACGAGTTGCGGTCGGCCAGACGTGCGATGCGCTCGCGAGCGGTCAGCTTGCCCTTGGCGTGCTGCCGGTTGAACGCCTCTGCGTCGCCGTGTCCCGCTTCGTACTTGCGCTGACGCAATTCGTTGAGGGGGTCGATCTTGCGATGCCGGGGTGGCGTGCTCACTTCTTTTGCATGAACATCCACCGATGCCCCTCGAGGTCCTCGGCGCGGTACCGCTTGCCCTCCCGGCCCTCCTCGACCGGCGACAGCACCGTCGCGCCCGCGGCCTTCGCCCGCTGGAAGTGCTCGTCGACGTCGTCGACGTACACGAGCACGCCGTCGATGATGTACGGGACCTCTGACCAGCGCTGCGCCTGCTCGCATTCCTCGCGGTGGTGCTTCGGTCCGTGGTAGTGCGGCGAGGGGGTGGCGAGCATGATCATCCCGTCGCCGGCTTCCATCTCGCCGTGGCTCAATCGCCCGTTCTCGCCCAGCATCCGCGCTCGCTCGCGAAATCCGAACGCTCGCGAAAGCCAGTCCATCGCGGCAGGACCGTCCTCGTACGCGATCATCGGGATCACTGCCGGGTACTCGTTCATCACGCCGCCTCCCCAGGGTGGTACTCGCCGAACACTCCGCGCAGCACAGTGCAGCACTCGCCGATCGTCACGTAATCGGCCAGCGCTGCCTTCAGCGGCGGCATGAGGTTGTCGCTTCCCCGAGCCGCCCTCTCGATCTCGCCGAGGTGGCGCTCGACGGTGCCCTTCGACCTCCTGGCGCGCAGCTTCTTCAGGGCCCGGGCCTGGGCCACCTGGTGACGCGGGCTGATCTTCATGATGTCGATCGGGCGCGCGTCGGTTTCCGTGTAGCGGTTCACGCCCACCACCACCCGCTCGCCCGATTCGATTCGCCGCTGCAGGTGGTAGGCGCTGTCTGCGATGCGGCGCTGCGTCCAGCCCGACTCGATGCACGCGACCGCGCCGCCGAGCTCGTCGATCTCGGCCATGATCGCCCGCGCTTCCTCCTCGACGCTGTCGGTCAGGCTCTCGACGTAGTACGAACCCCCGAGAGGGTCGGCGACGTACGGGACCGCGGACTCGAAGCCGATCACCTGCTGCGTGCGCAGAGCGACCTCGGCCGCGCTCTGCGAGGGCAGGCCGAGGGCCTCGTCGTAGGCGTTGGTGTGCAGCGACTGTGTCCCGCCGAGAACAGCGCTCATCGCCTCGAGCGTGGTGCGCACGACGTTGTTGAGCGGCTGCTGGGCGGTCAGGGTCACCCCTCCGGTTTGGGTATGGAAGCGGAGCGCCTTCGACCGCTCGTCCCGGGCGTGAAATCGATCGCGCATGATGCGCGCCCACATTCGGCGCGCGGCGCGGAACTTGGCGACCTCCTCGAAGAAGTCCATGTGGCAAGCGAAGAAGAAGGAGACACGCGGCGCGAAATCGTCCACCGCGAGTCCTGCCGCATGCGCCGCCTCGACGTAGGCGATGGCGTGGCTGAGCGTGAGGGCGATCTCCTCGGCCGCGGTCGACCCGGCCTCGCGCATGTGGTACCCGGAGATCGAGATGGTGTTCCAGTTCGGCAGGTCGCGTGCGCAGTAGGCGAACAGGTCGGTGATCAGCCGCATCGAGGGCTTGGGCGGAAAGATGTAGGTGCCGCGGGCGGCGTACTCCTTGAGGATGTCGTTCTGCACCGTGCCCGTGATCTTCTCGGGTGGGATCCCCTGCTTCTCCGCGACCAGCTGGTAGAGCAGCAGCAGCATCGCCGCGGTGGCGTTGATCGTCATCGAGGTCGAGACCCTGTCGAGGGGGATGCCGTCCAGCAGGATCTCCATGTCCTCGAGCGAGTCGATGGCGACGCCGACCTTGCCCACCTCGCCGTTGGCCATGGGGTCGTCGGAGTCGTAGCCGATCTGTGTGGGAAGGTCGAACGCGACGGAGAGCCCGGTCTGGCCCTGGTCGAGCAGGAAACGGTAGCGCTTGTTGGATTCCGCCGCGGTGCCGAAACCCGCGTACTGGCGCATGGTCCACAGGCGGCGGCGATACATGTCCTTGTGTATGCCGCGTGTGTACGGAAACGTGCCCGGCGTCGGCTCCTCGGTGGTCCGATCGTCCCCCGAGTAGACCGGCTTCAGCGGGAGGCCACTGTCGTTTTGAACGTCTCTCATGTCTCGACGAACTCCGTCAGCACGCCGCCGACACTCTTGGGATGCACGAAGGCGATCAGGGTCCCGTGCATGCCCATGCGCGGCTCGGCGTCGATCAATTCGAGGCCGGCCGAGCGCGCGTCTGCCATCGCCTTTCTGATGTCGCTCACCGCGTAGGCGACGTGATGCATCCCCGGACCGCGCTTGGCGAGAAACTTGCCGACCGGCGAGTCCTCGCGCAGCGGCGCCAGCAGCTCGATCTCGGCTTCGCCCATCTGCAGAAAGGCCGCCGCGAGCCCGTCCTTCTCATTGCTGGCACGGTGCGTGAGCTCAGCTCCGAAAAGCGAGGTGTAGAGCTCGATCGCCGGCTCGAGGTCGGCGACCGCGACGCCGACATGATGCAGCTTCACCTCCCCGTTCGCCGGGGAGGTCGGCCGCAAGGCGGCCGGGTGGGGACGCACATCCGGGTAGGGCGACTCAATACCGATACCACCCTTCGTCCGTTTTTCGCCCGAGCTTGCCCGCACGTACCTTCGCCTCGAGCTGCGGCGACGGCTTGTAGCGCTCGTCACCGGTGACCCGGTACATGTGCAGACGGGCGTTGTAGGTCACGTCGAGGCCGCTGAAATCACCGAGTCGAAACGGCCCCATCGGCCAGTTGAGGCCCTTCTCCACCGCCGTGTCGATGTCCTCGAAAGACGCGACCCCGGCGTCGAGCAGCCGGTAGGCCTCCTGCGTGGCCGCGTGGAGGATCCGATTGACGATGAAGCCGTCGATCTCTTTGTTCACCAGTACCGGCGTGCGCCCCATCTCGCGGGCGAGGTCCCTCGCGCCCTCAACCGTTTCGTCCGACGTCATCGGGCCACGCACGATCTCGACCAGGTCCATGACGAGGACCGGGTAGAAGAAGTGCATGTTGAGGCAGCGGTCGGGCCGTCTCGTGACGTCGACGATCTTGCTGATGCCCATGGTCGAAGAGTTGCTCGCCAGGACGGCGCCCGCCGGAGCGACCTCGTCGAGCTGGCGGAAGATCGAGCGCTTCAGCTCGAGGTCCTCGAACACCGCCTCGATGACGAAGTCGGCCCGGTCCGCCGCCTCGCTCATGTCAGGGGTGCCGTGGACTCGATTGACAGCAGCTTCCGCGTCCTCCTTCGAGAGCTTGCCCTTCTCGACCCGACGCGCGAGGTGACCCTGGTTTGACTCGCGTGCCCTTTTCAGCTGGGCCTCGTCCTTGTCGTGCAGCGCCACCTCGATGCCGTGCAGCGCGGCCTGCTGCGCGATCTGCGCGCCCATGCTTCCGGCGCCGACCACGGCCAGCTTCATCGAATTCAGTAAGGCACCTCCTTAACGGGCTTCGCCCGCCACGGAAAAGATGCGCGTCACGGTGTTCACGGTCGCGATGTTGCCGAGCATGCCATCGATGCGCAGCTTGCCCTGGAGCAGCTTCGCCGCAACTCCGCGACCCACCTCGTCGTAGTACACCGGCATGCCGAACAGGCCGATCCGCAGGTTACTGAGGTTCATCACCGTCTCGGCCTCCGCCCGAATGGTGATGTCGCGCTTCGGCTTCAGACCGTTGTGGACGACCAGCGAGCCGCGCTGAAACTCGAGCGTCACGCCTTCGTCGATGTCAGTGACCCAGATGCCGACGCGCGCCGCGAGGTCATCGAAGTCCTTGCGCTTCGCCGGACTGTTCCCGACGTTGGCGTCGATCAGGCCGCCAAGCATCGACGCAAATGCGCTTGGCTCCGGATCGGCGTAGTCGACTGCTTTAGACACTATGTTGGCTTTTATTTTTCGTCGGGCCATTCGACCGGGATCCGGGTCGTGCACTCTGTCATCTCCTGCGACGCCTTGGTGTAGCGCACGATGGTCGGCAGATCGCCCTTCAGCTTCAGCTTGCCCTGCAGGATTCCCTTCGTCGCGTCGAGCTCCTTGGTCGCCACCTGCTTCCACCGCGTGTAAGGCGCCGTGATGACGAAGTCGCACTTCTGCGCGTCCGCGGCGGAGCCGACCTTGATGTCGCGTGCTGAGCCGTCGAAGAGGTCCATCACAACGCCTTTCGACTCGGGAAAGTTCTTGTCCGGCTCCGCCTCGACGACGAGCCCAACTGTCCACTTCCACCCCTTGGCGGCCGACCGGTACGTGCTGGACCGGTTGACCTCGTCCTTGAATTGCGTGGCCCATTCGTCAGAGAAAGCGCTGACCGTCATGTCGAGGACCTCCTGCAGAACCCGAGAACCTTCCGTCCAGAAGGTTAGCTACCCCACCGAGTCGCCGACGGCCACCCGTCCAGGCCGAACGACCCGGCAGTACATGCCCATCCGCTCGTCGTGCCGCTCGACCAGCACGCGCAGGACCTCGGGGGTCGTCTCGGTCGTATCGGGGTCCATGGTTATGACCTTGCAGCGCTCGCAGCGACTCGTCACCTCGAGCTCGGCGTCACCGGCCCTGATGACGCGACCCAGCCAGCCCAACTCTGCTTCCGGCTCCAACCCGTCGACGTAGAGGTTCGCGCGAAAGCGGCGATGGTCGAGCGGCATCCCGACCTCGAGCCCGAACGCTGCGACCGAGGCGAGGTTGACGATGAGGACGTGCGAGTCGTCGAAGTTGCCGCCGGGAAGCTCGCGCAGCTGCAGCGGTCTTTCTGAATCGGCCTCGAACCTTCGCACCAGGTCCCCGTCGAGTGCGACGCTCGATCCATCGGGCGCGACCAGGTCGAGCTCGCCACCGACCAGCCGAGCCCGGTAGGTCAGGAGCGGCGAATGCTGCTTGATGTTGAACCACTTGCCAAGGCGATTCGGGGATTGATCGATGAAAGCCCACTTGCGATCACCCTCCAACCCGAGGTCGGTGACCATGCAGGAGCCCAGCCGCTCGCCGGCCATCGACTTCACGGGGTAGCGCCAGATCTCGACGACCGAGGCCACCTTCGGAGTCGGGACTAGGCTTCGAGCGTGAAGCGAAGCGTGTTCTGCCCGATGGCGATCATGTCGTTGTCCAAGAGCTCCTTCTCGATCACCGGCTCACCGTTGACGAGGGTGCCGTTGGTGCTGCCCAGGTCGCTGATCCAGAAGGAGCCGGTGCGCACCTCGATGCGGCCGTGGTGCCCGGAGGTGGCCGGATCCCCGACCACGACGTCATTGTCCGGCGCCCGCCCGATGCTCACCATCTGGCTCGGCAGGGCCACGATGCGGCCGGCAAACGGACCTGACTCGAACGTGAGCAGCGCAGCGAAGCCTGATCCCGAGGCGACCTCCTCGGGCGGCATCGCCTGCAGCGACACGGTTCGCTTCGAGTCGGCGTTCGGGTCGGTCTGCTGCCAGACGGGGATGACCGAGGTGGCTTCTTCGAAGGAGCCGGCCTGGGCCGGGGCGCCGTTTTCCGGTGCCGCCGCCGCCGCATTCGTCGGCCAGGCGACGAGGGTGGAGCTCACATCGGGCGTGGCTCGGGCCTCGCGCTCGGCGTGTGGTCCGACCTCGGCCGGTTCGGGCTCTGCCGCCGGCACCGGCTGCGGGTCGGGCATTGGAACCTCCGCCATCACCGGTTCGGGCGCTGGTTCAGCTTCGGGATCTGGTTCCGATGCCACCACCTCGAGGTGCGGTTCAGGTTCGGGTTCAGGTTCGGCTTCCGGCTCGGCTGCCGGTTCATCAAAGGCCGTCAGCACGGGCTCCGTTTCGGCCATCACCGGTTCGGGCGCGTGCTCAGCCTCAGGCTCTGGCTCCACGTCCGCCTCGGCCTGCGGCACTGGTTCTTGCTCTTCCTCGCCGCCGGGCCCGGGCAGGTCGGGCAGGGCCTCGGGTTCGACGATGGGAGCGGCCGCCGTGGCGAACTCCGAAACCGTCGGCTGAATCACCTCTGGCTCCTCGACGAGGATCGCTACGGGTGCCGTCGGCTCCTCCACCGGCTTCGTGTCGGGCGGCCGCGTTTCGATCGCGATCGTCTTGGCCCACTCCCGAGGAGCCTCGGCAGGGATGGGCAGGACCTGCGTCTCCTCCTCCGGCGCGGGCCGATCGACCGAGGACGTGCCCAGGAATCGCTCGTACCAGCCGCCGATTCGCCGCAGTCGCTCGACCCGCCGGTCCGGCCGTCCGTTGCGAGAGAGGTCGTGCGACTCCTCGGGGAACCGAACCAGCTCGACCGTCTTGCCGAGCAGCCGCATCGCGCCGAACATCTCCTCCGACTGGGACATGGCGCATCGCAGGTCCATCTCCGCGGCGGTCAGGAGCAGCGGCGTGCGCATGTTCTGCACGTAGCGGATCGGCGACCTGCGCCAGAGCTCGTCCAGGTCTGGCCACGGCGGTGGACCGAGCTGAAGCTCGCCCCAGAGCACGATGTCGTGCTGGGAGTACTCGCTGACCAGGTTGGAGATCGAGCGCATCGCGACCGCCGCCGAGAAACGGTTGGTCTGGCCGATGATCCAGTTGGTCATGTAGCCGCCGTACGAGCCACCGCCCACACCAAGCCGGTTGGTGTCGATGTAATCGGTCCGCTCGATCAGCTGATCGAGCGAGCTCATCAGGTCGAGGTAATCCTTGCCCGCCCAGTCGCGCACGACGTCCCGCCGGAACCGCTCGCCGTAGCCGTCCGAGCCACGCGGGTTCATGTAGAAGACGACGTAGCCCATGCCGGCCAGGATCTGAAGCTCGTGGAAGAAGGTCCAGCCGTACTGGGCGTGCGGGCCTCCGTGGATCTCCATGACGGCCGGGTAGAGGCGGCTTGGGTCGTGACCCGGTGGCTTGAGCACCCAGCCCTCGAGCTTCCAGCCGTCGGACGCTGTGAAGTAATGCTGCTCGGGCTCGGCGATGTACCGGTCGTGCAGCCAGGGGTTGAGGTCGGTGATCCGCGCCTCGGCCCCGTGGGTCAGCATGAACAGCTCGCCTGGGTTGCTGGTGTCCGATGCGCAGAAGGCGAGCACGCCGTTCGCCAGGTCGAAGTCGTAGATGCGGCGGCGGCCGGCCACCTCTTCGCGGACGTCGCCTTCGAGGTCGACCGAATGGACCCCGGTCACACCCGGTCCGCTGGCGACGAAGTAGATCCGGTCGCCCTCCGCCGACCAGCAGATCCTGGTGGCGTGCCCGGCCCGCATGTCGTTGATGACGCTGTCGTTCACCGCCTGGTCGAAGTTCGCCGTCAGGCACCGGGGCCCGCCGCCGGACAGGGAGACGATCCAAACGCGCTCGAGCAGGCCGACGTCCAGCCCGTTCGGCGCGATGAAAGCGATCTGGTCTCCCTTCGGCGACCAGATGGGCGAGCCCAGGTAAAAGCCGCCCCCGAGGCGGACGCGGTTCGCCTCGAGGTCGACCGCGTAGAGATTCAGCTCACGCTGCAGGTCCGCGCCGGGCTCTGCGTTCCCGGCGACCACGAGCCGACCGCTGTCGGGCGCCCAGTCGAAGTCCGCGATGTCCCACGCCCCGTTGGTCAGCTGCTTGGCGTCGCCGCCGGCCGCGGAGACCGCAAAGAGGTGGTGGAAGCGGCCGTCCATGTAGCCGTAACCGTCGTGCTTGTAATCAAGCCGGCGGACCACCCGTGCGACCGGCGCCCGGCGGAGCTGCTCACGACCTTCGGGAGGCCGCGGATCGTCGACCACCGCATCCGGGTCGGAGACGACCACCCCGACGAAGCCGAGGCGCGTGCCGTCGGGTGACCATTGCGGCCTCGACACGCCTTCGGCCACGGACGTCAGCTGTTGAGCAGGACCTCCCACGGTGAGGTCGATGACGAACAGCTGGTCGGTGGCGCCAACCCTGCTGATGAAAGCGAGCTTGCGTCCATCCGGGGACCATTCCGGGGAGTGGTCGCGCAGCACGCCGGCGGTCGGTTCGATGGGTTCCGGATCGAGCAGGCGCCGCACGACTATGCGGCTGCGGTTCTGCCTGGAATTGGCGTCGGCCCACGCAACCTGATACGCGACCCGCTCGCCGTCAGGACTCAGGCGAGCGTGGTCGATCCAGCGAAATCGATAGAGGTCATCAGAGGTTATCGGTGCGGCCATTCCGACCCGAGGATGCTACCAGTCGCCGCGAATCCTTACAGTCCCGTACGTATCCATCGTGAGTCGTCCGGGCCACCGATCGGCCTGGCATCTTCGCGCCTAGGCGGACGGGCGCCTGCGGCGCGGACGCCTGCGTCGGCCGACTCGGAGTAAAGAAATCGACACGTTCCGGTGTTACAACGTGACGGAATGACACGCAAGCATGCAGCGCTGCATGGGTTTGGCTGGGGCTGCATCGGCGGATGGGCCCTCGTGGCGCTCATGTACCTGGCCGGCCTCGTCCTCGGGCTGCGCCCGCTCCCGCAGCTCCTCAACGAACCCTTGCTCTCGCTCATGCCCGGCTTCGTGTTCGGCTTCCTGATCGACACCCTGCAGCACGCCGGAAAGGTCGTCGAGGAGTTCGGGCTCATCGTGACGATGGTGGTCGTTCTCGGGGTGCTCGGCGCCGCCGCGTCGGTGGCGAGCCTTCGCTGGACCTCTCAATACCTTCCCTTCGCTTTCGCCGGCCTCGGCTGGCTGGTGGTCGCCGGACTCCTCCTTCCCGCCGGCGGCGCTGGAGTTCTCGGCCTCAATGACGGCCCGGCCACACCGCTGGAGTGGGCGGCGCTCTTCGCCATCTACGCCGTGGTGCTGCAGTTCGGCGCCCAGGAATCGCCTGGCGTGGACCCTGGCCGGCGGCGGGTGCTGAGCGCGGTGCCGCTGGGCATCGCCGGGTTCAGCGTGCTCGCCCTCGCCTACCGCCTGGGACCGGACTGGTACCGGGCCGTCTTCAACGCACCGGAGTCGGGCCTCCGAGGCATCTCGCCTGCCATCACGCCGGTGCAGAACTTCTACGTCGTTTCCAAGAACTTCGCCGACCCGTCCGTCGACGGCCAGAGCTGGAAGCTCAGCGTCAGCGGCATGGTGGATCGAACGCTCAGCCTTTCGCTCAACGACCTTCGCGCTTTGCCGTCAACCAGCGAGTACGTGACCCTGGAGTGCGTCAGCAACGACGTCGGCGGAAACTTGATGAGCACCGGGGCCTTCACCGGCGTGTCTCTGCGCGACCTGGTTGCCATGGCCTCTCCACAAGCGCAGGCGAGCTGGGTCGCGTTCAAGGCGCGCGACGGCTACGCCGAGAGCCTGCCCCTGAAAATGATCCAGGACTCGGCCGAGATTCTGGTCGCGTATGACCTCGATGGCAGCGCGCTTCCGATGCAGCACGGCTATCCGGCTCGGATCCTGATCCCGGGCTTGTACGGCATGAAGGGACCTAAGTGGCTCGACAGCATCCAGCTGGTCAACCACGAAACCGGCGGCTATTGGGAGCAGCAGGGCTGGGACCACAACCCGGTGGTCAAAACGACTTCACGATTCGACACGCCACGCGACGGCGCCATCCTCAAGCTCGGCTCGATCGAGCTCGGCGGGGTCGCGTTCGCCGGGACCCGAGGCATCAGCAAGGTCGAGTACTCCATCAATGACGCGACCTGGAACGAGGCGCCTTTCGACCAACCCCTGTCGAAGCTGACGTGGGTCCTCTGGCGAGCAACGTGGACGCCGACCTCAGAGGGGGCCTACCGGATCAGGGTTCGCGCGACCGACGGCTCGGGAAACGTGCAGGACGGGCACGGGTCGGCGAGCTACCCGAGCGGCGCGAGCGGCTACCACACGATCCAGGTGAGCGTCTCTAAATAGCTGGTGGCTGCTCCTCCCCATTCACGGGGAGGTGTCGGCGCAGCCGACGGAGGGGCGGGGTCAAGTCCGATAGGCGGGTCGCCCGCTATTCAGAGCGCCCGAGCAGCTCCTGCACGATCTCTTTGTCGTGCGTCAACGAAACGAAGTGCCCCTCGTCATGCCACGTCCGGAGGTCGACTTTCGGGAGGGTTGCCACGACTCGGCGGGCAGCCGACAGCGGCGCGTTCTTGTCGTCGTCGCCGTGCCACCAGGTGACGGACGTCTGGACCTCGCTCGGGTCGAAGTCCCACTTTCCGTGCATCGCCAGCGATTCATCGGTCCAACCTTCCGCACCCTGGCGCAGGGTCTCGGCGATGTTCTCGCGTGACATCCGCTGCCACACGGGATCCGACATGATCGCCCTGTCGCTGGGAGGCGCATCGCTGAGCACGCCCTGCATGCCCTCCTCGCTCAGCAGCCGCATGCGCACGTCGACGAGGAACTCATGCAGCGGCTCCCAACCCTGCTCCGCCAGCGCGTAGCCGCGGGCGTTGACGCCGACCAGCTGCGCGACCTCTTCGGGGACCAGCGGCGTCCCTCCCACGACCACGGTCGCCGCGGAGATCCGCTCGGATGCCGAGCCGCGAGCGCCAGCACGTGCGGCCCGCCACCGCTTGTGCCCATCGCCGGCACCCGGTCGAGGCCGTGCGCGTCGAGCAGCTCGATGTAGTCGTCGGCGATGTCCGCTATCCCGCGGCCCGGCTTGCGAGTCGACCCGCCGTAGCCCGGACGGTCGGCCATCAGATACCGGGCGCCGAGCTCGCGCTGCACATTTGCATTCGGGTTGTACTGCATACGCGAGCTGGGGGTGCCTTGGATCCGCAGCAACGGGGTCCCACCCGGTTCACCCCACCATCGCCACGTAAGCTTGCGGCCGTCTCGCAGCGTGAGCACGCCATCTTCGAAAGTGCGTCCGTCAGATGTCTTCTGCAACTCCTTCATTTCATCGCCCACAGCGCCTTGACCGTATCCCAGCCCATCCTGAACATGCCCTCCTTGCGGACCATCTTGAGAATCTTCTTCTGCTTGTCCCACTTGGACGTGCCGTCGACGCGGAAGAACTCGTCCAGCGCGCGATCGAGGACCACCGGATATTTCGTCAGCATCTGCGGGTTGTGCTCGAGCAGCGGCACCGCCTTGTCGTACTTCTTCATGTCCGCCATCACCCACGAGTGGTCGAGCTTGCCCCGATACTCGGCCAGCCTGCGCTCTGAGAAATCGCCCGTCTCCTTGGCGTGGATGACCGTCTCGCCCGCGAGCCGCCCCGACTCCATGGCCAGGTTCGAGCCTTCGCGATGCACGGGGTTCGACAGCATCGCCGCGTCGCCGCACACCAGGTAGCCGGGGCCGTACACCTTCGGGATGCCGCGGTAGCCACCCTCCGGGATCAGATGCGCGAGGTACTCGACCGTTTCAGCGCCGCGCAGCAACGGCTTGACCGCGGGATGCTTCTTGAAGTGCTCCATCACGTCGTTCGGCGTGCGCAGCGTCTGGTTGAACTCGCTGAGCAGCGCGCCGCCCCCGACCGACAGCGTGTCGCGGTTGGTGTAGATGAACATGAAACCCGACATGCCCATCGTCGAATCGCCGAAGCACTCGACGGTGCAGCCTTCGCCCGACTCGCAGTTGAAGCGCTCCTCGATGAGGCCGGGATCCAGCTGCATGATCTCCTTGAACGCCAGAGCGACCTCATTGCGACGCAGCTTGCGGCGCAGCGGCTTGCCGTTGAGGACAGTGTTTTCGAGCAATCCCGCACCCAGGCCGATGCCTTCGCAGACGATCGTCACGTCGGCGTACAGATCGTCGCCGCGGCCAGTGGCGACTCCGACAACGCGTCTGTTCTCTTTCGTGATCAGGCGTTCGACCACGGTCTCCGGCACCACCATCGCGCCGGCCTTTTCCGCCTGCTCGGCGAACCACGCGTCGAACCGAGCCCGCAGCACCGAATAGGAATGCGGATAGGCCCGGTTGCGAAGGTTCTTGTAGTCGATCCCGATCGCGGCCTCCGGCGTCATCAGCCAGCGGCGCTCTTCGATGATCGGGCGCTCGAGCGGGGCCTGTTTCCAGTCGTCGCCTACGATCTCTTCGAGGTAGTGGTTGTAGAGGATGCCCCCCATGACGTTCTTCGAGCCGGGCTTGGCGCCGCGCTCGAGCAGCGCAACCTGTAGTCCCGCCTTCGCCATGGTGATGGCGGCTGCGGTGCCGGCCGGCCCCGCGCCGACGACCACCGCGTCGAATTTCTCCTCGTCAGCCACTTACGCAAATTGAAGCTCATTGGGCTGACGGGCGGCGCGGGGTCGGGGAAGTCGACGGTCGCCGAGATGTTTCGCGAGCTCGGCGCCGCGATCGTCGACGCCGACGCGGCCACTCACGCCCTCTATGAGCCGGGGAGCCTGGGATTCGACCTCATCGAGGGCGAGTTCGGCCCCGAATACGTGCGCGACGGTCGGATCGACCGCGCGCGGTTGGGCGAGCTCGTATTCAACGACCCGGACGCTCGGCAGCGGCTCAATGCGATCGTGCATCCGCTGGTGCGCGAGTGGATGGCAGCACGAACCGCCGAGGCCCTGATGCACGGGGCAACGGTCGTCGCGCAGGACGTGCCGCTGCTGTTCGAAAACGGACTCGAGCGTCTTTACTCCGCGGTCGCCCTGGTTTACGTCCCCGAGCCGGTCCAGGTGCAGCGACTGGTCGAGGGACGCGGACTGAGCGAGGAGCGCGCGCGGGCGATGATCGCCGCCCAGATGCCGATCGACCAGAAACGTGAGCGGGCGCACCATGTGATCGACAACAGCGGCACTCGTGATCAGACCCGTGAGCAGGTGCGCAAGCTGTGGCCGCAGATCTCTAGATGAGGCTGTGACTCCTCAGGAAGTCGATTCGCTCCTGATCCAAGCCGATCTCCCTCAGCACCTCTTCGGTGTGCTCGCCGAGGCGCGGGGCGTGGCCCTGCTCGCCACGTTCGAAAACCTGGCGGGTCGCAATCTGCGGATGCGACGCCACCTCGTCGATGGCCAGCACGGGCTCGCAGCACGCATCCAGAGGTGAGAGCTTTTGCTGCCATTGATCACGCGTCCTGGTCGCGAAGATCTCTTCCAGCATGGCCTGCGCGTTCATGTCCTCCGAGTACTGCCGCTCGATCAGGTCGGGCCTTTCCAGCGCCTGACACAGCTCGTTCCAGAACTTCGGCTCGAGCGCGGCGACGCTGTAGTACCCACCTCCCTGGCACGCGTAGACGCGATAGCACGGGTAGCGGCCCGAGAGTCGCTGGTCGCCTCGCGCCACACGCTCGCCCGCACGATGCGCCGCGAAAGCGAGATTCAGCCAGCTGACAGCCCCGTCGGTCATCGACGCGTCGATCCATCGGCCCTCGCCGCCGCGCTGCACGCCGACCAGTGCGCCAAGGATCGCGACCGCCGGCTGCAGCCCGCCGCCGCCGATGTCCGCAACCTGCACCGACAGCGGTATCGGAGGTCCGTCCCGCTCGCCGTTGAGGCCAAGGCCGCCGGCGATGGCCATGTAGTTGAGGTCGTGTCCGGCGCGGCCGGCGTAGGGGCCGTCCTGGCCATAGCCGGTGATCGAGCACATGACAAGGCGGGGATTCCGGGCGTGGAGGACATCCCAGCCGAGCATCAGGCGATCCATCACCCCGGGCCTGTTGCCTTCTACGAGCACGTCGGCTGTGTCCACAAGGCTCAACAGCAGGTCGCGGCCAGGCCCGGCCTTGAGGTTGATGGTGACGCTGCGTTTGTTGCGGTTGATGGCATTGAATAGCGCGCTCTGTCCGTCGACCACGGGCGGCGTCCAGCGCATGTAATCCCCGGTACCGGGCTCCTCGACCTTGACCACGTCGGCGCCCATGCCAGCCAGCAGCATCGTGCAGTAGGCGCCGGGCAGGAGCCTTGTGAGGTCGAGCACCCGGATTCCGGTCAGCGGCATGCGAGATCAATTGTGGCTGCGGTCGTACGTTGGTAGGAGACTTTCGGCAGCCCGCCGTGCGTTAATACGGCATGGAAGAGTCTCGTTCCAGCATGCGTCCTGCTCCACGACCTGCCCGAAATCTTCGCGAGATGACGATCAAGGTTCCCGCGCCGTTCGCGGGCCTGTCGGACCTCGGCTTCACTGCGCAGTACCGCGCCCAGGAGTTCAACGAACCGCAGCGCGACGTGCCGCTCCTCTTCGAGGGGCCGCAGCCGCCGATGCGACGACTGGCGGAGATGCTTCGGCTCCTCAGCAGCACGCAGTCAGCGACCTACGCGTGGACGGATCCGGTGATGCTCAGCGATGACGTCGTCATCCTCGCGTTCCGCGACCGCAGCGTCGCGGGCGATACGTTGTCGGACGGCGGTCGGATCGCGGACTACGTGTTGAACCTCGTGCGTCCCGTCGTGTTCACATTCCTGCGCGACTGCGCGGTGGTCGCCCACCTGAGGCTCTCGGACGTGATCGAGATGCGCGTGAGGGCCGACCACAGGCCGATCGCCGAGTTCGCGCTGCCGCTGCAGAAGATCGTCCAGCCGAACGGCGAACGACTCCTGTGGGGTCTGGCCTAGCTACGGCGAGGTCGAGGCGCTCGGCGAAGGCGAAGTCCGAGCCGGGCTCGCGGTCTGCACGCCGCTAGCCCGCGCGCTGCTCGTCGTCGTGATGGTCGGAGTCGTCACGGCACCGGGCGAGACGTTGGCGAAGTAGAGCGCGAGCGGGACCACGATCATGCCCGCGATGACGGTCAGGACGAACGTGACCGCCCCCCACTCTCCGCGCAAAACGCCCCAGTTCACGAATCGTCGATTCTAACGACGACTAAAAGTCGTCGTCGGATGCGGCGGCGCCTTCCTCTTCCTTCTTTTTGCGCTGGTTCAGGAGTCGGATGAAGTCTTGCGCCCGCGCGAGCGCTTTCCAACGTTCCGGGAAGAAGTCTTGGACCAGGATCTGGCGGTCCGGCTGCTGGTAGACGGTGACGCACCATTTGTTGAGGGTGCGCGAAACTTCGACCTCGAAGTCCTTCTCCGCGGTCTCATACCGAACAACTTTGTCGTCGTCGAACCTTCTTCGTCCTGAAACAGCCATAGGTAAATCACTCGGGCGGGGAATCGGCTCATAGAGCGTATTCCGATTATAGGGCCCGGTGAGGGGGGCCCTCGGGGGGTGTTTCGAGCAGCTCCCGCAGCAGCGGGGCGAGCTCCTCGCGCAGCCCCTCCCGCCTCATGGCCAGCATCAGGTTGGCCCGAAGGTAACCCGGCACCGTGCCAGTGTCGAAGTAGTCGCCCTCGAACTCATACGCGACGACCGGCGCGGTCCCCAGGGTCCGCTTGATGGCGTCCGTGAGCTGGATCTCCTTCCCGGCGCCGGGCTCCGCCTGGTCCAGCTGGGCGAAGACCGCCGGGGTGAGGATGTAGCGCCCCAGGATTGCCAGGTCCGAAGGCTCCGTCCCGGGTTCGGGCTTCTCCACCATGTCGATGACGTCGTGGACCCGCCCTTTGCTCCCGTTGGTTACGACCACTCCGTAGCGGCCGATCTCGCTCCGGGGGAAGCGCCGCACGGCGATCACGGTGGCCCCGGTCTTGCTGTGGACCTCGCAGAGCTGCTTCAGGCAAGGCTCGTCGCCCAGGATCACGTCGTCGGCCAGCAGCACGGCGCAGGCCTCACCCTCGACCAGGAGGCGCGCGGTCCAGACCGCATGTCCAAGACCGAGCGGCTCTTTCTGCTGGACGTACGTTATGACCAGCTGGTTGCTCAGCTCGTCGACCTCGGCCAGGATGTGCAGCAGGTCGCTCTTGCCTCGCTGCTCGAGGTAGTGCTCGAGCTCGAGCGAGCGGTCGAAGTGGTCGACGATGGCGCGCTTGCCGCCCCCCGTGACCATGATCACCTGCTCGATGCCGCTGGCGATTGCCTCCTCCACGCCGTACTGGATGGTCGGCTTGTCGACGAGCGGAAGCATCTCTTTCGGCTGCGCCTTGGTCGCCGGCAGGAACCGCGTGCCGAGACCGGCCGCCGGAAAGATCGCCTTCCTCACGGTAGGTCTCGTCACGCGCGGTGGCCTCGGCGAGAGATTTGGCGGATCGGGTGCCTAGATGCTGGGAGCCGACGAGCACGCGAGGAAGCGCATCGTGCATGCGCGACCGAGCGCAACGAGTACGTCATTGAGGACAATCTATCTTGTGGACACGATCGAAGGGATCCGGCCGGGGCTGGCGGGACATCTCGGGCGCGTCGTCGACGGCGACCTCTTGACGCACCACGTCGGAGGCCAGGGCACCTTCTCGACGCCTGCCATGATCGGGCTGATGGAAATCACGAGCCATCGCTCGGTAGAACGCCTTCTGCCGGAAGGTCACACGACAGTCGGCTATGAAGTCCATGTCAGGCACCTGGCTCCGACCGCGCCGGGCGCCACCATCGAGGTGACGACTCGCCTGACCGAGGTCAAGGGCAACAAGCTCTACTTCGAGGTCGAATGTCGCGAGGGGGCCAAGCTGCTCGGCTCGGGCATCCACAAGCGGGCCATAGTCCCGGCCCGGTTTTAGCCATGCACTACTGGGAGCTGGTCACACGCTCGTTCCGGATCGCATGGGATCACAAGTACCTTTGGCTGATCGCGCTCTTCTCAGGCGAGGCGGGCGGCTCCAGCTTCAACTACAGCCAGCGCAGCACCGGAACCACCCAGACCCCCGCGGAGTTTCAGCAGCAGGTCTCGACCTGGCTGTCCGACCACGCCGGCCTGATCATCTTTCTCGCCATCGTTTGGATTGTGCTCATCATCGCCTTCTTCATCCTCGCGGCGATCTGTGAAGGTGCGACGGTCCGCGCCTCAGCCGAGCACGATTCCGAGCGGCCATTCGGATTGGGCATGGCCTGGCGGGCAGGCCTCCACACGATGTGGGTCATCGTCCGATTCCGACTGCTCCTCATCGCGCTCTATCTGCCGCTGATCCTTATTCTCGCGGTGTGGTTCGTCGGCCTGATGTTTGCGATCGTGAACCAAAATCGAAGCGCCACGCCCGTTCTGATCCTCACGGGCCTGCTGCTCTTTGCGCTGTGGTTTGTCTACGCGATCTATCTCTTCTTCCTGGATCGCTTCGGCACGCGCGCTGTGGTGCTGGAGCAGCTCATGGCGACGGCGTCGATCGCACGGGCGCACCGGTTGCTGTTCAAGCGGTTTGGCCGCTCGCTGCTGGTGCTGCTCCTGGCGATCGGCCTCGCGATCGTGGTCGCCATAGTGCTGGCGTGCTTGTCGATCATCGCCATCGTTCCCTTGCTGGCAGGAGCCTTTGCAGCCGGCAGCAATTCGGGTGCGGCGGCGGTGGTGCTGGTGATCGGCGTCCTCATCCTGCTGCCCATCTACCTGGTCGTCGCAGGGTTCCTGGCGGCGCAGGGATCGACCTACTGGACGCTCGCGTTCAGGCGCCTGGACTTCGACCACGCGCCGGCCTTCGCATATCCCGCCGCGCCGCTTGCCCCGCCGCAAGCCCCGCCCGCCCCTCAGCCATGAGCGACGAGCTGGACCGGGTCGCGTCACGCGAAGGCGCGCGAGTGCGGGCGCGAGACAAGAAAGTCCGGGGGCCGAAGGTCGTCTCGGTGAATCCAGGACTCAGGAAGCTCGCCCAGCACCTGGCTGAAAAGCGAAAGAAGAAAGTGACCACCCGCAAGAAGCGGTAGTACCTTTAGGCGATTCCGTCCACGAGAAGCAGGGGGTTAGACGATGAAGGCGTATGTCCTCATCAACGCGTCGCCCGGACGTGCACTGGAGGTGGCCAAGAAGATGGAAGGGGTGCAGGGGATCTCCGCAGCCGACGCCATCACGGGTGAATACGACGTCATCGCGGTCTGCGAGGCGCCCGACGTCAACTCGATCGGCTCTTTGATCGTGGACAAGATCCAGAAGATCGACGGCGTCTTCAAGACGATCACCTGCCTGGCGGTGAAGTAGCCTCCCCACCAACGGGCACCGTGTTCGCCATCGCCGCCGAGACCTCCGGAAGCTGTGCCAGCCACGGGGTCATGGCGGGCATTTCCTGCTCGATGCTTCCCACCGAGGGCGACCAGGTCAGCTCGCGTCGCGAATACGAATCGTCGTAGTAATGCGGCTTGCCGATCACATCCACCGCGTAGATCCCCGGCCAGACCGCGGCTCCCTGCGGGGTCAGCGTCTCCGCTCCCAGACCGCGGACGTAGGCGAGGTCATACGGAATGGACGCCACCTCGGCGGCGAATCCCACCGCACGGGCTGACGAGATCAGCATGTCTCGCCACGTGGCATCGAACCCGCCGACGAGGTAGCGCCGCCCCGGCCGGCCGCGGTCCGACGCGGCGAGGCAGGCGCGCCCGACGTCTTCCGCCGAGACGAAGGTCTGCTTCGCACGCCCGCCGCCCGGCAGCCAGACCCTGCCGCGCACCATCGCTGCCATGAGTCGCGGGAGGATCCAGTCTTCGCCGGAGCCGAAGACCCGGGCCGGCCGCACTATGACGACCTCGACGTCCCCGGCCGCCTCGAGCAACCACTCCTCTTCGAACAGCTTGATCCGCTCGTAAGCGTGAGCCGGCTTGAGGGGCGACTTCTCCGTCACACGGGCGAAATGGTCGGGGCCGAAAACGTCGGCGGTCGACACATGGACGAGGCGGCGCACCCTGGCCGCGCGCGCGGCCTCGAGGACACGCTGGAGCAGGCGTGGTGTGGCCTTGCGATAGCGCAGGCGGCGCACTCCGGAGACCGTCTGGGCGCAGAAGACGATGACCTCCACACCGGCGATCGCGTCACCGAGGGTCTCGTCGTCGGCGTCTGCGTTGAGCTCGATGACCGGCACGTCGGCGGACAGCGCGCGGGAAACGTGGCGCCCGAGAAACTCGCCGGCGCCGATGACCAGGTGCAAAACTGTCGAATTCTATGCGCGGCGGCGAGCCAAGGCCGTCGCGAGGGCCGTTCGAACCCTGTCGACCAGACCGGCCACCCGCCGGCTCAGCCCCCACCAGGCCGGCAGGTCGGGCAGCACCGGCGTGCCGATCGAGACTTCGACGCGGCTGAACGGACGGAGGGCGTCGGTGCCCGTCACGGCGACAGGGCAGATCGGGACGCCCGAGTGCAGCGCGAAATACCCGATGCCGTTTTTCAGCGGCCGTAGTGCGCGGCCGCGCGAGTACCGACCTTCCGGGAAGATCAGCATCACGCCCCCGCGCTCCAGCACCTGGTAGACGGTGCGCAAACCCTGTTCGTCGAGCTCGCCCTTGTTCGGCGAGATCGGGAACACGCCGATCAGGGGCAGCAGACGGCGCTTCCATGCGCGGTTGAAGACCGTCTCTCGCTTCGCCATCGTGTAGATGAGAGGCCGCTCCGGAAAGAACGGGATGATGAACGCGGGGTCGAACCAGGCCTGATGGTTGGCCGCGATGATGTACGGCGGTCTCGGGATGTTCTCCAGGCCGGTGACCGTGACCCGGAACAGGTGGGTGACCACCCACCGGGCCAGCCGCCGGATGAACAGGTAGACGCGCGGCGGCTCGAACGGGTTCGGGTGGACGAGCGGATCGAGTGGGGCATCGACGAGCGCCCGGTATTCGGGACTCCTGTAGCGGTTCGCGTCGTCCGGGCTAGCGGTCGAGGAATTGTTGGAGGACGCGGTTGAACTCCTCTGGCCGTTCCGCCTGCGGGGTGTGGCCCGCGCCTGTGATGACGGCGAGCTTCGATCGCTCGATCAAGGAATGCGCGCGCTCGGCTTGCGCGACGGGGAACAGCGGGTCGTCCGCGCCCCAGATCAGCTGCACCGGGATCTTGAGCTCGTTCAGCCGCCGGGTCACGTCGTGCTGTCCACCGAACAGGGCGCGAGGGTTGATCAATGCCCGCACCGTTGAGAGGTATGCGCTCCGAAACTCATAGGCCGCATACATCTCGCGGAGGGCGTCCAGATAGGTGTCGACCATCGTCAGCACGAGGGCGGAACTGACGACCGC
>Ga0137379_10000210_pt1 | contig 50094 bp, 46 predicted proteins | sample SagtaG_18_FD_104812 | JGI IMG/M metagenome (GOLD analysis project Ga0137379, IMG submission 104812) | Vadose zone soil microbial communities from Sagehorn Ranch, Mendocino, California, USA - Sage2_L_80_16 metaG | ecosystem: Environmental > Terrestrial > Soil > Vadose zone | place: USA...
ACGGATGTCGCATAACATCCAGGATTGGTTACTAAGCCGGCATTCCCGATTCGCTCCCCGTTAAATTCCGGCAGTCCGTAGCCGGCCTTTTCCGAAAGTTCCACAGCCCTGATCGAATCCGAGTCCTTGAAGTCGTAGATGGCACGGTTCTGCGCCTGCTTCAACCGCCACGCTCCGCTGAGATCAATGACCCGCAAGCCTTGTGCCATTGCCTCGGGCACCAGCGATCGCGAAGTCTCGTGCGGGGTCGCCAGAAACAATAGCTGCACGCCCTGGCGCTTCAGTGCGGACCAGTTGAGCCGCTGCAAGGGATAGTTGCCATTGCCGGACAGCGCCGGAAATACATCGGCCAAATTTGCCGCGCCATCCGTTCGATTGTCGCGCCGGAGCAAAATGGGTTTCGCTAAGCGAGGGTGGTGCAGAAGAATCCGCGTCAGCTCCAGACCGGAGTATCCAGTCGCGCCGAGCACCGCGGTTTTGACGCCGGCATTCATCAGGCAAGCATCTCCTCAAGTCGGGTCGCCATTTTCTGGGCATCTTCCTTATCTGGGCAGACGATCAGAATCGTGTCATCTCCGGCGATGGTGCCGACGGATTCAGGCCAGTCTTCTTCATCGAGAGCAGCCGCCACGGGCTGTGCACTGCCCACAATGGTCTTGATTACGAGCAAATTCTGCGCCGCGCGAATGTCAAGCACGAACTCCCGCACCAATCGCGATGCCGGGGGCAGCGCCAAACTGGCTGCGTTCTCGCCCTGGGGCAGGGCATAGCCAGTCGCGGTCTTGCTGAGATTCAAATGGTGAATGTCCCGCGAAAGCGTCGCTTGCCCTACCTTGAATCCGCGCTTCCGCAGCACTCGCTGCAAGTGTTCCTGGTTGGCGATCGGTTTTTGCCCGAGCGCTTCCACAATTGCTCGCTGCCTAAGGGTTTTATTCATTATGAATAAATATCCACATAGTTGAATAAAGATGTATCTAGTGTTACGGACGGCAAACTCAATGTCAAGAAAAAACAAAAATCATTTGCCCGCATCGAAGCGACACGGTCGCGCCGTCGATTTACTCAAGGAATCGTCCGACCGCCGCGTGGTCGAAATTTGGGGTCGGCAAATAAGAAAGGGGGCGAACCGCGCCCCCGACCTGCACAGCGGTTATACAGAGTTGGACATCTTCAGGATGACTTCTTCGCCTTCGCCCGCACCTTCGCCCAACGCGCTCTTTGCGCTGCTGCGATGCGCTCTCTGGCGGCAGCCGACAGGCGGTGCTTTGCGCGGTTTCCGAATCTCGATGACCGGCGTGAATGTCCGGTCATCTTACTCAGAGCCGCAATCACTTCCTCCAGCTGCCGAAGTTCACCCTCCGCACGTTTACGTTCTTGCTTCAACTGTTCTAGTACCGCACCTAGTTCAGTCATTTACGCACTCCCTCTACTGGGGATTCAGTCGTTGCTGAGCAGGATACCCGATTTGCTCGCCTATGTCGTTGTGAACGCACCCTTACGGGCCTTACAATTTGGGACGGCGAAGCCTAACAACGTCTGTCGCGGGGCAAGCGCGCTACAGGAAACACTGTAGGCTTTTTTGCGTAATAAGCAGTAGCGACCGCTCTCACCGCAGGTGGTAAACATCTAATACGTGAAAGTTTGTCTGAACAACCATGGTCGGATGGCTCCGCTCCTTCCGCATAAGCGTCGCTTGTCGCAGCTGAGTAGGAGGTGGCATATGAAGCATGGGACGATGCTGATCACGATCGCTCTTCTGTTTAGCGGAGTTAGCCTGGCGCAGGAACGTGTCGCTCGACCCGCTCTCCGCACCGGTGATGGAATTCTTGGTCCCCAATTGATTGCATGGTCCGAGATGCAGAAGCCGCAACCCGTCCCACAGCGACCCGAACCCGTTCCGGTTCCCGATTCAAATGCCGACAAACAGGCGGGTCCCACAGAAGACACGCCGAAGCAGCACCCTGCACCAGATACGAGGGCGCCCGCGCAAGAAAAGCAGGGCCCTGCGGCCCAGACGCTTTCTGGTACAGTCATCAAGCTGGGAAACAAGTATGTTCTCAAGACCACGGACAAGCAGACGTATGAGCTGGACGACCAGGACAAAGCCAGGGAATATGAGGGTAAGCAGGTGAAGATTGTTGGTTCGCTGGATCGGACGACCAACATGATCCATATCACGAGTATTGAGTTAGTTTCCTGATCAGGCACGCAGACCTTCTTGGCGGTTTGGTGTGTATCAAGGCTCCGCGGTTTGCCTGTTCAACTCCGGGAACGAATTGAACGTTAAGGAGATACTATGAACCGCAAGCGGGTGTTCCTCTTCGTTACCCTCTTCGCAATCGCAACCTTCGCCGTTGCTCAAAACGCGCCCTCGTCCATGCAGCTCGATCCGCAGGCCGCACCCATGCAACGGGATCAGCCTTCAGCCCGTTCCCAGGAACGCATACAGAAAGAAGTGCGCCACGAACTGCTCATGCTTCCCTGGTTCGGCGTCTTCGACAACATCTCATACAAGGTCGACGGCTATAACGTCACTCTCTACGGTCAAGTAGTTCGCCCGTCGTTGAAGTCCGATGCCGAGAATGCGGTAAAGCACATTGAAGGCGTTGAACGCGTGGACAATAAGATCGAAGTATTGCCGCCGTCTCCCATGGACGACCGCCTGCGCATACAGTTGTTCCATGCCATCTATGGCTACGAGCCTTTGCAAAAGTACGCCTTGGGTGTGCAAAAACCGATCCGAATCATCGTCAACAACGGCCACGTGACTCTGGAAGGCGTGGTAGACAACGAGGCTGACAAGAACGCTGCCGGCATCCGCGCCAACGGCGTCCCTGGGATCTTCTCGGTGACCAACAATCTACAGATTGTACCCAGCTAAGGCCTCTGCGTCGATCAGACTCCGGTATTCGCTTCGCCGCTCCAGACCTTGGGACGGCGAAGCATGTCTCGTCAGTTCGCAATCCGTAAGCGAACATTAAGTAGCAAACCCGGAGTGGCCAAACTCAAAATTATTTCCCGAACGGCTCTTCCGGCGATGCGCTCTGTGGTGTAAATAGTTCCGCACCGTTTTCCGTGATGTGCATGTCGTCTTCGAGACGCACGCCGAATTCGCCCCGAATATAAATTCCCGGCTCATCGCTGAAGGTCATGTTGGCTTGGAGTTTGGTCGCGTTGCCGCGTACCAGATACGGCCACTCATGACCGTCCATGCCGATGCCGTGGCCAAGCCGGTGTGTGAAGAATTTGTAGTCAGGACCGAAGCCAGCGTCGGTAATGACTTTGCGGGCTGCAGCATCCACGTCGCCGCACTCGACGCCCGGACGCGCCGCCGCGAGCCCCGCTGCTTGCGCCCGGTGCACGATGTCAAATACTTTTTTCATCTTGTCGCTAGCCTTGCCGAGCACGAACGTGCGCGTGATATCTGACTGATAACCCTCAACCGTGCAACCGTCATCGACCATGATGACGGAGCCCTCGCGAATTATCTGCGGGGTGGCCGAGCCGTGGGGGAAGGCGGAATATTCCCCGACTTCCGCGCTCGCTTCACCGGGGAATCCCAACTGCCCGTAGGCAGCGGCGACCAAGTCTTCGACCTGGCGTTGCGTCATGCCGTCTTTTATTGCCCGGTACACCGCCTCGTAGGCAGCGAGCGTTACCTGATTTGCCAGTTGCATGAGCGTGAGCTCATGGGCGCTCTTGATCATGCGGCATCTTGCGGTGACCCGAGTCGCACTCACGATGCGTACTTGCGGCGCGGCCTTGCCGATTCCGTCACTGAAAACGAAGCGGACAGTTTCTTCCATGCCCAGCTTGCCGCTCGAGAGACTGCGTTCTTTCAGTCCTTGTGCAATGAGTTGGTAGGGATTCTCATCCTCCTGCCAAACCCGCACGTCAGGATCTTTGCTGTCGGGCGGGTTGGCGATCTGTTCTCGGGCGCGGCCTTCTTCGAACGCCGGACAAACATAAAATGGTATGCCTTTGGCCGGCAGGATCAGGGCAAACATCCGCTCTCCGCCCCACCAGCGAATGCCGGTGAAGTATTTCAGCGATGTGCCTTCCATGAGCAGGATGGCGTCGAGTTCGTTCTCGGTCATCAATTGGCGGGCGCGCTCCTGGCGTTGCTGTCGCTCTTCGCGGGTGATTGGCTTGGCTTCATCCTTTCGGGATTTCAGGCGAGCCAGTGCTGGCGCCAAGGTTGCGTCGGCTTTCGTCTCCGGTTCGCCCGAAGCCCCGAGAGGTGAAGCGGCTATGGCCGCCACTCCGCCAACTTGGAGAAACCGACGACGCGAAACCATGCAGCCTCCGATGGGGAAGAACGGCCATTATAGAGTGGGGAGCTGAAGTGCCAATGGCCAATTCTCGATGCCGATTTAGTTACGGGACGCAGCGACGGCGGCGCAACCTCCGGCGCGGTGTAGAGATCGAAGCGAATGCCATTTCGCCTGTGAATTTATGCCCAAAATAAACTGTCTATCGCCCAAAATTAAGCCTCGAACGAGCTGTGCCGAAATCGGGAGTTCTGCGCACGACATGGGGTATCCTCCCCCGATCTATTGGAATCATCGTCTGAGCGGAAATTTTTCTGCAAAATATATATTTCAAATAACTTACGGGCAAGATCTAGAGATGATGAGACTTAAGCTCAGCCGCCCTCGATCTGTCCGTACCGCATCCGCCTTGATTATGATGATCTGACTTGGTGCCCAGCACAAGGTCAGCGTCACATGCGGGGTAGCGAAAATCCTGCCGTAACTTTCGATAATGGGCTGGTGCTTCAGCCGCGTTTTTTGGCAGGCAACAATGGAAGCTAGCTATCAATGTGCGGGCTGCGGCGAATGGAACTCTGTCATCGTGGATGAATCCGCGGGACGGCAGCAGAGTTACGTTGAAGATTGCCAGGTCTGCTGCAAACCCAACGTGCTGCGCGCCCACTATGACGCGACATCTCAGGAGTTTTTCATCACTGCCGAGTTGGAGTAACAGCTTGCCTTAGATCGGGTAAGCCTTCATCGCAGAGAACGCAGAGAAACTCCGCAGAGTTCGCGCAGCGCCGCAGCTTAGCAGGCCAGGACACGGCCGGTTGCTGCAATGGGGTCTCGCCAGCTGCCTTCTGCGTTATAGTTAGCTGCTCGCCGCGACTCGCGGCGGAACAATGAGTCAGTGGGACAGAATTCGGGGGGCGAAGACTATGGCGACAAGCTACACGGGCGGTGGACGGATGGTGGCGCACAACATGGTCACGACGCAGTTTGAGCTGGATGGTTTCCGGGTCACGCGCACGCTGGGGGTGGTTCGCGGCATTGTGGTGCGCTCGCGTTCCATCTTCGGCACTATTGGCGCCGGCTTGCAGACGCTCGTCGGCGGCAACATCACGCTGCTCACAAACTTGTGTGAGAAGACCCGTCTGGAAGCTTTTGAACTTATGCTGCAGCACGCGGCCGAATTGGGTGGCAACGCTGTGGTTGGGGCGCGGTATGACGCTACAGAGGTTATGCAGGGCGTCACTGAGGTACTGGCTTATGGGACGGCGGTTGTGGTGGAGCCGGCTAAGTAACAAGTGTTGATTTTTGATTGTTGATTGAAACCATTGCGAGAATCCGCCGCCATAGAATTGCTAGTCGACTCCGAGCGGGGTTAGTAGTCGTGCGGTTCGACTCCAGATCGCCGAGACCATTGCGCGCGAGATCCCTCGTCCCGCCTGAAAAACGGCTGCATCGCGGCGAGTCAACTTACGCACCGGACCATTTATCAATTACGATTTTCGATTTCAAATGCCCTACGAACATTTACTCACAGCGGTGGACTAATTCTTCAACCGGCGATCTACAGTCGAAGATTGAAAATTGTTGCTCAGTCTTTGTAGATTACGCCTGCCACTAGCGTTGCCAGAATCGATCCTACCCACAGGTCCATCATCCAGCCCCAGGGAAACGCGCGATCGATTGGAGACCATGTGGCTTGAGCGAAGTTCAGGGGAAAGCCGGCGATGAATCCGACAGTGAAGCCGACCTTCAGGGCAGAGCCAGGACCGGGTCCCAGAGTCTGGCGGGACCAGGAGTACAGATGTGCCAGCGCGATCGCTAGCACGAACAGCATGATGATCCACTGGCCCGCGAAGAAAGGATAGCGCGGCGTTTTCAAAAACAGCCCACTCGCCTGGGCGGCGGCGTAACGGGCATCAGTGATGATGAACTTGCCGACGACGAAACTCCACAGGACCCAGACCACTCCGCCGGCGAGTCCTCCTAGCCAGATTCTGCCTTTGTTGAGCGACATAGAGCGCCTCCGCGTTTTGCGTCGTAAGAACTATGGCCCGGTTACAGATGCGCGGAAGTGTACACCAATTGAGTGTCCAGCGGAATCGCGGTAGTGCAGTTTGACTCCTGTTAGCCGTAGCGATGCACGCAAGATCCCTCGCGGTTGCGCTCTGGTCAGGCTCTCGCCCCGCTGGTAATAGCGCGGGAGCTTCGGGATGACTCCGATAGGTGTGATTCGTCAGAATCCAAGCGCACTGGACAGTGGGCTTTCAAGGCTGAAGCAACGACTGAAGAATGTTTTGCCGGTAGGCGAAGGTTTGCTGGATTTGGTGGCGTACAAAGAGGTTTTGGGCGATCGCACCGAGGAATCCGAAGCCGACTTCATATTCGACCAGGTCGCGGACGATGGTGCCGTTGACTCCGTTGCGCGTGACGGTCGCGAACTGATGCCGATGGTGCCAGGTTTTGAATGGGCCCTTCTCCTGTATGTCGGCGAAGTGGTGATTCCACTCGAATTCGATGATGTAGGAGATCCACTGCGCTTGGATCGCCAGAAAAGGGAATACGCGAAAGGACGTAACGATCTTTGATCCCGATCCTGCAAGGCTGCTGGCCATGGTCGCCAGAGCTGAATGGTCGGGCGGGGGCGGCTTGAGTTCCAAGAGCACAATTTTGGTCTCGATGGCAGGGGGCATGATGCGCGGCAGGTTATTAGGATTAGCGAAGAAGGCGAATACATGATCCACCGGGAAGGGCACCCACTGTTCGAACTGAACTTGATATTCCATGTTGCAGACTGTCGCAGCATGTTGCCACAACTGGCAGACCATTCTGCGATCCTTCCTGAACGCGTGCAACGTTTAGACTACCCTACGAAACCATGCCTGTCCCGCTTTCCGCTATCCGCCGAGCGCAGGAATTCCTGAAACAGCATTTACCGCAGACGAGGCTTGTGGTTGCACCCTCCGTTTCACCCCGGTCGGGAGGCAATGTCTACCTAAAGCTTGAGACCGATCTGCCCACCGGATCCTTCAAGCCGCGTGGCGCGCTGTACGCGTTGTCGGTGAATCTGGCGCGGCGAAAGGTGAGGGAAGTCGTGGCTTCGAGTACGGGCAATCACGGCGCGGCCGTGGCCTATGCCGCGAAACTGCTGGGCGTGCGGGCGACGATTTTTCTGCCAGAGAATCCGAATCCCGTGAAGCGGGGAAAAATCGCTGCATTGGGCGCGAAAATTGTGGAGCACGGCGCGGATCTGATGGAAGGATTTGGGCTTGCGTCGGCATACGCGAAAGCTCAGCGGGATGTCTTCTTCCTGAACGATGCTACCGATCCTGATCTGCCGGCGGGCCCGGCGACGATCGGCTGCGAGATTGTCGATCAGCTTCCGGAGGTCGACGCAATCTACGTTCCCATGGGCGATACGGCTCTGATTCGCGGAGTCGCGTCTGCGGTGAGGCATCTCGCAAACAAGAAGGTCAGGATCATCGGAGTGCAAGCCGAGCGAGCTCCAGCCTATTACTTATCGTGGAAGCGGGGTGAGGCGGTGAGCACCGAAACTTGCGACACCATTGCCGATGGCTTGGCCACGCGCACGCCCGACGCTGAGAATGTTCGCGAGATTCGCGAGTTGGTCGACGACGTACGCCTGGTCAGCGAGCAAGAGATGCTGGGAGCGATCCGGCATCTTCTGTTTGAGGAACATGTCGCGGCGGAACCTTCGGGCGCGGCTGCCACGGCGGTTTTGCTACAAGCGAATACGGACATGCGAGGCAACACGGTGGCGCTTGTAACTGGCGCGAATGTTACGCCGGAGGTGCTACGGCGGGCCGTGAATTTGCTGCGGGGTGGCTGATTTACGGTTAACTTTATAGTTACGAAACTGCGAGCCGGGAAATGGGTTTGAATCTATGAACAGGAATCCCACTCCTCATAGGGAGGCGTGTGCTGCCCCCGGTTGAGCGACCACCACGGAGATAGTGCTGCGATGGCGTATATTGAAACCGATCTTAAGTTGCGTGAGCTTTGCGAACGGGCTTCGAAAGAATACGACCACGAGAAATTGCTAGATTTAATCAAGCAGATCAATGACCTGCTCGATCAGAAGCACCGTGAATCCGGTACCCAAGACGATGATAAGCGGCAGGCCGCGCTCGCACTCGAAACATTCTTCGGCAGTCACCGAGACCGGTGGCTGAGGGAATGGCTGGAGTATCAGCCGCTGTTCATTGCCTTAGCGTCTTGAGCCCGGTTCACTGCAGGTTCAGTGTCTTTCCTTTCCCATTTTCTTACTGCGGATTTGAGGGTTGGGCAGATGGAGGCGCGACTGGTTGAGAGTCAGCGCTGGGCTGTTGTCCAACCGGATTGCCGATCACGTCACCGGAGACGATCATCTCCACGCGGCGATTAAGCTTGCGGCCGGCTGCGGTTCTGTTGTCGGCCACCGGCTCGGACTTGCCCAGGCCGCGAGCTACCGTGTTGTTGATTGAAACTCTCGAGTCCACAAGGTAATCGCGGACCGACGCAGCGCGCTTTTCGGATAGGCGCTGATTGTATTCGTCGCCGCCGATGCTGTCGGTGTGACCCTCGATTTCTAGCTTCAGGTCCGGATACGCCAGCACGATCCCTGAGATTCTCGCCAGGCGCTCTCGGGCTGCGGGTTTGAGACTGTACTGGCCGGTGTCGAACAGCACGTCGGGCATGTTGACGATGAGTCCTCGTGGCGAATCGCGGGTCTGCAATACCTGGTTGAGTTGTGCCAGCAGCCGGGCGCGCATTTCTTCTTTTTGGCGAACCGCCTCTTGTCTTTGGCGCTCGGACTCTTCCGCCGCAGTCTGAGCTTTCTGTTGCTCTGCCAGAGCCGCAGCTTGCTGTTGCTCAGCTTCCGCTCTACCTTTTTCGGCGGCTTCGCGGTCAGCTTCGGCCTGAGCGCGGCGGCGGGTGTCTTCTTCAGACTGGGCCGAAGCAGCGTTGGCCTCGCTTTCGGCCAGGGCGCGGCGGCGAGCATCTTCCTCAGACTGCAGCTGGGCAGCTCTGGCGTCGGCCTCGGCCCTTTCGCGCTCTTCCTGCATGCGCCGCTGATCAGCCGCAATACGTTCTTTCTCTTTTTGGCGAAGGGTCAAGACGCGCGCGTCTTCAGCGGTCTGAGCGGCGCCACGAGCGGCGGTGCCGATTGGCGTTCTGCCTTGTTTACGCACGAGGTAGTCTTCGGCGCGTGCCAGCATTTCTTCCGCTTTGGCGAGGCTTTCTGGCGCGTACTCTTTAGCGCCTGCTGCTTTGGCAATGGCGACCGCGTTCCGCGCTTCCAGCAGATCGAGCGGGACGTTGGGCCCGGCCTGCGAAGAGGGAAGCTGACCGGGGGGCACGTCAATGATGTACTGACCGCCCTCGAGCACGTCGAATCTGGCATCGATAGGTTCTTCAAATCCTTTCGTTTCCTGGCGCAAGATATTTTCCGCGACCACGATGTTGCTCGGGTATACGACCGCGAAATAGGGTTCGGCGGTCACGATCAGTCCGAAGGCTTGCAAGTCGGTGGTGACGTCGATTTTGCTTTTGCCGTCGCTGTTGGGAACGATCTCACCCAGGTTGGCGGCTCGGCCTTCAGGTGTGATCGCCCACAGCTCATACGTGAGATATTGGGCGCCTAACTTGCCGGGGGGCTGCAGATGAGTGAGTTCGGCGCTGATGGCGAGGCGTCCAACTTTGCCGTCAACTTTGGCGTGCCCGCCAACCTCAGGCATGAGGTCGGTTCCGCGCAAGTCCACGATGGTCGAACCGCCGCGATGGCGATAGTTCACCGCCTTGGTGGTGCGCGCGTAAACCGTCACGCGGAATACGGGCCGCTGATCCATATTCTCGACCGGGGGATTTTGCTGGACGGTCGAGTCCGCGGGGTTTTGCTGCGGGGCTGAGTCTGCTGGTGGCGGGGCGGGGGCATCCTGGGCGAGTGAAAATCCGGAAATTAGCGCGAAGAGCAACGAAATAAGGGGCTTGTTCATAAGAATTCACCTCGGCAGAAGTCACTCATGTGAAGTATTTCGCCATTTCGATGACAGTTCTCGCGAGAACGTTCAAACTTTTTGAAGGCGGAGCCGGAGAGTGAAATTCACAAGTAGGAGCCTGGAAGGGTTCTTCTTGGGGGTCCGGACCGGATTTTGCACAGGGATCAGGCCGTTGGGCGCGGAATGCAAGAAAAAAAGTAAGCGAATGCATGGCGAAAGAACCAAAAGGGCAAACACAACCTATTGTGGTGATCTTCCCGGTTAGTCGCTAGGTATCGCGCTTTCCCTAAATCACACTTTGGTAACAGCTTAACCTTCAAGTTTCTGCTTGACAATAAAGAACTTAGGGCTAAGATGTGGTCAAAAGTGGTACATAGTGGCAATAGCAGCTTTAGGTCGTGGGCAAGTGGAGCCGAAAACGAGGCGCCGGTGGAAATCCGACCCGGAGACACGAAAAACAGCTCCGACGAACCGAAAGAGACCGAACTTTGTGCCGTTTTTACCTCCCTCGTTGCTTTCGTAGTAGCTCTTAAGGAAACACGCCAAACGCGCGACTTATTCGCCCGCAAAGACCGCGTACGCTTCGCGCCAGGCGCCCGGATCCTTCGGCGACGAAAGACATGTCGCCTCAGGATGACAGATAGAGACCATGTTTCGCGGCAATCACCCAACTCGCGTCGACGAAAAAGGACGGTTGAAGGTCCCGGCCGAGTTCAAGCGGGTGATCGACGAGAAGTACGGGCAGCAATTTTACATCACGAGCGTGGATGGAAAGGTTGCTCAAGTGTATCCCTTCGAGGAGTGGGAGCGGATCGAGCAAAAGCTCGCAGGGCTCTCCAATTTCAATCCCACGAAGAAGAAATTTCTGGACAGGACGAATTATTACGGGCAGCAGGTGGAAATGGATGGGCAAGGACGATTGTTGCTGCCGCAGTTGCTGCGCGAGTCAGGACAGATCAGGGGCGAGGTGGCAGTTCTGGGGAACCTGACGTATCTGGTCGTGCGGAACCTGGAGCTGTTCAAGCGAGAGATCGAGGAAGAGAAGTTCACGCCTGAGGATGAGAAGACGCTCGACGAACTGGGCATCTAGTGGGCGAGGGTTCAACAGACACCCCTCAAGGGGTTGGGCATGGCGGGATAAAGGTTGGCCATGTTCCGGTTCTTTTAAAAGAAGCGATCGACTTTTTAGCCGTTCGGCGCGGTGGGACGTATATCGACGCCACGGTGGGCTTGGGCGGACACAGCTTAGAAATCGCAAAACGCCTCGGCGCACCGGGACATTTGATTGGGCTCGATAAAGATCCTGCGGCGCTGGAAATCGCGCGCAGAACATTGAGTCCGGCAAGTAATCGACCGGACTGGCCGACGATTACGTTGTTGCATCGATCGTTCGCGGAAATTGCGAATGATCAACGGCCAGGCAATATCGACGGAATTCTGGCCGACATCGGGGTGAGCAGTTTGCAACTAGAAGATGCGGCGCGCGGATTCAGTTTTCAGGCGGAAGGACCGCTCGACATGCGGATGGACCCGCGGTCGGAGCTTACCGCCGAACAAGTGGTAAACCACCTTGACGAGCGCGAGCTTGCCGATGTGATTTACGAATTCGGAGAGGAAAGGAGGTCGCGGAGAATCGCCAGAGCCATTGTCCGGTCGCGGCCGATACGATCTACCGCACATCTTGCGGATGTCATATCAGCCGCGGCCCGGCCAATGAATTCTGAACAAAGGCGAATTCATCCCGCGACGCGAACTTTTCAGGCTCTTCGAATCTTCGTAAACCGCGAGTTAGACGACCTGCAGGCGCTGTTGAAAGCGCCGCCGCGGGTGCTAAAGCCGGGGGGGCGGGTGGTGATCATCAGTTTCCACTCGCTGGAGGATCGCATCGTAAAGGATGCCTTCCGCGACGGAATAAAGGACAAGTACTTCCGGGTGCTGACGAAGAAGCCGGTAATGGCAACAAAGGAAGAAAGCGATCGTAATCCGCGGGCGCGCAGCGCGAAGCTGAGGGCGGCAGAAAAAGTTTAAGAACCGGCTTCAGGCTTCAGATAAGAAAGCCTGATTGCGGTTGGTTTAAGCCTGATGGCGGACGCCCGAGGGCTGTTTAAAAGTTTAGGCTCCGGAAAACCTGCCGGGCCTCCCGGTGTAGCCGTAGAAGGCTTGCCGGGTATTTTCTCAATGCGGACGGAGGTTCGCTGGGACGTAGATGGGTTCTGGGTAGGAATTTAGGTGGAGGCGGCAGAAATGTATACAGGCACAATGATCAACGATCTGATGGCGGCTGTCGAGCGCGCGGAGCACTGCACTCGAGAGCTGGAAGCCGTCGAAACCGTGGAACTGCGGATGCTGGCATCGATGTATGCGCAGCCGATGCAGGGTGAAACCGTTTTTATGGGAGCGGCATAATGGCAGCCAGCGCAGCGGCAATTCGAGGCATGGTTCCGGCGGCACGGCCGAAGACTCTATGGACGGGTACGCCGGAAATCTACTTCACCAAAGCGATCGACAACTCGCGGCTGGTGAAGGTGGAAGATCCGCGGCGCAACCGGGAGATGAAGCAATTTTGTACGGCGCTGGTGTGCTTGTTCCTGTTGGTTTTTACGTATGCCTGGCAGCATTTCAAGGCTATTGAGTACGGTTATCAGATCGAATCGGCGAAGCGTGAGATCAGCGGCTTGAGCGAGATGAATCGGGCCCTGCGGCTGGAGCACGCCTCCTTGCGCGATCCGGAGCGCATTGATGTGATTGCGCGGCGGATCGGACTGGTTCCTCCGGAACCGGGCCAGGTAATTCGCATCGATAGTGCGACCGCGGATCCGAGCGAGCCTGTAGTGGCGAGCGCTGCGCCGGTGCGGGTGATGGCGGGCCAGTAGAGCCGGATAGCCGAGGGCGGCTGTCCCCACATAAACATATTTGGCGGTCCGCCTGAACGGTGGGCCGCCATGTTTGTCTGAGCACCAGCCCTCAGCAGTCAGTCCTCGGCATTTAGCCACTACGGCTTTTTGCAAATTGCATGATGCGCCGATGGGCTGAGTCTGAGTGCCGAATGCTGCTGCTGAGTGCTTAAGAACCATGACAACTAATTCCAACCTCGGCAAGAATTCGCGACTGTATCTGTTGGGCGCGATGCTCTTATTTTGGTGCGTGGCGATTTGCGGCCGCCTGGTCTATTTGCAGATTTTCCGTTACGGCAGCTTTGTGAGGCAGGCGGAGCATCAGCAACAGCGTGGGTTTGATGTTTCGGCGAACCGTGGCGTTATTTACGACCGCGCCGGGCGCGAGCTGGCGATGTCGATCCAGGTGGATTCGGCGTTTGCCGTCCCCACTGAAATCCCCGACCTTCCGAGCACGATCTCTTTGATCAGCCGCATCACCAAAGAAGATCCGCGTGTTGTGCTGTCCGATTGCCGCAACCACAAAACCTTTTGTTGGGTGGCGCGGAAGGCGGACGAAGAGACCATTGACCGCATCAAATCACTAAACCTGAGGGGAATTCACTTTCAGAAGGAATCGAGACGCTTCTATCCCAAGCGAGAACTGGCCGCGCAGGTCATTGGAGACGTGGGCACGGACGACGGCGGCCTGAGCGGGATTGAACGCGAGTTTGACGACGAGCTTCGCGGGCGCACGGGCAAGATGTCGATCTCGGTGGACGCGCGCAAGCAATGGTTCTCGAGCATCCAGAAGCGACCGGAGCCGGGCGAGAACCTGATCCTCACCATTGACCAGAATATCCAGTACATTGCGGAGCGCGAACTCGAACAAGCGATGCATGACACGCAAGCCATTGCCGGCACCGTAGTGGTGGAGAATCCGCACACCGGGGAAATTCTGGCTTTGGCCAACCGGCCAACGTTCAATCCGAATCTGCGCAAGCAAGTTACCCCTGCGGCCATGAAGAACCGCGCCGTGAGCGACGTGTATGAGCCGGGATCGACGTTCAAGTTGGTGACGATTTCGGCAGCTCTGGAAGAGAAGGTCACGAATCCAAGCGAAGTGTTCGACTGCCAGATGGGATCGATTGTCTACAACGGCATGCGCATTCGCGACAGCAAACCGCATGGCTTGCTGCCGGTGTGGGGGGTGCTGGCGGAATCGAGCGATGTGGGAGCGATCAAGATTGCGCTGCGGCTGGGGGAAGACAGGTTTTACCGATACATTCGCGCCTATGGATTTGGGCAACAGACCGGGATCGAGTTGCCGGGGGAAACACGGGGACTGACCAAGCCGGTGAGCCGGTGGTCGAAAGTGTCGATCGCAGCGATTTCTATGGGGCAAGAAATTGGCATTTCGCCTTTGCAACTCACGGGCCTGATCTCAACCTTTGCCAATGATGGTGTGTGGGTTGCGCCGCGCATCGTGGCAGGAATGGTACCGTCGCATGCCGATCCAAAGACCGCGCCGCAGACGGTCACGTTTCATCCGGCCAACCAGCATCGCGTGATTTCGTCATTTACGGCGGCAGAGATGCGGTCCATGATGCAGAAAGTTGTGCTCGAAGGCACGGGGCGCAAGGCAATTCTGGAAGGATACTCGGCCGCGGGGAAGACAGGGACAGCGCAGAAAGTAGATCCGGCGACGGGCGCTTATTCGAAAACAAAATATGTCGGATCGTTCGCGGGATTTGCGCCGGTAAATAATCCGCAGATTGTGGTCGCGGTAATTCTGGATTCGGCAGTAGGACTGCACCAAGGTGGGCAAGTTTCAGCGCCAGTGTTTCGTAGAGTTGCGCAGCAGGCGCTGGAGTACCTGCACGTGCCTCACGATCTACCGCTGGCGCCGCAACATCAGTTGCTGCTGGCTTCAGCAAAGGCAAGAGATAAAGATTTGGAAGAGGGCACGCCTGACCATCCCGGAGAGCCGCTGGAGACGGCAGAGGTGAACGGGGATTCCTCAGAGCCAGCGTCTGGGGGGCCAGGTGTGGCACAGGCGCCCGTTCGGCAGGCTCAGAAGACGCCCTTAACCGCGAATGCTGCAGCCGATGGACACATCGTGCAAGCGGCAATGCGAGAGGGCGAGTTGGGGCATGAATTCCCAGTTGGAAAACGGCAAACGCTCCAGCCGACGGATCCGAGCGCAATGGATGCAGCAGCGGCAGCGCAAACCAAGCTACCTGTAAGAGGCACCGTGGTCTTAGACGTCGAGCAAGGCGGTATAGAGGTTCCGTCCTTTGTGGGAAAGACCGTGCGGGCTGCGGTTGAATCCGCCGAGGATGCCGGGCTGCAGTTGGAAGCAGTAGGCAGCGGCGTGGGCCGGCTGCAGTCGCCGCCAGCAGGAACGCACGTAGCGGCGGGCTCGCGGGTGACGGTGCAGTTCGGGCGGTAACAGACAAAAACATCTTAACCTCTGTGCTAAGCCTTCCCGTTTGACCGCCTGAAAAAGCGCATGGTACGGTAAACAGTCACACCATACTGGCAGACTAGCCGCTGCCCTCAGGCTGAGGTTTTCTTGTCCGCTGTTGAGGCGACCACGCACGAACCTTCGACTACTCCCTCCGTACGAAAAACTCCACTGAACGCCGTCCATCGCCAGATGGGGGCGAAGATGGTGGAGTTCAATGGCTGGGACATGCCAGTGGAGTATCCGGCGTCGGTTGGCGGCATCATGGTCGAGCACATGGCGGTGCGAACTGGCGTTGGCATCTTCGACGTTAGCCACATGGGAGACATCCGCCTGGCGGGACCGCAGGCGCTGGCGGCAGTGCAGCACATTTCGATGAATGATGCCTCGCGGCTGGCAGCGAGGCAAGCGCAATATTCGGCGCTACTCTATCCGCAGGGGACTTTCGTGGACGACGTGATCGTTCACCGTCTAGGCGAGGATGAGTATCTGCTTGTGATCAATGCGGGCACCCGCGAAAAAGATTTCAGCTGGGTGCGGGAGAATACGCGGCAATTTGACTGCGCGGTCGAGAATCTGTCAGACGACTTCACGCAGATTGCGATCCAAGGGCCGAAAGCCGTCAACCTGCTGCGGAAACTGACTGACGCAGATTTGGGCGCGGTGAGATTTTATTGGGTCACGCGAGGATCAATATCTGGACTCAAGAACATTTTGATTGCGCGCACTGGTTATACGGCTGAAGACGGGTTCGAGATTTATGTTCCGGCGGATGAGGGGACTAGCACTCGGGTGTGGCATGAGATTCAAAAGGCGGGTAAGGAGTTCGGAGTCGTTCCGTGCGGCCTTGGTGCGCGCAATACTCTGCGCCTCGAAGGCAAGCTTCCGCTCTACGGCCACGAGATTTCGGATACGATCAATGTATGGGAAGCGGGACTGGACCGCTTCTGCAAGATGGAGAAAGCCGAGTTCATCGGTCGGGCCGCGCTGGAGAAAGCCAAAGCTGCGGGCGTGAAGCGCACTTTGGTGGGTCTCGAGATGACCGAGCGCGGAATCGCGCGCGATGGATATAAGGTGCAGGCTGCCGACGGTCGCGAAATTGGATATGTCACCAGTGGATCTCCGGCGCCATTTTTGAAGAAGAATATCGCACTGGCTTACGTTCCGCCGGAGTTTGCGGCGGTGGGGTCGGCTTTGCAGGTAGAAGTCCGTGGGCGGGGCGTGGGGGCGCAGGTGGTGCCGACGCCGTTTTATAAGCGGCCGAAGAAAACGGCTTAACCACAGCTGACACAGAGGGGCACGGAGGATTTTCGATTGCCGATTTGGACATAACTGGACCGGGCGACGGGAAGACCAGCAACGAGCTAGGAGCTAGACGCACTCATCATGGCCTATCCAATTGATCGTAAGTACACAAAAGAGCATGAGTGGATTCAAGCCACCGGCACGACGGCAGCCATTGGCATCACCGCCTATGCGCAGGAGTCGTTAGGCGATATCGTGTTTGTCGAGTTGCCCAAAGTGGGCGCCGAGCTATCCGCAGGGAAGACTTTTGGCACGGTGGAGTCGGTGAAGGCAGTGTCGGATTTGTATGCTCCGGCCTCGGGGACGGTCACCGAGGTCAACGCGGATTTGGCAACATCGCCGGAGAAAGTGAACAAAGATCCGAATGGCTCGTGGATGGTGAAGATCACGCTGAAGAATCCCAGCGAGTTGGGGGCACTGCTTTCCGCCGCTGACTATGAGAAGTTCGTGGCGGAAGAAGCAGGTCACTAGGAGGAGGATTGTCCATTTTCGATTTGCAATTGCCCGATTGGAACATTAGCGGGACGCTTGACAATTGGTTGGCAATTGGAGATCCAATACTGTCCACATGGATTTTGCAGCCACTTCAACCGGCGTATTTGCTCGCGCAATCCAACTGACCTTGGGTTACATCTAATCAACTTCTTATGCGCTATTTGCCCAAATCTCCTGCTGATCGCGAAGCCATGCTCAAGGCCATTGGCTTGCGCTCGCTGGACGAATTGTTTGCTCCGATTCCTGCCGAATACCGCCTGAGCCGTGACCTGAAAGTTCCGCGCCAGATGGCGGAATCGGAAATTGTGGAATGGTTTAAGGAGCGCTCGCGGGAAAACGGTGAGGGCTACACCAGCTTCTTGGGTGCGGGTGCTTATTTTCACTACCGACCCGTCGTCATTGACTCGCTGATTTCGCGCGGCGAGTTCCTCACGGCCTACACACCCTACCAGGCGGAGATTTCGCAGGGGACGCTGCAGTCCATTTTTGAATTTCAGACCATGATTTGCGAGCTCACTGGCATGGAGGTGGCCAACGCTTCCATGTATGACGGCTCAACCGCCGCGGCCGAAGCCGTGATGATGGCGGTGCGCCTTACCGGCCGGCGTTCCGTGGTGGTCGCACGGAGTTTGCATCCTGAGTATCGCGAGGTGCTGACCACGTATGCGACGCACCAAGGGATGCCACTGGCGGTCGTTGGTTTTGGCGATGACGGTCGCGTGAATTTGGAGGAACTCGCCAAGGCCGTTTCTGGGGAGACGGCGTGCCTTTTGATTCAGTCCCCAAATTTCTTCGGCACCATTGAGGACGCTGACGTCATTGCAGAGATCGCGCACAAGAATGGCGCCATGCTAGTGGTTTCGATTGCCGAAGCGTTATCGCTGGGAATTGTCGAGCCGCCGCGGCACGCTGACGTCATTGCCATGGAAGCACAATCGTTCGGGGTGCCGGTGGCATTCGGCGGTCCCTACTGCGGGGTGATTGCCACGCGAGAGAAATTTGTGCGGCAAATGCCGGGCCGGCTGGTAGGTCAGACTACGGACAAACAGGGAAAACGTGGCTTCGTGCTGACGCTGGCGACGCGAGAGCAGCACATCCGGCGGGAGAAGGCGACGTCGAATATTTGCACCAATCAGGCGCTGGTAGCACTGATGGTCAATATCTTTATGACGATTTACGGCAAGGCCGGGCTTAGAGAGCTGGCGAAGCAAAATCTGGCAAAGACGGCGTACGCGGCCGAACAGTTCGGCAAGCAGGGCAAGCTGCTGTTTACAGGCGCACCGCGGTTCAACGAGTTCGTGGTCGCGACCAGCGAAGATCCTTATGCCATCAATAGCCGTTTGCTTGGGCACAAGACCGTTGGCGGATTGCCGTTGAAGAAATTCTTCCCCGAATTGGGGAATGCAGCTTTGTGGTGCTGCACGGAAATGACGACGCGGACGGCGATTGATACGGCCGTTGGCCTGGTCGCCGAAAGCGAGAGCTCCGTGCGCTCTTTGAAACGAGAAGCTGACGTGGAAGAGGTGGCGCGATGAAGCACATGACGCGCAAGGCCACTCGTCACGTCAATCAGAACGAAGGATTGATTTTTGAGAAATCATCCGCAGGCAAGGGCGCTTGGAAGCTGCCGCCACTGGATGTGCCGGAAGTGGACACCAAGAAGCTCCTGGGTTCGTCAGAGAGAAAAGACCTGGGAAATATGCCGGAGGTCAGCGAGATCGAGATCATTCGCCACTTCACGCGACTTTCTACGTGGAATTACGCGATCGATCTGGGGATGTACCCCCTGGGCTCCTGCACAATGAAGTACAACCCACGAGTGAACGAGCATGTGGCGCGAGTCGAAGGTTTAGCCGACGGTCATCCGTATCAGCCGGAGAAAGTTTCGCAAGGCGCTCTGCGCATTCTGCAAACGCTGAGTGAATGTCTGATTGACATCACAGGGATGGATGCCATCACGCTGCAGCCCGCGGCTGGAGCGCATGGCGAGATGACCGGCCTACTGATGGTGCGGGCTTACCACCAGTCGAAGGGCAATGCGCGGAAGAAAATTCTCATTCCAGACTCGGCGCACGGAACAAATCCGGCGACTGCCGCGATGGTGAACTACGCGGTCGAGAATCTGAAATCTGATGCTCGCGGCATGGTTGACGTTGCGGCTTTGGAATCGCAGATGAACGAAGATGTCGCGGCACTCATGCTCACCAATCCCAACACGCTGGGTGTCTTCGAGCAGCAGATCCACAAGATCGCCGACATTCTCCACGCCAAGGGCGGCCTGCTTTATATGGACGGCGCGAACATGAACGCGCTGGTGGGTAAAGTGCGCCCCGGGGATTTCGGAGTGGATGTGATGCACCTGAACCTGCATAAGACTTTCTCGACTCCGCATGGAGGCGGCGGGCCGGGATCGGGACCGGTGGCGATCAAGAAAAGTCTCGAGCCGTTTCTGCCCACACCAGTCGTCATTGTCAAGCCTGATGGAACTTTGGGCTTTGAATACAACCGGCCAAAATCGGTGGGCCGCGTACGCGCCTTCTACGGTAACTTTGGGATGTTTGTTCGCGCGTTGGCTTACATCATGGCGAATGGGCCCGATGGTCTCCGGCAGACTACGGAAGACGCTGTGCTTAACGCGAACTACATGCGCAAAGGGCTCGAAGCGACTTACGATCTGCCGTATTCCACGCCGACCATGCACGAAGTCGTCTTCAGCGATAAATTGCAGGCCAAAAAAGGCGTCCGCACCATGGATATCGCCAAGCGGCTTATCGACTACGGATTCCATCCTTATACGACCGCGTTTCCGCTGATTGTGCCGGGCGCTATGATGATCGAGCCCACTGAAAGCGAATCCAAAGAAGAAATGGATTTATTCATCGAGGCGATGACGTCGATCGCGGAAGAAGTGCAGGAAGATCCGCAGCTTGTGCTGGATGCTCCACATTCGACGCGAGTTTCGCGGCTCGATGAAACTGCGGCGGCGCGGAAACCCGTGCTTCGTTGGAAGCCTGGGAACTGATTTTCAATTGTCTGCGGATATCTCAGGGGCTAAAGCCCGCTCTTTAGCGGCTCCAGATGGCACGTCTTCAAGCCGTGCGCCTTCCTAAAGCGATTTTGGAGCCCGCTATTGTTCAACGAACAACTCTTTAAAACATCGAAAACTCTTCAGAAACGCAGCTTGCTGAGATAGTCGTAGCTGATCTTAATGCTCTCAATCGGCGCTTGCGGCTTGTCGTGTTCGACGATGTAGTGCTTGATGCCGGCCTTCTCCGATTGCCCGAGAATGCGCTTCCAGTCAATGATGCCGCTGCCGACCTCGGTCATGTCTTTGAGCGAGTCACCGAAGTCCTGGCCCCCGGCGGCTGAAACCTTGGGGAGCTTCTTCATGTCCTTCACGTGAACAAGCGGAAAGCGTCCGGGATAGCGGTTGAAATAGGTCAGGGGATCCGCACCGGCGACTGTGATCCAGCACAGGTCCAGCTCCATTTTCACCAGGTCAGGATCACACTGCTCCAGCAGCATGTCGTAGGGCAGCTTTCCGTTTACCGGGAGGAACTCGAACCAGTGATTGTGATAGGCGAACTGAATGCCGGATTTCTTGCTGATTTCTCCGGCATGATTGAAGGTATCGATGGCACGTTTCCAACCGTCGGGCTGCTTACGCAGCTCTTCCGGTATCCACGGGCACACGATGTAACTCTGGCCGATAGTCTTAGATGAATCGATGACGGAAGGCCATTGGTCGCTGAGCACAGCGTATTCGACGTGACACGAAGGCGAGGTGAGGCCATTGCGATCGATCACGGCTCGGACCTGCTCCGGCGTGCGGCCGAAGTAGCCGGCGAATTCGACTTCCTTGTAGCCGATGGAAGCGACCTTGGCGATGGTGCCGTCGAAGGCGGCCTTCATCTGGTCGCGCACGGTATAAAGCTGCAAGCCGATCTTTTCAATTCGGTTCTCGGCAGCGGCCCAACTCAGGTGACGAGGAAGAACTGCGGCGGCGGTAAGAATCTCGAGAAAGGTTCGGCGGTTCATGCCGGAGATAATACTAGAAGTCGTCTCATAAATGTACTGGCAACCGGCTTTTGCGATTCGCAAGCCGCGATCTGAGGACGTTACAACTTGGCTATGGCTTCAGGTTGCTCAGCAGAACAATGTCGGCCTCGCCTTTTCCCAGCGCGGCGTAGATGGAGTGTCCATCTGACGACCAGGAAACTCTGCGGGTGATGAACGTTGCTTGACGGCCAAAATCAGTAATGCGGCGCATGGGTCCTCCGGCAGTCGGCTGCGCCCATATGTCCGTGGTCGGTCCGTCTGTCAGCAGCACCGCCAGCCACTTGCCGTCTGGGGAGAGCACCGGTTGCATTAGCAACCAGCTTGACAGGCGCGATCCCGAAATTCGAGCCAACCTCCGCGCCGGGCCATTTTCTGGCTCGGCCAGCAGTATCTCCATGTCCGATAAGCCATTCAGAGCGGACAGACTCTGCACGAAGAAAAGCCTTCCCTCCGCATCGACTGCCGGTTTCTGTCCCTCCGCGCGTACTGACAAGTTGCCGCCGCCTGCAGGAGAGGCTTTCGCTATGCGAAATCCATTTTCGCCGGGCGGCGAGAAATACAGCCACCGGCTGTCCGGAGCCCAGCAAGCCCAACCGCCGCCGTCCGATACTTTGTGAGCTGCGCTCCCATCCGGGTTCATCAACCATAAATCAACGTTCCATGCCTTGAGTCCACGTTTCACGTAGGCAATGTACTTCCCGTCCGGAGACCAGACCGGTACGCCTATCGTGACTTGCGGATCGTGTTCGAAAGTGACCTGGCGATTCTGCTGGGTTTCAAGATTCAGTATCCACAGGTTGCCATGGCCCCCACTGTCGCTCAGATATACGAGTTCATGATCTGCCGGGGCCGCGGACGGAGTTTGCACATTGCCGGTCTGGCGCGTGATCTGCGCACCACGACGAACGTTCTGTTCTGGGCTGCCGTCCACCGGGTAGCGCCAAATATCGAACTGGATCTGTCTGCGGGTCGCGACTATATTGCCGTGCCGATCCATGTCTGGCGAGATGTATGACGTCTCTCCAAAAGTAAGTTGACGGAGATTCTTTCCCCCGGTTTGCACCGACCACAGATTCATCGTTCGCAAGTAGAGAACGGTGTCACCTCTCGAAGAGGAGTAGACGACTCCGGAGCCGTCGGGAAGCCAGGCAAAACCCTCAAGTGGATTCCCATCCTGTGTAATTGGTCGCACGTTGCCACCTTCAGCCGGCACATAAAACACGTCGTAATCAAAAGTTCTGCCGCGCTGAAATCCTAATTTCCCGTCGTCGGGAGACCAGCGCAGGTCAGAGTAGTTATATTCGGTCGGAAGAACCGTGAGCCTGCGGGGGTTCGAGCCGTCCGGATCGGCCACGGCCAGCTCAAGTTCGCCTTGATTGGAGTGGAAATAGGCGATGTGTTTGCCGTCATGGCTCAGGTCGGCGCCGCCCAAGCTGCTGACCAGCGGCCGAGCCGTTCCTCCCAGGGCGGAGATTTGCCAGATCTTTCCTTCCCCGTCCGGCTCCTGGGAAGAAGAGAAATAAATCAGCCATGAGGAATCTGGCGACCAGCGGGGGTATTGATGGTCGGCATTGTCCTGGGTCACTTGCAGCGGCGTACCTCCTGCCAGCAATCGCACCCAAATCTGCCTCCGTCCGCTGACGTCGGCCGTGAAGGCCACGGACTTGCCGTCGGGCGACAACGCCGGAAATTCTTCCATGCCCACAAAGTCGGTAAGCCGCCTCAACTCTGCGGGGGAAGAATTTTCCGCGCGCGGCCTCAGTCCGCGCGCCAAGAATCCAAGACCCGCCGCCCCAAATAGTGCCAACGCACCCAAAGCTGCTATCCCCCAGCGTCGACCCTTCCTTGCCGGGAGGGCCACAGCCGCCCCGCTTCCTGTTTCCTCACGGCTGAGCAATTCCAGATTGAATGCCAGGTCGCGCGCCGATTGAAACCGTTCCGCCGGATCCTTTTCCAGACAGCGATCAACCATGCGCCCCAGTGCCGGAGGAAGACTGCGCCCGCTGGCAGAAAGTTGGGCGGGCTCCTCCTTGAGGATCGCGCTCAGAGTATCTGCGGCCGTCTTCCCCTCAAATGCTCGCTTTCCAGAGAGCATCTCGTACAGGATCGCGCCCTGGCTGAAGATATCGGAGCGATGGTCGACGACCTGCCCGCGCACCTGCTCGGGTGACATGTACCCCGCGGTCCCTAGCACCACTCCTACCTCTGTGAAGCTGGCCGTCGCCACCGAAGTCTCAGACGTGACCTCGGGGACGATCAGCTTGGCCAAGCCAAAATCAAGGATCTTGACCACGCCATCGCGCGTGAGGAAGAGGTTTTCCGGTTTCAGGTCCCGGTGCACAATGCCGCGCTCGTGAGCTGCTGCCAGCCCTCGCGCCGTCTGCAGGGCGAATTCCACCGCCTTGCGTACCGGAATTTCGCCCTGCTGCAGCCGCTCACGCAGCGTCTGCCCTTGAAGAAGTTCAGTGACCAGATAGGGAGCGTGTTCCTCGGTCGTGCTGAAGCCATACACCGCGAGTATGTTGGGGTGGTTGAGCGCCGCCGCTGCCCGTGCTTCCTGCTCGAAACGTCGCAGCCGATCGGGGTCCGATGCCAACTCTTTCGGCAGCACTTTGATGGCAACTTCGCGGCCCAGGCTTTCATCGCGAGCGCGATACACTTCGCCCATGCCGCCAGCGCCCAGCGACGAGACTATCTCATAGGACCCCAGTTTTATACCTCGAGGAAGGGCCATGACGCCGTGATTATAACCTTGGACTGTTTCTCAGGGGGGCGAGGGACGGGCTTCTACTCGGAAGCTAGAAGTTAGTGGGTCCGCAGAGGAATTGTTGAATGCTGATGCTGGGAAATACCCATGCACAACCATCAACAATTCCTCACGTCTGATTGTCCAGGACTTGAGCTCTATTTCGCTGAAATGTCGACGGAGGCGCGCGTGTTGTCCCAGTCGATGTTCAAGGTGCAACCGCTGCCTGACTTCTCATAGCTGATGGTGAAGTTCTCGACCGCCGATGGCAGCTTCGAGACCTTCATATCGACGCGAGCCAACTCGTCGCCTTCATACTTGTATGGAATTCCCCACTCACCAGTCTTCTTGTTGATGATGAGGGTCCATTTGTCGGCATTCGGGATCGTGAACAGAGAATAGCTGCCGGCAGGAACGTCTTTGTCGCCAACCTTAACGTCGGCGCTGGTTACGAACGCGGTGGCTTCGTTTGCGCCGGTACGCCAGACTTTGCCGTAGGGCACTAGGTCTCCATATATTTTGCGGCCTTTCATGCGTGGGCTGGAGTAATCAGTCTTGATAGTTTTGCCGCCACCGAGGTCACAGGAAGCGGAGGCAGCGGGACTGGGACGACTACCCTGGGCAGCGGCGGCGATGGTGAACGCGAGCAGCACTGCGGGAACGAGAAAGAAAACTTTGCGCATTAGATTCTCCTTGGGAGTAAGCAGCATTCAGCACTCAGCATTCAGCCAACATAAGTCCCGTGCTATGGGCGGTGAAGCTGAGGCAGGTGTTTAGACTATCCATCGGCGCGGGCGTTAGCAACCTTGGCGGCTGCCATCGGAGCCGGTGATACGGCATTTCCAGAAACTTCCTTGACCACAGAGGACACAGAGGTGCAGAGAGCAAGGGCTGAGTGCCGACTGCCGACTGCTAGCCTTGACGTTACAATCGATCCATGCCGGTATTCGACGAAAAGCAAGAAGAACTGGAACGTTACGAGACCATGATGGGGGTGCCACGTGGACGCCTGGCTGTAACCATGGACACGATCACCGATGCCATGGCTCTGATCGGGCAGCATGGAGTCTATTGCCAAAGCCTGCGCTGGCCGGGAAAGCCCGTGATGGATATACAGATCATTATGAAGAGCCTTACCGACGCGAAGGAGTTAATCCAAAGCGTAATGGAAGAACTAAAAAAGAAGACTGACTGAATCCTGTTGATTTTCGAGTGCAAAAATTAAGGCAAAAGGCCAAAGACGGCCACTCCACTCGCAGTTCCGACGTATACCTTACCATTCACGATCATCGGCGTGATGAATTTGTTTCCCGCACCAAACTGGTCGCGCGAGCCGGATGCCTGGCTGCTGTTATAGAGTTCGTTGGCTAAATTGGTGGCATCGTAAGCGTGCAGTACTGCGGGGCTGCTGTTTTCCACAGCCCACACGATGGCGTTGCTGCTGCCGTTCGCAGAAATGCTCGGGGTTGCGCCGGGATACGGGAAAGCATTGCCGGTTTTCGAACTTGCCGTCGCAGCGAGTTTCGCATTCGAGATAGGGAAGGCCTCGATCGTATTTCCGACCGCGCCATAGTAAACGGTGTTGTTGAAATAGGCGGGCATGGAAAACACCGCGTCGGTAAACGCTCCTGGAATCTCCTGGTAGATATTGTCAGCCGATGGATTGAACTTACCCATAGCATTGCGATCCACAATATAGATGACGCGATCTTTTCCGGCACCGACTGCGAGCTGGTGAGTCTGTCCTCCGCTGTCAGTCACGTCGGGTAAGACGAGAACACCGCCGGAGCCCAAGTCCTCATCGGCATTCGACTCCGCGACGGTACCGGACATGGTGAAATAGTCGGCGACGGTCAAGCGTGCAGACGTGGAAAGTTTCAGGAATGAGTTGCCGAAATCATGTTGACTCGGAAACCCGTTAGCGTCGAGCGTGGTATCGAAGGTTCCGTTGGCATCGAGAAAATAGATGTTGCCATTCGAGTCGGCAGCGGGAGCGGTGCCTGACATCCAAATAGAGCCTTCACTGCCGTTGGGAGTCACATTCAAGACCTTCGTCTGGGTGAGAGTGTTGGCGTCATATCCGATGATCCAGCCCGTGTATGGCCGCTGATCGCAGTGTGAAGTCCAAGTGGTGTAAACCGTGCCGTTGAGCAGGAGTAAGCCCGCTCGTTCGGCGTACTGCCCGGCATCGAAAATCACGCTGCCACCCGTGCTGTTGTCGCCGGTTCCAGGATAGGCTGCGGTGACAGTCGCGGGACCGCCGAATAATTCAGCTCCGGTGGTGATATCTAAAGCGTGAATTCGCTGGAAGTAATTGCCCGTTGCGTTCTTGGACATGGCTACGGTGTAGAGGGCACCGTGGGGAGCGCGAGAGCGGTCGATGACGGGAGTAGAGGTGATACCGATCTCTGGCGCGATCTGGGAACAGTTGCGTGGATCGCTGGGGGTTTCACCGGAACCCAACAGCGAAGCATGCCACAGAGTGGTTCCGCTATCGGCGTCGAAGGCGTAGACGCTGGCGTGCTCGCTCACCACATACAGAACGTTGTGAGTTCCTTGACCGGAAATGCTGACTTGAGAAAGGTAGACAGGCTGGCCATCCACCTTGCCGTCCACGGAGTAGAAGCCCATCTTTCCGAACTTCGTAGCATTCACGTTAGCGGCAGTGAGAACCGCTTCACTCAGATTTGCGCCGGTTCGCGCATTGTCATAGTGGTAAGTGACCACGTCGGTTTGACCTGGCATTGAATTTGGAGATGGGCTAGCTGTAACAGTGCGCGTGGAATGGTTTCCCCCGCATGCCTGGCACAAAAATGCTGCTAGCAAGGGAACAGTTAAGCCCAAAGTTCTTAGGGTTCTGCCCGAAACAGAGACACGAGAAAGGTCCATTGCTTACCGTCGCAGGCTGCCCACGCCGTCGGTTAATGGGTTGAAGCTATCACACCGCTATCACTTAGTTGTTTGGCACACACTTGCGGTTGCCCCATGGGGGGACAGTGTCTTCTCGAATTTGAATTGGCCACGTTTGCGGCCGCCCAGCGCAGGTCTAGACCACGGGCGAGTCAGCTCTGCTACGGTTTGACGCTGACCATCACCACACCATGAGATGCGACCGACGAAGAAAACTTGCCGGTGAATTTGCCAAGATCCTTGTGCTGCCACAGATCGCGGACCGATGCAGCGAGATGATCCGGATATCCCAAGGCATCCCAAGCTGCAGTGATCTTCTCCTCAGTGCCGCCCCGATTGAACAGCACCACGGCACGGCTTCCATCTTTTAGCTGCTTCGCCCACACTTCCAGATTACCGTCCTTTCCCACGCGCTCACCTTCGCGGCCGAGCGAGTCCTGATCCACTGCAATCACTTCTTTGTTGGTGAGAATGTTCTGAATTTCAGGGCGCATGTTGCGCAGATCATTGCCGGCGATCAGTGGTGCAGCGAGGATTGACCACAGGCTGAAGTGGGAGCGATATTCTGTGTCGGTCATGCCGCCGTTACCGACTTCCAGCATGTCAGGATCATTCCAGTGGCCGGGCCCAGCGTAACTGGCGAGGCCGACTTGCAGATCCAGGTTGACAAGCATGCCATCGGAGCAGCAACTGCCGTCCGGCCATTTGGTTGAACCTTCCCACTTGTCAGAGATGTCGGCAGTGCTGCGCCACAGGTTGCCGCCAACTTCTTTCCCCCCAGAGCCCGGGCTTGGCCGTTCCCCATTCGCAGATGCTCAATACAATCGACCGTCCCGATGCGTCTAGAGCTGCGCGAATGTTGGCGTAAGAAGCCTTGGCATCCTGCGTGGTGGTATTGCACCAGTCGTATTTGAGATAGTCGACGCCCCAGGCGGCGTACTGGATAGCGTCCTGATACTTGTGGCCAATGCCGCCCGGACGGCCTTGGCAGGTCTTCGATCCGGCGTCGGAATAAATGCCGAACTTCAGGCCGACCGAGTGAATGTAATCCCCGACAGCTTTCATCCCGTGAGGGAACCGCTCGGGATCAGCGACGATGTTGCTGTTCGCGTCGCGGCTCACTTGCCAACAATCGTCGATCACGATGTACTCATAGCCTGCGTCTTTCATCGCAGACTTAACCATCGCGTCGGCTGTTCCCTTGATAAGGTCTTCGCTGACGTTGCAAGCGAACTTATTCCAGGAGTTCCAGCCCATGGGAGGAGTGAGGGCAAGGCCGCTGGATGGAGCGTGCGCTTCCTGCAAAGCCAGAAAGCTGGCGGAGAGAAAAATGCTAAAGGTCGCAGCAACCACGTGCAGGTTGATTTTCATGGAAGCGTTTTACCAGAAATCGTGCGGCATTGCACTGAGATGTTGTCTATCGGTTCAGAACTGGAGCGCTGTTCCACAACTCGATACAATCTTCCGATTGACGACGTTGCTTCTCGGAGTACGACGGAGGGATCTTCGTGCCGAAACCCCTGAGTTCATTTTGGTTTGTCTTGACTTGTTTTTTCTTCTTAACTCAAATGCCAGATCCTTCCGGCGCGCAGGAGCGGGGAACCCGAACTGGAGTGTTTGACGGCCACGGCGACGTCGGCGCAGTTCTGCATGCGGGATCAGTTGATTACGACGCTTCGAAGCAAACGTACACGATTACCGGCAGCGGCGAGAATATGTGGTCCGTGGCAGATGCGTTTCAGTTTCTGTGGAAGAAAATGTCGGGCGATGTGACGCTGACCGCGGACGTTTCGTTTGCCGAGACACGAGGAAACGAGCACAAGAAGGCGGTTCTGATCTTGCGCCAGAGCCTGGACCCAGATTCCGCCTACGCGGATGTGGCGCTGCATGCTGGGGGGCTGACATCGCTGCAGTTTCGAGACGAGCAAGGAGCGGTCACACGCGAGGTGCAGTCGAATATCTCGGCGCCGAAGCGTCTGCGTATCGCCAAGCGCGGGGACTACGTTTACATTTCGCTCTCCGGCGGCACGGGAGAGCCGAACGTAGCGGGAGGATGGCTGCGAATTCCGTTGCACGGGAGCTTTTACGTCGGCCTGGGAGTTTGCTCACATGACAAGGACGCGGTGGCGAAGGCCGTATTCTCCAACGTCTCGCTGGACGCGCCCGCTCCCGCGCAATTGGAGAAGGCTGCACTCTATAGCGCACTCGAGACAATCGCAATTGACGGCTCCGGCAGAAGAGTGGAGTATCTTGCGCCCGGACGCTTCGAGGCACCGAACTGGACGCGGGATGGCCGCGCGTTTCTTTTTAACCGCAATGGTCGCATCGAGCGATTGCCGGTAAGTGGGGAGACGCCTGAAGTGATTGACACCGGCTTTGCCATCCGCTGCAACAACGATCACGGCATTTCGCCGGATGCCACGCAGTTAGCGATTAGCGATAACTCGCAGGAAGACCACAACTCCATCGTTTACATGGTTCCCATCCACGGCGGAACGCCGCGCCGCATCACGCAAAAGTCTCCTTCGTATTGGCATGGTTGGTCGCCGGACGGAACAACCCTCGCATTCGTTGGCCAACGCAACGGCGAGTTCGACATCTACACGATACCCGCAGCTGGCGGCGAAGAGACCCGACTGACTACAGCCAAAGGCCTTGATGACGGTCCTGAATACTCTCCCGACGGGAAATACATTTACTTCAACTCCGAGCGCACAGGCCATATGCAGATCTGGCGAATGAAGTCGGACGGAAGCGACCAGGAGCAGATATTTTCCGACGATCGCAACAACTGGTTCCCGCACATCTCGCCCGATGGGCAATGGATGGTGTTTCTTACTTATGAAACGGACGTGACCGGCCATCCCGAAAACAAAGATGTGATGCTGCGCCTGATGTCGCTCGGTGACAAGAAAATTACGGTCCTGGCGAAATTATTTGGCGGGCAGGGAACCATCAATGTGCCATCGTGGTCCCCGGACAACAAGCGGCTTGCGTTTGTCAGTTACCTGTTAATTCCGAATTAAGCGGCAGATGACCCCGAGCCCTGTACGTCGTTCTGCATTCCTCTGTGTACCTCTGGCCCTCACTGGTCACGATCTTATGCCAGCGTGTATTTACCTCGCTCGATCACCTTCTGTGCAATCTGCTGGCGCAATTCAATCGTATTGAACGGCTCGTGCTTGGCCAGGCGGCGGAGGACGGCTAGCTGAGTACGCAGCATGTCGCCGTCGGCAACGGCGGCGATGACTTTCTTCGCCGCCGCTTCGATTTTCTCCATCGCCTGCGAGAGATAGACCCGCGTCATCGCGATCGGCATGGTAGCCGCGGCCTCGCCTTTGGTTTCGGCGATCTTCTGTGCGCGCAACACCGCCGACTCCATCGCGTAGGTTTCAATCATCATGTCGGCGATGGCGCCCATGATTTCCTGCTGGTCCTGAATCGCTTGCATGTATTTCTGCGTAGCGGCTCCGGCGGCGAAGAGGCCTAGCTTCTTGGCCTGGCCAACCAGTTTGCGTTCTTCGGCCAGAGACCCTTCAAGGCCTTCACTCACGCTCGGGCCGGAAAGCACTTCGTCCATCAGCTTCTTGATGGCGGGCATGAGCGCCAACTGGCCGGACGTGGCGCGCTTCAGCAAGAAGCCGGTGATGATGAGGCGATTGATTTCGTTGGTGCCTTCGAAGATTCGATTGATGCGGGCGTCGCGATAGGCACGCTCTGCGGGATATTCCTCGACGAAGCCGTAGCCGCCGTAGATCTGCACGGTCTCATCGACGACATAATCGATCATCTCCGAGCCCCAGACTTTAATAATGGAGCACTCGACCGCGTATTCCTCGATGGCCTTGCGCGTTTCTTTAGCGGCATCGGCTCCGGACTTATCGACATCGGCAAGCGCGACGTCCATCATGCCTACAGTGCGGTAGACTAGCGACTCGCCGACATAGATCAGCGTGGCCATGTTGGCCAGCTTCTCGCGCACCAGACCGAAGTCGGCGATGACTTTGCTGAAGGCCTTGCGCTGCTTGGCATAGGCGATCGCGTTTTCCAGAGAGACACGGCCTCCGCCCACGCACATGGCACCGAGCTTGAAGCGGCCGACGTTGAGAATGTTGAAGGCGATCACATGCCCCTTGCCGATTTCGCCCAGCAGATTTTCGACCGGAACTTTGCAGTCGTTGAGGATGATGGGACAGGTGGACGATCCGCGAATGCCCATCTTGTGCTCTTCACCACCGACTGAGAATCCAGGGAAAGTTTTCTCGACCAGGAAAGCGGTGAACTTTTCGCCGTCGATTTTGGCGAAGACAGTGAACAGGTCGGCGAAGCCGGCGTTGGTGATCCACATTTTTTCGCCGTTCAGGATGTAGTGTTTGCCATCCTGCGAGAGCGTGGCACGTGCGCGACAGTTCATGGCATCGGAACCGGAAGAGGCCTCCGACAATGCATATGCGCCGACAATCTCGCCAGCAGCGAGACGCGGCAGGTATTTCTTCTTCTGCTCCTCAGTGCCGAAATAAACGATGGGGAGCGTGCCGATCCCGGTGTGTCCTCCCCAGGTCGTGGCGAAGCCGGCGTACTTCGCAATGTGGTCGGCGATGACTGCGGCGGTGACCTTGTCCATCTCGAGGCCGCCATAGGCCTCCGGGATCTCGGCTGAGCTTAGGCCGAGGTCGCCCGCCTTCTTCAGCAGGTCGCGAGTAATGGAGAAATCCTTGTGCTCCATCTTTTCGATATTGGGCACGATCTCGTTGACAGCAAATTCTTCTGCTGTTTGGCCGACAAGCCGGTGCTGCTCAGTGAAGTCTTCAGGCGTAAAGACTTCGTCAGGGCGGCGCTCTTCGAGTAGGAAGCTGCCGCCGGATATCCTGGAGCTGGGAACTGCCGTTGTAGCCATCATCCACCCCTTTTTAACCACAGAGGGCACAGAGGAACACAGAGGAAATTCCCGAATCGGGTCCACACTGACGCTTCTTCTGTCGTTTCCGTGAGTTTGGGACGCAAGCACTGTTATTGTAAATGACGCCGGCGAAATACTATGTCCAATCCCGCGACCGTGCTCTATCCGCCGGTCAATCAAGTCACTAACACCATTGTGACCGTGGCTATGCAAGGTACACTCTGTTCTGGGACCAGGATAGTTGGAGAGCGCTTACCAGGCTTGCCTTTTTCACGAACTCCGAAACCGGGTCTAAAGGTTCTCAGCCAGCTTGGCTTGCCCGTAATTTATGACGGCGAAAAGCTTGACTTGGGTCATCGCTTTGATCTGCTGGTAGAGGATCAGGTTGTGGTCGAAATCAAGTGTGTCGAGGCAATACATCCAGTTGATCACGCACAGCTGCTTTCCTACATGCGGCTCAGCGGCCAGAGCGTCGGTGTTCTCAATAACCTTTACGTGGCCCACTTGCGGGATGGCATAAAACGGATGGTAGACGGAAAGAGCTGGCAACAATAAAATGCCTTTCCTCGGTGGTCCCCCTGTGTCCTCTGCGGTTAAAGGTTTTCGAAAATGCCTGCAGCGCCCATGCCGCCGCCCACGCACATGGTGACGAGACCGTAGTGGGCGTTACGGCGCTTGAGCTCGCGGATGATCGTCGCCGTCAACTTCGCGCCAGTGCAGCCGAGCGGATGCCCGAGCGCAATTGCGCCACCGTTAGGATTGACCTTCTCCGGATCCAACCCCGCTTCTTTGATCACTGCGAGTGATTGCGCGGCGAAGGCTTCGTTCAGCTCGATCACGTCGATGTCAGAGAGCTTGAGCCCTGCCATCTTCAGAGCTTTCGGGATCGCGAATACCGGGCCGAGTCCCATCTCTTCCGGCTTGTATCCAGCCGTCGCGAACGAAACGTAGCGCGCCAGCGGTTTGATGCCGAGTGCCTTCGCACGCTCCGCAGACATGACTACTGTGGCGGCCGCACCATCAGAGGTTTGCGAAGAATTGCCTGCTGTCGCCGTGCCTTTAGCGTGGAACGCGGGCTTGAGCGCAGCGAGAGCTGCGAGGGACGTATCGGCGCGCGGTCCCTCATCGACCTTGAAAATAATTTCCTGGCGCTTTGGCTTCGAGCCGTTGGGCGTGGTGAAGCTCACGGGCACGGGGACTGTCTCGTCCGCGAATTTGCCAGCTTGTATCGCAGCCAGGGCTTTTTGGTGGCTGCGCAGCGAGAACTGGTCCGCGGCCTCGCGGGTGATGCCGAAACGTTGCGCGAGGCGTTCGGCGGTGAGGCCCATATTGAGGTAGGCGTCGGGATAGTGATCCACGAGCCAGGGATTCGGTGAAATTTTGTGGCCGCCCATTGGGATCATCGACATCGACTCGACGCCACCGGCGACAATGATTTCCGCGCCGCCGCTCATGATGCGCTCGGCCGCCATCGCAATCGCCTGCAGGCCGGAAGAGCAGAAACGATTGATGGTGAGCGCTGAGACCTCGACCGGCAGGCCGGCACGCAGCGAGGCAATGCGAGCGACATTCATCCCTTGCTCGGCTTCGGGCATGGCGCAGCCGAGAATCACGTCCTCAATCTCTTTGGCGTCAACCTGCGGCACACGTTCGAGCGCACCCTTGATAGCGACGGCGGCGAGTTCATCGGGACGGGTGGCGCGGAGCGTGCCTTTGAAGGCGCGTCCCACGGGCGTGCGTACGGACGAGGCGATGATGACTTCTTTCATGGCAATTCTCGGTTCTCAGTGAGCACTTAGCGCTCAGCAGTCAGCATTTAGCCACGCGGGGCTATGCCACAGTCCAAAGTATCAGATGCGCGCGACCTCCATCCCGAACCTCGGCCGAGAGTGGGTGTCAGCTACCGGTGAATTTCTGACCGGGAAAATGCTGCCGGATAAAGGCCAAAATCTTGGAGAGAAAGGACTTAGGTCCTCTACAGACGCAACTCACGGCGCTGCGCCCCCCTCGATTAGGGATGGGCTGATTTTGAGGGGAACGCAAGCTCGGATGACACATCGCGCTGTGGAATATCTACGAAGCGGAAGGCCTTGTGGACCGCAGTCGCAGTGCTCTTGCTCGCGGCGCTGGCTGTCGGCCAAGCTCAAGAGCAATAGCTGGACGTGTACATCGCGCACGTCGCCCACCATCCAGCACACCCTGGGGAAGAGGGTTACGCAAAATTCCTCAAGACAGATGCCGAGGTGGTCGCAGGCACCGAGACAGTAATCAATCACTTCTTGCCGGAGCTAAGCAATGCTCCCGAGGAAGTGGCAGCGGTCGCACCGGACTACTGGAAACCGAAGGCTATGGTGGCTGCGAATGCTAAGGTCAAACCGGCGACGAACGGCAAGGTCAACGCAGCGCACACCAGCAAGATGGATGACAAGGACAAACAATAGTCAAGAAAAGTTGCTCGCGTGTAGTTTGGATAAATGTCTGGCGGCCAATTCGGGAGACGAATTGGCTGGCGGTGATCTGTTCCGGTGGCAATGCTAGGGGGATCCCCCTAAAGCTAGCTTCACCGAGCACGTGTGTAGAAGTAATAATCCGCACTGTAAGTGCTTTTCGTTTCGGCGTCGCGATGAGAGGCATCACAACCCTCAGTCGGGGGCTGGCCACCGTGCGTGTGTACTCTCTGAATGGTCGTTACGGTGGTGAGTACGCCTTTGCCTGCGTGCGCCACCGCATTTAACAGCAGCCATGGAATGGATTCGGAATCAATGGAGTCGATGCTGGCCACACGTTTTCCTGTGACTTCGCTGCCATCCTTGAGCTTCCAGGTTGGGCCAGCATAGTGTCGACCGATTACCTTATCCTGACGATCACGCAACTCGGCTTCAGGAGTTGTAAGGGTCCAAGTGAACTTGCCGTCCCCCCCGGCTTGGCAGGTGTAGATCTGCGATCCGGTAGCGTGCGCGAAGAGAACAACCTGCACCCGCGGGCGCTTCGATCGACTCCGGCACGTCAGGAGGAGATTCTTTCTGAGCGTTGGCCAGAGGGAGCCCGAGAAGACATGTTAATGCTCCGACCTTCAGCATTACAGCCGCACATCCCCAAGTCTTCGCATGGCGATAGATTGTGGCAGCGGCCAATTTTTTAGGATTCAAGGTCAACCATGTGAAAAGTCACCTTCGCTAATTCCTCAACGTCTTCCCCGTCTTCAGGGTGTACTGAATTCGTTCTTGCGTCTTCTTCTCGCCGCACAGTGATTTGAATCCTTCGCGTTCCAAGTCGAGGATGTACTGCTCGCTGACCGGCGTGCCTGGAGTGATATTGCCAGCGCACAGAACTTCGGCGATTGTGGTGGCTAGCTTCACTTCGTAGTCGGTGATGTAGTCCCCCTGACGCGTGAGGTGGACGCCCATTTTGAGCGCGGCAAGAATATTTTCGCCGGGGGCGGGGATGTCGATGCGGGGGACGGGCGGTTCGTATCCGGCGCGGACGAGTTCGAGGGCACGGGTCTTGGCGTCGGAGAGAAGGCGTTCGCGGTTCATAGTGATGTTGTCGGAATCGGAGAGAAATCCGAGGCCACGGGCTTCATGCGCGGAGGTTGCGACTTTGGCGGTGGCGATGGTTTCAAACGCGCGCTTCATAGCTTCCATGAGCTCGATGGATTCGCCGCGGCCTCCGGGACGGATTGACTCGGCGCTGTCAAGGGTGCGCAGTAGCATCTCTTTGCAGCCTCCGCCGCCGGGGAGCAAGCCAACGCCGACTTCGACCAGCCCTGTATAGAGCTCGGCGTGAGGTTGGCGGGCTGCGGCGTGTAGCGAGATTTCCGTGCCGCCGCCGAGGCATAGTCCGAAGGCGCCGACCACGACGGGCTTGGGCGAGAACTTGATGGCCTGGGTCATGCCCTGGAATTGGCGGATGGCGAGGTCGACGTCGTCCCACTCTTCTTCCTGCACGCTCATGAGCAGCAGCATGAGATTGGCGCCGACAGAAAAATTCAGGGCGTCGTTCGTGATAATGAAGGCGTCGAAATTGTGACCGGGGCCTCCGGGCGTGAGCGATTGAGTGATCAAGCTGACGAGGTCTGAGCCGAGCGAGTTCATCTTGCTGTGGAACTCGACGCAGGCCACGCCGTCGCCGAGATCGACGAGGGACGCTCCGGAATTTTTCTTTACTACTCCGTTGGATTTTTTTGCTACTGTGACCGACCACACGCCCGCGGGAACCTGAACTGGCTTGTAGGTGGAACTGGGGAGATCGAAGAACATGCGGCCAGATGCGGTCTTGGGATCGTCGGCGTACCAGGATTTCTTGCCCGAGGCGAGAAGCTTTTCGACATTGGCCGCCACCGGCTTGCCTTCTTTCTTCACGCGAGCAACGGTGGCTTCGACTCCGGCGGCGTCCCAGAGCTCGAAGGGCCCGAGTTCCCAGTTGAAACCGAGGCGCATGGCGCGGTCGAGCTCGACGATGGAATCGGAAATTTCGGGGATGCGATTGGCGGAGTATGTCCAAAGATCGGAAAGCGCTGCCCAAAGGAATGCTCCGGCCTTGTCGCCCTTTTGCGGGGTGCCTTCCAGTCCCAGGAGCGTGCGCAGGCGGGTGCCCGTGTCTTCGATGTTCTTCGCCATGTCGAGAGCGGGAAACTTCGGCTTCTGGCGGGGATGGTAGTCGAGCGTTTTCCAGTCGAGAGCAAGGCGTTCGTTTTCTTTGCCTTCTCCGCCCTTTCCTTTCTTGTAGAAGCCTCCTTGGGTTTTGTCTCCGAGCCATTTGCGGTCGAGCATTTGCTTGCAAAAATCTGGAAGCTTGAGATCGCTGCGTTCGTCAAGCCCGGCGGATAGGAGTGTCCGCCCCACACGAGCATCGGCGGGGGAGGACGCCGGCCCCACACCGGCTTGCCCAATGGTGTTGGCAACGACGTGGCTTAGGATGTCGAGGCCTACGAGGTCAATCGTGCGGAAGGTCGCGGACTTGGGCCAGCCAACGGCTTGTCCGGTGAGCGCATCGACGTCTTCGATGGTGAGGTCCAACTCCTGCATCAGGCGCATCACGTTGAGCACTGAAAAAGTGCCGATGCGGTTGGCGATGAAGTTGGGCGTGTCTTTGGCGAGGACCACGCCTTTGCCCAGGCGCACGTCGCAGAAGTGAGAGACCGCATCGATCAGAGCGCGGTCGGCCTCAGGCGTGGGGATAAGTTCGAGCAGGCGCATGTAGCGCGGCGGATTGAAAAAGTGCGTTCCAAACCACGCCCCGCGGAAGTCGTCAGAGAAGCCTTCTGCAATCTTACTTACCGGCAGACCGCTAGTGTTAGTGGTGACAATCGTCCCGGGCTTTCGGACGGCCTCGACTTTTTTCAGCAGCGCGCGTTTGATTGCGAGATTCTCGACCACGGCCTCGATGATCCAGTCGACATCGGCCAGCTTCTTCAAATCGTCTGCGAAGTTGCCAACGCTGACCAGACGAGCGAGGGAAGGCTCCATGAAAGCTGCGGGCTTGGACTTCTTGGCCGCGTCAAGTCCGGCGGCTGCGATCTTATTTCGCATGGCCGTATCCCCACCGGGAACAACATCCGGGGGGACGATGTCGAACAGGTAGCAGGGAACACCAGCGTTGGCGAAGTGGGCGGCGATGCGTGCGCCCATGGTTCCGGCTCCGAGGATGGCAACTTTATTAATGCGCTTCATCATTTGGTTACTCTGAAATTCCCATTGCTAATGGCTTAAGAGCTTGGAGTTCTCCGCGGTCAAAGCCCGTTCACAGCATGGGACAGTTTTACGGCTTTCGTGTAGGCCCTGTCGCGCTGGGCCCCGGGGCACAAGAATGTCTGGGATCACACCGTTGACTTCGTCCGAGCCGTCTTTGCCCAGGCGCACGCAATCCGGCATCTTGACGACCGCATGCGAATGCCTCAATGCTGCGGGGATGCCGCCGTTCGTGTAGCCGCAGCCGGTACCGCCGGTGAGTTCTCCTACGATTGTAGCCGCCTTGTTGTCCTGTAAAATCGCAGCGAAATATTCGGCGGCCGACCATGTCTCACGGTCCACCAAAACATATAGCGGTGGCCGTTCGGTCGACTCGCGGTAGCTATAGCGCAGCGGATGGAACAGCGTAGTTTTTGATTCGAGGGATGCAAAAGAGCCCGGCGGGGCATAAGGCAAGATCCCGCCGGTGAACAACACATCGCTAGTCAATGAAGAGCAATCGAGCGTGCCGTCAGTCCAGACGCGGGTGCGGTTGCATGATTCCTGGCTGCGCGCGATTCCTGAACGTAAACGGGCGGAGGCTTCCTGCAAAACCCGCTTGGGCGTGGAATTGTTCTTCAAGTCGGTTTCAATGTTCTGGAGTTGCTCTTGCAACTGCTTTGTCCAGTGCTCGTGCTTGAGAAATGCCAGTCGCGACTCATGCAGAGGAACTCGGCTCAACACCCTGGGCGGCGGCTCAACCCAATCGGAGCCACCACCGTTGTTCGTGATGTCTACCAGTATGGCGGCTGCGCCGGCGCCCTGAAGTTCCGTAGAGCGGCGCACAATCGCAGCCGTGAGCTGATCCGCGGTTTCGCGTTCGACAATGTTCTCGCACTGGGTGTCGCATTCGCGTGAATTCGCCAGATGCAGCTTGCGGACTGCAAGCTCACATGCCTCGGGGAAAGCATGTTCGCTGAAGAGGGCAATGCGGATCACCCCCAGCTTAGTCCGGTCTTGCAATTGCAGAATCCCGGCGGGGAACCAATTCGCGTCACCGCCGGCAAAGCTTGTAAAGGCCGGGAGTTGCGAAAAGTCGACGCCAGGCGTCAAGGAGCGCTTGTAGCCCAGGCGGGGGCATAAGGATTGTTGCTTCGGCGCGGAGGTTGAATTCGACGAGGTTTGGCCGGCTGTTTTCTGATCCGAGGGCTTGGGCCATTTGAGTTCCAGATGGCCGTCGCCGAATGCCTCGATGAAACCTCGTAAGTTTTTTTGCGCCTGTTGCTCGTCGCACGCCTGGCGGAGCTTCGTCTCGGTCTCCTGCCGCAGTTTGGGAAGATCCATGTGGCGTTCGCGCTGGGAGCTTTCCAGATTTGCATAGTGCGCCGCCATTTCAGCTGTGAGTTGGCCAAAGTCCTCCAGCCACGGCTGAAAATCGAATTGGCCTCCGCGCGTCGGGCCAGGAACTGATTGTGCCCGGCAAGTAGTAATCAGGATGCTGACTACCAGCCACGCGAAGGTCTTCCGCGCTCCATTTCTCATGTGCAAAACACATTAGCAACTTGGTCGAGGTTATCGCAATGCCGAGAGCACAAGGGTCATGTGTCGGGTTTGGATTTGAGATATTCCAACGCAAGCCGGGCTATGTCGCGCTCGCCTTTGTAGCTCAACAGAGCCGGTGCTTCCTCGAACAGTGTCCAGAAAGCGCGCTTCACTTCGATTCGCATCTCTGGGACGATGTCGTTGATGCGGCCGGAATGGTAACGCAGTAGATAGAAGCTGACGATCTTGAATACCCGCTCGCCGTCGCCCCAGGAGCGCACGTACACGTACTTGATATCGGCCAGCTTGGTGATGGGAACCGCGGTTAGGCCCGTCTCTTCGCGGACCTCGCGCAGGGCGGTTTCCAATGGAGGTTCTCCGGCATCGACTAGGCCCTTGGGCAGGGCAATCACGCGTTTTGGCCTTTGCGCAGCACGTTTAGTTGACCTGGGAGCGCCGGTTGCGAGCGCAAGAGGCAGCTCGATGGCGGCCATCCGCCAACCGCCCTTCCCCTTCCGGATCACCACTCCGCCAGCGGAAATCTCCCGTACCATGTCCGCAAGTTAGCAGAATTACAGGAGTTAGTCACTTCGATCGCACGGGTGGGCGCGGAGGGTAACTCGGTTACGAAATCTACGGTAATACAGGGTGGCACGTACGTGGCGTATAGTCTCGGCACCTGACTGTGGCATCTTAATAAGTAGGTGTGCAAGTGGTGCTTGAAGCAATCAGGATCGCCGCTGGAACTTTGGAGTAGGCCGTGAAAAGTCTGGACAAGATTATCCGGTCGGTGCAGGCAATTGGGCGGGAGCTTTCCGGCAAGACGGTTCTCGAACTCCCCGGACAGCGCACTCCCATCATTGGCTTGGCGTTGGGTGGTGGCTTCGCTCGCGGCATCGCGCATGTCGGCGTGCTGAAGGTCCTCGAGGAAGAAAACATTCCGGTTCGCATCGTGGCTGGGACCAGCGTGGGAGCATTAATCGGAGCATCCTACTGCAGCGGTCTGTCTCCCACGGAATTGGAAGACGTGGCCCGCTCGACTCGCTTTACAACATTCGCCCGCTGGACTCTTTCGCGCTATGGTTTTGCCAGCAACGATCGCATGATTTCCTTCCTGACCCGCACTTTGAAGGTGAAAACCTTCGAAGAGTTGCGCATTCCTCTGGGCGTCACTGCCACCGATTTCAACACTGGCGAAGGAATGGTCTTTCATTCTGGATCACTTATCGAACCGATCCGCGCCAGTTGCGCCTATCCCGGAATGTTTCTGCCGGTGAATATCCGCGGACGGTGGCTGGTGGATGGGATGTTGTCGCATCCCGTGCCCTCGCAGCCGCTGCGCGAGATGGGCGCTGAGCGCGTGCTGGCAGTTCATCTGAGAGGACATTGGGCACGAAATGGCGCCCCGCGTCATCTCTTTGACGTGATCGGACAATCTTTCGCCATCGCGCAAGACAGAATGGCTCCCCTGTGGAGGAGTGCAGCCGATCTTGTGATCGAGCCGGATGTTGCCGTTTTCGAATACGATGACTTCAAACGCGCAGGCGACCTCGTGCGCGCGGGCGAAGAGGCAATGCGGAAAGCGCTGCCTACGGTGCGGCAATGGCTGGAGGCACCCGTGGAAGCGACTCTTCCTCGGAAAACGGCGGCTCTCGGGAATGCGCGCCTCGCGACGCCCAAGCCTGCACCTATGCCTGCGGACTGACGCCGGTTGGATCCATAACGTCCCTGGAAACAGAAGCCAAATACGTCCTTGATTTCCCCTTGACCGACGGACGCGGAACCCGATATCATATCTAGTCAGACTAGTCATGTACGGAACAGCTGGGCTATGGCAAAGTCCCTAAAAAATCTCAGCAGCAGAACGACGGCAACAACCGCCCCGCCTAGCAGCCGGAATGCCGCTGGCGATTCCTGGCAGCTTCAGAGCGCGAAAGCCAAGTTTAGCGAGGTGTTTCGGCGGGCGCGAAACGAGGGGCCACAACGCATCACGCGGCAGGGCAAGGAGGGGGTGGTGATGGTTGCTGAAGAGCAATACGATCGGCTGGTGGGGAAGTCTCATCAGCCGAAAAGTCTTGTGCAGTTTTTCCGGGCATCGCCACTGGTGGGCGTCGAGTTGGACCTGGAGCGGGAACGCGACTCGGGACGCGACATTGAGCTATGAGCGGATTCTTGCTGGACACGAACTGCATCTCTGAGGTTGTCCGTAGCAAGCCGGAACCGCGCGTCCTGGAGTGGATGCAGGCGGCGGATGAAACCTTGCTGTACCTGAGCGTCCTTACGCTCGGGGAGATTCGCAAGGGTCTGGCATGGCTACCGCAGAGCAAACGGCGGACGCATCTAGAGAGCTGGCTGGAAGTGGAGTTGCAGGCCCGTTTTTCCGGGAGAATTCTGCCCATTGATGCGGCAGTCGCCGACCGTTGGGGGGTGCTTGCCGGCGCGGCAAAGCGCAGAGGAATATCCCTATCGGCTATCGACGGCTTGCTGGCCGCGACTGCGCTTCAGCATAATCTTACGATCGTTTCACGAAACGTGAGCGACTTTGCCAACACGCAAACACCCATTCTCAATCCCTGGGAAGAGTGACAATCGGTCAGTTCCCCAAGAATCGAAAACGAGCCTCCGCAAGAGGTACGGAATCGCCAGCTCCATTACGGGAGGCCCGCTGCCTTCTCCGCTTCCTCGCGAATCCGTCTCCAAGCCCGCTCCACATGCCGTTCCTGCGTGTTGGTTTGGCCAACGCAAAGCCGCAGCGTCAGCTTCCCATCCAGCTTCGTGTGTGTGAGGTAGAGGTCGCCGCTGTGGTTCAGGCACTCCATGATTGTTTGGTTTACAGCGTCTCCTCCTTTGTGGCGGAAACAGACCAAGTTTAGCGGGACGGGCGCGGCCAGCTTGAAGCGGTCATCATTCTTCACCCAATCTGCGAACTGTCGTGCTAGTTGCACGTGGCGGTGAATGTGGTATTGCAGACCCTCGACCCCGTAGTGACGAATCACGAACCACAGTTTGAGCGCACGGAAACGGCGGCCGAGCTGGATGTGCCAGTCGCGGTAATCGATCACCGCGCCTGATTCGGTTGCCTGGTTGCGAAGGTATTCGGGCTGGATGCTCAGCGTTCGAATCAGCGCTTCGCGGTCGGCGACCCAGAAACAGTTGCAGTCGAAGTTGGTGAACATCCATTTGTGAGGATTGAAGCAGTAGCTGTCGACCAGCTCGACCCCATTGTGAATGTGGCGAAATTCGGGGCAAAGCGCGGCTGTGCCAGACATAGCTGCGTCCACGTGGAGCCAAAGATTGTGCTGGCGGCAGATGCGTCCGATCTGCGGCACGGGATCAATTGCGTTCGATGAAGTTGTGCCTACGGTTGCGCAGACGAAGCAGGGAATCAAACCGGCGCTCTTATCAGTCTCGATCTGGCGAGCCAAAGCTGCTGGCCGCATGGCGAAATCTTTATCCACCTCAATCAGCCGCAAGTTTGTGCGGCCGATTCCGGTGATCATCGCAGCTTTTTCCAGCGAAGAATGGGTTTGGGTGGAAGCGTAGGCGATGAGCCGCCCATCGCATCCTTTTTCATTGCTGGTGAAACTCGTGGCGCGCTCGCGGCCAGCCAGGAGAGCGCAGAGCACGGCACTGGAGGCGGTGTCCTGCATGACGCCGCCGCCAGTGCTGGATGATAGAAACTTTTCCGGCAGGCCAAGCATGGGAACCAGCCAGTCAAGCACGTGCGTTTCCAGTTCGGTGCAGGCGGGACTCGTTGACCAGAGCATTCCCTGAACGCCCAGGCCTGAGGACAGAAGATCCCCGAGAATCGAAGGCGCGGAGTTGTTGGAAGGGAAGTAAGCGAAGAAATTCGGCGATTGCCAGTGCGTGACGCCGGGAAGAATTATTTTCTCCACGTCTTTGAGCAGGGCAGCGAAGGGCTCACCGTGCAGAGGAGCACTCGCCGGCAGCGCTGCGCGAACCTCGCCTGGCTTCACTTGTGATAGCACGGGGAACGACTCGATACGATCGCGGTAATCGGCGATCCAGTCGACGACGGCGTGGCCGTGACGGCGGAATTCGTCGGATGTCATGTGAAATGATTTTTCGTCGGACACTTTGCGTGACCTCTTACCAGAGCAGATCGTATCAAAGCGAGTAGGGTTTGGCCTCCGGACATATGACAGCCGAAGAGCAAGGTCAGAGCAACGAAATCCACATCACGTCATCTGGCCGAAATAAATGCGCGTCGTGTACTCGAAGAGAACTCGATCAAACTGTTGATGCTTATCGAAAATCCGCCTCAACTCTCGCAACATCGCCGCGTGATTGGGATGATTCCGATCGGGTGCGTAGGAGGACGACAGTAGGCGACCCTTCAGACCGACATAATCGAACTCCTGCCGCATGGGGAACACACGTTCTTTGAACGGCGCCGGATCGAAAAACTCCAGAATCACTGAGGTTGTGCGTTCGTGGCGAACTTCCTTGCAGTCCGTTCCGTAGGTCAGCAGCAGTTGTTCGTAGTCACGCAGAAACGGCGTCGAATCCGTATCGCGCACATTCCACAACAACACGAGCCATCCCACCGGCTTGAGTATCCGTACGAATTCTCGCCTTGCCCGCCGGCGGTCGAACCAATGCCCAGCTTGGGCGGCAGTGACAAAATCCACGCTCTGGTCTGGCAGCGCGGTCGCCTCGGCCGATCCGGTGACGCTCCTGAAGGCGGAGAAATCCGCCAGCAGCCGCTCTCCCGCCAGCCTCATGTCACGATTGGGCTCGACTCCGAAAACCTGGTTCCCATTTTCAAGTAGTGCGCGGGTCCAGATTCCCGTACCGCTGGCGATGTCGGCAATGACGTGTTCTGGCTTCAACCCACTCTCTGCCTTCAGCGTATCAATGACTTCCGAAGGATAGCCAGGGCGGTAGCGAACATAATTCTTCACCCGGTCGGAGAAGCGGCTGGTGGCGTTGGAAGCAGGCATAAGAACCAAAGGGGCAAGATTTTTCAGCTGGCAAGATTTTTCAGCTTGCCAGAAAGCCATTCTAGCGGCAGGATAGACGAGTTGTCCCTCCCACCGAATTTTCCCGGTTTCTCCAGCGCGAAGTTCCTATAGAGGAACAGGAGGGGAAGGTTCCAAATCCAGTCAGTTGCCGGGAGTTCAAGACGACATACATGCGAATCGTCATTAAAGTTGGGACAAGCCTCATCGCACCGGGCGGACAGATTGACGCGAACATTCTGCGCGCCTTGGTCGATCAATTCGACCTCTCGGAGCACGAGTACCTGATCGTTACTTCAGGGGCTATCGCGGCGGGGATGTCGGGACTAGGACTGCAGAAGCGTCCGAATGATGTTCCCGGCATGCAGGCCTGCGCGGCCGTGGGCCAGAGCCGTTTGATGCATACGTATGAGCGGCTTTTCTTCGGTAAGAAAGTGGTATCGCAATTGTTGCTGTCGAGTGACGACTTCACTTCGCCGGTTCGCTACCGCAACCTGCAGAATGCGCTGGCCGAGCTGCTTTCGCTGGGAGTAGTGCCCATCGTCAATGAGAATGACAGCGTCTCGGTGCGCGAACTGGTTGGGGCCTTCGGCGACAACGACGAACTGAGCGCGCTATTGGCTGCAACCGTCAAGGCTGACTGGCTGTTGCTGCTGACGGATGTTGACGGCTTCTTCGTCCCCAAGGGGCGCAAGAAACCGCGGTTGCAACGTGTGATTCGCAAGCTAACCCCGGCTTTGGAAGCGCAGTGCAACGGAAAAAGCAAGCTGGGTCGTGGCGGCATGATCTCAAAGCTACGGGCAGCGAAACTGGCCAGCGAGGCGGGAGTGCATGTGGCTATCGTGAATGGCCGGCATCCGCAGGCGATCGCGATGGGCACTGCGCGTAAGATTGGAACATACTTTCCGCCACCGCGCGCGGGGAGATGAATTATGGCCTCTGTTGTCACTACCGTGCTCTCCACGCAGGAAAAGTTGCTGCGTGCGCGCGAGGCGATGACCAAACTGGCGCAGCTTTCCACGGACGCGAAGAATGCTTTACTTTTTGCCATGGCAGACGCGGTGGAAGCGAACCTCGATGGGATTCTGGCAGCAAATCGCGATGACGTGAAGAGCTCCGGCCTGGCCGGAGCGATGCGCGACCGTTTGTTGCTGACTCCGGCCCGCATTCAAGAAATGGCGAACGGAGTGCGCCAAGTGGCTGCTTTGCCCGATCCAATTGGCGAGACTTTAGCTGAGTGGACTCGGCCCAACGGCCTGCATATGCGCAAAGTGCGGGTACCGCTGGGTGTGATCGGAATCATTTATGAATCGCGGCCTAATGTGACTGTCGACACGGCCGTGCTCGCGCTGAAGACTGCGAACGCCATCGTGCTTCGAGGCGGCAAAGAAGCAGCGCGTAGCAATCAGCGACTGGCCGAAATCCTCGCAGCGGTACCGGGGGTGCCCGACGGCGCTATCGAGCTGCTGGATTCAAGCACCCGGGAATCTGTGCAGGAGTTAATTAAAGCGCGTGCGCTGGTAGACGTGATTATTCCTCGCGGAGGCGCGGGTCTTATCACGTTCGTCACAGAGAACTCGATCGTGCCAGTCATCGAGACCGGAGCGGGGAACTGCCACATCTTCGTCGACGAATCCGCCGATTTCGGTATGGCGGACGACATTGTTATTAACGCTAAAGCGCAGCGGCCCTCGGTTTGCAACGCAGCGGAAAAACTATTGGTGCACGAGAGGGTGGCGGCGAAGTATGTCCCGCGAATCGTGAAGAAGCTGATCGAAGCGGGCGTCGAAGTTCGCGGCGATGGAAAGTCCCGCAGCTTGGCCGCAGGATTGGATGTGGGATCCGCCGCCGAGCAGGACTGGTACGAAGAGTACTTGCGCCTGTGCCTGGCGATCCGCGTGGTCGCCGATGTGGATGAGGCCGTCGCGCATATCAACCGCTACTCAACAAAGCATTCTGATTCGATCGTGACCCGCGACGAGCCGAATGCAAGGAAATTCCTCCGAAGCGTGGATTCCGCGGCAGTTTATTGGAATGCTTCCACGCGCTTCACCGATGGCGCGGAATTCGGCTTCGGCGCCGAGATGGGCATCAGCACACAGAAGCTACATTGCCGAGGGCCGTTCGCGCTCGCGGAGTTGACTTCTTCCAAGTACGAGATTGTCGGGACTGGTCAGGTGCGGTGACTCGCAGTACATCGCGTGCAATAAAATGGTCTCCTATCCGCTCGCCCCGCGCGAATCATTTCTTAACGCCTGCCAGGGAAAGATCGTGATTCTCAGTTCACGTCGCTTCGCCCGCTTCCTCGTTTTGCCGGCCTAATTTTCAAGGGCCGACGCACCGGCAGAAACCCTCGTTCCCGCAGGTACTCCCTTTCTCTTTTAGCACGGTTTGCACAATGGCCGTAAGCGTAGGCGGAATTTCCTGAGCCCGCAGATGGTTGTCTACCGCCTCGGCCAGGTCGTCTGGAACAGTCATGGTGGCTCGCTTCATGAGCCGGTTATGCATCAGTTGGTGCGCATGGTGAAGCTGGTGATTCCAGAGACTATGGCGCAAAGCCTTACCGCAGGGGCTGGGAGGCGCGAACCAGGGTTCACGGCCGGAGCAAACGCGCAGCGGCCATCCTGTGCTACCGTACTCTGTTTCGCTCTGGAGCCCGATGCGACTCTTTTCTGCCGTAATTTTTTCTTCGACCGTCCTGCTGTCCAGTATGTCCACTCGAGTCGGTCGTGCGCCCGAGAGACTGCCGGGCGCGCAGTCCATCTTCGGCTTTCGCGACGCCACCGCCGAGATTGCCGCCGAGGTGCGCTTCCTTGCTGTGCCTGATCCCAAACTTGCAGAGCAACATCTTCGTATGCTCACGCAAGTTCCGCATATGGCGGGCACGCCCGAAGACAAGGCTACCGCCGATTACGTGGCACAGAAATTCCGCGATGCCGGGCTCGATACGGAGATCGTCGAATTCAAAGTGTGGATGAACTATCCCTCGGAAATCAGCGTGGACGTAACTGCGCCTCCCGGCGTTACGATGCATGGTCCTACGCGCGAGCACGTCGATGGCGATCCCTACGACAACGACAGTCGAGTGGTGATGCCCTTCAATGAGATGTCTCCGTCAGGAGATGCCGAGGCCGAAGTGGTTTATGCCAATTACGGTACGCCCGAAGACTTCGAGAAGCTCGAGAAAATGAAGATCGATGTGCGCGGCAAGATCGTCGTGGTGCGCTACGGCCAGAACTTCCGCGGGGTTAAAGTTTTTGTCGCGCAGGAGCATGGGGCGGCGGGCGTGATTATTTATTCCGATCCGGCTGATGACGGGTGGCGGCGCGGTGATAAATATCCGCAGGGGCCGTGGCGGCCTGATACCGGCGTGCAACGCGGGTCCGTCGGCTACATGTTCGAATTTCCCGGCGATCCCACGACCCCAGGCGTCGCATCGGTGCCTTCTCTACCAGACGCCAAGCGCATTTCGCCTGAGCAGTCGCCGCAGTTGCCAAAGACTCCAGTCACACCTCTTTCCTATCACGACGTGTCGCCGATGCTCGAACATCTGGGCGGACCTCAGTCGCCGCGGGAATGGCAAGGCGCACTACCTTTCACCTATCACGTGGGTCCGGGGCCGGTGAAAGTGAGAATGCGTCTCAAACAGGACTATCAATTCCGCACCATCTGGGACGTGATTGGCCGAGTGCGGGGATCGGAGTTGCCCGATGAGTGGGTGGTCGCGGGTAATCATCGAGACGCGTGGATCTATGGTGCGGTGGACCCGAACAGCGGAACGGCGGCGATGCTGGAGGCGGTACACGGCATCGGCGAGTTGCTGAAGTCGGGCTGGAAACCGAAGCGCACGGTCGTTTTCGGGAGTTGGGACGCGGAAGAAGAAGGGTTGATTGGCTCGACTGAATGGGCCGAGCAACACGAGCCTGACCTCGCTCTTGCCTCAGCGTATTTCAACGTGGACGTGGCGGTCTCCGGACCGAAGTTCGGCGCTTCGTCGGTGCCAAGCCTCAAGCAGTTTTTGCGTGATGTGACCAAGGCTGTCCCGAGCCCGCAGGGTGGTACGGTTTATGACGCTTGGCAGAAAGCCAATCAGCCGGTAGGGGAAGGCTCGCAACAGGAGCCGACGACCACGACCTATCGGCCTCCGGCAGCACAGGGTAAGTCCGATGTACCGGTCGGCGATCTGGGCAGCGGTTCTGACTATACTGCGTTCTTGCAACATCTCGGTGTCTCTTCGACGGATATCGGTTCTACCGGCCCGTACGGCGTTTATCACTCCGTGTTTGATAATTTCGCCTGGTTCAAGAAATTCGGTGATCCCGATTTTGTTTATGAGCAGCAAATGGCGCGCGTCTTCGGTCTGGAGATGATGCGCATGGCGGATGCCGATGTTCTGCCTTACGACTATCAAGAATACGGAAAGGAGATCGCCGCCTACATTGACACAGCGAAGAAGAGAGCTGCTGGCAAGTTTGGTGATCGTCCTGTCGATTTCAATGCCGCGTCAACCGCGGCTCGGCGCTTTGAAGAGGCTGGCGTCAAGATTGCGACCAAGCAGAAAAATCCTCCCCACGATCCAGCCAAATTGAAACAACTGAATTCGGCACTGCGCGAAGCCGAGCGGGCTTTGCTGGTCTCTGATGGACTGCCTCACCGGCCGTGGTTTCGCCATGTGATTTATGCTCCGGGCGAATACACCGGTTATGCCGCCGTGGTGATTCCGGGAGTGAACGAAGCTCTCGACAAGGGTGATGCGGAGCGGGTGCGGCAACAACTGGCGATACTGACGGCGGCGCTGGAGCGTGCAACCAGGCAACTTGAGGGATACCGGTAAAGGATCCATACAGGGGAAAGCTACCAATGACGTCCGCTCACGCGCTGGGACAGTTTCTGCGCACGTTGCCGGCTTCGGCGGCGGCGACGTTCCTTGCTCTGTTTCCTATTGTCGATCCTTTTGGCGGCCTCCCGATCTTTTTCAGTTTGACCTCGTCGTGGCCCGCAGTTGAACGCCAGCGCACCGCACTCAAGACCTCGTTTTACGTCTTCGCGATTCTTGTTGTGTTCTTGTTCTTCGGCCGCTTCGTCCTATCTTTCTTCGGCATCTCACTGCCGGTGCTGAAGATCGCGGGAGGCCTGATCGTGGCCAATACGGCCTGGGGAATGGTGACTTCAACGAGCCGCATGACTGTTGCGGAGACCGAGGAAGCCACCGACAAAGAAGATATTTCACTGACTCCGTTGGCTATGCCGCTGCTTTCCGGTCCGGCAGCCATCGGCGTCGTTTTGGCGCTGGCGGCGCACGTGGATAATTGGCTTGCTTATCTCGGCATGGTGATCGGCATTGCCGCTGTCGCTTTATCAGTTTTCTTGTTTCTGTGTATGGGGGGTCCGCTGGTGCGGCGGCTTGGTCCGGGCGCGGTGGGAGCGATCAACCGCATTTTCGGCTTTCTTATCCTGGCCATCGCCGTCCAACTGGTGTGGGACGGTGTGGCTGACTTCAAGGGATAGGTCTGGCCCCCTCAGCCCGCAACGAAATTTCCCGGAACCTTGGCCACATATTTCACGTAACACAGTCACGCGCTGGTGCGCTCCGGAGGTGCCCTGTGCTCGGAAAATCCTTCATTCGCTTCACCATGCTTCGCAAGGGAGTTCTCGCCGGTCTGCTTCTGGTTCCATTCTGTTTTGCTTCGGACCATTGGGAGTACGAAGAGACTCACACCGGTGCTCGTGACTTCACCGCTGGTGGCACGCTGCACGTGCGGCTTAGCCCGGATGTCTCACAGAGGGGGAGGGTGGCGGCGAAAAGTAGCTCGAGCCGACGACGGAGGCAGGTCAAGATCCGGAAATCCTCGTGCGGACCTTCATCGGCGGTCTTGCTGGTCGTC
>Ga0137379_10000224_pt1 | contig 49060 bp, 70 predicted proteins | sample SagtaG_18_FD_104812 | JGI IMG/M metagenome (GOLD analysis project Ga0137379, IMG submission 104812) | Vadose zone soil microbial communities from Sagehorn Ranch, Mendocino, California, USA - Sage2_L_80_16 metaG | ecosystem: Environmental > Terrestrial > Soil > Vadose zone | place: USA...
GATTACTCCTTTTATAGTGTAATCACTCTCCCACACCGTTGACGGCGTGTGGTATAATGAGAGCATAAAAATGAGGCTACAGGCGTTACTAGCACCTACAGCCCCTAGATCACAGACCTGAGTTGGAGGCCCGTCATCATGACACGATTCTATCATACTGCTCAACAACCGTTCCCTACATCCAGAGTGTGTACCAAATGTGGTATCGAGAAGCCACTTGAGATGTTTAATAAGCACAAGAACGGTCTTTATGGAAGGCGCTCCAGGTGCGTCCCCTGCGAAGTTTCCTACAACCGCGAGTACTTGGCTCTTCGTAAGAACCTACCTCCTCTGCCACCACCAACACTCCCAAGCTACAAAACATGTAGTAAATGCGGGAGGGAACTTCCTTACCCACAAAGTTACTACCCGCGAGAGGCGGCGTGCAAAGAATGCAGAATAGCATATGTAGTCGAAAGCCATCGTACCCCAGAATACAAAGAACGCCATCGTCAAGAATATCTCAGGAATAAGGATAAGCGTGCAGCGTACTACGTAGAGAACAAGGAGACATATCGTGCTACTGGTCGTGCATGGCGTAAGGCTAATCCAGAAAAAGCAAGAGCCAGTCATATCCGTCGCAAGGCACACAGAGTAAATGCGACCGTTGAACCGACAGAATACAAGGTCATCATTGAACGAGACGGTTACTGGTGCTATATATGCGGGAAGGACATTGACCCATCAGCCAAAAGCAGGTCGAGTGCTGGTCTCACCTTTGACCACATAATACCGTTGCAGCCGCGTCTAGGGGAACCACAAGGCGTCCATTCCGAAGAGAATATCAGGCCAGCGCACCACTCCTGCAATGTTCGCAAAGGAAATATCCCGTTTGAGCTACTAACCCCATGGCAACGTCGTGGGGTCTAGGCATGATGGATTATTCCCCCTTTTTCGAGCGAGACGTAACAAGGACATCTTCTATAGGAGTTGGTGCTGGCGCAGGTTCTTCTACCACTTCGAAATCACTTCTACCCATATGGAAGGAGTACCCGGCGCGTAGCAGTTCGTCATAACTCAGTCCTGCGTCTTCTGGTGCAATCACGCGGCCCGCGCCCTGCGATATCAACACGCCATTGAGGTCAGCGCGAAACGTCTGCCCACGTACCTCTTCCTCACTCATCATCAAGGTATCGCCGTATACCAGCAGACCTGTGGTAACGGGCTTGCCGTCGCCGTCCAGTACGCCAGTGGTATCTTTGAGCGTCACCGCGTAACTGCCAATGTAGCGGGCTTTGATCTTCATAAAATGGTTCTCCTAGATCGCTATAAAATCTGAGCGCCCGCTACTAAACTGGTAGCCCCGCGCTGCTAACTGGGCATCGGTTAGCCCTGCGTCCTGCGGCAAAATGACGCGACCTACACCAAGGTTCTGCACACCACCCATACCATCGTAGAGAAAGGTCTCTCCTAGAATGTCGAAGTCATCCATCATCAAGGTGTCTCCCGTGTCCAGGGTGGATTTAGTGATGGGATTGCCATTGCCGTCCTTGAGGTCGATCGCATCGACAAGGATGACGGTGTCAGTGCCGATGTATTGCGCAGCTATCTTTGTCAACAGACAACCTCCTTTGGCTTAGGCGTCGTACTCCGGCAACACACAGCGTAGCGTGAGTGTGCGTACGACCAACGGGACGTCAGGAATGGAGTGGTCGAGTTCCCCGTAGTAGGGGCTGACAATGATACGCTGTATGCGCTCAATAGCGGTAAATCCGCCAATGACGGCGCGGTCGTTGCTCTCGATATTGGCCCGCATACGTTCCAGGTCGAGCGCAACATTGGCGTACACCTGATCGAGTGTCTGTGGCTGCTTGTCCCAGCGGTCGTAATAAGCAATGGAGATATCCACCAGTCCGTTGTACGTTGAGCGAGAGCACTGGGTATAGGTCTGCGGTTTGGAAGAAATCAGAACGGAAGGGAAATCAGCAATGCTCAGGGGATACACGGTATTGATATACACTCGCGAGAGTCCTGTACTGTCACTGCTGCCAAGTGCCAACTGGGTATTGGGAACAATGACCTGCTTGAGTGCCGCCATCGCCACGACGTCGGTTGCAGGATTGTTGAGCAGGCGCAGTGGCATAGGCTATCCCCCCCGCAGCGTCGCGAGTATCTTCTGCGCAAACGGCTCCAGCTGATCTTGCACAAACTGTTCAAGCTCGTCTAGCACCGGCGAAACGAAATCGCTAGGTTCTTGGCCGTGAACCCAGGCGTACGGATGTGCCGCTTCAGGCCACCAGAGAGCCTTGGCCCTGCGTGGCCTGATAGGGTCGGCATACATGGTGCCGTAGCGTACCCAATTCAATTTCATAGCCTGATCGGTTAGTCCAATGAGGACATTCCCATCGACGGTGGAACTATAGGAGTCTGCAAGGTGTCCACCAGTACGCCCAACGCCTCTAGGGGTCGCGTCGTGGAGCATTGAGATGGTTTCCTCACCGACTTGCGTCAGCATCTCATCCAAGAACGGTGGAATTTCTGCGATGGTGCGTAGGACACGACCCTCCACGGTCGGAAGAAAAGTTCCACGTGTAAGTGTAAAAAAGCTCATGCTGAAGGCACCCCCCCTCCGGTGAAGCGGCCAATGAAGCACTGGCGGTGTTCCAGTGGTCCAGGTGATGTGCGATGGACGTGCAGCACGCGCCAGACTTCCTGCTCCCCGTGCGTCAGCCAGGGCGTCACTTTGTCGTTATAGCGAATACTGGTAATGACATCCCCGATCAGGACGTCTACGAGTGGGTCTACCGCGATACAGAACACGGTCTTGAGCGCCCCTTCTGGCAGCACCATATAGTCGTCTCCGGTGATCTGGCGCATGCTGCCCGCTTGATCGGTGAGGTACGGAAGCGGCAAGCCCGTCACGCCGCTGGAGGGCGTAAAGGAAGAGCGCTGCGTACTGAAGACGCAGTTTTTCAAGACAGGCATAGCTTTCCTCCTTAGCCTACTGCGATCTGCTGGAAGTTGATGAGCTTGTTGGCGGTATCAGGGTCGATCAGGTTATTGAACACGGGGTGTTGGATGCGCTTGGCACGTTGTTCCCCTGCCCATACAAAGTCGAGTCCCACCATGCCGAGTTTTGCCAGTTGGCGCTGCCCCAGTATCCACGTGGTACGAGAAATGGTTGCCTGTTTGACGGCGTCTGGAATGGTGTAGGTGTAGTCGGCGGTCACGACATCGGTGCCAGCGCGAGCGCTGGTGAATGTCACCGACCCCTCAGTCGTGTTGATGGTGAAGCCGGAGGACTGCACCGCACCATTGAGGTACACCACTGCTGGAATAGGTGGCAATACCTGCGGCTGGATAGAGAGCGCCTGGGTATAGACCGTTGCCAGGAAGCCGCGCTGCATGTAGTAGGTGGTGTTATCTCCCTTGTTCATAAGCGTCTCACCAAAGACGGGGAAGTAAAACCCTGCTAGGTACTCCATCTGCACCAAGGGCGGTTTCAATCCTAATTGCATCAGGACTGGCGAGAGTGCGTAGGTCACGGCCTGCAAGGGTACAATCTCCACGTAGTTGGAGAAGATGTTAATCACACAGTCGCCTGGACTGATCGTGGCAAAGAAGCCTGCGCCAGACGTCGAGATGTTGGACACCTGGATTTTGAAGCCGTACACCGTCTGCACAGGGACAGGGAAGTTAGGGACGCGTATGCGTAGCGTCTGCTCGTCGTAGCCTGCCTGTGTCAAAACACGGTGCTGCTCGAAACCACCCAGTTGCAGCGTAAAGCCCATGTACGCGTCAATGGAAGCTTCCGCATCCTGAATTTTGTCGGTGAGGATGCGGTCGGTGACGTCGGGGGTGAGAATACCAGAGTCCGAATCGCGATATTGATTGACTGTGACATATTTTGGCATAACACACCTCCTTTCACGCGAGTTGTTCTACGCTTACGCAGTCCTGGATGCTGGTGCTGGGGAAATGACGATGCCCTGCCCGCCGCCATTGGGTAGTGGAATGCCGCGTCCATTGGGCGCGGTAGAGATAGGCGCATCGGTATTGGGATTGACGGGCGCACTCGTACTGTTGCTATTGGGAGGCGGTATGCCGTTCCCGTTGGGCGCAGTAGAGAGCGGTGCCTGCCCTGATGGAAGGATGCCTGCACCAGATGAGGGTGAAGGCAACGGGTTAATGGGATTTTGACTGTCAAAACTAGGGGAACTGGGTTCGGGTACTCCTGGAACTCCTGCCATGAGCGTACTCCTTTCTTAGAGGATATTGTCGTCCGTAACCATAAAGGTAATAGAACCTGTACCTGTCTGTGTATAGAACACACCGCGATTACAGTAGCAGTTATACAGGTACAACGTTGTTGCGGATGGGATGCCAATACTTGCTATCAACACCCCTGTCCCGGTACCTCCATTGTAGAGGAGAGGAGAGCCGTTATAGATGCTAATGGCCGTTATCGAACCAACGGCGTTGATAACCAGTGATCCAAGGTATTGGGGACGAAACGAAATGATGTTGTAGGCACCACTATGTCCATTGACGAAGTCGGCGGTAAACGTCCCGCCTACAACATTGGTGGTTTTGACAATCACGTCTTCCGCTGCACCCGTACCAGCTGAGAAATTCAGGCGCATCCCCTGCACGATGTTGGTCATAGAAGCGGGAGTGACAGTTTTGTCACTTCCTGCCGTAATGGTTGTAGCCGATGTTGTGGCGACATTATCGCCTAGTGGCTGTGCGGTAGCAGCAGCTGTCACATGAAAAGGGTAGTACGGGCTGAGGTTATCGGTACGTTCATGCATAGTACACCACCTACCTGACTCTCGCAGGAATCAGTTCAAATTCCCAAGCGGTAAGTGGGGTAGCGATTCCCGTGCCGGTAGTGGTGCGTGCAACTGTCACCACATCACCTGGCAGCAGGATGTTGTTGATTTGTACAGGATTAAACAAAACAGCGTTGTTGGCCTGTGAAATCACTGTTGCCGCGCTATAGGTAATTGATGCAAGCGGCGTAGAAGTGACTGCGGTACCCGTTGAGTGAGAAAAACCAAAGGTGGCGGTGAAGGTAGTCGCTGTGACTGATTGGACAACGACGGTTTCTGCCGTACCGCCACCAGCAGCGATGTTGAGCGACATGCCTGGTACGACATTCGACATGGATGTAAGTGGTACCGCCATGGTACTGGCAACAATCGCTGTTGTGACGGTCGTGGTATTGACAGGTAAGGCCATGAACGGCGTAGCCGCTGAGTTCACCAGTGTAATCGGTGTAGCAACAAAGGTATGCGTAGTCGCAAAGGTTGCTGTGAATGTCGTTGCTGTCACCGCCGTCACTGCGACGGTTTCAGGAGTACCTACAGCTCCTACATCTATACGTGTCCCAACCTGAATGTTGTTCATCAACGACCCTGTTGCGGGTGTTACGACAGATGAGCCAGAGGCGATGGTTGTAGAGGTAGAGGTATTCACGCCCAGGTTGCGCCGCACGTTGTTTGCGTACGACACGTAGTTTGTTGCCGCACCGGTAATAGTTGCCGCTGGCATCAGGTAGATCGCACGTACCGCGACGGCATTGGATGGCTGGTCGCCAAGTGACCCTGCCGAGGAAGGGGAGAGCGCAGCGAGATTGGGAACGGTGAAACAAGGTACTTCGTAGTCTTGTGCTGACCCTGCGGCTCCTAAAGGAAGGGCGACGGTAGCAGCAAAGGGCATGTCTCGGTTCTTACCGAGCATTTTCGCGATTTGAGCCATGAGTGATGGCCTTTCTAGCGGTTATCGACCGCCAAAGTGCTGGTTGAGGGCGTCGCGCAGTACGCGAGCCTTGTCGGGGCCAAGTTCGGCCATAATGCGTTGGATATCGGTCGGGCCAGTCATTGCGGCGAGTTTGCGCAGGTCTTCCGTCGAGACACCAGCCGCCTGCATAAAATCCTCTTCAGTGGCATCCTGCGGCAGGACATAGACATGCACGCGGCCCTGTGGCTTGCCACCGGAGGGACGAGTCCCACTGCGCCAGTGCTTGGCGATAGAGCCTGGGACGTTGGTGATGACACCACCTTTTACCGTGTATTCGTCGAGGTAGGACACTGCTGTAGGGGCGACACGACCGTAGCCAAAGAGGACGTTATACAGTTCGTCGTCCTTGATCTCAGTGACGATAGGTGAAGGTTTCTCTTGTACCGCGACATAACTTGCCGTGGCAGTAAGGGTTTTTGCGGTGGGCATAAAAAACTCCAAGAAAAAGAGACCTTCTCGTTTGAGAAGGTCTCTGTGTGATTTGTGGTGTCCCACTGTCCAGGCTGGTCGGCCTGATTCGCTTCTATGGGTTGCGCGGAGAGACTCCGACAGTGGGATTGTGTGTTGATGGACTCAACGCTCCCACTATACCACAGAAGAACGGCCTGTGAGAGGAGGCCGTTCTTCTGTGTGAGTTAAGCTAAGAGGTTCCTATGGGGTATGGGTTCCCCACAAGCGTAGTATACCACATTTTTGGCAAAGCCAAAAGACGTAGTATTTATAGTGAATTACACTATTTAACTCGCGAGCCTCCGAACCTTGCCATTAAACAAGGGGGCTGCCTGTTCCAGCCCAAACATTATGAATGGGATGAAACGATTTGAGAGAGAACCATCTACACCAGATGGAATTTGTAAAACTGTAAAAGTTTCACTATACAACCAACGCACGGTTACGGTGCGCTCGTCAAGGACGTACATATCCTCAACTAACTGACCGTCACTGGTACGGATATAGGTGCCGATCGTGTTACCTGGCACGGGGATGATGGCGAGGGAGCCATTGGCCCAGTTTATCTGGTTCACGCGCACACCTGGGATGATTTCCGTGAAATCGTTGTTGTACCTTTGGTTGGACTGTTGTTCGGTGTCGAGCGCCTGTTTGGCGTTCATGCTCATGAGGACGCACGAGGGCATGCCGCCGTTGTTGGCGGCTTTGGCCGAGACCAATTGCAGGGACTCTAAGATGTTCAGGCTCTGGATGTCGGCCTGAATGGCATTGTTGGTAGTAAACCCTGCGACTGAGCCGAGGACGGAACGGAACCCATCAAACGCACTGGCGTTGTAGAGTCCCTGTTCGGTTGTGGCGACGCCTCCACTATTTGTTGCATTTCCTTGAAACAGAAAGTATTGGGCGTCAGTCGCTAATTTTATCATACCATTAGCGAGTTCTGTCTTCTGCGAGTCGTATGGAGCACCACCCTGGCTTCACTTTGTTACTCGATTATTATATCACAAACAATCGGATAGGTCAATTTCTTCCCTATTCTTCTCATTCCTGAGAAGGTCGGAGCACCGCTTCACCCACTTACTTTAGGTAAGTGGGGCATCTCGCTTGCTCTCTACGGGCGACTTGCGTCTTCCCACGGGATTGTCCACTTCTTTCAGTTGGGAGTTTCCCCGTTTTCAGAGATGTTTAATCGAGCCGCTTACGCGGCAAGGCGGCAAGCATTTACCGCTGCAAGTTCTTTGAACTATATTGTTACTCACCCATATGGGCGGGGACGATCATTTCTGTCGCCCTCTATATGTTTCCATATAGAGCGGACTATCGCATCATCTCGCATACGCGAGAGCATCACGCTTAGTCTCTACGGCTGCACAAGCTTGATATTCGCTGTCAACTATGCTATCATGTGGAGTGAGTCAAGCAGTATATGCGTGATATTAAACCCCACAGGAGAAGTCATGGTTAACGAACTGTTTACTGCGTATCTTGCAGGATTTTTTGATGGAGAAGGGTCAGCCTATGTTCGGAAGAACACCTACTACGTCCATTCTCAGTCAGGCAATGACAGAGTTCAGAGGCATCGCTACACAATTATGGCGATTATGGAGAACCTTGTGCCTGACCCTATCATTGCGACTTATCTCAACTATGGCGGGACGTTGTGTGACGTACAGCCCGTTAATCTGAATGCAAACAGAAGCTATCGTCTTTCGTTCCATACGAAGGGAGCTTACAACTTCTTGCAAGGTATCCATCCATACCTCATCCGAAAACATCAGAATGTGACTGACATTCTCAAGGTTAAGGATCATCAGGAATATATGGACGCCATATACCCCGATATCATTGGGAAAAACGGATCGCAGCGATATCCTAGCAATGAGATACAAGAACTCGATCGCCTTGTTGTTCAAGCACGAGCGCACACTGATCGAAGTGGTAATTTTTCTCCACTGATCCCAGTGTATGAACTTGACAATAACCTATCCCATTTTGTCCCACCAGTGTACTTTGATGAGTACGGGAACGTTATCCAGGACATCGCGTTTGCTTATACTGCTGGGTATTTTGATGGTGAAGGATATGTTTTTCTGGAAAAGAGACGCGAGAGAAAATCGACGTATCGCGCAACATTTGTCGTGTCTGATACAGTTCCAGCCTCTCTTCTATTCGTATCCAACCTCGTACCATCAAAAAAACCACTATATGCTACAAAAAGACAGTCTTCTCGGCAGAAGGGACTGTACAGATTGTGTGCATCGAGTCGAACTGACTCACAGTACATGTTTCAGAATATCCTCCCCTACGCAATGGTGAAGCGTGGGAGGATTGAGATAGCCTTAAAATTCCTTCAAGAGTATCATTCTGGAGAAACCACTCATCTTGACGAATACATTCAGGAAGTAAAAGACTTGAATTTTCATAACAGGATGAGAGATCACCAGGATATCAAGACTTTGCTTGCCTCGCGGTTGGCTTTTCCTTCTGTATTTACAGAAAGATGAAGCTATTCCCCGATATCAGTGATGTTTTTCATAACAGATCACTCTGTTAAGCAGCCTCTATTCTTTGACTGACGCCGCGCCCTGTTGCGAGTACGGCGATAGGATACGTTGCCCTGACATACGTCGAGGCGGCGTAGTTGACTACGCCAAGTTCTGTGATGGCGGTTGAGCCAAGCGCAGCGGGGTCAGGAGTCGTAATTTGGTTTGCAGCGTGTACGAGTCCATTTGCTGGTCCCTTGGCAAGCCGCTCCCATGCTGGAAACACCTTCACGAATCAAGTTGTTACTCACCCACAACACTCTACTGTGAGCGGGGCACGCGATTTCTCCGTGCCTCTGCACCTTCTCGTATACGTGCAGATCAGACTATATCATGCCTTTCGGCCCTCGCGTTTAGTCGTTACGGTCTCTCTGCTTGCGCAGGTTGCCTCGGTGTCGCCCATGGAATGTGGGTATTCACCGATACAGCGAGGTTCTCAGACAGCGCAGCCTATACACTACGCTGCTGGGCCAATTGTTGAGCTTAGCGCGTAAAGGGTCGGTTCCAGGTCCTGACGGATCAACGGAGACCCGTCTGTCAGGCCAGATGCTGTCCCTGACCCCAAAATGTTCTTGGTGACAGTTGGGATAAAGGGCGCGTTGTACATTTCGCCAACCACTTTTTTACTGATTTCTCCGCTCTCGTCGCGGGGGGCAGGCTGGCTCATCATGTAGCGTAACTGGCGGTCAAGTTGCGTGGTGTTCATGGTCAGGAGGCGATCAATCTGCTCCTGCCTGCGAATCATATATACCTGGTCGCTGGGATGCATGACCTCGGTAAAGGAATTGTCGGCCATAGCCGTCCTTTCATTGGGCGTGCTTGGCTGGCTTCGGTTGCCTGAATAGGATGCTATCGCAGACGCTCTTTCAGCGTCGCACTAGAGGGCTAGTCGCCCTCGTGGATAATCGGAACGAGTACTTCTCGTCCCTGGTAGTAGTTGTCCATGTCCTGAATGCTCATGATGGACATCTGGTCGTTACTCAGTTGTGGGCGCTGGTGGATGCCGTGCCCATAAGGCCACAGGCGGCATTTCACGCCGTCGCCGCGCTTCTGAATAGCGGTATTGGTTCTCAATTGTTCTGGCGTCTGCGCCTCTATGTGCACAGGTTTATCGCCATTGAACCCGCTGAGGGGGCTGCGTCCGGCGAAGGTCGTAGGTCGCCCTAAACCATTTCCCTTGAGTGCGCCAATTTGCTGATTTAAGGTTAGTAGCTCATTATTCGCATTGGTAAGTTGCCGCTGGATGTCGGCGACATCAGGCGGTGTATTCGGCATCGTGATGACCTGGATAGGAGCAGGAGGGGGCGTCTCTACCACGGGCGTGACAGGGGCGGGTGAACCAGCAGGCAGAGCAGGCACCTCAACGCCTAAGCGCAGCGCGATGTAGTCAGCGCTGTGGACAAGGTGTGTCCCTGCCTCTCTGAGGGCCACAAGGTAATCGCGAAAGGCGATGCTGTTGTCACCCTCAAGGGTCACGCCATCGGCGCGGTTGCCTTGTGGGTCTACCGCAGCGAAGCCAAGGGTCTTGCCCAGGCCGTTATAGGCAAGCAGGAGCGATGGGTCGAAGGACTTATTGGCGCGTCCTGTACTGTCGTTATTGTCGGCGTTGTTGGCCCGTCCTGGGTTGCTCTGTGCATCGTTTGGCGTGGGTATGCTACTATTGACTCCGCTGCCGCTTGCTGTAGCAGCACGTGGCTCGTTCCAGTCGTCCTGGTCGCCATCCCCATCGGGTTGCCCGCCATCCCCGTCCAGGTTGCCCGTGTGGTCGTGGAGATGCGAGTTGGAGTTGTTGTGGTTATGCGCGTGGCTGTGGGATGCATCGCCTGGGCCGTGGCTGTGGTCGTGGCTATGCGACCCCAAGAGTGGCGCGTGATAGTTGGCTGCGTCGAGGGTCGTAAGTTCTTCGTCCTCAACGTCCTGGGTTTCGATGCTTTCAGACGGCATCTCTTTCTCCTTTGTGTCGGTTCCTGAACCGAAATGAGCTTGACGCCGCTTGATACGGCCTCCGATAATCCCTTGTTCTGCACTGTTGTATTGGCTACGGTTTGATGCGTCGCCCCAGCGAGAGGCGGCATTGTCGGCGTGAGCCTTGTCATGACAGGGGTAGCGATAGTTGCGTTTTGTTACTCATACAGTAGTACGGGCATGGACATTTCTGCCATGCTCTCACCATTCCTGGTGAGTTCGGCCTGTAACATCATCCTGTAAAACAGGAGCCTCTCGTTCAGTCTCTACGGGTGAAATTGCTTCTTCCCTCGGTATTTTCCACTTGTTGCAGTTGGGAGGTTCACCGATATAAGAGAGGTTTTCGTGAGCAGTTACCCACTCACGCCGCCATTTTGTTAACGGGGTCTCCCCATTGCCCATCCGGTACACTCGACCACTTGCTAGGCTTTGTGACGTTACCGCCATCCTTCACACCAATACCATAGCGTGCAGATCGAGCCTTTTGCGCGGCTTTGCCACCGTCGCCGCCATCAGCCGCCAGCGTGCGTATCCTGGCGAGTAAATCCTGCTCATCGGTGGCCGAGAGCACCGTTAATTGCATAAGAGACTCCTTATGTGCTAGAATATGATTGGGAGGAACCTCACACATGGAAGAACCAGTTCGGCAATGTGAGCATTGCCAAAAGATACTTGTGCGTCGAGAGAAAGAAAAACCAGTACGGTTTCGTACACGTCGTTTCTGTTGTACACGTTGTTTCTACCATCACAGGAGTGGGCTTACCTATGGCCTACTTCGCAATTGCCAGTATTGTGGACAATTGCTAGTACAGCATCAAAAAGAAAGCCCTTCTGCTTTTGAACGAAGATTATCTTGTGATAAGGCGTGCGCTAATCGTTTCAAAAATGATTTGGTGCGCGGTAAACCCAACCCAAAGCTACAGGGGAGCAACAATGGTATGTGGGGTAAAACCCACACGGCAGAAGCACGTGAAATTCAGAGGCAGTCAGCACTGGCGCATCCGCTGTCGAAAGAAAAGCGTCAGGAGATGGCACTCAACCAGATAGGAAGAAAGCACCGTCAGAAGACGAAGGACAAAATGTCTGACTCCCGTATCCTCTGGTGGAGTAAGCAACCGGAAGAAACAAAAGATCAACTCCGACAGAGTTTTATAGAAAATCTCCCTGCACGCCCACGTTTCAGAAAGACAGGCATCGAGAGACGCATCGCAAAAGAACTAGACACTCTTGGTATTCAGTACCTTTGGAACACGCCTCTTCTTGGGAAATTCAATGTAGACTTCCTGCTTGAAGAGTACCGTGTCGTTATCGAATGCGACGGTGAGTACTGGCACGGCCTTCCTGAGATGATGGCTCGTGATGTCATAAAAGACAAAGAGATACCGGAGGCAGGTTACACGCTCATTCGCCTTGAGGAAAGAGACATCAACCATAACCTAGACGATTGCGCGCAGCGAATTGTAGATGCGCTGTGCTAAAACGCCTCGTTCATCATCAGGTAGGTCAGCATACTTCCGTCCCTCTAGTAGCGTCTCAGCCATGCGTAGTACTCGTCTTGTGTCGAGGGTGAGAGCTGCTTCTGCGCCTTTCCCCCAGGACGCCTGAAGCAGCTCCATCACCTGGGGACGGGTGAGTTCTTGCTCTTTGCCGTTACCATTTTTCATCACGAAGATAGAACGAGCGGGCTGCCAGAACAACTGTTGTTCGGGCGTCCGTCGCGCCTGTACCTCGCTAAACGCCTTGCGTTCGCTAGCCCCAAGTTTGAGTGTTAATTTCTCATAGTCATAGGAAAAGAGGGATTTCACGGTCGGGGCGAGCTTCAATGCCTGGTCGTAGTCTTCTTCACTTAACACGCGGGTGAAGACGCCGCCGATGGCGTTCTCAACCCAGCACCTTCTGTTGGCAGGGATGCCAACCACTGACCATTCCACGGGGGTGATCGACTGGATGACAATGGGGTCGTCTGCCAAGCTCTCTGTTTCCCCTGCGAAATCCCACTTGTTGACCATGCAGCCAATCGAGCAGCCGTGTTTGTGCCCGTCGTGAATTTGTTGCAATGTCTGCGCGGCGGGCGGGTTTTTGACGTCGGTATCGACCAGCAGGCTCACGTCCAGGAAACCGTCAGATGAAACGATGTCAGGAATCGCCGCCAGTTTTCCATACAGGTCATGGGGCAGTTCGTACTTGTGGTTGAGGAAAATATTCATGCCCACAAGGTTGGGTGCCTGCATCTCTTGCAGCGCCTCGATTGCCATGCGGTTCTTCTGCACGTCCTGTTCTGTAGAACTTCCTGTCATGCGTACAGCAGTGGGCTGCGCTTCCCCTAAAGGCACCAGGGAAGCGGTATAGATGCGAAAATCAACGGTCATGCCTTTGTTCCCCTACTGCCACGTACGCGCACAGCGGTGTGCGTACCTACTGCTGTAGCTTGCGGCTCTTTCTCAGCGCTTTCCTCAGCCTCTTCCCGCTCTGCTTCAGCGTCTGGTTGAGGTCTATCTCCTGCTTCCACCGATTGTCCAGACTCCGCTGTCTCCGCGCTTGTTTCTGGTGTTCGTGTTTCTTCTTGCGTCGCGTCAATGATTTTCTCCTCTGGCTCGACCATGAGGTAGCGATGTGAGACGCCGTTGGTCAGGTGCAGTTTCAGGTTATCGGTGGTGTACGGTTTTCCCTGACGCAGATCAAGTTGCAAAATTGCCTCCATCGTGCCATCGTCGCGTTCAAGCAGCACCACGCCACGCAAGCAGGTGATGTCGTCGGTGGTAATGATGTTGGCATCATCGGGGTGATACATATGCCTCTCCTTGTTGGTAGTAGCGCGGTGCCCAACGCTTGCCTGGCTCACGTCCATCAAATTTATGCAGCGACAGCGATGGTTGTGTCTGCGACTCTCCCTGCTCTGGATACTGCTCGTCACCTAACGGAAAGCCCTTGCGGTCGTCACAGATCACCAGCGTCACCGTGTCAAAGGAGAGTGGGAGCGCTGGGACACTCTCGATTGGCATGGGCGCGTCCGCCGCGATGTACGCGAGGGTGATATGCGGGGTGAAGCCGTGATTTTTTGCCACGAAGTAGTGCTCGCGCTCTATTTCCGCGACCAGTTTGGTACGAAACTCGGCAAGTCCTGGGATATCAACGCTGGCGTAGACGGGCGTGAGTCCTCCGTCTTCATCCTCTGCATTGAAGCGTCCAATGCCTGCGACAGAGCCACTCAGTGGGATGCTTTCTGAGGCAACAGCGGCAATCGCCTGTTTGAGGCGGTTAGGTTTGCTAAAGGGCGTCAGGAAGTCCTGCGGCTCGTCGTTCTTGTCTCCCAGGTAAGCGAGGGTAATGTGCAGGTCTTGCACAGGCTCACCGCCAGGAATAGCTAACTGCGCCGCGATGTCTGGCGGGATGATGAGCGCCACCATCGCGCCAGTATGGTTGGCACCTGTCGCCTGATAGTCTGGTATCAGTGCTTTGGTAGGTGTAGGAGTGGTCGCGGCGTTCTGTCCTGCCCCTCCTGTAGGGGTAGAGCGTTGGCTCGCTAGTGGGACATTACTTTTGCCACTCACGGTGTCGGGGTCTGGCTCATCGGTTGGCCCACTTGATGGGTCTTGCGCTCCCATTTCCCCTGCCAGTGGCGGCGGGCTGTAGTCGCCGGTGTTGCCACCATCGTAGGATAGCCAGGGAACAGGGCCAAAGCGCGTTGGGACGTAGAAGGTGTTGCCGCCAGGCACCGGCTGGTCGCCACGCAGTTCAAGTACCTGATTAAGCGTCATCGAGGGTAGTCCGATGAGGCTGTCTTTGGCAATCGTCGCGGCGCGTTCGGCATGCATCTGTCGCGCCGTCTCACTGACCTCTGGATAGACAATACGCAAGTTCAACTCGTCCATATTCACACGGTCGTCTGCTAGGCGAGGCGCATAATCAAACAACAACTCGCGATTCAGTTGCTCTTCCAGCAGCAAAAGGAGCGGAATAAGGCCGGTGTCTTCAAAGATTTGCTGCTGGGAGTCGCCGGTGGCTTTGTTGATGTCAAAGGTGACGCCCAGTTGTTGCGGCGATATCTGAAAAATGGCGGCGATCTTGCGTAGCAGATATATCTGCCACTCCATCCATTGATTGTCCTTAGCTGATTGTGTCAGCGGGAAGACTTTGGCTTCGGCGCTGCCGCCAAGCAGGAACAGTTCCTTACGCCCCATGAGTTCTTGTTCGTACATCGTGCGCAGGTTCAGGATTTGTCCAGGGGTGGCATTGAGCAACTGGATGAGGTGCGGCGGCGGTTTGTGGTCAACCATGCCGCGTGCACTTTTAGAAGCAGCCTGGTCGGCCTGAATGGTATCGTACAACACTTGCACCGGCGAGAGGCCGTAGCGATGCGTCGCGGAGTTGGCGATAAACACAATGCACTCATCGTTGAAGAGTGGTACGTCAGGTCCGGTCTGGGCGGCAGGAGTAAACAGGTAGCGATAATCTCTTGGGTCGCCCTGCCAGTTAGGCAAAATCGCAATGGTCGCGCCGTCTTCGTAGTACAGGTTTTGTGGGATGCGCTGCGCATTCATGTCTTTTGAGATGACGCCACGGTCAAGCACCAGGATGTCCTCAATCACCGGCTCAATGAGCGAGCGGTAGGAGTCGCGCATTTCGTTGGGCTGGTTGAGCAGAAACTCGACCTTGCGCATGATGCTCCGATTGTACGGCTTGAGTGGGTTCTTGGGCATCACGGCAATGTCGGCACGCCCGATTTGCTGGCGACGCACATTGATGGCAGCGCGTGCCCATGGATTGGTATCCGCCAGTTGCCTGAGCATACGCGAGTTGTTGACATAATTCGGCATGTCTCGCGTGCCAGACCAACCACTAGCAATCGGGCTGGCCTGCGGGGTGCTGCCTGTAGGGGAGTGAGACAGCGTGATATCAGGGCGGGTGAGCGCGTCTTGCCTTGCGTCCTCACGCCGTTTGATGCCTTCCAGGTAGGACGCCAGTTTCGGGTAGCGGTTGAGCACGTTTGCGGCGTCGCGCAGGTCAAGCACCTGATCGTACTGGTTGCCTGTCCTGCCTGCTGTTGCGACAGCCTGCGTATCCGCCACAGCAAGCGCTCGCATGAGTTCCTGGTACGCCTGCTGCACGTCAGGTGGCGTGCGCGGTGCAGCAGTGGTTTGCTTGCGGCGTCGGCGTGTCATGTGGGCATCCTTTTCCGTGGCTATACGAAACCAAGCGTCTGTTGAATGAAACGCATCGAGGCCGCAATCTGCTCCTGGCGCTGCATTAAGAAAGCGTCGTCTATCTGCTCTGGCAGGGGGATGCCGTCTGGCATGGCTTCTGCGGTGATGGTAGCAAAGGGAATGTCACCCATATCGCGTGCTTTCCAGGCCACGAGCGCGAGTGATATTACGGTATCATCGTGTTCCCCAGAGGGCGCTTCGTATTGCACATTGTTATGCAGCGTATAGTAGTAGGAAAACAGGCGTAGTTCGTTGATGAGTATCGTGATGGGAGGAAAAGTAATTGCGACGCGCTCTAACATGATGGAGAGGTTGCGAATGAGTTGCTCTTTCATGACGTTGGTGAATTTATGTCCGGTGATAATCACGTCATAGTTGCGCACTTGCTCTAAGAGTGGGTCGCCGACGCCGGTCGCGTCCATTTCCACGGGCGCGTAGTTGTACCAGTGCGCAATACTCACCACCTTCTCAACCTGGAAGGTGTAGTCGATCTTATTAAAACGTTCCCAGTAGTCCACATGCATGGTGTGCAGGTTGAGCACGGTCACAACAGAGAAGTCTTCGTGCTTGGCAGGGTCCCACCCGATGAGGTACATCGTGCCAGGGATAGGGTCGAGCATGTCTCCCTGTGTGCAGGCGTCGATGTTGTGAAACACACCGGCGCTGCCTTCCAGAAATTCTGCATCGTACTCCTGCTTGAACACATCCTCTGGTGTAGTACGTTTCGCCTCTTCAATTTCTTTTGCGGGGATGTAGGGGTTAGCACTAGTCGGAAAGGTAAAGGACTCCCAATCCTCTTCGGCAGGGTCAAGGCCGCGCTGAAAGATGCGCCAGAACCAGTTGCGCCCGCGTGGGGTGCCAATGAAGATCACACGACCACCTGTGTCGGCAAGCGTTGGTCGCAGCGCCTCTGTCCAGGCTTGCTCCATGATCTGCGCGCACTCATCCATCACGAGGAAGCCAATACCAGAGCCGCGTAAATTGTCGTAGCGTTCCGCAGAGGAAAATTGAATAACCGAGCCGTTGATGAGTTCCAGGCGCATTTCGCTCTTGTTCGGGTCGGAAGCAAACACGCCTTTGAGCGCCTTAATCATCATACGGAAGGCGATCATGGCCTGCCGATACGTGGGAGCGACCCACATCGACATCGACTCATTGTTTTCGAGGGCGTACTTTGCCATCTCGTTACAACACGCTAAGGTCTTGCCAAACCTTCTTCCGCAGGCTAAAACTCTGAACCTTGCCTCAGAACTATGCAAGGTCATCTGGGATTTATGTGGCGCATAAAGCTGGACTTTGAGTGGCTCCTGCGCTGTTGTCATGGGCCACCCCTTTTATTTACTTACGTTCGTTCAGGCCAGTGCCACGTTCCTGGTTCTTTTTCTTCTGAGTAGTGAATCGAGGTTCGCCAGAGGATATTCGCTGAGAGACTGAGTCCAACGGCCTGACCGTTGCTCTGCATACCAGCAGCACTCTCGCGAAACTCATCATTGTAGCCATCAGTAAACACTTGCATATTGACCAGACCGTTTTCCTGCTCCCAATCACGGACGATGATCGCTGGCCGATGCTCACCTTTGCTGCGCCCACCTTCCAGTACGTAGTGGACGACTCTCCCGACCGTCACACCATCCATCGCTGTTCCTCCTTTGGAGGAGTTACTATCGTTCCTTCCCAAGGTAACAAAGAAAGGTGTTCGCTGCCACAGGTGGTGCAGCGCAACTTGTTGAGGATTTCCTGTGCGACAGCAATCATCAGTTGTTTGTTGTCGTCTGGCACTGACCCCCACGGTACAGCCGTGTCCTTCCGTGTCTTATAGCCGTAATCAGGTGCTAGAGCTTCGTAGGTTGTGTGGAAAAGTGCTGCCAGTTCTTCTGCTGTCAGTTCATTGGTCTCGCTACTCACAACGCCGCTCACAGGAACTCTCCACCAGGGCGTGCCGACAGGATGCACATCGCTCATACGTTGTTCCTCTTCTCTGCTAAGGCTACGCGCCGCTGCTGGCGCATACGGCGTATCTTTGCTTCCAGCAAGCTGTTACGAGCGGTGGAGTAGCGCATGGCGTATGCCTCTCCTGGCACCACTGCCCAATACATTGACGGGGCAATGACTGTGCCTTCTTCTATTTCGGTGAGATCACTTCTAGTGAATGGTGTCATGTTGCACTCCTTTTTTGGGCAACAAAAAAAGTCATCCAAAAGGATGACTTCTGGTTCCCAGTGAAGGACTCGAACCCCCAACGACGTGGTGAACCGCCACGCGCTCTACCATTTGTTGAGCTAACTGGGAACGAGAATGATTATCATTGTTAGAATGCCCTGAGAGACATTGCCTGTGGCATTCCGAGGCGCAGCGCAACGTCTCCCTCGTACAAGGGCATTCGGAGCGAGCAACGGGGATCGAACCCGTGACCTGCTGATTGGCAACCAGCGGTTCTGCCTACTGAACTACACTCGCTAGGTACCTAGTCCCAATCTTTATTGCGATCCTCGTACAGGTTTGACGGTTCCTCCTCTGCGTATTCAGCACACAGGAAGAGAAGTCCTATCCCTAGTATGAGAAGGATGAGAAAACAGCCAATTGGTTGCATAATCTCCTCGCAAACACAGTATGGGAAGGAGTGAGAGAAGCGCAGCGTAGACGGTGCACAAGCCCCTTCCCATGTCGGTATCCTTGAGCGAATGAGGGCGGGGGCCGCCGTTTCGTCCCTGCAAGGTGGGAACCCCCTTTAAGCAAGCGACTGTATGAGTGCACCCTCGAAAATGTCAGCCTACGGGCGATGCGAGATGATAGCCAGTGTGTGGTGTGTCGCAGGCCACAGTTGATGCATCAGGTACGCACCGCCAAAGTAGAACGCGGTAAAGAGGACGGTTGCTACGAGAATAACGAGCAGGAGAAAGTACAGTAGACGGGTGTTCTGCGTGAGTGTCATTTTTGGATTGTGATCCTTTCGTGCCAACAAGACTATGAAACTTCAATGACGTGCGATATCGCTGTTGTTCTATAATATACTATATTGTATATCTCTGTCAAGTTTTTTCTGAACCAATTTCTGGGACGGACGTACCAAAACTGTCAATTGTCTGCTGCTCGGCTTGTTGCGTCGAGAGTTTCCACTCGCGCCCTCTTCGCTTATTTTCTGCACTTGTTACTGGCTCCAGATGCTCAGGGTTAACACACCATGGGTTGTGACATCGATGATCGAGTTCTAAGCCTTCAGGGACAGGCCCACGTATCTGCGTGTATAGCCAGAGATGAGCGACCATACATTTTCCATGCTTTGGGTAAAAGACACCGTACCCTTTAGCACCTTTTCCGGCAGTCCACTCCCAACACCCATCACCTCGTCGGGAAACATTTTTGTGGAAGCGGTCTGACACCTGCTTACGATGTTTTTCACTTAGGACTGCTTCACACAGAAGGCATCTTCTAGCACCGTCAGGGCGATATGCAGTGGTTTCCGAGGTATATTCATGTCCACGGACACAGTGAGTACGCCCAGACGCCTTTGCTCTTTCTCCGTTTACATGATGTCTTTCAGCATCATACTTCTGGTTGTAGGCATTTCTACAGGTGCGGCAACTTCTTCTCCCATCGGTTCTATCATAGGTATTTTCTGGAGTGTATTCGTGTCCGTAGATACAGTGGGTGGGTTTAGCACTTACTCCTCCACGCCAAGGACTTTGTGCACGTTGTTTCCTAGCTGCTGCTCTTCGACATATCTTACACTCTTTTTTCCCTGAAGGGTCTATGTAGGTATTCTCTGAGGTGCGTTCGTGCCCATTGCGACATCGATAAAGGGGCCATGATTGAGGTATACTGTCCATATGGCAAGCTCCAATCTTGTCATCGGCTCAGGGGTGTTTGCAGCACCGCCTGGGCAACATATTTTATGAATACATTATACCATACTGTTCGGCTCTTGTATTGCTTTTGTGTCTGTAACCGATCCTTCTACTTCTATCGATTGTGATTGAGTAGATAACTTCCACTCTGTAATTACTTGTACAGGTCCTCCACCAGGCCCAACTACTGTACTGTTCTTGGACCAGCCCGGCATTTCTGGAGTTTCTTTTCCGGGGCCGTGCAATAGATGAGCTAATGGCATTTCCTCAAAAACCCGTGCTTCAGCCTTTGCCCTCGCTTGAGCACTCGTGCGCATCACGTCGATATAGAACTTATAGAAATCCCCCTCTATAAGACCCTGCTGCATCTCTTGCTTCCCCTTTGAAATCCATAATTGATAAATGGCTATCGGCACCCCGCTTGCCTCGGCAGCTACTCCCTGGAAGGCACCTTCATTGATGTATTGCAAGATACTATTTTGTGTTTCATCTGTAAAAAGGGACATTGGCAGACTATTGTAGATGGTATTCACTGGCATGTCACCTAGCCCTTGAGGGTCGTTCTTTCTGGCTTTTTGCTTCTCGCGCATGAGATGGAGACCGCGCAGCCTAGCGTGCTTATACTTCTGAAAAAACAAGAAATACGCACTGGTTTCGTCGGTGCTCTCACGCCCCCTACGTATCCATGTGTTCAGCGTTCCTACCGCTATTCCAGATACTTCCGCTGCTGTGTATAAATGCTCGCCAGACGACACTAAATCTAACACAATAGATTGAGTATAATCGGTGAACTGGAGATTTTCCCGTGCAAAGGTTTTCGTCCCTTCTGGGACGAGGTCGCGGAACTTTCCCTTACTGGTTGGATGGAGTTCAGATTGCGTCTTACGTTTCTGCATGACCCATCCCTGCGTGTAGACGTGCCTCTTCTTTGAAATAATCGTAACGATACAGCAGACGTGGGGGAAACTCCCCGACATCACCGCCGCGCCACAGCGCCAGGAGGATTTGCTGGTCGTCCGGCAGACTCTCTTCATACAAGGTACGGCACGCAGCGACGAACATCTCTAACTCTACGACGTAACTGCTCGCCAATACATGCACGACGAGACGTTCCACGCGGGAACCTCCCGATGCTTTTCTGCAATGGCTGATGTTGTTCTGGTGTGAAAGTACCGGTGAAGATAACATCACGCCGTAAGCGTCTTCTTTGATGGCAAGCAGTTCACTGAGGAACGTTGGGAAGGAGATCAGTTCTTTGTACAGACTGACCTCGCGTTCGGTTGCATGCAAATTCTCCCTCCCCCGAAGGAAAAAACCGCACAAAGGTGGGGGGTAAGAAGCCCCCTTCCCCCCAAGTATAGCCTATCGTTATAGCTTATGTCAAGGACTATAGGAAATGCCCGCGTTTATGCCAACACTTCTTCGACGGTCAGCAGTTTCTCCTGATACTCCACTTCCAGACGGGTGAGTGTTTCGTAGAGAGATGCAAGTTTTCTACTCGTATGGTGTGTGTCTCCAGGGTTCACACGTCTCACATAATTTTCCAGAGTGGAAGTGGCTCCGTCGTCCTCCAAATCTTCATCTCCCATAGTAGCCCGCATCGTCCATCCCACAATGCAGCACGCCAGGGACATGCATGCCGACAGACTGTCCCAGGTAACTATTCTCTCATTCCCATAGGTTCCTCCATCAATCCACCCACGCTCAATAGCACGCTTTAAGGTGGGAATGGCTTCAGGAAACCGCCGCATGAGGAGTGTCAACTCTTCCTGCGCTTCATACTCATGAGTAGTGGCGTACCTATTTGGGTCAGCAGTGGTAGAGGCAGCATAGGAGAAATTTAGGGTCTGTGGCGTTGAGATAAGGCCGAGGTCTTGCTGAGAGATGCCAAACACCCTGGCTATATCTCGCTGCATACGTTCAACGTTCTCTGCCCACTGCTGCTCTGACGGCATTGGTGTGATCTCCTGTATATACGTCGTGGTATTGAGGGTCATTGAGGTGTTGTAGATGATTGGCTCAGGCACGTAGAAGGAAGCCTGTGGTGGCGGTGCAATTGTCGCACCAGCACGCTCTACTGCTTCCACATGGTAACGATCTTCCGCGAATGCCCAATCTGTCGTCACGTTTGCATGTGTACCCCACAGATACTGCCTTGACGGAGCGCAGCACCGCCACGCTGCTAGATATTCCTGCTGCCACTGGCTTACATCACCACCTCGCCCAGAACCAATCTGTTCTGAGGGTGCATACACTATGGATGAGCCTGACGTCATACGCCATTCAGCTTGTGCGACAGGCCAGATGCCTAATTCGTACTTCATTGAACTGTTCCACGTCGTGGTTGGTTCGTCTTCAAGAGGTGTTGCCACTAGATCATCGCGTGTGATGATAGTTGAATAGTCTGTCATGTGTTACCTTTCTGTATATATTAGTCGGTTCCCGTACGGGCATACGTTACCTGTTCGTTCATCGCTTTGCGGATATCGCTAATATATCCTGCCGATATAGTATACCCTAGTTCTTTCGCTTTTCGTTGTATCTCCGCCCCACCCATTTCAGGATGTTCGGTCAGATATTCGGTAACGAACTTTTTCTTGTCAAAGTCGTTCGGTGAAACATTCGGTAGAAGTTTCGGTCTCGTTTCGTTGACAGTTCGTTCCGAAGTCCACTCAGGCAATTGACGAATAACTTTTGACTGCTGTTCAAGTGTCACCATCACTACCGAAACTTCTTCAACGAACGTTCGTTGAACTTCCTGTAACCGCTGTTCTGTCGTCTCATCTATTTGTATTAAACGACTACCGAACTCTGCTAGGCGTTGTTCCATTGTCGATTGCATAGCGGTAAAATGTGCCATTGCATCCTCAAGAACTTTGTTCGTTTCGGTGATCTTCGTTTTCGGTGAGACACCACTGAATCGCTTATGTTTCGTGCATGAGAGGGCAATATAGCCGATACTAGCAATCGTTCGTACGAGGAATAAAGGCCAAATCACGTACGGAGAAATCTGGCTATCGTGCAATCCTCCTACGGTGAGAGCGAACTGTAAAAAGAGCATCGCACCCCCTACTACTGCCAGGGTTCCCGAAAGTGAAGCGTATAGTATGGCTTTCGTTCGGTCTCCTTGTTCATTCGCTTCTAGCGAAAGGAGCAGGACAGGCCCGACCGAAACCTCCATCGCCACGCCCTGTGCAACAGACCACCAGAGCGAAAGTGTATGGTTGTTCGCTAACAGTTCGCCGCGCTGTAAAAAGTCGATTGCCGAAACAATCACCCCTGCGGCAAGTAGAGGTTCGCTCGTCTTCGCCATGAAGCGAAAAACGAAACTGGTGCAGAGATCGTACCAGCGCAGCGAATTTATATCGCCAAGGAACTTTCCCCAGGCGAACCGTTCTCTCTGTGGTTGTTGCATTGTATCCATTCTTTTAGCCTTTTTCCCTTTCCTGAAACGTACATTCCTTCGGCTGATCTGTCACTGCTGGCAGTAGCGTCGGGCGGTAGTACGGAGCCTGCCACTGCCGATGAAGAGTATAGATCGTCGCAACCACCCTCAAAATGGCTGCGGTGATGCCGTCCGTGATAAAAGCAATTGCCTTGTCTACGTCTGTCGGTTGCATTGTTCTTCCTGTCTGTCTTGTCGTCGTTTTGTCGTCGTCGCTGCTTGTCGTCTGAAATATACAGACGATAGGCACAAAAACAACTATAAAGAGCGCGGCTCGGCAGACGACAGACAGGCACCGTGATGCTATCCAATCAACCGACGCTCCTTTAACTCCTTAATCATCTCCCCCGCCTTATCTTTTCCTATGTGTAACTTTTTCCCCAATGCTCGATAGGTCATTCCAGACTCGTACTCGTTGAACGCCATTTGCAAGTCCGTTGTCAGTTGCCGCGTAGGGACATGCCCCGTTACCTGTACGCGCTCTTTTTGTACGGCCACAGTAGGTACTGGCAGGTCTTCCTCAACCACCTCATCTACTATTGACGGCACAAAGGTTGACGGGCCAAGCAAGTGGTAGAGCGCAGCGTTGTCCATGTACGGGACGCGAGCCATGATCGCTTGCTTCACGAGGAATGTGCGAACCATCACCATACCCTGACCAAGTTTGTCCTCTTGTATCTGGTTGGGAGGAAGATCAAGCAGCACTTTGGCTGTCGTCGCATCTCCTCCTGTGTAGATTGTAGTGAGGTAACAATTACGTACTGCCCCACCGCCCTGTGGCGCGATGGTCTTGACGAGATAGTCTTGTGACCCTGAGATCACGAACAATCCCACCTTGCGCCCCTCACGCAAAAGGATTTCCAGGTACTTAGGAGCCTGCTTCACATGCTCGACGATAGCAGGAAGTTCATCGAGTATAATAAAGTACGGTCTACCCAGTGGCTGCGAGTGGGCATACTTCTCTAGCCGCTTCGGTAGCAGTTCCTCTGCGATATAGCGGAGGTAGTGTTCGATGATCTCGTAGGAACGGCTTTCCATTGGGTCGCAGAGCAGGTAGGGTTCATATGGCGTCCAATCTTCCTTATGTTCCAGATCATAGCGGGTATAGTGTGGATTAAGTAGCAACACAGGAAGACCAGCTCGGCAGAGTTGGGCCATGAGCAGTCTAATGCAATTCGACTTTCCGCCCCAGGTGGCTCCCGCAAGCGCGACGTGACACAACTGTTTCGCGCTTACTGTTACCCACGACCCGTCCATTTGTTCCGCCAAGTAAATCGACTCCAACTTAGGAATGAAGTCACGTAGCACCTCAGAGAACGTGAAAAGGCCTGCCCGTTTGCGTGGCGGGAACCAATCCATTTCTTCAGGGACAATGACGGTATCTGGAAGTGCTTCTGTGTCCTTTACCGATTCTTTTACAGGGTCAGCCAGAACCCTCGTTCTCTGTGCAAGCGCAGGTGCGGGGGCAGGGGCAAGGGCAGGTGCAACTTTCTGTACCTGCTGGTCAGAAGGAAGTATGGAAAGAATATAGTTGAGCAGGTGAGGCACGTTGTAGACCACAGCAAAGGCGATAATACCGCCTATGACGAGTCCGTCTGCTCCGTAATTATTCATGAGATCAACAATGCAGACGACAAACGCTGCTACCATCCCGAAGCCTAGTCGCAAGCGCGTTGGCTGTCGTATGGGTGCTGTACTAGATAACAGTTGTCGTCCTTGCATGTGCGTACCCCCTCAAGTTAATGTCTGATAGACGAAAAGCCTATCTCATATAGTTTCGCAGCAATAATCCCGAAGAAGAACACACAGAAGGAAACGGCGAAGGCAAAGCCAAGTTGTCCCCAAAACCCACTGGCGATGCCTTCGGCATACTGAAAATCAGACCAGAACTGGAACGCGCCTACAATGAACATGCCCCACACGAACAATTGAGTCAGGTGACGATTAGCGTCTCTGACAGCGCCATGCGCATGTTCATAGCAAAACGCACAGAAGAGAAAGATCAACTCAAATGTCCACGCGAAAAAGTCTGCGATCATCTCGCTATGACCAAGTTTTCCCTGTACCAAGTTAGGAATTTGCATGATGACACTCAAATCAGGCTTGACGGAGTGGGTGCTGTGACGCAACATAAATGCTGCACTCGTTTGTATTTCTATCAGTGTAGCAACAGTAAACATTAGTAGTGCAACCGTTGCTACAATGATAAGAAACACTGCATGCCCCTTCGAGACGCCGCCTCCCTTTGTTCCTGTAGGTGTTGACATAGCCATTCTTTTTTATCCTTTCCTTAACTTCCCCATCCAAGAGGATAGTTACTACTTCTATACTTCTATACTACCCTACAATTCCCTTTTTGTCAACATTTGTTCCCTTTTTTCTCAAAAATTGTTGACAATTACCACTTCTTCAGCTATACTGAGGGTACGGAAGTACATATACAAAACAGGGGGATGTATCATCTATGCTCAAAGTCGTTGACGGAGAGGAATACCTGGACACGACAGGCGTCATGTTTGAATTGGAGGCGTCAAAGAAAACATTCTATACGAACGTGCGCCCACTGTTACGGATGTACCACTTCGGGGCACGCAAAACACCCTGGTATCTGCGTAGGGATGTACTCGACATAAAACACGGTCATGCAGAACGTGCCGCACCGATTGTGATCTCTGGCATTTTTCGCGACTGGACGGAGCATGCACGCTCTCTAGGATACCAAATAGACACCAACAACCGCACCATCGAAGTGGTGCGCTTGCCAGAAGTGACCTGCGTCACCTTTGATATTGAGCGAGGACGTCAATTCGTCAGGAGAAGTCGTATCTCCTTTGTCAACCACATCCCCATCTGCATATGGGCGTCATACTACCCACTTGATCTAGTGCAGGGGCCTATCCACGAAGCCATGAAGCAGGACAAAGACCTCGACGTGGTCAAACGTATTAAAGAAGAGCATAACGTGAAGATAGGTTGGGTAAAGGAACGCGACAATTCCAGGCTGACAAACCTGGAGGAGCAGCGGTTACTGCAACTGCGTAACGCTGCCCCAGTGCTCATCAAGCAACGCGTATCTACGACCAGTGATCGAAATACGTTGGTATTGTACTCTCATATGACCCTGCTTGGCAGTTGGTTCGCCCCCGTACATGAATATTCAGTGAATATCTGGGATGAAAGCGAATAGTTATGGCAACGTGTGGTATACTTGGAAGTGAGGTTGTTTTCTCCAGAGCATGTAGGCCAATCTACAGCAACATTTCGTTACCTCTTGGTGCGCGGGTTAGCCCTTTTTGTGTCAGGGTTTTTTCCATTCTCCTCTGATACATATTCCTTTCCGGCTAGCCCAGAGCACTTTTCTATGCTTCCTCTTCACATCCAAAGCCACCCCCTTCGATTTCTCCTGCTTCGTATTGCCGTCGCGCTTCAGTTGCCCTACGGCGCAACGCACGTAGGACGCATTGCTTCCTAATGATGCGCTGCCACGCTACTTCGTCCAGATAGTCTTCTACTGCTCTTCTGTGCGCGTCTTCTCTTCGGTATGTGTCGCTATCCATGCTTCTAGTTCCTGTTCAGTATAGAGCCATGGCTCGTCCTTGGGCCAACGCGAAACCACCTCCTGTAAGAATAGCTTGTACAGGAGGAATGCTCTCTCACTCCTTCGGGTGACGAGCACCTGCCGCCCATCGATTTCAATCTCGTACTTGGGGTCGAGCAGGCCGATATGGTAGCAGTGGTTCCAGAGGATAGAAAGGGCGAGGTCGGCACTCTCCGCGCTGCCGTCGCCCCAGTTCATCAAGGCTTCGGAGTGAAAGACGTAGTGGCGCAGCGGGAGGCCATTGACGCGAAAGACACGCGGTTCCTTGCGAATACCACGCTTGGTCGGAACGTAGCCCTGATACCATTTACAGCGGAAGATAGGAAACTGTGCACTCACCTTTTAGTCTTCCAGGTATCCTTTTTCTCGTATGAGTGCGTCACTATCATTGACAATGCGCGTTGCAAGATCATCATCCCCATACTGCACCTCAACCCAATCATACCATGAACTACGATCTTCATTGCGTTGCTTTTCTAGCCATGCAATAAACATAGTTCTATGCTCATCTCCTTTATCAGAGGCACTCCACCCCTCCTTCGATCCGTCTGGGAAGATAGCGAAGGAGTAGTACCCGTTGATAACGGACTCCTGTACGGGAGAGACAAGTGTGTCCTCGAAAATCGTCTCTGCTCTATCGTGCGCACGCGTTGCATGGTGTTCATCATATGTCGTAATGAGTATGGCGTGGTGGCACATGTATCCCATTTTTTCTATCACCTGTCTAGATTCACTTCGTATCTGTCTGCTTCTGGCAAAGTGGCGCGATACGCCTCAAATTCAGGGACGGTTTCCACTGCGTGGAGTCCCTCATTGCCAGGAAAAGCTTCTCGCGGCCAGACGCGGCGGAAAAAACCGTTTAGATCGCGTAGTTCCCGCTGCACTTGTGAGCGTTCCGTCTCATCAATGCCTAGCCCATTCATGATGGTGTCGAAGGAGTAGGCACGAAACGCTTCATAGAACAGGGATACCATTACCATCTTGGTGTTCTGCGACAGGACTGGAAAGATCACCCCGTGTGATTCCATCATCTGTTTTTTCTTCCTCTTACCTTTTTACCAATACTTCTAATTGCTCTTCAAATGGGAAACGCGTTTTCAAATCCTCTTCCGTCATCCCCGTCACGGTGATGTAGGACGGAATGGTGAGTAGCACCTTGCGGTAGTAGTGCGTGAGTGCAAGGTAGCGAGCCTGATCGGTGTGTTTGATCTGCCGATCTGTGCCTAAGCGGTCAACCTTCAATACGTACTCCGTTTTCTTCTTGTCCCACTGGTTGGGGTGTGACTCGACCTCGCGTACCACCCCGACGCTCAAGAATAAACTACTACTTTGCCGCCCACACCACGTGACGACTGACCCTGGAACGATCTCCGTCCCCGCTGCATCTGTTACCATACTATTCCCCCGTTTTCTTGTATTGTAGCATAAGTTTTTCCCGCGTGGAAATGCTTGACATTAGCGGCAGGGTGTGCTATAGTCATTTGCAAGAACAACTAAAGGGGACCACATGGAAGAAACACCTATCCCGCAGGAAGAAGCGCAACGAGTAAACAGCAGTTGCATCTATGTAACCAGGAAAGCCTGCAAGGAATGTCCGCTCTTTTGCGACGACCACCCGCAGGTCATAGAGGAATTTGAACGAAGGAAGAAAGAGGAAGGGTGGGTGAAAGACCATTTCTTTGAATGTCTGTGCGTCACACTTGGAGAGCAGATGGGGAAAACTATTCCAGAGTTCTCCGTCTGCTTCAGTTTCTTTTATCTGTATGCGCAGGAGAACATCTACCTTGCAAAAGCGATACGCGAGGGACGTATCCGCTATCTGGACGTCTCCGACTGGCCGACACTCGCCGAGACGGGGCGCGAGACGGGGCGAATGATTCGCTCACCATACATTGAAGGGGCATGGATACAGCGCAGGACGTTCTCTACCCCCTACCTACCAGAGACAGGAGAAAACAAATGACAGAACAACCAGAGGAAGTACCCACACTCAAACTTAATCCAGACACGCATTGCTATGAAGCTATTATTGTGCGGCGTATTCAGGTCAATCCAGAGGTGTTTCGCGGCGTGTTTCTCAAAGCGATGGCAGACGACGAAGCAGCTGACCTGACCGACCCAGAAGAGCATCGCAGGATTGCTCGGCGTGTCAGTAGGGTGTCCTTCTGGGAGGGAAAACCAACCGCAAAGATCACATACCTACCATCAGTGCCGTCAGTGCCCACCAGGCAGTCGGCAATACGACCACCGACCCAGGCTCAGCTTCTTGAGGAGCGATTACGAGAAGCAGCGCGACACGTCGCCCCGCACCTGTGGCAAGATCAGTGTCGCACATCTATTGCGCCACTATCAGAAGAGTTGGTGACACGTGAAAACGTTGGTCGTTTGCGTTATGAAGAGAAGAAAGTGTTGGAACACCTCTACACACTTTGGGGAAATGGAGAGTTTGAGATCGACCAGGACGCGGAAGAAGAGGAACGACTGTACCAGGAGAACAATCACCAGAAAGACCCCATGGAAACAGTACAAGCACTCAAAGAAGTGTTGGACGCAAATAGCATTCACTAGTACTCATCAGGAAAGGATACAATCAATGGAAGCAACCAACCAACTCACCCCGCAAGAACTACAGCAAGCAGCTGATATTCTCCAGGCGCTAGGGCCAAGCGCCCTAGCGATTGTCCAATCACTGCTCACCGAGGAAAAACCTGTCATGCTGACCACGCTCTTTGATCGCGTGGCGAATATGTTTACCCCTCCACTGCCCAGAGAGCAGGTATATGGGAATGTCAGTGAACTGAGCAGGGTGAAGGTTTTACATACAGACAGACCTGACTTCCGAGACCCTTCCCCCTCTGTACAGATCAACCTGAATATGCCACCGCTCGCACTGAGACTCATCAATGCGATCTGGCCGACGTTTCCAGTCGGGAGGACGTCATGATTGAAAATGAAGTACAATACGCCATCACCAAAGAGCAGACGACCAAATTTGAACTAGCGCTCAAGAAATTTGAAGAAAACCTATACAACAAGGAACAGTTTCACCCTCTCTTGTATCAAGCCCAAAGAGATGCCTTGCAGAGTCAACTCGAAGACCTTCAAGCGCAACTGAAAGAGTATGATGAAAGGATGCACGAACGCATCAGACAACTTGAGCAGGAAAAAGGGAAGGGCAGAGTGTTTGGGGTGTCGCCTGGATATTATACAGGGGAGGGGTTCATCAATGACTGAGATTATCCTGGACAATACGCCTGTCAAAGAGAAGAACACGCGAGCCATCGAGGTCACCAGTGTCACGCGCTACGTCCACCGCAGTACAGGTGTCGTTCACTATGTCTTCCAGCGCCGTAGCAAAAAGAAAAAGTCTGACGAGCCTAACTACTATGATATCGAGGTAGATGAGAGAGAGTGCACCACTGGCCCCTGCCAGTGTTATGATTACGTCAATTACCGTACGACGCTCATTCCCATAGGACAGTGTGGACACCAGAAAGCACTGGTTGAGCAGATGATGGAGAAGCGACGGCTGGCGTGGACAGCGTTTGCAAAAGAACTGGAAAGAGGGGTGCTATGACAGACTACAATGCGATAGAGCATCAAAAGCTCTGGCAAGCAGAAAATGAGAAGCAGGAAGTGGTCGTTGAAGTCACTGTAGAGGTGCTTATGCGCCAAGCATTTGAAACGCAAGACCGCATTGAGGGAGCGCTTCGCTCCGCCAAATACCTTGATGATATACTCCACTTAGCTTACCTTGGAAAGGGGTGGCTAGAGATATCCTACATCACCAAAAACTTGCGTGAGGCAAAGCACTGGATAGAGGATGTCATGGACGAGGTAGAGAAATGTGATGACTGAGAAGGAGAAAGCCAGAACGTCGCAACTCTCACAGCACGCCAAAACGATTATATGGGTGGTTGTGCTGACGGCCACACTTGTGCTCATCCTTGGAACTGTGTACATCGCGATGCACTAACACCCGCTTGACCGCGTGGTTTCTTTCCAGTATACTGAACTGAAATTGAGAAAGGAACCACACTTTTTTATGTCCGATGTCAAAGACCGACCTGCGAAAACTCTGCACCACGTCATATCCAAAGAAAAATCCGCCAAGACAGACGCAGGCAACGTACTCACCAACGCCTACCACCTCATCCAAAAGCCTGTTTTGTTTGCTGGTCTTTCCAAAACATATCAACCAAAGACTGACCCGACCAGCAGTACCGAAGCAGAGACCCTGCCGCCTGACCTACAACGGGTGCAAATCCACGCGGAGAGCCTCATCAAGGGTGTCGAGGAGAAGCTGATCGTCCTCTTCGACCTCACGGCGCAAAAGGACTGGGCGAATTGCCGCGCCAAAGCTGACGTGATTGTCGATGGGAAGACACTTCTTGAGGCTGTCCCTGCCACCTACCTGTTGTTCCTAGAAAAGCAATTGGTGGACGTCCATACCTTCGTCAAAAAGTTGCCAACGCATGACCCTGCGGAGCAGTGGCACTACGACGAGTCGCAAGGCCACTGGATATCGGAAGAGAAGCGTACCAACCGCACCAAGAAAGTGATGAGACGCTTTACCGTGGCCCCGGCGACAAAAGAACATCCCGAACAGGCGCAGGCATATAGTGAAGACACCCCGATTGGCGTGTACACCCAGATCAACTTCACCGGAGCGCTCCCCGTGCCGAGGGTTGAGCAACTCCTTGGGCGCATCGACGCGCTCAGAACAGCGGTCAAGGACGCCCGCGAGACCGCCAACCTGACCAGCATCGAAGAGGTACATACAGGGAAAAAGATTTTCGACTACCTGTTTGCCGAATAGTCTGTAGTATGGTATATTGCATGTGGAACACAGATTAAGCCTGACACCTTAATCTCATACAACGCTAGCTCAGTGCAGGTGCAAGACCTGCCTTCGGGATTTCGCCCCGAAGTAGCCCAAAGTAGAGGCACTAGAGGATTGAAACGATCAAGCTGAGACTATTGTTCCCAACCTCAGCACTAACTGTCGCCGATTTCATCAAGCGGTAGTACCCGGTGTGATGTCTGATGCAGGTTCGATTCCTGTTCTTGCCTCTCGCGGCGAGATAGTTTAACGGCAAAACAAGACGCTCTAAGAGTGAGGCGCTACCTTAAACGCTTCAACCAGGAGATCGATACCCGACAGTGCAAAGCTTTCGTTTAAGCTAAAAACAGGCTGCCCACTCAAGGATAGGAGTGGGCAGTCGCCTTTTGTTATCATTCCTCTTGCCACGCGTTCTAAGAATGGGGGACACTATCACTCATCCGTATAAAATGGTATGCTAGGGGCTGTGTGGAATATAGAGAGCGAGTCGGCTCTTACTAAAGCGGTGCGGCTTTTCACGTGCCGCTTTTTTACGTAGATATGGGGCTACAAAACAAGATGTATAAAACAAGCCTGACAAAAAGTATTCTCTTTCTTCTTGCTATTCTCGCCAATCTGAACTATTTGCTCTTCATTGACAATCCCCTGCACGCAGGCAATCCAGGGTTTTATATACTTACGGCTGTTGCCGATACTATTGCTGCCTGTATCTGTCTCTCGACGTGGGTGCTGGCATTGTATTTTGAACTGAGCAAGTCGCGCTACTACCGTGACCTTGCTGACCTGCGCAGGCATGGGGCGCATCTCCTCCAACAGCGCGTGGCCGTCCTCGTCACGGCGGTGAACGAGGACGTGTCTATCGTACGCAATACATTGGAATGTGCGCAGGCACTTGTGGGTGAAAAGACGGTGTATCTCCTTGACGATGGCAAGAAGGACGCCTACCGCGACCTTGCGGATGCCCTGGGGATACGCTACATCACCCGACCCGATAACCGCTTTTACAAGGCAGGCAACCTCAACCATGCGCTACGTCACTATGTGCATGAGCCATTCTTCTTGGTCATGGATGCTGACTTTGCCGTGCATCCAACATTCTTGCAGCGCACGATGCCCTGCTTCGCTGACCCACGTATCGCAGCGATACAGACGCCGCAGGTCTACAGCAGCGACGAGACGCTGTTCGCCCGTGGCAGCAAGCATCTGCAAGACATCTTCTACCAGTACATCCAGCCTGGTAAGCACCTCATCAACAGCGCCTTCTGCGTCGGCACCAATGTCATCTTTCGCACAGCAGCCATCCACGAAGTCGGCGGCATTGTGGCGTCCCACTCGGAGGATATCTTTACTACCCTGCGCCTGCAAGAGCATGGCTACCGCATCCTGTTTCTCAATGAGCAACTTGCCGTCGGGCTTGGCCCGACGACGCTTATCTCCTTCTACCGCCAGCAGTACCGTTGGGCGCGTGGTGGATTTTTCATGCTCTTCAAACACAACACCCTCTTCAACCGCAAACTGCATGTTGAACAGCGCATCCAGTTCTTCCTCACCAACTGCTTCTACTTCATTGGCATCTCCGTCCTGATCTATCTGCTGAGTCCCCTGATCGCTATCCTGCTCAACATCACCCCTTTGAGTGATGCCTACACAGGTGCGTGGCTCAACGCCTATGTTCCGTTCTTTTGTGCCAATGTCCTCTTTGGCCTAGCGCTGCTGAAACGCTACCGTATGCAAAGTCTGCTCATTGGTATCTTCAGCCACATCCCCTACCTCAATGCGCTGCGGGCGGAGGTCTTTGGCTGGCGCATCTACAAATGGAAAGTGACGAACCAGGCGTCGAAGGGACTCATCACCACCCTGCTTGTCCCCTACATCCTGTACCTGGCAATTGGAGGAACCATCGTCACATTTTTGGTCATGGGCATCATCATCTACAACCCTGCACTACTCTTCTACTACGTGTGGCTGGCGCTAGACATGCTCATGATGTTCGTCTTTACTGTGGCAGGGTATGCATCTACTGCGCAGGCACATGTCCCTGCCATCGGGCAGGTGACGAGCGTACGGGAGATGAGTACGGCAGAAGTGCTGGCAATCAGCGCACCGCGTCCGCGATCACTCGTTATAGATGATAGGCAAACCGCGAAGATAGCTATTGAAGACGAACCAACCGATAGGCTCATCGCGGTGAATGGGCATCGCCTGTGGAAAGGAAGAAGATACCACCAATGAAAAGAGTGGGAAAAGTCATCCTGGAACTCATTGCAGTCCTGCTTACGCTGGGAGTAGCAGCTGCCATTATTATTCCCCTGTTTAGTTACAGCGTCGGGCAGACCACCTATGACACCTTCGCGGGCACGGTGAAAAAGACGCCCCTCAATATCACCTCGCCTGTCTATGGACAAATTATGAGCCTGCCAGAGCATGAGGGCGATACCGTCCAGACTGGACAACTGCTCGCAGTCATTCACATCCTCAACCCCGTGACTATTCCAGCCAGCAGCACCCTCTATCAAGTACACCGAAAACATATGCAGATTTGGGTACTCAGCCCCGCTGATGGCGTTATCGGGCAGGTGTCTTTTGCGCCCCTCAGCACGGTTGCCGGGGCCGCGCCTCTGATGACGCTGTACACGCCAGCCTCAATGGACGTGCGCATACTCCTGCCACAGGGGAATGACGTCCATGACTATACGGCGTTCTATGCCTTCCAACCACCAGGAGGACAGAAATACCTGCTCCACGTGATCGGGCAGGTGCCAACAGATACGCTGCCCACCATCGACCCTGCGACGGCGGTCTATCGTGCGTCGTGTCTGAACTGCCAATTACTCATCAACAGCGAGACCATCGCCGTCTCTGCACAAAAGCCGCAGGCGCACTACCCGCTTCTCGATACCTTCCGCTCGTGGTACGCCACCATCGTTGCGAAGTTGTAGAAAGGAACGTCAATGTACGACAATATTTATCGAGCATATCACAAGAAGTATGGCATGATCTACCCAGATGAATACTTCACCTTGGAAGACGCCGTCAATGAAGACCTGACCTTCTTTGGTAGTCCTGCGAAGGATTACGACACACGTGATTTCATCTTCATGCAGTTCAGCGGGGTACAAGACAAGAACAAGCGTGATATCTACGAGGGGGATATTCTTCAGGAGACCTTTATGAATCAAGTGCTGGAGTATTCACTCTGGCAAGTTATCAGGGAGCATGGTTCATTTGGTGTCCGCCCCTTAGTTTCAACAAAGGAAGACCTAACCTTTCGCACTTTCCACCAAGGCGTAGAAGAGTCATTTTCCACTGACAGGTATTTAGTCAGTGGAAACATTTATGAGAATATGGATATGGTCACAGGATCAACATTTGTACAATAAGAAAGAGTTTTTTGATGACCACCTTGCAAGATTTTCTGGACAATGGGGGAACATTCACCGTGAAGGTGACGCCTGCCACAGATGGTAGTAGCTTCACCTTCAGCGGAGACGTTACACTCAACCAGCCGCCTGTCCCTGTGCCAGTCCCTCCTGTTCCTCCTGTGCCTGTGCCTGTGCCTGTGCCTGTGCCTGTGCCTCCCCCCATACCACCACCTATACTAGGCGCAGCAACGTTCACCCAAACGACGCATCCTATAGCAGTTCCCACAACACTCAAGACACCGTTCCCTTACGCGACGAATGCCTGGTGGCAGAATATCGTCCTGGGCAAGAGCCGCATCGCGCCCGACCCCTATCAGGTAACGATTGTGGATAACGGGTTTGTGGTCTGCTACCCAACGCAGTCCTTTACGCAGGACAGTCAGGGGATGCAGCACATCACCTCCCAGTTCCTACAAAACTTTACCCTGGAGTTCGCGGAGCATATCGGCAGTTGGGCAGTGGTTGCCTACGATGATTTAACCGTCACGCTCAAATGGACGGCAGCGAACGGTCAGACAGCATCGTCCGTGATCGCGCAGGGCTGTCCCTACATGTCGATGTCCTACACGGGGACGACGCCGCTACTCACTACGCAGCACGCCATTGTTTCCGTGAATGGAATACCTACCCCTACTACCAACACAGGAACGACGAGCAACACGAAGTTCAAAATCGTATTGAACAACGGACAGACCTGGCTGCTGTACTGTTCCTCCGCCATTACCTTTACCTGGAATGGTGCGCAACTTCTGGCGAGTGCGCCTTTCACGGGCGTGCTGCGCCTGGCCGTCATGGTAAACGCCATTGACGAACAGGTACTGGACTACTATGCACCCACCATGCCAATCGGCGGAAGGGTGACGGTGGCCTACGCCACGGGCACGACGGCGGCGACCTACACCTTCAACTGGGCAGTGGTACCTAGCACTGGATCGCTGCTGATGTGTGCGCTGCCACACCATGTCGATATCCTGCAAGGACTCTACACAGCCGTCCTCTCACGACAATGTACCAAGGGAGTGATGGTCGGCGTTGCGGGCAACAGTTGGACGCTGGTCGAGTCGCTCCCTACCATACAGTGGGCAGCGCCCAGGCCCATCCCTCCGACCTACCTTCCAGCGATTGCAGCACAACTCAAGAAGGATGCCGCGTTTGTCAACAACAGCACCAGTGATACCTATTTTGCAGGAAAAGGGCTGGCGAAAATGGCGCGGCTGCTGCTCATTGCCGACGAGATCGGGGATAGTGACTTAGTGACGCTCTTGCAGAAAAACCTGAAGGCGTCTTTGACCCTGTGGCTGACGAGTAGCAGCCTCTTTGCCTATGACAAGACCTGGGGCGGCATCGTGTTCGCGCCTGCCCTTGGCGACATTGGGGCAGACTTTGGCTTCTCATTCTCGTACAATGACCACGTGTTTCACCTGGGGTACTACGTCTATGCCTGTGCCGTGTTGGCGAAGTTCGATATGGCGTGGTGCAGCACCTACCAGAAGCAGGTTACGGAGTTGGTGCATGACTACTGTAACCCTCTCGGCAGTAGCGATAGTCGCTATCCAATAGTACGTAACAAAGACCTGTATGCAGGACACAGTTGGGCGAGTGGCATCGTGGACTTTGCCGACAATCGCAACCTGGAATCAACCAGTGAAGCGGCGGCAGGATACTTCAGTGCAATGCTTTGGGGTAGTGTGATAAATGATGCTACTCTACAGAACTTCGCGGGGTTGATGATGATGACTGAAATCCGCTCGGCCCAAAAATACTGGCACAATGCAAAGAAGCAACATGCACCACAGTGGACTGCTTCCTCAGCAACTCTTCAATGGAGCACGAAGCTGGACGATTCGAGTTGGTTTTCTGCATTGTTAGAGTGCAGGAGAGGTATACAGATGTTGCCTATCTTGCCTGCATCAGAATACTGGTTAGAGCCTACCTGGATAAATGATATGATATCTTCCGGGGAAATGAAGACGATGTTAGCGCAAGCTGCTCCTGAGTGGAAGAGTATCATCCTCGCAGCCTTAGCGGTTATTGACCCTGCAACTGCGTGGCAACAAGCTCTTACCCTGGCTGCCTTCGATGACGGTAATAGTGCAAGTAATTTGCTGTACTTTATTGCCACAAGGTAGCTTCTCAGGCTGGCTTATGCTATAATAACCCCATGAAATATTGTTCCCACGGCGTTGGTATTAACAGCGCCGTGGGTGAGTGCAACCTTGTTGGAGGCTACACTATGGACACTATATACTCAGGTTTATCCGATAGCAACCCATCACAAAAATACCTCACAAAGTGGCTTCCCTTTGAAGAAGCGCGTACGTTTGTTCACTCATTAGAGTTAAAGAATGCCGATGAATGGCGAGACTATTGTAAATCCAAACAGAAGCCAACAGGTATTCCCACGAACCTATACACTACATATAAAGATCAGTTTCAAGGAATGGGGGACTGGCTAGGAACCTATGCTATCGCCACCTACAATAGAGAGTATCTCCCCTTCGAGGAAGCGCGAGAGTACACTCGATCTTTGGGATTCAAGAATGGGCAGGAATGGAAAAATTACTCGCAGTCTGGACAGAAGCCTGTTAATATTCCATCTCTCCCTTGGAAAGTTTACAAACAGAGTTGGCAGAACTGGGGAGACTGGTTAGGAACCAGTATAATTGCTGCGCGACTACGTGAATATCTTCCCTTTGGTCAAGCACGAAGTTATGTACAAACGCTAAGACTCAAGAGCAATCACGAATGGAGAGAGTACTCTAAATCAGATATGAAACCAGCTAACATACCCTCAGACCCTCATCACGTTTATAAGTCTGAGTTTCATGGTTATGGAGATTGGCTTGGGACAGGAACAATTGCACCACAAAACTATGAATACATCCCCTTTGAAGAAGCCCAAGTATATGTTAGGACATTAGGACTCAAGAATACCGGCGAGTGGCGTGACTTTTGCAAGTCAGGAGGGAAACCGACAAATATCCCTGTTTCCCCACACCTCATCTACCGCAATGACTGGCAGAGTTGGGGAACATGGTTAGGTACAGGAACACTGAGTCCCCAGGCAATGAATCTATCTTCTGAACAGAGACTTGCACATAGACGGGTCAGTTCACATAAGATGCGTGCGCATAGAAAAACCGTCCTAGGAACCCATACTGCTGCACAAATACAAGAGCAATTAAGACGCCAGAAGTATCGTTGCTATTATGCTGCCTGTGGGTTTTCTACGTTCAAGAAACGCGATGGGGGATACGTCTATCACGTTGACCACACCTTCCCTCTCTCGCGTGTTGCTGGTACTAATATTCCTGCTAATACTATTGACTATCTTGTGTTAGCCTGTCCTACCTGTAATCTGAGTAAGCATGACAAGTTTCCTTGGGAATGGCCTGAGGGGGGAAGATTACTATGACAGACAATCAGATTGATGACGGTGCTTCCAGGACGAGCCTGCTCTGGTGGGTTGCAACCAGACCATAATAGATGTACGTGAAGCAGAAAGGGGTGACTGATGAAACTGTGGGGAATTATAAAGCAATGGACGCTACCGGTCTTAGTGGCGATTGGCTGCATCATCGCGCTTGCCGTGGTCGCGGCATTTATTTTCATCAATTAAAAAGGGATATATGAGCAGGGTTGTGGGATTGACAGGCGCGGCGCTGTTTGTCATCGGCGTTATCATCTTTGAGATATACCTCTACAGCGTGGTGACGATACTGTTTGCGCGGGGATGAAAGAAGTACTACCTGAGCGTAACAACGGATGCTTTTTGCTATACTTGGTGAAGTATAAAGCAAGGAGCGTATTTTATGCAGCAACGATCTCTCCGTTCAGCACTCGTCGGGTCTTTATTTATTCTCGTTATCGCAGCCTCCGTGCTTGGTTGGAGCCTCTCCCATCAGGCTCGCCACGCGGAGGCGGCAGGCAATGTCTTTCCGTACCCTTCCTGTACGTGGGGGGCAGCGCAGGAGTATCATACCTTGCACGGTGTGTGGGTGCCCTGGCACACTCAGGCCGATGCCTACCAGTGGACAGCACGCGCCTACCAGTACCACTGGCATGTGTCAAAGAAAGCACATCTCGGCGCGATTATCAACCTGCAACCGTGGGTGCAGGGAGCCTTCAGGTTAGGGCATGTTGAAGTGGTGACAAAGGTGTATAAGGACGGTAGCGTGCTTGCTACTGGCACGTCATGGGGGCGCAATATTTACGCCTGGACGCCCTGGCATTTCTACCCAGGAAGAGGCGTGACATTTCTTTGGAAGTAGTGTATACTTATGTTCTATCCGTCTGAGGGTACTGTAAGTTGACGTGCAGCACGCGCCAGTATGCCCATCCAGGAAGTTACATTGGTCTCGACCCGTTTGAGGGTACTGCAAGTTCAAGAGTTATACGGCCATGCGATTCGCTATTCAAGTTACATTGGTCTCGACCCGTTTGAGGGTACTGCAAGATGTCCTTTGCTTCTGTCCTGGCCTGAAACTAGCAGGGTTACATTGGTCTCGACCCGTTTGAGGGTACTGCAAGTCGAAAATTGCTGGTGCTGGTGCTGGTGCTGGTGCTGTTACATTGGTCTCGACCCGTTTGAGGGTACTGCAAGTGTTGAGATAGCGGAACTTTCCTGGGTGCGCAGCAGGCTGCTCGGTTATCAACGATACGGTGATGTCTGAGCCTCTGTTTCCCACTCCTCTGGTAGTAACCCATACAGACGCGCCAATGCCTCGATGCGTTCAGCGGTGTAGTGTGTGTGGTTCTGCTTGCGCAGATCATAGCAGAGCGCCACAAACATCGCCCCACCTGCCTTGTCGGCACGGATGAGCGCATCTACCACCGCGCCGATGGTCTCAGCCGTCGTCCGTTCTTCCTTCTTGTCCATTCTCTTTCCTTTTCCAATGCAGTAATGGTGTTTCAAGAGCTGCTGAACTGTGCCAGACGCCTTTTGCATCCTGACGCATCCCTTTCACCAACATCTCTGCCTCTCCCAAACAGTGACGTGTTGACTTTGTAAAACCAATGACCTTTGTCCCCCGATGCATCGGTCCACCATAAGAACCAGCCCGATGTAAGCTATGCGCATTTGCCGTAAAGAATTTTCTATCACACCCTGAGCAGGTATACATTACGCTAACCCCTTAATCGTATGTTCTAAAGTATACTATACCATATAGACCCAGTGACTAGCAATAATCTATACTGTATGCTATACTATTGGCAGGCACACGCCTAGGACTTCCATGGCACTTAGCCGCAAGGTTAGGTGAGGATTGAAATGAAGAAATCGTTTAACGTACGAAAAGCGCGGGCAGATCGGCCCCCAGGCGTCATAATACTGGGGGCTATCACTTTAATAAGGAGAAAACGATGCCTACAACCCCATACGACGCCATAGGTGGCATCCCCAGGGACAATCCCAACATCCCCGTAACGCCAGGGCGCGAGTGGATTCCTATCGACGAGACGCACACCGACACCTACCGACGCCTGCCAGAAGGAATCAAGCGGCAGTTCAAGGACTGGGTGCATAAGCAACTTGAACAAGTAGGGCGTGACTATCTGCCGCCAACGAAGGAATAACCTTTGGAAAGAACGATTGTAGCACTTGACCCAGGCTTATCGCTTGGCGTCGCCGTTTTTCGTGGAAGCACCTTGCTAGACACCTACGTTGTTGAGCCTTCTGAACACTTCTTTCACCTCTCTCGTCTCATTTCTTCCCTCTTTCCCGATGACGTGGTGGTCTGTGAGGACTACCATGCAGGGCAAAGGCTCAGTGATGAAGGAAAATTCACACTCAAACTGATCGGCGTTATTGAGTGCTTGACGCGTCAGCGCACGGGCAGGCCGCCTGTCTACCAGCAGCCCCAGGCCAGGCGTTCCTTCCTCAAAGAAGCAGGAACCCTGCTGCGCCAGCTACCTGTCCAAAAAAAATTTTCTCAGCATCACAAGGATGCTACAAGTCACGGCTTACTCTACCTCTACAATCAGGAAACGCAAGTGACCTGTTTTCAAGACCCCGCACTGCTCGCACCCGATCTGTGCCCCACGCAGGAGCACGATCAGTATGCAGTCACAACAGACATTATTTAGCCACCAGAAACATCCCCATCAACCAAAGAATGTCAACGCCCTCGTTCGTGCAGAGCAGGCTGCCGCTGGGTTTAACGTAAAACTGGCGGTGCTATTGACTGACGGGACGGGGACAATGTGGACTGCGTATATTTTCTGTGCATTAGCATTCATCGGGTTGTTGGGCCTACTCGGCCTGCTTAACCCCTTCGTGTTCCTGCTCACCACATGGTTATCTCAGCAATTCTTACAGTTGGTACTCCTGCCGGTGATTATGGTTGGGCAGTCGGTTCTCTCACGCCACTCGGAATTGCTTGCAGAGGAACAATTTTCTACAACGCAACATATGTTTCACGATATAGGGCAAATTATGCAGCATTTAGATGCCCAGGATGAGAAGATACTCGCTATTCTTCAGGAGTTACAGAAAAATGCCTAGAACGTGGACGCCTGAGCAGAAACAAGCGAAGAGTGCAGCAGTAACGCTCTATTGGAAAACCTATGGACATCCTATGCAGGGACGGAAGCATGATGTTTCTACTAGAGAATCCATGAAGAAGCCCAAGCATAAGAGTAAACAGCGCGGAACGTGCATTAGCTGTGGAAGAGCTTTATACAGTCCTGAGTCTGCTAGGCGCGGCATGGGCGCAAAATGCGCGGGCCTCATCTGAAATTGAGATAAGATAGCACCAGCCTTGCGGCCAGTGCTACCCCTTCTCCGTTCATACTAGATGTTTCCGTCTCTTACTGCGACTCGCTCTCTTTCTATGTGTCGGTCTGATCTCCTGCCTCGCTTCGATGTTCTGTTTCTCTCACACAGTCTGACTCGCTCACGTCGAATGTCGCTATCCGAAGAAGTGCCTCGTTCCCTATTCTTGTTGCTCTCAAATTGTTTACCTCGCTCTCCCCGATTGCTGCTCTCCGGTACTTTACCTCGCTCACGTACTTTGTCGCCTTCTTTCACTTTCTCTCACTCACCTACATTGCTGCTGTCGTACCACTTGCCTCGTTCTCGTGGTTTGTTTCAGTCTTGTGATCTGCCTCGTTCTCATGCATTGTGTTTTCTGATTCCGTTCCTCATTCCCTAATCTTGCTGCTCTCAGATTGTTTGTCTTGCTCTTGTAACCTGCCGCTGTCCCGTGAACTGCCTCATTCATCTTCTATGCCCCTGTCAATCAGGTTGTCTCGTTCACCTTATCTGTTTCTGTCCATAGCATAGCCTCATTCCACAATGTTGCTTCTCTCGCTAGATGTGCCTCGCTCTCCTCAATTGCTTCCATCCATACAAATGCCTTGTTCCCCTCAATTGCTTCCATCTCTACAAGTAACTCGCTCCGCTTTGCTGCTTCCGTCGCACCACCCGCCTCGCTCTCGGCATATGTTTCTTTCAGGCAACTTGCCTCGCTCACATAAGTTGTACCATTCAGGCATTGTGCCTCGCTCACATCTTCTGTTCCCCTCAATCTCAGTTACTCGTTCTTCTCTATTGCCGCAATCCTTCCTCCTGCCTTGCTCCATATGTCTGCCGCTGTCGTACCATTTGCCTCGTTCTCTGTATGTGCTACACTCTGCTGTAGTGTCTCACTCAAATCATATGAGACCGTCATCAGTTGTTACTTCGATCTTCTACCCTGACGCTTTCTCTGCTAGTGACTCGTTCTCTTTGTCTGCTGCGCTCTCGTTTTGTGTCTCGTTCCCCTCAAATGTGACCATCGTCGAGTTTGCCTCGATCCCATACTCTGCTGCTATCTAAGTCCATGCCTCGCTCAAGCACTATGTTGCTTTCCTTGGAGGTGCCTATTTTTAGAATGTCTTTTTACTTTTCAACGCTGGGAGCACACCTGTTTCATCGTACGCCCGAATAACCGTATTATATGCTGCATGAGCGTCCACCTCTGTATCAAAACATCCAAGGTAATAATCCTTACCCAAAATCGTTGCCTTAGCACGCCATTTTTTAACACCCCTACTCCTCGTCGCTCCCTTTAATACAGAATATGTATTGCGCCCCGATTTTACCTTTGGGCGGCGCATACGTGCGTCGTGACCGTTATCAGCACGGGTTCCTGATATGATGTGATTGGGGTTGATGCATTCTTTATTATCACAAGTGTGACGGGTATCCTTTCCGTCCATGTCGATGCCCTTTTCGATAAGAATACACCTCGCAATGGCCTTAGACCCGCCACGGCATCCGATAGCAGGATAACCATGTTTATGGCTCTTCCAACCAACAAGTACATGGCATCCTGTTAATGTTTCCACGGTCATTGACCTGACTTGGGCTAGTCTATCTGTTAAAGACATACCAAGTTTGAATATAGGATTACCCACAACTCACTCTTTTCACTGTGACTCGCTCTATCCTTTTGCTGCTGTCCACCAAATTGCCTCGTTCCCAGGTAGTGTTGCTGTCTGAACATGTACCTCGCTCATAATGAGTGTTTCTCTCATCAGGATTGCCTCGCTCTCGCGTATTGTTGCTTTCCGATACGCCGCCTCGCTCACTTGTACTGCTTCCATCATTTTGTGTGCCTCACTCTACTTCCTTGCTCCAGTCAGTCTCTTTGCCTCGCTCTCCTCCGTTGCTGCATTCTTATGGCACGCCTCGTTCTCGTTCTATATTGCTGTCATGCCACATGCCTCATTCCATCGGCCTGTCTCTTTCATCAGTATGGACTCGCTCCTCTCCATTGCTCCCTTCCAAAGCTTTGTCTCGCTCCGATATCCTGTCGCCGTCTCTCGTTTTGCCTCGCTCATCTTGTGTGTGACGGTCGTGCTGTGAGCCTCACTCTATGCTCTCTATTCTCTCACTTCATCTGCCTCGTTCGCTCATTCTGCTGCTGTCGGACAATCTTCCTCGTTCCGATGTTATGCTGCTCTCAAGTACCTTGACTCACTCTTGTATCTTGTACCTATCCGTAACGTTGCCTCGATCTTCCTCAGCGCTGCTCTCGCTTGTTCTGCCTCGCTCTTCTCTATTGCTCACTTCAGGATGTATGCCTCACTCTCCCAATGTGTCTCTATCGCATACAATTACTCGTTCCCACACTCTGTTTCTCTCATCGGCATTGCCTTACTTGACTCGCTCATCTCATCTGTTGTGCTCTGGAGATGCGTCTTGTTCTCTTCTAATGCCTCTTTCTAGTACCCTGCCTTGTTCTCTTCTACTGTGGTGTTCTGTTTCTATGCCTCGTTCCTGCTATCTGTTTCCTTCACAAAAGATGCCTCACTCTCCAGATTTGTTGCGGTCTTCACTAGCGACTCGCTCACATGGATTGTTTCCGTCCTAACAAGTGACTCGCTCGCAGTGATTGTTTCCCTCAGCTGCCTTGACTCGTTCACTCATATTGCTTCTGTCCTAACAAGTGACTCGTTCACCCATATTGTTCCTATCGACGAGCATACCTCACTCATGCTTATTGTTTCTTTCAAGTCACATGACTCGCTCTTGCTCACTATTGCTATCTAGTGCTATGCCTCGTTCCCATGATCTGTTTCTCCCTGTGCTTCTGACTTGTGCAGAATAGCGTCCCTCCCCGCCTCAAACCTGCGCAGGCGCTCTTCCAGAGACGGTCGCGCTGCCTCTGGAACATAGGCGTGCAGCACTTCCTGCACGCGCTCCTCACTTGAGAGCGTCGGGGTGGTGATCTGCAAGGATTCCAACTGTTTCACAGCGCTTTCAAACTCGATGAGGAGTTGCTCTAGTCCGATGTAGAGCGTGGTATAGGGGTGGTTGGGGTTCTTCTCCCACGGCGGCTCGGCGCGGCCCTCGCGTGGTACGTCCCAGTGCTCCTGGGTGGCCTGAATAACGTCGGTGTCGTGCGCAATATGAGGTTCTCCATGAGGTGTTCTATGGTCATACACTGTGTAGGTGTATGGTTCCCCCGCAGGACGAGGCAGTGGTCCTTCCCCATCAAGATACCAACAGGAAGGAGGCGGTCGGTAGCCAGTGTGTCCGCCGACTTCGATAATCCACGGCAGTCTAGCAGGCTCGTTGTATTCGAGTTCCCACCACACCGCCTGCAAGTCCGAGAGGAAACGCTGTCCGGCGATGCGACAGGCACGACGGTGGATGTGCTCTTTTGGGAGCATGCCCTGGCTGTAGGCTTCATAGGCCAGCGTGTCCTTTCCAAGGCGCTTGGTCGCCAGGATGTGCGCTGCCTGGTCGGCATAGAACTTATGATAGGGGTCGTTGGCCCGTGTCTCCAAATCTTTACGTTGCCGAAATAGCTTCCCATAGACATCGTCTGGTTTGCTCTGCACCCACACAAAACTCTCTTCGACGAGATACATCAGGCGTTTTAATGAGGCGTTCCAGGGTCGCTTCTGCCCCTTCTCCCACACCTGCCCGTAGGCAATGCCTGCGAAAGACCAGAAGTGGCCCGCAGTGGGGGCTTTTTCAATCTTGAGGTGCGCCAGCAGCCCTGATGCGAGCACCGGCCCTATACCAGGAATTTGGCGCATGCGTATGCCAATGGGGATAGACATACTATACGTATCCAATGATTTCTTGACCTCGCCCTCCAGCCCCTCGATTTGTTTATGTAGCCAGTCCAATAAGTTGTGCGGTTCTGCCGCTTTATCGAGAGCAGTAATCTGATTTTTTAATCGTATTCTATATGCCTGCGTGGCGTAGTAAAAATCTACTAAATAGCGAACTGCGTTGGGGCTGAGAGTAGCAGTAGCGGTTCTCAAGTCCTTTGTAAGTTTTTCTATTACTACCGGTCTCACGTCAATAGTAATAACGCCATGCCCGTTTCCAATATCCTCCACCATTGTTGGTGCTCTCCACCCCTCCATCGGAGCATGAAGAAGCACTGCGCTGGACAAATACCCTTTCTTATGTCCAAGTCTCCCCCCGCTCATCACCTCCTTTGAGAGAATACCTCTGGCTTCCTGTACTGTTTCTGCGGGAATAGTGACCACCTGATCTACATACAGTGGTTCGTTGTAGAGGTTGTCGCTAGTGACGTTGAAAACAAATGTAAAGTCTTGCATGATTCATACCATCCTTTCCTGTTAAAAAAAATTGCGTGCGCCTATCTGAAATTGAGATAGTCTATGCGCGTCTCTTTTTGCGTTTCTTGGGAATGATTTTTCCCTGGCGCACGGCTGCTGCATAAATAGCGCCGTAATTGCGCTTCCACGTATCCGCGCACTTCTGGCAGCGCTTGCGGGCGTCGTGTGCTCCTTCAAGGGATATCCCACAGCCAATGCAGCGGCGCTCTCCCGTACGTGCATGTCTGCGCGAGGAAACTGGCTCTATGGGGTAGAGTTTCTGCGCATAGCACGGTTGGCAGAGCCAGCCATGCCACGGCACGTACTCCCACCCAGCAGCAGACAGCTGTCCCTGCACGTAGGGGCGCGTGACGGTCAGCAGGTCGGACACCTTCGCACAATGCACGCACGCGACAAAATAAGCATGGTGCAGTGGTCCGTGCGGTTCCTGTGCGAGAGGGGATGCTGAGGGTTGCTTAACTTCTATCATCGATTCTCCACACTAAAAGAACAAGCAATACAAGGACACAAAAACCAATAATGAGCCATTCTTCCATACTCAGGACTGCCCACTCTCTAGCGCCCTGTCGAGGCGCAGCACCTCTTCGCTAACGCTCTCCGCCTCAATTGCCAAGTTCAAAATTCTGCAGGCGTTGTCGATTTTCCACTTCGGGACGTGGACGTGCTGCGCTCTCTCCAGGAGGGCTTCCAGGCGACGGTTGTACTCGTCTACGCTGGGAGACTTGCGCCCGCGTAGCGGCTTGCACTCCATTGTCCAAGCATCATCAATAAGGTAGAGGTGGTAGCGCAGTTCTCCCTCACGCAAAACCGGCGTAATGTTGCCGCGCTGCACCGCTTTCATCACGGCTTTCTTATCATAGACGCGGTACACCCCCTCTGCCGCAGCGCGAAGCGTGAGGATACGGGCGACGTCGTCCCCGTCACAGAGCCTGTCTGTTTGGTCGGAGTAGGCTCCGAATACGTTTCTGTCCATGGTTGTATGCAATTCTTTACTCTTTACTCTTTTGTCACGCTGATATCTGCTGCGTCGGTATGGGCAGTGGCAGTTCAGCGCACTGTCTTTTCGCGGTTGCCCACGCCTCGACGCGTGTCTGTGCCTCTTCCAGGCGTACCCGTACGTACTCCTTTGGCACAATGCCACACAGTTTGTAATCCGCTGCGTAATATTGCTCCTGGGTTCTGCTATCCTTTACCAAGAAGATGCGAAATCCTTTGACCTGTGACTCTTCGTCTAGGTAACTCCACGCGCTCCTACTACTCACGGTATATCGTGACGACATACGCTCTTGTTCCCCCTCGTTTTGTTTAATCAAGTATAGGTGGCATTCCCCACTACCCTCAAACTACCATTGCAACACTTCCCTCCTCTCACTTTTGCAATTTGCTCAATCTCGTGGCATTCCCCACTACCCTCAAACTACCATTGCAACGGTATGGCCATTCTATCGGCCTGCTGAGCCATGCGATAATGCCATTTGCGAGATCGGTTGCAATGGCAGATTAAGAGCAATGAAAATCCGCAGGGTTGGCCCATGACCCTGGCCCTGCAGGCTCTGTCCGAGCCGTGCGAGTATCTCAGCTTGCATCTTTCAGCACTGCGATCCTCGCGAGTTCTTTTTGGCCTAATCTCAGGATATTGATTGCAGCATTATGATCTCGATCAAGCTCTGTACCACATTCGCAACTATGCCAGCGTTCATCTAAGGTTTTCTTTTTAACCGCTCCACACCCTGAACATATCTGACTGGTATATTTCGGGTTGACTGTTAGCATGGTACGGCCAGCTTCTTCCGCTTTGCTCTTTACCATATTGACAAACATACTCCAACCAGCATCCAAAATGGACTTGTTTAACCCACCCTTGGCAGCGGCCCCATTGGGTAGGTACTCTTTGGTTTCCTCATCCTGCTTGGGCTTTGGTCGTTTTACCAGATTAGCCGTTTGCAGGTCTTCAAAGACGATAACTTGATACCGATTAACCAGTTGCCGTGACGCCTTGTGCAGGTAGTCTGCTCGTTGATTGCGTACCTTGCGGTAGGCTCTGTTTAATCTTACTTTGGCTTTTTCACGCCGTTTAGAAGATTTGGGCTTCTTCTTTTTACGTGATAGTGCCTGATGTAACTGTTTCATTTTCTTATCAGCACGGCGCAGATGCCGTGGATGTTCTATGGTCTCCCCCGTAGAAAGAGTCGCAAGATGTGTCACTCCCAGATCAATACCTACATCCTCATACGATAGAGAAAGTTTCTTTGCCTCCATTTCACAAGAAAATGTCACATACCAGTGCTCACCCTCTCGTTTGATGGTACACGTTTTTATTTTGCCTCCAATCGGTCTATGTAGTTTCATTTTGATAGTACCAATGCGGGTAAGAGTAAGCATCTTCCCTTCGACCTTCCACCCCGACTTATCAGGATAACAAAACGAATCGTAGCGTTTATGACTACGGAAACGTGGGTATCCTGGGGTTTGTCCACTCTTGGCACGATCAAAGAAACGCTTAAATGCTTTATCTATGCGATTGCAGACATCATTGAGTAGGTGTGCAGCGGTTAACTCAAGGTATTCTGTTCGCTCTTTCTTCATCAATGAAAGCTGGTTTTGTTGGTCATAGAGCGAGATACTATGCTCTTTTACTGCTTGCTTACGCCACGCCAAATCATAGTAATTTGGATGTTGTCTGATAGTTATATTGTAGCGGTCGCGCCGCTCCTGTAAAGCCGCATTATATGTCTCGCAGCAGCAAGCAAGGGTCCATTCCAGCTTTCCCACAACCTCCTTATCCGGGTAAATGCGATATTTGTATGTTTTTAGCATTTTTTCCTCCGTTCCAAGTATAGCACATTGTAGTGCTAAAGTCAAGCATCCCTTTCCGA
>Ga0137379_10000225_pt1 | contig 49006 bp, 56 predicted proteins | sample SagtaG_18_FD_104812 | JGI IMG/M metagenome (GOLD analysis project Ga0137379, IMG submission 104812) | Vadose zone soil microbial communities from Sagehorn Ranch, Mendocino, California, USA - Sage2_L_80_16 metaG | ecosystem: Environmental > Terrestrial > Soil > Vadose zone | place: USA...
AAGGACACCGGGATCGGGATCGCGCAGGAGCACTTGCCGCACGTGTTTCAGCGATTCTGGCAGGCGCATACCGGCGCGTCGCGGGAATTCGCCGGGCTGGGCATCGGCCTCGCCCTCGCGCGCCACCTGGTGGAGCTGCACGGCGGGACGATCAAGGTCGAGAGCCAGGGCGTGGGGCGGGGCGCGGAGTTTACGGTAACGCTCCCCGCGGCGTCGACGATCCTCGCGCGCGAGCGACACCTGCGGCCTGTGGCGAAGTAGTAAGGGGGTAACTCGAACGGAGTGGTCCAATCACCCCAGCGGCCGAAACGGAGCTGGCTGGCAAAGGCCAGTGTAGTGGAGGCCGCCAGGCGGGATGCAGGGGTCCCCGCCGATCGAAATAAAGCGCGCCCGGCAGGATTCGAACCTGCGACCTTTGGCTCCGGAGGCCGTTCGGGCCACCGCTTGAATTCTACACTTTCCAATTCGTTGATTCTCAAGGACTTGTTGAACTCGATTGAGAGGCATAGCAGCGTAAGGCTCGCGCAGCTACGAAATCATCTACATTCCTTCCGCCGTTCGTGGCTTAGTCGGCTTGGCGTTTACGGCCGTGACGGCTATTCGACCATGCGTTGGAGGCGCTTGACGTCGATCATGTCGGCGGCGAGCGCGACCGTGCAGGCCTCCGTGACGCGCGCTCGCCCTGCCGACGCAAGGCCTGGACATTCCGCAGGGCGTAGACACTGCGCAATTACTGGCGTCGATGGCCTGGCCGCCCGGCGCGCCTGCCGTCCATGCGCTTTGATCACGAGGCCGCTCTAGCATAGAAGCGGACCACGTGTACATCGGCGCGCGCCGTGAGCCGCTGGACATTTGCGCCATCGATTCCCGAAACTCTCGCATGCTCCGCCGGCTCTCAGCGCGCAGACCGCCGTGGGATCGTGACCTCCGGACGCCGACCACCACGTACATGATCTGGATGGGAACGAAGCGAGGGTACCTGCCGAAACGCTATGAAGCCGTCGCGCGGCAAGGGTACCGTGGCGTGCTGACAAAGCTGTCGATCGATGAGAGCGGGCTCACGAATTTCGTGGACATCTCCGCGTCCACGCCGGTCGGCGACCTCGCCTTCTATGTCGGGCGAGATCGGAACGTCAACGACCTCAACGGTCTTGGCGCGTTTCTGATCATGAACGAGGCGCTCGCGGCACCGACGCTCGGCTGCACGCCGAAACGCATCGATTGGACACTGAAGTGAGCGGCTTGACGCGGGTGTTCGCGCTTCTCGTCTCTCTGCTGGCGGCCGCAGTTTGCAGATGCGGGTTCAAACGAACCCCTCCGCGTCGTGCAGATTCAGCTCGGACGTTCGCTGAACGCCGACAACACGGTCGCCGCGCCCGCCGTCACGTTCGGCCTCGAGAACGGCCGGACGAGAGCGGCCGGAAAGGTTGGTCGCCCAATGACTTAGAGAGGTTTCGGCCTTCATGTGCGCTGCCCGCTGACCGTTAATGCTGGAAGGGATATTGATCCCAGCGCTCATTTACTATATAATTAGTTCTCAAGAGCAGGAGTATTCCGAAAATGCGCCCGCGCAGTCTGACTTTGACTCCAAAGGAACTAGCCATCATGAAAGTGATGTGGCGCCTCGAACAGGGGACTGTTCGGGATGTCTACGAATGTCTTCGTGAGAAACGTGAAATCGCGTACACGACGGTTATGACGATGATGGGCATCCTCGAAGAAAAGGGTTATCTAAAAAGAATGCGCGTCGATCGACCATTTGTATACAAGCCTGCCCATTCCCGCGAACATGTCATAGCGGGCATGGTCCGTGACTTCGTCGATCGGGTGTTCGACGGTGCCGCGAGCACCCTTTTGGTTCACCTCACACAGCAAGAACGGATGACGAAGGCGGATCGCGAGCGGATTCGTCAGCTCATCGCCGAAACGGAGGAGTGATGGCGGATCTTCTGCTTTCTGACCTCATCGTCTGGAGCGTTCAAGCGACCGTACTCATCACGATCGTTGGTATTGGTACGTGGGTCGTGCGCGTCGACACGCCGGGAGTCCGGTACGGTTGGTTCAGGCTTGCACTGATTGGGTGTCTGCTGCTCCCGATCATTCAGCCTTGGAGCGCCAAACAGCCGCCTGGTTTCATCAGCGCTGATCAGCATGTGAACCTGCTTCCGACGGCGACCTTTTCTGACGTTGCTCACACCGTGTCGGTTCCCGTCATCGGACCTCGCAGTGGGTTTCCTGCGACGGCAGTCGTTTTGTCCACACTAGCGCTGGGCATTTTGCTTCGACTGGGCTGGCTCGGCGGCGGTCTCGTTCGGCTCCAACGTTTGCGAAGGAGTGGCACCGCGCACCAGCTGAACGATGAGTTGCAGGGGATGCTTACAGGACGAGCCGAGGTCAGGTTCGTGAGCAGTGCTTGGCAACCGATGACGTTCGGAATTCGGCGCGCAGTGATCCTGATGCCGTCCACGCTCCTCACACTTCCGCAGCACCTGCAGCGCACCGTGCTCGCACATGAGTTGTGGCATGTCCGGCGTCGCGACTGGGGCTGGACGATGGCGGAAGAAGTGCTTCGTAGCGTCCTCTGGTTTCATCCGGCGATTTGGTGGCTAATCTCACAAGTGCAGATCGCGCGCGAACAACTGGTCGATGAACTGACGGTGTTGTCCACGAACGCCAAGGTGCCCTATCTGGAAGCGCTGGTGACATTCGCCGATCGGCCGGCTTTTGCTCCAGCGGCGTCGTTCGCATCCCGGCGGCAGCTTTACCAACGGATTCTGTTGATTTCAAAGGGGGCGAACATGTCTTCGACACGTATCGTTGCGGCCGGTGCGGGACTGCTCGTTGCCGTTGGTCTCGGCGGCCGATGTGTCGTGGCCGCATTCCCAATGGTTGGCGTAGTTTCAACTTCAACTCAAGCGCAAGCTCCACCGGAACGTCCGCCTGCCGCGCTCAAGTCTGCCACAGCTCGTGAGCTCGAGTTGTCCAGACTGGTGGCTGGATCGCCGCCAGCGGAGCCGTCGTTGTTCCTAGAACTAGCGAAACTGCAGGAAGATCGCGGAGCTGTTTCTGCGGCTGAGAAGACGTTGCAGTCACTGTGTCGCGCACGGCCAGACAACGCCGAGCCACTTCTGGCGCTGGCGGCACTCTATCGCCGGACGAATTACATCGACCAAGCTCTCGATACGCTCGAGCGGGCGGCGGCGATTAATCGCCTCGATCCGAACGCGCAGCACATGCTCGCGGCCGATTATTGGGACGCCTCGAGGGCCCAGGGAGTTTCCCGGGGCACCAAGGCCCGCTATCTTCTCCGAGGGATCTCCGCAGAGAACCGCGCCCTCGCGATCTGGCCTGACTTCGCTGAGGCCTTGGCGTACAAGAGCGAATTGCTGCGGGAAGAGGCATCGCTGGAGAACGGCGCGACACAGGCCACAATCCTTCTCGCCCAGGCGGACGCCCTGCGGACGCGTGTCCTCGCGCTAGGCCAGCCGCAGCCGCAACGGTACTCGGCCGAGCCCTCGCTTCCGTCCCCCTCCGCTCCCCAGGTGCGCTCATCGGATCACGCAGTTTATGTTGGGGGGGACGTTGCCGCTCCACTCAAGATTCGCGACATGCGACCTGAATACTCTCCGATGGCTCGTAGTTCAGGGATTCACGGAACGGTCGGCGTGGAAGTATGGATTGACGAACGAGGCGATGTCGCAGACGCACGGGTCGTACACTCGATTCCGCTGCTGGACCAAGCTGCGCTGGATGCAGTTCGCCAATGGAAATTTAGACCTACTCTGATCAACGGCAAAGCTACCCCGGTTGTCATGACTGTTCCAGTCGAATTTAGACGCCCGTGATGCGTCGACGTCAGGATTAGATCGTACCGCTGCATTGCCTATAGTGAATCCGTTTCATCGAAGAGTAGGACGTGAGGGGTCTGCGCTGTACGCTCGGTCAATTCGCATCCTTATTAGATTAGGCTGAAAATCACGCAGGCAGGGAGCCGATCGGCGAGATGCGGCAGCCAACGGCGTTTGCCGTCGCGTAAAGGGCCACGGCTAACCCCGATCCGAGATGGCACCCATCGTCCACTTCTCGCCAAAAGACCGGTTGAATGCCGTGAGGCGTGCTCGCCGAGGAATGGTGTCCTCAGGCCGCAGCATGTCAACTACCCAGTCGGCAGACCTACTGTATCGAGAGAGCTAGACCACGCCGTTGCTTATCAATGATGCGGTCGGCGATCAGGCATGCACCGATAAGTACCATAGAAACGAATTGTCGCCTACTCATCGCACCAGAAAAATGCATCTGCCATCGGGCATCACCCGCAGAGCCAGGAAATGACCTACCGGGCCATTTCTTAGCTTGCCGTCAATCGTCCTACTGCGCCCAAGATGCCGTTTTGATTGACGATGCGAAGGGCGTGCTTATTGCTGATCCAGGGCAAAGGCACACCTGTGCGGCAACACACTATCAGACCAGCGGAGATGGGGACAGGAGACTGTCGCCGTCGAGCCGAGGCTCTCTTTGAAGAGTTCGGAGCATCCGTTTGTCGCTTCATCCGCCGCATTACCGGACGTGCAGACCTTGCCGAGGATCTGACGCAAGAGGTATTCGTGAGGGTTGTGCGAGCGTTGCCTCATTATCAACCACGAGATCGAGACGCCGCATGGATGTATCGGATAGCACGAAATGTGATCCACGATGAACGTCGCGCGGTCGCCAGGCGTGGACGGTCTCAGCGCGAATATCTGCCTTTCAGTGTGGTAGCCCAGCAGGAATTGCGCCTTGGCCTGAAGAGCGCGCTGTTTCAACTCCGACCTCTCGATCAAAAAGTGTTTCTGCTACGCGAGGTTCAGGGACTCAACTACGCGGCAATCTCGCATATTTGTGGTATTTCGTGCGGAGCGGTGCGCAATCGACTTCGCCGGACTCGGGCCATTCTTCGAGTGATTCTGCTCCCTGAGATATGTGGAGAGGCACGCGACCGTGACTGAAGCGTACCGGACTTTCCGAAGAGCGGATTATGCGGGCTAGGTCGGTCCACCCCAGATTCCCCGCAGTCGAGGCGATCACCGCCCACTGCGACGGGGCGCCTCAGCCCCGTGTTCTCGAACCATCCGGATCGCACGCTCGCGTGCCTCCGGGGAATACCGACTCGCTCGTGCCATAGGCCCCATCCTCTCAACGAACCCTCTGACAAACCAATACGATTCGGACGCTCTCAGAATGCTTGACCGGGGTGCTAATGACACATATCTTCCCCAGCCGTCTCGCCGTTCAACCACGTCCACTGGAGGACGTATGGCACCGCCATCAGCTAAATTCGAACGCAAGGCGGTTCTGACCACTTCGAAGGAATCCGCAAAGCCCGTGAGACGTTTAGGTCTTTCAGACGTTAATACAATTAATAGTCATTTCACTTTTGAGCGTTCAACCGCGATTAGGTTCCCGTAAGGTGCTCCGATGCAATCATTAAGGCGGTCCATTCGTTTCGCAAATAGTACCTGGGGCGCAATGGCATTCGGGATTGTAGGCGCTGTGATCCTAGCAGCTGGCGTTCGCCATGCGACAGTGGGAGCCGCTGTCCCATCGTACGGAGATGCTCTGGGACTCACGAGCTTAACTACCTCGACGGGTGAGCATGTCACCCTGGCAGGCGACCACTGGACCTTGCTAATCGTCGGATCGATCAAAACTCAGGGCGATCTGATCGGCGCGGCTCAGCGGTTGATGGTCGCGGCTCATATCCCAAAGACACGTTTGAGGATCGTGCCGCTGCTCTCGGATTCAGCTGATCAACTGAAACGATTTGCGTCGATCAACACCTACGACTTTCCGATGTTCTCGACACAGACACCCAACAACGCGAAGAATCTGCGCGAGCAACTAGGTCTTACGGATCAGAACCGTCATGTGTATCTCGTGCGCCCAAACGGTCGGATCGAGTTTTCGGCACGGTTCGCGGCCGCATCGGACTTACGCCAGCTTCTTGAACGGCATCTCTCGGCATCCGGCCCCGCTCAGGCGCAGTACTTGCGAGCCGGCGCCACCTTCGCGCCGTCGCACCTCCTAAATGTGCGTAATGGCAACCTGGAGACGGCCCTATCGTCAACGCCTCGACTGTGGATCGTCTTCACTGCGGAGTGTGTGACGTGTGCCCTTGAGTCCAGGCTGCTGGTTCTGTCAACTAATGCAACACTGTTCCGTGACATGGCCGCCCGAGAGCATCGCACGCTTGCATTAGTGTTCAGTCCCACCTTTAATCGCAGCGCCGTCGAAGACAACCTTGATCGTCTGCACGTGCCGTTCCTAACATACGTATCGACAGACGGCCTGCCCAACATAGAAGATGCATACAGTCAGCATTCACTTGTCCCTGGAGACACGGCCTTTGTTATTCGTGTGGATCGTGACCAACATGTCGAGGATGTCAAGGGTTTGTCCGAGACAGCGTTACAGATGAGCGCCGCGGCGCGTTAGCAAGAGCCGGGTTGTAAAAGTCAGCGTAGGAGTAGGCCATTGCAGCGATATCTGATCACAGCGATTACGGCGGCGGTGCTATCGGGGGTCTGGACGCAAGCATCTTCCCCAGCTCCCGTTCTGCTTAGCGCTGCTTCCTCGGGCAATAGTGCATCTGAAGTGCGCGTTCCAGTCGAACTTGGAAATCTCCTGCACCTGCGAAGCCTGCGGGACGGAACCGTCGTAGTCGTCGACGCGACTCGGCATCGGCTCGTATTGTTGCAGGCGGCGCCCAAGTGGCTCGGCGGCATTGGTAACGGGCCTGGTGAATTGTATTACCCATTTGATGTCGCGGAAGGGCAGGATGGAACGTTGCTCGTCCTAGAGGACGGCAACGCCCGAGTGCAAGTCATGGACAGAGCGGGAGCATTCCGTCGCGCCTTTGCGTACCGCCAGCCGGCATACTCCATCCTGGCATTGTCGAGGGAAGACATCCTAATCGCACACCCCGAGCTGACAGGCAGTGTTGACGTCTATAATTCCCACGGCGTCCGCGTACAAACGATTGGAGGAGACGCTGGACGAGTCGCCATTGAGACGGCGGGACATCCAATTGTGCTTGATGATCGTCTACGTCGCGGCCTGATGCGGGTTCATCTTGCTGCGGATCAGCGCGGAGGCTTCTGGTTGGCATACATGCACTTGCCAGTTGTTCAGCGTTTTGACAGCCGAGGCACGCTCCTATGGACGAAGAAGATTGCGCTCGAATCGCTGAAGAAGGTAGTGAGTGCTGTGTGGAAGCAGCCACCCGACAGAGAGCTGATGTCGTTGGGCGACGGGTCTATACAGCTCACACTGGTCATCAAGGCAGTCGCGAGCACCTCGCAGGACGGCCTTGTGTTACTTCTCGGAGATGATTCATTAATCCGCGTGACAGCCGAAGGGATCGTTCAGTCCGTGTCAATACGCGGACCCGGAAACGGGGCACTGAACTCGATTGCGGTGACGTTCACAGGCGATATTCTGGCCACGCAGTTCTTGGGCCGCAAGGTCTTACAAGTCGCAGGTACATCTGTTCGAAACTGAACACAGGGTCTATTCGGAATAGAAGGAGGTTGGTCATGCGCTTGTTTCGTGTTTCGCTTCTGATCCCGTACGTTCTTGGTCTGCTCGCCTACCTGATTCCCACGACCGCTTATGCTGGTTGCTGCACGTCTGGCGATGGGTATTCCAACTGCTGCGGGCCCTGCTGTACGGCAAGCCAGACCAGTTGCTGGGCTGGCGCGTGTTCCTAATCAGTGAAAGTTACGGAGGCACACAGTATGAAACGTCTGTTACTCTCATTGTACATTCTGGCATTGGGGAGTTTCATCATCCCGCCGAAGATCGACGCAGCGTGCTGTCAGGCAGACAACGGCGCGGGCCCCTGTTGCGGTCCTTGCTGTACCGCCGGGCCAACAAGCTGCTGGGCGGGGCAGTGTTCGTAGGGGGGAGAGGCCGACGGTCGTAAATTGTCGAACGGCATGTTTGGCGGCCCCTCGAGCGCTCGGCTGGGGGGCCGCCTGGCTTTTTGTTCCAGTCGGGGCAGTAACGTGTTCCAGCGCGATCTATTAGGACGAATTGCTGGATCCTAAGGAGGGGCTACATGGGAGTGCGAAGCGACGTACGCTTGGCACTGCGACTGCTGCGCAGCGGCGGTACGTGGACGGCCTCTATAGTAATTACGATCGCGATTGCTTTCGCCTTATCGGTTGCGGCGGTGGCGCTGTTGAATGCCGCCATATTGGATCCTTTACCGCTTCGAGACTCGGGCCGGCTCGTCCTCCTGTTTCAAGCGAACGCGGGCATGGGTGTTCGCCACGTGTACTCGTCATATCCGGCGTTCTCTGATTACCGCGCCTGGACAACTGCTCTCGGACCACTGTGTGCATTTCGTCGAGACGAGCTGCTGATCCATGATTCGGATGGGACCGAGCGCGTATCCGTATCCGTTGTATGTGCTCGATTCTTTGACGTCGTACGGAGCCGAACGTTGTTCGGCCGGACATTCGTCTCGAGTGATGTGGAAGGCGGTGAACTACCGATCGTCATCAGCTACCGGTTGTGGCGAATGAGGCTCGGTGCGAATCCATCGATCGTCGGCACGTCGATTCGCCTGGCTGGCCAATCCGTTCGAGTTATCGGGATTCTGGCCCGCAGAGAGGCGTACCCAGAAGACTGCGATGTGTGGTTGCCAAACCGGCCATCGCCTGCCGACCTGTCGAGAGACGGCAGGCAGTTCTCGATTGTTGCATTGCTGAGACCTGGAGTCGATCTCCAGGCGGCAAGGACAGAAGCACGCGGAATCGGCGACCGTCTCGCTCGGGAGTATCCGAGTAGTGACGGCGGCTGGTCATTCGAAATCGAGCCGTTAGTGGAGTACTATGCCGGTTTCAATCGGCAGCAATACGAGCTCATTCTGCTCGCCGGGGTCGCCTTAATAATCTCAATTGCAGCCACGAACATCGCCCACCTTCAGATTTCGCGCACATCACGTCGTTTAGCCGAGTTTGCCGTCCGGCAAGCGCTTGGCGCCTCAGCGGGGTCCCTCAGGCGACAGTTGCTATTAGAAAGCGCTGTGATGGTTGTTCTCAGTATCGCCGGCGCTGTTCCGCTGACGATCGTTGTCCTATATGCACTCCTCAGCGAAGCAGGAAATCAGGGCGATAGAACTGTTGGCGACGTACTATTATCACCGAATGTGCTGGTGTTCAGCTGTGCGCTAGCAATCGGCGTTTGGCTCGCCTGCGCGGCTGCTCCGATGAGACGAGTACGCTCCAGCGCATGCAGACTGCTGCAGGGCAACGAAGCGACCTCTGTTCGCGCCACACCGAAAGCGTCGCGGATCCTACTGGCTGCTGAGATCATGTCGGCGTTCGTGGCCGTCGTCATTGCACTAGCCGGCTGGCGCACTGCATGGCATTATCTGAATCCAGTCGTGGGGTTTGACCCCACGTCTCTTATCACCGTTCGCGTCAGTTCCGAAGATACGAGTCAGCGTCCGGAACGCAGTGCGAGAAGTTATCAAGACCTGTTGGATCGGCTCGGCAAGCTCAACGGAGTGGCCGGGGCAGCAGTGATCCAAGCGGCTCCCCTTAGTGGATTTCGCTTTCGGATGGATGCGACTGTTCAGGGCGCAGCCGCGGCGTCTAATACGGTCGACGTCAGTGCGATAAGCCGAACTTACTGTGACGTCATGCGGATTTCAGTTCTGCGAGGTCGCAATTTCTCTGCTGGCGATGTACATGGCTCCGCGCTTGTTGCCGTGCTGAGCAAATCCGCTTCGGACACATTGTGGCCAGGGGTGGATCCGATCGGGCGCGTGCTCAGAGTTGGGACCTCAGCATGGCGTCAAGTGGTCGGTGTTGTTGCCGATGTGAGGTCTGTCCGCTTAGATGAAGCGCCTGGTGCCACGGTATACTTGCCATTCCTTCAGCAGCCTTCACGGGATATGACTGTCGTCATCAAACTGACAAAGCCGTGGACGCCAGAGATGGCCCGCATTGTTCGGCGCGAAATTGCCACCGGCGATGCTTCGTGGGTTGTGGAAAACATTCGATCTATGCAAGATGCCGTTCATATAGCGACTGCCACAAAACTGACGGCTATCAGTATCGCCTCTGTGCTTGCCAGCGTCGCCGTATTGTTAGCGCTACTTGGGGTGTATGGCGTCACAGCGCACTCCCTAGTGCGGCAAAGGAAGGAGCTGGCGATCCGGCTTGCGATGGGGGCGGGCCCGTGGACGCTGGTCAAGCTTGTCTTGCGCCGCGGCGGACCAGCAATACTGGGGGGCGCCGCATCGGGACTTGTCATTTGCTATTGGGCGTCAGGCATCGCGAGAACACTGTCCGCGAATGTCATTGCGATAGATTCTGCTTCTCTTGGATTGGCGGCTGCTCTAATCATATTGTCCAGCGCCGCGGCATGCGCCTGGGCAGCGCGCTGCGCCACTCGGCTCATCGACATTCGAGACGTGCTTGTGGCATGACCGCGGCGCTCTCGGGTATTCGTTTTGTGAGCTAACGTCTGGGACCGCGAATCTGAGTGAGGCGACCAGGAAATCGATAGGTGTTCAAGGTATCGGCCACAGAGTGTACAAACAGGTGAGTTCTCCCCAACAGTTGTGGTGCGCGGGTACCGGAGCATTCAGGACCCGCGATGCTCAGGTGAATGCCTTGTCCGCGCACTTCATGAATACGCCTACGAATCTGTCTGCGCTGGAGGCGTTCGCACTTCGATACACCGCTTCGATGCAGACGCTTGAGGAGCACTTGAACGCGCTGCTCGAAGCGATCAAGCAGCCGGAATCTAGCACGGTCGAGAGCACGAGCCAACGCATCGCCAGCCGGGTGTTATCGGCTGCGAGACGTGTGGTGTTCCGCCTGTTGCTGAGACAGATGATGGATAGGCATCTCCTTCTTAGCGAGTCTGAAGTCGTAGATTCACTGTGCGGTGAGGCTAGAGTACGGGAGCGGAGCACTCCGAGCAAACCCATCAATCGGATTGCAGTCGTGACAGCGAACAGACCTGGGCGGGTTGTGCAATGCGTCACCGAGTTGCTCAAGAACGCAGAGCATTCTTCTGTTCCCGAAATACTGATTATAGATGACGGCGACAGCGACGCCTCCTTCCAGGCATTAAGGAGATGGGTCCGGTCGGCTCAGATCAGATCGCCCATTCTGTATGTAAATAGGGACGACCGGGCTCGACTGGCCGAACGTCTGAGCACGCTTGTTGACGTACCTCCGGAGACGATCGGCTTCGCGTTGTGTGGCGCCTCGGACGTTTCAACACGGGTCGGAGCTGCCAGGAACACCGCCTTACTGATGTCCGCGGGCCATCGATTTCTGTTCATAGACGACGACGTGGTCGGGGGGCAGCAGTGGGTACGTGGAGACAACAACTCAGGCATCCTCTTGCAAGGGGGAGATTCGCTCCCGGTCGACGCGCGGTACTTTGCGACCCGCGCCGCGGCTCTGGAGACTGTGAGAGCAACGAGTGCCGGGCTAATGGCCGTCCATGAGCGGGTTCTCGGGCGGCCTCTCGCAGATCTTGTGGCGGAAACTGCTAATGAGCAGGAAACGATACTGATTCGCGGAGCGCTTCGGGAACTCTTTCCGCTTGGTCTCCCGGCCGGCAACGGTCGGATCGCCATCTCTGCGAATGGGATCGTCGGCGACTGCGGGACGGATGCGCCGTGTTACCGGGTCTTTCAACCGTCGTTGCTCGGCCGAAGCGAGCTATCTGATGCAAGCCAGTATGAAATCGTCCGCGCCAGTCGGGAGACTACGCACCTCGTTGCGCAAACAACGGTCGCAAGAAATCCATTCGTTCTCGGCTGCGCGATGGGGATTGACGCATCAACAATGGTCCCGCCTTTCCCGCCGATCTGCAGAAGCGAGGACACTATCTTTGTGCACTGGCTCCTGGCGACCGAACCCGCCGCGTATGTCGCGCACCTGCCTTACGCGGTGCTACACGACGCGGATCCACGACCGACATTCGGACCAGATGACGTCTGGGCGTTTATGGGACGCATACGATTTGCCGATGTGATACTCGCATGCGGCAATGACCTCTTGAGGACGGCCAGCGATCGGGTCGACCTTGCGACTGTCGGAGACTCTCTCGTGCAGCTGGGTGGAGACTCAGGAGGGCACCACTTTCAGGAACTCGCGGATGTCGTCGGAGCTCATCGACTAGGAGCGGCCTCACGTCTGCAACACCTGGCGTCTGAGAATCCGCACTTGCCACAATGGTGGGCGGCAGACGCGCTACGACAAGTCGATCAGTTGCGCATGAACTCCGCCTCCATTCTCACTCAAGGTTGTTGCGACATATCACCTGGCAACGGAATGGAGTCAGTCCGAGCGTTGCGCGAATGCGTCAGCCACACGGGTGAGTTGCTGATTCGGTGGAATGACATATGGGACGGAGCGGTGGAGCTTCAGCCCAACGGCACGGGCATGGGTATACACCTCGCTGGCCCGTGACGAGATTCGTACTGCCCCAATGCGTCTAACCGTTGCAATCTGCACTCACAATCGGGCTCTGGTCTTAAGAGAGACCCTTGGCCACTTGGTTAAAGTGGCGTGCCCACCCGGCTGCACCATGGAGCTGATTGTAGTGGCGAATGCCTGTACGGACACGACCGATTCGGTTCTTGCCGAGTTTCGGAATCGACTCCCTCTTAGGACAGTCTGTGAAGCCGCACCGGGGCTGTCGCATGCTAGAAATCACGCGGTCCGAGTGGCCACCGGCGAGTACATGTTGTGGATAGACGACGACGTATTTGTCGAACCTGACTGGATGTTCGAGTATGTCGCCGCATTCCGTCAGCATCCTGCGGCGGCGTTCTTTGGCGGGCCGATCGAGCCGCTATTCGAAGGAACACCACCCAGGTGGATATTGGAATCGCTGATCGAAATCGGATCGACGTTCGCACGCCGAGAACTAGGCGACAGACCGCTGCGGCTGGCGAAGCATACGTTACCGTATGGGGCAAACTTTGCGGTGAAGACGGCTGTTCAGAAAGACTATTCATATGACCCGAGACTTGGCCAACGTCCAGGGTGCCTCGCCCTTGGTGAAGAAACAGATGTGCTGTTCGCTATGCTGACGGGCGGTCACACCGGCTGGTGGGTTCCGCGTGCACGGGTCAGGCACTTTATTCCTGCATATCGCCAGTCCTGGAGTCATGTGAAGTCGCATTGGCGGGCACAGGGAGAGGCGATGGCGTCATACGTGAGTCCAGGTGAGGCCCCAAGATTCCTCGGACGTCCGTTATGGCTCTGGCGCTGGGCTATTCGCACCGAACTGACTTATAGACTGGACCGCCTGACCGGATCGAAGTCGCAATCCATTGGAAAGCTCGCTCGGGCGCGGGTGGTTTGGGCGATGCTGCGATCAGTTACTCGCACATCCCCGAGATCGGACGCGTCTGCGAAGGCCGCTCCTGAGGCGCGTTAAGGGTCGTTGTTGAGGTCAGGAGGCCTTCGCTCTTTCGGAAGAAGGGTGCTAACCCGTGAAGGCCGCGATTCTGTTCAGGTTCCACACACATTTCGATAGTTGTCGTGAGCGACTGAAGCTCATTCGATCGCTGAACACCGATGTGCCAATTTACGGTCTTTATGGGGGACCGCGTGTGGGGTTGTCCGATGCGCAGAGGCAATTGAACGGGCTCCTCGATCATATCGCCCTGATACCAACTGATGACTTTCGCTGGAAATGGATGCACTCAGACCTAACGATTCGTCACTGGTTCCGAACGTACGGACACAGATTAGAGTTTGCCGTCCTGTACGATCACGAGTATGACCTTCTACTGTTGAGACCGTTTGCATTATTGTGTCCTCAGATCAGCGGCCGAGCAGTTGCGCTATCTGGAGTTATGGGACTCAAGAGTGTGCAGGCGAGCTGGTTTTGGACGTCTGTGTCGCCACATAAAGAACACTTCAAAAGGTATTTGAGATTTATGCGCGACCGCTACGGCCTAGATGATCAAGCATATATCAGTCAGGGTCCATTTCCGGTCCTTACGCGCGAGTTTCTGGCAGCGATCTCATCGCTCACTTACCCGCGCGACATCTTTGATCCAGTAATGAGCGAGATTAGTCTGCCTGGGATAGCGGAAGCTCTTGGGTACCACATCAACGATACAGGCTGGCATCCTCCGTGGGCGGCACACGTACCAGGCGTGCCCGCATCTCCTCTCTTTCACTGCGAGCGGGAGCCCCAGGTCACGGAAGGGCAGGTCCTCGCGGAATTACGTCGGCCTGGTGGCAGGCGCGCCTTTCATCCGGTGAAGGTTGCGATCAGGTATCAGAGGATTCACCGGCTGCTTGAGGAAGATACCGATGGCTGTCGTCGTGGCCGACGATAGCATGCGCCCCACCTGGGCCCATGCCTCGAAGAAGCGGGCAAGAGGGTCGTACGCTGTAGCAGTGGTAGTCATTCTGTGGCTGTGGGGCTACATCCACGAGTCGCGTGTAGCGCTCGAGTGGTTGTGCATTGTGTTATTGCTGGCCAGTCTCCTGAGAGCGGCTTACATCCTGGGGGCACAGGAGAATAAGGTCGGTGAATGGCGGCACGAGTCAAGTGTGCGGCGGGATAGGCAGTCGAAAGGGGTGCAATGTCCAAATAGCAGCGGTCTGTCTGATAATTGTGTTCGAATCGCGGACCGCGGCGTGCCTGGGGAATCGGTGACGGACAGCGACCTGTTGAGAGCGACGTTTCGCCTATCCACAGGTATGGGCCAAGCCGTTGATGCTCATGGGAGGGCTGTGGTGTTCGCTCTGCGTAATCCCGAGCAAGCATCTGTGCTGTCGCCCCCGAGGCGAGTGCTGGCGGCCTGCTTTTCCGGTGATCGCTTACAAACGTCCGAAGCCGCCATCGCGGCGCTCTGCCGCTATTACTGTGTTCCGGAATCGCGAGCTATTGCGGAAGCGGGGATCAGGACGATCAGAGAGCTTGCCCGATTACGTGTGCTGGAATCCAAAGACGGCCCGCCGAGCGTATACGGCAGTCCGATGGTGGCTCATTATGTCCGCGCGCGGCCCGTACCGCCAGAAGTTGCCCGCGCAATCATCCGCGAGGGGCGAATCGAGAAGGACACGCATGTTCTGGACATCGGTAGTGGAACAGGCAGTCTCGCGCTGGAGATCGCTCAGGTTAGCGATTTTGTGACAGGACTGGACGTTTCTGACGCATTTCTCGCGGAGGCTCGCGCGCAAGCGCGTGCCGGTGGGAAAGAAGTCTCGTTTCTTAAGAAGTCCGCTGATGAACTCCTGTTCGAGTCGCGGCAGTACGACGTCATCGTTGCGTCTCAGGTGATGCACTGGATCGATCCCGAGTGGGCGTGTCGCGGAATTGTGAACTCTCTTTTACCCGACGGGCACGTGTTTGCTGTCGAATCGAAAGCTGTCCTACCGCGAGGACACCCGCTTCGTGAAGTCTTGAATTACGGTTGTGACGATCATCGCCGTGTCGCTTCTGACTGTCTCGAGCATGCGACGCGACATGCGACTACGCTTTCGACCGGTGTGCAAGGAAAGGTCCGCCTCACCGGAGCGTGGCTGTTTAGGCAGCGGCGCCCATTCGATATGGATTTTGCCAAGGCGTATTTTTTCGATCAGCAGCTGCGGCTCGCGCTTCCAGCCATGAGCGCGCCATGGGATCACCTCGGTCAGATGATGGCCGCATACAGCAGCGACGGGCTTCAGGGACACATGTACTGGCTGATAGGTGAGTACGGCTTAGGGGAATCCCCAGGGAAGGCCTGTGGTAGCCTCAGGCAGTTGGAAGCGTCCGATATTCCATTCGCATCTGGCGCCGAGTGAGGTGGGTTCTGAGTTCCGAACATGATCGGAAGCTATTCAAGTCGGTGCGACGGTCAAAACCCTTAGGTTAGAGACTACCTTAGACGCAGGATTCCGGGCCGGTTCGCGAACTCGGCGCCGCTGATGCCGTCATCGACGTAGATGTAGCGATCATCCACGGTCCAGCCTTTACGAGCGGCGTAGGCGCGGGTGCGTGGTCGATCTGCCGCGTGACGGTTTTCTCGGCGTCGGGCACGCCGTTCTGGTCGGTCGATTTGCGAGCGTAGATGGCAGCTATCACTTGTTCGCCTCCTGCGCTTGCGGCTGCATCGGGAAATTGATCAGGGCCGCACTCAGTTGCAGCCATGGACCGGTGTTAGGATGTTGGGCTCGAAGTCCATGTCTCCACTCGTCGAGCGCCTTCAGCGCCGATTGGCGGTCAGCTTCCATTTCTTCGTCTGATTTCGCCGCATAGCTCGGGAACCAATCAGGAAAGCAGTTGAGGAACCCGAGCAGTAGGATCGTCAAATGGTTAACAACGAAACTGCTGATGCCAGCGTGGAATTCGCAGCCAATCGGCGTCAGCCACTTGCCGTCTTCGGTCTTCGGGTACTGCATTCCGCTTACAGCCGACAGCGCAACACCTCCATGCGCCACTCCACAGAGCACTCGATAGTGTTTCTCGTAGTATCCAGGGGCCAAGTCCTCGAACATGGAGTAGAAGCTGACTTGATCGCGACGGCTCTTGCCGGTCAGGTGCTTAACCAGTTGTTCTCGATGCCGATTGAAGTAGCGCAACTGAACGAACATCTCCGACAGATGGCGGGTCAAGATGATCGCCTCTGGATAATGCCCCGCAGACCCAAGCAGCCAAATGGAACGAAGCGTGTAAGGCGCACGCAACGAGCGCTCGAACGCAAAGAATTGAAACCCATCTTCAGGTGCAGGTTTCTCGTGTTCCACGAAGTAAGTGAGTTTGAACAGAGCGTCCAGTAGCTGCGGAATGATGGCGACGAACGTCGGGTAGTTCTCCGCAAACTCGCGAGCCGTCGTCGCCTCGGTCTGGACGAGGTAATCGTGACTCATGTACACGGTGGCCATTCGATCGGTCCCCCTGATTCGAGGTCGCGGGGCGGACTGGCAGCGATGGAATGGACTCCTCCTGCCGTGCGGCATCATTGTGCCAATCGGTAAAACGGCCTTTCAGGGCCAAGGCAGGGAGGAGTCCAGATGGAGCATACGACCATCGCCGTTGATCTCGCAAAGTCCGTGTTCCAGGTCGCCGTCTCGCATCGCGCGGGCGCTGTCGACGACGAGCGACGGCTCCCCCGCGATCGTTTCCTCGCCTTCTTCGCGCTCCATAAGTGAGCCTCTCTAATGGCTCAAATACTCGAATAAATTGACGAATGACCCGACCCATGAAGGGTCATTTTTCGGTCGAGAACCGGCATGGTGCCCATCGCTGTCATACCCATCAGTGATTCTCGAATTCTGAATTGATAGCCCAAATGATACTCGACCAGATCCGGTCGGCGGACATTGTCAGACAGACTCGGCTGCGGGCGTTATAGTTTGCTCGGACCGATGCAACGGAGGAAAGTCACCGACGCGCAGATTCTCGCGATCGTCGAGGAAGGCGAAGCGGGGCGGAAGGTCGCGGATCTGTGTCGGACGCACGGCATCACGCAACAGACGTACTACCGCTGGAAAGCCAAGTACGGCGGCATGGAGCTGCGCGAGATGCAGCGGCTCAAGCAGGTTGACGCCGGATATCCAGGCGCTCAAGGCGGTGGTCACAAAAAGAGGGTGAGCCCCACCGCTCGGTGTGAGGCAGTGGGGTGGTCAGACGCGCGGCGCCAGTGTGCGGAGGGCCTGTCGGGTCATCGGGCTGAGTCGCGCCACATGGCACGATCAGCGCCGTTCGGATCCGCGGAATATCGCGCTGCTCGATCGTCTCCAAGCGCACGCCACCGCACGGCCCCGCTGCGGTTATCGACGCTTGCATATCCTGGTCGCCCGGGAAGGCGTGCGCGTGAATCACCAACGGCGATATCGCCTGTATCGCGCCGCGGGCCTCCAGGGGCGGCAGCGCTCTTTGCTAGGACTGGGATAGAGGTTGGATGCCGATCCATATTTGCTGAATTTTGATCCAACTTATAAAATACGTTCCAAACGTAATCATGAGACTGCCCATCGGGACTCAATAAGGAACCCTCGAGGCGATTAATAACACCCAATCGATTCCGAGTATTTATTAGAGTAGCGTCTATTTGAATTTTATTTCTTTCGGTAATGACTACTCTAATTGTGTCACCTGCGGCAATCTGTATTGTGGCAGGCAATAAAAACTTGTCTTTTAGTAAGGCTACGATGGAGATAACTATTGGCGCCCATACTTTCCAATCGACGTTCATTAGAATTGATTGTTTATATAGCATTTAACTTCGAGAGTTACTTATGGGTTTATTAATGTGGTAGTCCAAATGAAACTCTCGAAGAGCGTCAGACAACATTCCAAGTAAAAGTATTTGATAGCCATTATTAGGTACCAGAACATATTCGAGAGACTTTTTGTGGTCGGCCTGATGAGATTTGAAGTCGGCCGGGACACATACGTAACACCCCGGCGATCACTTCGAATGTCCTGCCAGGGGTCGGTCTGCCTGGGTCCCCAAACAGTCGCCTCATCGAAAGGGACATTGTCACTGGACGGTGTGCTCGGGCCTTGATTTCTTGAGGATTTAGCTCGATCGAATTATGTTCACTTGGCTGCCCTACCAGAATTGCACTCGAAACGCCATGCGACAACGGCTCGCGGACATTACTCGACTGAGGTTGGATGTGCGTCGGTGCCCCCGCACGCGGTCGACGCGCATGTCGGGGAACAACCCGGACAGCCGGGCCTTGGGGGTCACGCGCGGGCTCCGCGAGTGCACGACAACGACCCGAAAACCACGACCGACGAACCGCTGTCGCGGGGATGACGAGGACGCGCAAGTCAGAGAGAGGCCGATACTTCCGGAGTCACACTCATCGAGGCTGTTTGAAATACTCACCGAGCCTGTCCCACATCTCGAAGAGCTCGTCCTCGCGATGGCGGGCTGCGGCGGCCAAGCGTCGAACGTTGCCCCGGCCCTCAGATTCAACGTAAGTATGTACGGCCCAGGCTACGAGCCAACCACGCATGTCCCTGTCTACAACGTCGTCGATCAGGTCAACGGAGTAGCTCGGCAGCGCAATACGAATTGTCCTGAGCTCGTGATTTATAGCCTTCTTCATAAAATAGCACGCTTAATGACTTGCCAGAATGGTAGCAGCGCCATGAGCGCCGTCAACTGGTGATCCGGATCAGATGACGCCTAAGTTAACCGATCCACGAGCCGCGCGTCGGATGCGTTTGGCGAATGGGTCCTCACGTCTACGACCCGGATACCACGACTCGCGCAATGCGCCAGCAGTTCGTACCAGTCTGCAAGTGACCTGGCGAGCCGATCAGCACCAGAGACGAGTACGGCACCCAGTGTCGCGTCCGCATCGCAACGCCTTACGAGAGTCCGCAGTCCACGGCGGTGCGGATCACCGGCAGACGCATTACGATCCCTGAAGACCTGGACAACGCTAAGGCCACGAGCCGCGGCATATCTACGCGTGCGGGCAATTTGAGCCGCGATTAGGCGGGATGTTATCTGTGTATTGCTCGTGCGAGCGCGGGCGTAGATGACGCAGCGCTCTCTTTGTACCCGTTGTGTTCTTGACATATTGTTCTTGGATGGTTGGATTCTGTTCCCTGCCTCTTGGCCAATGACAGAGATTGAATTAGGTCTGCAGGCCTGAGCGCTTGTTTTCGCAGCGCCCAGCCTTGGGAGACGACGAGATTGACCTCATCATCGTACCAACTAGACCGGAGTTGTACAAGGCAGACTGTCAACAGGGCTGGTCGGCCCGCTGAATTGGGCGCCGGAGTTGAAGCATGAACGCGGCTCTATCGAGTGTTCCGCGGTTCGGGAGTTGTCCTTAAGCCGCGGCTTGAATAATGGCGTCCGTGACGTCGCTGGTTGTGCCGGAGGTCATGGTGTCGAATGGAGGCCGGAGAGTAAACCCCATGACTCCATCCCCCCCCACGACTACCGAGGCAAACACGATTCGCAATAGGTCGCTGCGGCGCCATTCGTGAATGTGCACGTACAGGTCCCAGAGCGACGTGGCGAACGCCAACAGTTGCGAGACTCGCTGCTGGAGGACATCGGGGGGGAGCGCTAAGGCTTTCAGTCGTTCCTCGAACTGTCGCTGTTGTTCCTGAGTGTTGTACGAACGCCGTCGGAATTCGTCAGACGACAGGCTTCCATCAATGAACAGCTCTGTGAGTGCTCCGAGTGAAGACACGGTCGCGGCCGCAACCTTCTGAGCGTCAGCCGCCCGATTTCGTGCTGTTTGTGTTCGTTGCTCGATAAGTTCATGGGCCTGTTGCTCAATCTGCCGTGCCGTATGACGGGTAATCTGCAAGGTGCGGAGTATTCGCTCGATGTCAGCTTCCGCCCTATCCGCACGACAGTAGCGCGCGTCACAGGCACTACGGCTGTTAGCCTGGCGATTGCATCGATAATAGCCGTGGCGGCCATGCTGCTCGGCTGTCAGGTGTCCGCGACATCGGCTGCAGATCGCGAGTCCTTTCAGCGGAAATCCCACCGTTCGCCGTCGCGTTAGGGGGGACACGGAGCGCTCTCGGAAGACTTCCTGCACACGGTGGAACAACGATGGATCGATCAGAGGCGGATGTTCGCCGGCGACGTCGAGGTCTTTCCATCGGATTCGGCCGATATAAAACGGATTGGTCAGCATCTTCTGAAGCAGCGACGGCGCCAGCGCGGTTCCGGTCGCGCTTTGCAAACCGTCGCGATACAACCGACCGGCGATCGCCTTGATGGAGAGTTGACCTGCCGCAAATAACTCGAAGGCACGGGCGACCAGCGACCCTTCCCGCGGATGTATTTCGCAGTGAGATCGCAGTGGGCGCTCGTTCAGGTGCCTGACGCTGACGTACCCACGAGGGGGCCGATGTGGCCAGCCGCCGTTTAGCACCTTCTGCCTCATTCCCTTTTTCGTTTCCTCAGACAGATTGGAGGACTCAAATTCCGCCACGGAGGCCATCATGTTCTCCAGTAGACGCCCTGCCGGCGTGTTGTCGATGCGTTCGACGACGTACAGGAGGCGCACACCGTGCTTCTTCAGGAGGGCGCGAAGCGGAATGTAGTCGTCGAGGTTTCGGGCCATGCGGTTCAACTTGTGCGCCAACACGCCATCGACTCGAAGCGCGCCTTCTCGAATCCGTTTTAGCAGATCCTGAAGTACCGGTCGGTCTGTATTGGTGGCGGTTTCCCCAGGCTCAACAAGTTCTTCAACAACCGTCCAGCCCTCTCGTAAGGCATACTCTTTCATGAGTCGGAGTTGCGCCGGGATCGAGAGGTCCTTATCGGCTTGTCTGTCCGTAGAGACGCGGGCATATAGAATGCAATTCATGTGCGTAACTGTTTTAATGGTGGAACGGCAGCCGAACGACTAGCCCCAATGTCAGAAAGGTCAACGGGGGGCAAGCGACGAAGCCGTTGGTTCGGAAGGCGTACAGATCGTAGCGTACCGGTACATCGCGTCAAGGCCGAAGCGATTCGCCATGAAAAAGGGCCTAGCGCGCGTGCGACTAGGCCGTTATCCACAAACCGTCCAACTGGATCTGGCCTGTGAATCGTTAAGAGAGATCGTCTGGCGAGGGATCCAAGCCGCAGGCGTCCCAGAAGCGTTCCGCATTGAATCGTGGATTACTTGCTCGGCCAACGCGGATGCATCGTTCGGCCAGCTCCCGCCGGGCCGCCTCCGGCGCCGAGGACGTCAGGATCAAATCGGCGAGGAATTGAAAATGCTGACGGGTCATCCTGGGAATCCGCCTATGCGTGCGGGCTGTCGTGTTCCGCATAAGCCTCGAGGATTAGATCCCGGATGCGATTCTGAGCGGCGGTATCCGTGACAGGTCGCAGGAGCGCGAAGCTCCGGCGTTCACCATTGACCGAGTATTGCCTCGCCGGGAAGGTCACATTGCGGCCTCCACCGGTCTTCCGTTCCCAGACCGCAAAGCCAATCAGCTTGAGGCCTTCGAGTGGTCCGTCAACGAAATGCAGTTCGGCATCCGCCAGTTTTCCTGGCGGCGTGCCCTTCTCGGACGCAAGAATCTTGACGATCATACGTTCCTCCTTGTGATGGGGTATCGAGCTGACCGTGTTCGACGAACGAATAGAAGCGACCGTCCACACCGATGACCACGTGGTCGATGAGCGGAATCCCGAGCAGCGCTCCGGCCTTGCGCAAACGCTGTGTGAGGTGATGGTCCTCCGGACTCGGCTGCGGATCCCCTGATGGGTGGTTGTGCGCCTTATGTGGCCGTGATCGTTATGTGGCCGCGCCGACCGACGGCCGCCAGATCACGCGCGCGATGCGTTGATCTTCGGCACATAACGCGCGGGTTCAGCAGAGGATGTCTCCTTTGCCCATTGGGCAGAGAGGAGATTGTCCATGCTGGACCACTATTACCTTCGTCCGAAGACCGCCGATCGCATCCGGGCGCTCTGGCTCGGACCGGCCATCGATCAGTACGTCGCCTGGGCGTCTGAGCGTGGCGCTGCCAAGGCCACCGTCACCGCGCATCTACAAGCGCTCATTCACTTCGATCGCTTTGCTCAGAGTCGCGGAGCAACGACGTGGACCGACCTCCCGGCGCTCCTCGAGCCATTCGTCGAGCACTGGATGCAGGCGCATGGGACGCGGTGTACCGGTGATCGCGCGCGTCAGAGTCGTCGATCGCACGCGCGGACACCCGTCGAGCAGATGGTCCGGTTGCTGGTTCCCGGTTTCGTCGGCACGACGACGCGTCGCCCGGTCCCGTTTCAGGACACGGCGCCGCAGTTCTTTGACCATCTCCGGCAGGAGCGAGGCCTGCGATCGGCGACGCTGTATCAGTACGTCTATCATCTGCGCGTCTTCGAGGCGTATCTTCGGCGGCTCGGCAGTGGCGCCCTCAGCGAGATCTCACCGTCGCGCCTGACCGCGTTTCTGTTAGAGCCTGGTCTGCAAGGCCAACCCCTCGGGCCAGACGGGATGCAAGGACGCGTCGGGACGCTGCGCGTGTTTCTCCGGTACCTCCATCGCCAAGGAATGCTGTCCACGGATCTGAGTCGCGCAGTCCCGCGCCGGCGCGCGTACCGCCAGGCGAGCTTGCCGCGCGCGATTACTTGGAGTGAGGTCGAGCGCGTGCTCGCCGTGCCGGATCGGCGAGCGCCCATCGGCAAACGCGATTACGCCATGTTGCTGCTGCTGGCCACGTACGGGCTGCGGGCTCGAGACGTCGCCGCGTTACAGCTCGACGACCTCGACTGGCACCGCGCGCAGATTCACGTGCGCGCACGGAAGAATGGGCACTCGACGCTGTACCCGCTGTCGACGACCGTGGGCGATGCCATTGTCGACTACCTGAGGTCTGGACGACCGTCGGTCTCAGACCGGCACCTGTTCCTCCGGACGATCGCTCCGTTCACGCCACTGCCGTGCAGTGCGATCGCGACGCGTGCGAGTGAGTATCTGCACCGGGCTGGCGTCAAGGCGCCGCGTGCGGGCTCGCACACGTTTCGCCACACGTGCGTCCAACGGCTCGTCGACGCCGACGTCCCGTTGAAGACCATCAGCGATTACGTCGGCCACCAGCGATCAGAGTCCACCCAGATCTACGGGAAGGTCGCGATTCATGTGTTGCGCCAGCTCGCGCTGGGCGATGGGGAGGAGGCGTTATGAAAGCCGCCTGGACGGGGTTTCGCAGTCCGCTCGCCAGCCACATCGTCGACTTTCTGGCTACGAAGCGCGCATTGGGCTGTCGCTTTGTCGCGGAGGATCGCAATCTCCGACTCCTCGATCGTTTCCTGGTGGATCAGGGCGTCGCGACCGTTGACGCGATCATGGCCGACCACATCGAGCAGTTTCTCGCGTCACGACCCCGGCCCGCGGCGAAGGGCTATAACCACTTGCTGGGGGTCGTGCGTCGATTGTTTGACTGGCTCATCACGCAGCAAGTAATCACGCAATCACCCGTCCGACTCCGGCCGAGGCCGGAGACCGCGCGGCGGTTGCCGTTTCTTTTTGACCCGCCTCTGGCACGGCGGCTGCTCGCCGTCGCTGGCGATCTTCCCGATAACAACCGGAGCCGGTACCGCGGTGCCACGTATCGCGCCATCTTCGCGCTCCTGTACGGCCTCGGGTTGCGGGTCGGCGAGGTCTCGCGACTCCAGTTGGGCGACGTCGATCTCGACCGAGATGTCCTGCTCATTCGCAATAGCAAGTTTGGCAAAACTCGGTGGGTCCCGTTCGGTCCGCGGCTCGGCGCCGTGCTGCGGGCCTACCTGGCGGGTCGACCGCGCGAGCGCGGTGATGCCGGCGACGCGCCGCTCTTCACGTGGGATGGCCGGCAGCCCGTGCACACAAATTCGATCCGCAACACGTTCCGCGAGGACATCGTTCCCCATCTCGGTCTCGTGATTCCTGCAGGGACGACGCGCCCGCGGGTCCATGACCTGCGACACTCGTTCGCCGTCGGGACGCTCCTGCGCTGGTATCGACAGGGATTCGATCCGGCCGCACGGCTTCACCATCTGTCGACGTTTCTCGGACACGTCAATCCGGACACGACCGCCGTCTATTTGACGATTACGAGCGACTTGCTCGCAGAAGCAAACCACCGTTTCGAGGCATTCGCCGCGCCGATTACACAGGAGGTGCGACCATGATCGCGCCGACGCTGGGTACGGCAGTGTACGCGTTCTTCACCGAGTATCTCGCCGGTCAGAAAGGTCTCCGACCGGCCTCGATCCGCAGCTATCGCGACGCGCTGCGGCTCTTCCTCCTCTTTGTCGCCGCCGAGACGCGACATCCCATCAGTCGGCTGCGCGTGGAGGATCTCACCTTTGAGCATGTGCTTGGGTTTCTGCAGCATCTCGAGGCGACCCGTCACAATCACGTGCCGACGAGGAATCAGCGGCTCGCGGCCTTACGGACGTTCTTCGAGTATGTCGGTCGACGCGTCCCCGAGATGCTCTATGTGAGCGAGCGGGTCGCGGCGATTCCGATGAAGCGGACACCGCTGCCGGAAATGCGTTTCATGGATCGCGACGAGATCGCGACGCTGTTCGCACGGTTGCCCACAAACGGCCGTTACGCGCTTCGAGATCACGCCCTGCTGCTGGTGCTCTATAACACCGGCGCGCGCGTGCAAGAGGTCGCCGACCTGCGAGTCGAGCATGTGATCCTCACGCCTCCACTGCACGTGCGGCTCCACGGCAAGGGCGACAAATGGCGGACGTGTCCGCTCTGGGAAGAGACCGCGCGCGTCCTACGCACGCTCGTCGAGACACCGCGACGAGCCGATCCGACGGCACCGGTCTTTGCGTCCGGCACGGGCCGGCCCTTGACGCGATTCGGCATCTACAAACGGGTCCGTCATCTTGCCGCGTGCCTGGAGTCGACCGAGACGTCGTCGGCGTTGCGTCGCATCACGCCGCACGCCTTCAGACACACGACCGCCGTACATCTCCTCGAAGCCGGCGTCGAGGTGAATGTGATTCGCGGGTGGCTCGGGCACGTAAGTCTGGAGACGACGAACCGGTATGCCGAAATCACCGTACGGATGAAAGAAGCCGCGCTGAAATTGTGCGAGCCGCCGACCACGACCGACGCTCCCAGAAGGTTGGGCTGGCAGGATGATGCGACACTGATTGCGTGGCTGGCATCGCTGTAGTCAAGACGTGGTGTGTTCGACGTCTATTGGACTGGCGCCTCTGTAGCGCCAGTCCAGTGTAGCGGCCTTGGTGCTGCTGCGCGCTCAAGCTCGATCCCATGTGACGACCTTCATCGTGATTCGGTACGGCGGTTTTTCAGCAGCTCGACAATCCCTTCTGGTGAGTTGGCTTCGAGCAGCTTCTTCATGAGGGCGCTATCGTCCACCTCACGACGTGTCAGTGCAATGGCCACGGTCCGTTTCACCGCATAACGCCGTTGTCCATCACGCCCGATCGTCGCGACGGCTTCATGCTGCTGAACCAGGCGCTTCAAGACCGTATGAATGGCCGACATGGGATTGCTAAAACGCTCCCACGACACTCCACTCTGGGTGAGCAGGTGCTTCACCTCACGAGGGGTGACGCCGTTTGGAAAACTCATTCTGAGCACCGCCCGACAGCCGTCTGTCAGGCTCTGCGGCGCCGGTTCTTCCTGCTCGGCGGTGAAGGTTCTCGGGCGGCGCCGTCGCAGCCACACGGCGATTCGTCGGAGGCGAGCGATCACTCGATCCAAGTCGTCGCGACGCCCCTCAAGCTGTCGGAGTTCTCGCTCGACGCTCGACAATGCCGTTGGAGAAATAAGCCGCATCCGTGGACGTGAGTTTATACACGTTGCACGCCAATGTGCAAGTACTGTATAACACCGGCCATGCTCTCTCTCGACCCGATCCGACGGTTTTACGCCGAAGAGATTCAGGCGGTGGCGAATTTGCAATCGGCCGCGTTGGTGGATGCACTGGCCTCCGTCCCGCGCGAGCGATTTCTGGGACCCGGTCCGTGGGACGTGGCCATGTCAGATCCCAGGCGCCCGGGTGCGGTCGTGTATCGCAAGACACCGGACGCGAATCCGCGCCACCTCTATCACAACGTGCTGGTGGCGATCGACGCTGCCCGCGAGCTCAATAATGGGCATCCTGGGACGCTTGCTGGGTGTCTCGACGCTCTCAACCTGGCCTCTGGCGAGACATTTCTCCATGTCGGTTGTGGCACCGGGTACTACACCGCTCTTGCCGCCGTGATCGTGGGGGCTGCTGGACGGGTCGTCGGGATTGAGATCGACGAGGAATTGGCAGCGCGCGCGAAGGAAAACTTGAGCACCCTCAACCAGGTCACCGTGCGATCGGGCGATGCCACGACCTACGAACCCGATCCGTGTGACGCGATCTTGGTCAACGCGGGCTTCACGCACCCGCTTCCTCTGTGGTTGGACGCCTTAAAGATCGGAGGACGGCTTCTGCTTCCGATCACCGCTGCCGCTGCTGGCAGTCCGATCAGTGTCGGCTGGATGATGCTGGTGACACGCGATGCGGATCGTTTCCGTGCGCAGTCGACGATGCCGATGGCCATTTTCGCATCGCCGTCTGGACGAGAGGACGGCCTTAACGTCCTGATTCGCCAAGCGCTCGGAACTGGAGGCTGGTTGCGCGTGAAGACGGTTCGCCGCGATGCACACGAGAAGACGGACACCTGCTGCATTCACGGCGACCACGTCTGTCTGTCGTACGAGGAAGCAGGTCTGTCGTAGACCAGCTCTGGCGACGACAATCAACCGTCATCGACCGAATGGAAACGATCACTCCAGGCCCGGCACCGCCGTTATGTGGCCTGTCACCGCACGCTCTTCCAGATTGTTCAACCAGATCATTCTCGGTGGGCACATAACGATCCCAGACACATAACTCCCATTATGTGTCGCGACACATAATGCGCCACGATGATGGATGCCGCGTTCACAAGAATCGCGGGTTTGAACACCTCCCGAGGATGCACAGTCGTGGCGTCCAATGAGCCACGACTGACCTCGTGAAATGCCAACGGCTCATGCTGGGTCGTCAGACAGAGCACGCCACAGACTTCAACGGGTTCCGCTTCGAGATAGCCAGCCAGAATCCTGGCCGCATCCTGTGGCATCCGAATCCGTTGGGCCGGTTCTCGGGCCGTGTCGCCTCTCGGTGAGTACGTAATGCGAAGCGTACGAATAGGCACATCACACTCTCCGGTCTGAATACGTCGGAATGACGAGGGGATGGTGTTGGAAGGCGAGGAGAGCTCGCGAATCGGCTATAGGCGGCCGACGATAGCGGTCGTCACGTACGAGACGGACTCGAGGTGCGCGACGACTTCGTCGGCGACCACCTGAGCGACCGAGCAGGGTTGGCGTTGCTGTGCGAGTCGTTCGGTCAGCTCGGGGTCATCCAGATCGATGATGATCGCCAGTAGTAAGCGAACTTCGTGCGTACGTATCTGTTCCGCCATGTTGAACCTCCAGGAGTGGCGAGTAACGACGTGGGTCTCCGTGTACCGAGCAGTGATCACCGCGGACATCATCAAGCGCTGGCAGATCCTGCTTGGTGAGGTGCGCTGATCTGCTCCTCCGCTGCATCGACGAGCAACGCCGCGATCTGATGGATCGCGTCGTGATTGTCGATGGTCACTTGAGCGCGTGCTGACGGCATGATCTCAGCGTAGCAACTGCGGGTCTGTCGCAGACAGAGGGCGAATGTGCATGCGGGTTGCCGCGTGCACAGGATGTGCACAGACGTCGGCCTCCACAGTTGTCCCCAATTGATCCACGATCACCGCGTCAGCAATCCCGTCAATTCCATTTGCCCCCTGTCGCGTTGGTTTGCAGTTCGGTACGCTGTAGGCAGGAGAACGCATTCACATGAATAGACAACTTCAACGGAGGAACCATCTCTATCGCCTGCGACGGATCCGCGGACTGGCGCAAAAACAGCTCGCGACCTTGCTCGGATACCGCAGCCACGCGATGGTGTCTCGGCTCGAACGTGGCCTGTCTCTGCCGTCGTTGCCTGAGGCCATGTTGCTCGAAATGGCGTTGGGTGCCCGCGTACAGGAGATCTATGTCGACCTGCAACAGGCGCTCGAGCGTGTAATTCTTAAGCGCGCAGCCGACCTGCCGATCCAGATACGACGGCCTATCCGAGGACGGCTCCGCGGGGAGGATGAGATCGATGAGCGACATTCTTGACCGCGTGAGTCAAAGCCTTGAGACGTTTCGGCCGCGTACTGGACGCGAGTACGTGGCGCTGCAGATCGCTCGGCGCTTTCAGGACACGCACCGGCTTGCCAAATACCTGCTGGTCGCTCAAGACCATCCGAAGCGTCTGATGTTGGAAGCCGCGCGTGTCGCGATCCTTCGACGGGATCTGAATCGTGCCTCGGCTGGCGACCTCTTCTTTGAAGTGCTCGCAGAGTTCGATCACGGAGGATCCGTATGACCGCGCCATGCCTCGTGCTACGCGTCAGCCGCCGCGCGCTCGCGGCGGTGAGTCTGAGCGCCGATGCCCTCGTCTTTCATGACGGGCGCCACCTGCCATCCCGTGCCGAGCGCGCGCACCGCGCCGCCGGGCGATATCTCACCACCATTCTCGCGCTCACGCACCCCGAGGTTGTGGTGATTGATGCACCGGTGCAAGAGGGCAGTCTGACGACCGCGCTGCTGACGCAGGCGCGCGAGATACTGGCGGAACGACAGATCCGTACGGAGTCCATCGTGATGTCCGATGTGCTGTCGTCCTTTGGCCTGCCGGGCCTCCGAACGCGCTTGGAGTTGCAACGGGTCATCGAACCCTTTTGGCCGGCCTTGGCCGATATGAAAGGTCGCGTGAAGCCCTACGTCCTCGAAGCGGCCGCGGTGGCCGAGTACGCCGATGCTCGTACCCGTCTCGGTGTCCCAGATCCGGCGTGATCGGCCCGCTGGCCTATGTCGGCGGGAAACGCCGTCTGGCACCACAGATTGTGGCGCTGCTCCCGCCGCATACCACGTATGTCGAACCGTTCGCGGGAGGGGCACAGGTCTTTTTTCATAAACCCCCGAGCCGCGTCGAAGTGCTCAACGACCTCTCCGATGATGTGGTCAATTTCCTGCACATCTGCCGGGAGCATCCTCGGGAACTGGTCCGGGTCCTGCGGTACATGATTCCGAGTCGAGTGCTGTTCGCGCAGTTTGCCGCGCAGAACCCTGCCGATCTCACCGATATTCAACGCGCGGCGCGCTTTTTCTATCTGCAGAAGAATGCGTTTGGGGGATTGGTCACGCACCGCACCTATCACTACAGCGTCACCAAGCCTCCCAATTTCAATCCCGCCCGGCTTCCCGGCGTCATCGCCGCGACCGCCACTCGGCTACGCCACGTCCAGCTGGAACACAGTTCGTATGAGCGCGTACTGGAGCGGTACGATCGCGAGACGACGCTCTTTTATCTCGACCCACCGTACGTCGGGCTCCGATTGTACGACGTCAATTTCACCGACGACGATTTTCAACAGTTGGCGGACCGCCTGGGTCGGTTACGTGGGCGATTCCTGTTATCGATCAACGATTGCCAGGCCGCTCGACGCGCGTGCGATCAGTTCCAGGCCATTCAATTGCGGATCCCGTATACGGCGAGCCGGTCGGTGCCGATCGCGCACGAACTCCTGTTGGCGAACTTCGCCATCCGCGCATGAGTGTCACGGATCAGATCCGTTCCACGATGCCGGCAGTGGAGACACGCTCATTGCGTACAATGAACAGACGGATCCTTCTGGATGGCACACCGATCAGGAACGCCTCGGTACCCAGTGAGTTTTCAAGAGACAGGCCGGCAGCGGACGGCCGTTACCGGTTTACCAGTGCCGGTGGCCCGGCTCGCGCCTGCCATCGCCTGGTTGGTGCAGGACGCCCAGGTGCCGCGAGGCCGCGTCGCGCATGCGTTCGGCATCACGCCGAACTATCTGCGCGTCCTCCTGCACCGGGCATCGATGCCGACAGAAACCCACGAACCCGCCGTCGCGAACCGCTCCCGTTTGGGCATTCGGGTCACCGACCCCTTCGTCCGTCCCTCCGCGCAGCGAAGACCGCGGATCGACGCGCTTCGCGCGCAGATCGATGGCGTGTGTCGGCAATACGCACCCACCACCGCGTTCTTGGCAGGAGCCCAAGCCCTCAAGCAGCTCTCTCAGTTTCCGGGCTTTTCGTCAAGCCCGGAGTGGCTGCGCGTGCGGTCGGAACTCGCTCAACGCAGGGCATGGTTCCTGGTGCACAGCGGACACGTGGATACCGCCGTCTTTGAGGCGGCCCGTGCCGTCGATCTCGGCATGCGTGCGCTCAAGGCAGCGCAGACGAGTGGGGATGCCCGACGCGACCGGAAGCGCATTGCGGACGCGGCTTTGATCGCTTCACACGGGAATCTTCTGCGGCAGACACCCAACGGCGCGGTACCCTGGCTCACGACCGTGGAAGAGGCCAGCGAGGATGCCGTCCTTGGGTCCGACTACTATCGACAACGCGGCGTGTATCTCTTTCAAGTCAACGCCGACGACGCGGCCCAGAAACAGTTTGCAAAGTCCGCTCACATCATGGAGGCGCGTGGGGAAGCGGCATCGGAGACAGAAATCCGTTATACGGGGCCCCGCCACACCTATTTCCTGCAACACGATTGGGAGGCGGCGCAGCAACTGGTTCTCGATGCACGCGCGCTCACGCCGCTCCACGCGTCGGTAGCCACCCATTGGGCCGTCAGTGCCGGGCTCGTGATCGACAGCGCGGATGTGCGACGCCAGGCCCTCGCACTGCTCCACGACACGCCGTACCCGGCCGCGGATTTCGGTCATCAGCGCACGATTCGCTTCCTGTTGGAGCTAACGCCAGACCTCGGTCTGAACGAATCGGCCCTGCAACGGTGGGTGCGCTACGCCCTGTACGCGAACGCCTACCGGAACGACTAACCGTTACAAAAACCGCTGGGGGTGCGGATGACGCGCCCCGCACGCATCGAGTTCCATACCTGTATGGGACCCGCCTGTCTGCCGATCGCAGTCAGCCCTGACTGCCACGTCAGGTGGCGCGACGATCCCATGCCAGGTGGTGTCGTATGCGTGCGCAACAGTCCTCCATGACACCGTGTGGTCCATCCGTCCCACTGTGCGGGACGGCAGTTCCACGCAGCAGCGGCCGTAGATGCGAGCCAGGGAGCCACGACGCGCTCACCTCAATTGACGACGCATCTACCAGCCGGGCGCTGGGTTCAGGATTGGATCCGGCTGAGTGTCGCATCTGGTGGGGCGTGCTCGATGGCGACACGATCACGGCGCTCGCGCGACGTGACGGCATCAGCCGCGCCACGCTTTACCGCCGCCTCTGCGGCGATGCCCGTCGCCGCGGCATGGTGCACAAGAGTCGCTGGGTCCAGCGCTGGTGGGATGCGCGGTGTCGCCTCGCTCAATCCGAGTCGACGCCGCACCGCCGACCCCGGCCGCGCGCACACCCTTCATCATTAATTCAGTCCCATGCACCACTGCACGCGATGTTTCCGGATGTCACCGGGACGCCTCCCGCTCTGTCCGACATGTGGCTATTCCGCCCCCGACGTCCGAGTCTGTCGCCGCGGCCATCTCAACACGCCGAGCGCAACGCGCTGCACGACGTGTCACACGCCTCGTCTCTCACAGCCGGCACCGCCATTGTCGACGCTGGATCGCGTCCTGTGGCATCTCGTTCGCACGACGCTCACGATCCTCACGGCGGCTGCCGTGATACTGCTGGCGTTCATGGCGTCTCGGGACGTGCCGTGGCGCCATGGGTGGCCGCACCTGGTCGCCCTCATCATCGCCATCCCGATGGTGTACGGCAGCTCGCTCGTGCTTCCCGGACCCGTGCACACGCGCGCCTTCCCGCCCTTCACAAAGCCAGCGCCGTAGTCACCGGATCGCTCGACAGAGCCTTCACGGATCGCGAGCGGTGAGTCATGGATCTCGATGATCTGGATCGGCTCGACGTGCTCCGATGCGCCTCTCTCTACGGCGACGCCTGTGACGTCGTGCCCTACCGACACAATCGGGCGCCAGCCATGAGAGTGGCGCTTAAAGACGTCGAGGGGATCGCCGCGCGTCTTCGCACGCGGCGGGACCTGCTTGACGAGATTCTCACTATCAACCTCAGTCCCGTCGAACGACGGACGTGGATGCGCCTCCTCAGTGGCGCCTCCATCCGTGCAGTCGCGAAGGAGGACGGGGTGACGCGGACGGCGATCTATGCGCGCATCCGCGGCTCGCGACGATCTGCCGGCATGGTCAGCAAGAACCCTTTTGTCGCGCAGTGGTGGGCTCGGCGCGGCTTCGATGACTAACCTTTATGCGCGATTTTCTCGAACACCTGCTCGTACGCGGCGCCAATCGGCTGCTCCGTGCCCGCGATCCCCGGCCTGCGGATGGTCCGGGCGTGCTGCTCGGACACGCCGTGTCCGACACCGGCACGTCCGGACCGCCCGTGCGCCTGGCGGATGCCGTCCGGCCTGAACACCTGGCGATCCTCGGCAAGACAGGCACGGGTAAGAGCTCGTTAATCCGCCTCATGAGTCGCGACGACATCCGCCGCGATCTCGGGGCGGTCCACATCGATCTGCACGGGGATACGACGCCATACCTCTTGGGCGTCCTGGCGGCCGAAGAACGCCGTCGGCGAACGGATCTGTCCGACCGGATCATCCTGATTGACCCGAGTGACCCCGAGTGGGCGGTCGGCCTCAACGTCCTACAGGCCGACTCCGACGCCGAGCGATTTCTCCAGATGGCCGAGGTCGCACAGTTACTCAGGCAACGCTGGGATCTCAGCACCCTCGGCGCCCGCACCGAAGAATTACTCCGCTGCGCGCTGTACGTGTTGTCGGCGGCCGACCTGACGCTCCTTGAGCTCGCGCCGCTGCTGACCAATGCGAGCTTTCGTGCCGCCTGTCTGCGCCGCGCCACCAATCCCGACATCGTCAGCTACTTCCGCGACCGCTATGACGTCGCCTCCGACGCGATGCAGGCGACCTGGCGCGAACCCATTTTGAACAAGGCGTCCGTCTTCACGGTCGACCCCCATTTTCGACACATCCTTGGACAACGTCGGACCGGGGTCTCCCTCGTCGACGCCTTAGACCGACAGGCCTGGCTCATCCTGCATTTGCCGAAAGGCCGTCTTGGCGAACAGGCCGCGACGCTCGGCAGCCTCTTTCTCACGCATCTGAAGCGCGCGCTCTTTGCGCGGCGCTCCCGAACGCTGCTGACCGTGTACGCGGATGAATTGCAAAACCTGGTCGAGGTGACCTCGGGGATCGACACACTGCTTGCCGAGGCCCGTAAGTTCGGGGTCGCGTTCTGTTGCGCCAACCAATTCCTCGAACAGTACCCGCCCACCATGCGCGCGGCGGTGCTCTCGGTGGGCACGCATGTGTTCTTTCAACTCTCCGCCCAGGATGCCGAACGCGCCAACGCACTGATCGGCGGCGGCAAAGCCGTGCAACAGGTACTGCGGGAGTTGCCGGCCCGCGAGGCCATCGTGCGTCGGGGCGGCCAAGGATGGCAGCGGTTCCGCGTGTCGACGGTCGAGACACCGACTGCCGATCCTTCGGATCTGCTGCGCCGGATCCGCCTGCACGGCGGCCAGTCGCGAGCATCGATTGAGTCCGATATCGCGCAGCGACTGCAGAGCCATGCGGCCGATCGACGAGAGGATCTCGATGACTGGGCGTAAGGCGTTCCGCCTCGTCCTGCAGGCGCGCGATCGCGCCCTGTTGCGGATTCTCGACACCTTTCGTGTCGTCGATCGTGATCAGGCCGAGATCCTCGGGCCGTTTGGCTCCGTCACCCGCGCCAACACGCGTCTCCTGCAGCTCACGACGGCCGGTCTCTTATCGCGACTGACGGTCGGCACCGTCCGTGGCGGCCATAAGCATCTGTATGCGCGTACGCGCCAAGGTGCCGCGGTGGTGGGGCACGCGTACCGGGTCCCACCCTGGAATGCGCAGAGCCCGATCATTGCGGGACAACCATTGCTGGAGCATCAGCTGCGGCTCAATGCCCTGTACGTTGCGGTGCATCGCCCCGCACGGGAGCCCGGAGTCGTCATCCACAGCTGGCGCACGTTTACGGCGCCCGCGGTGGCCTCCGCGGCGGCGGTGATTCCGGACGCGTACGTGGAGATGGCGCGGGGCGATCTCGTGCGGGCGTTCTTTGTCGAAGTGGATCTGGCGACAGAGCCGTTACGAACCTGGCGCCGGAAGGCCGAGCGCTACCTAGCTCTGGCGCAGTCCGGCGCGTTTGCGACCACCTTCGGCCATGGGCACTTTGGCGTGCTCGTCGTCCTGCCATCCGAACGCCGACTGATGACGGTGCGCGGGACCATCGCCGTGCTCACGTCGAAGTTGTTTTTTTTCACCACGTTTGAGCGCGCCGAGGACGCGCCGCTCACGTCGACGATCTGGTGGCGCCCGATAGGTGACCACCCGGTCGCACTTTTTCCTTAACGAACGTCCATGCGCTACTGCACCGCGTGCCATCGCTTCACCGCCGGAGACCCGCTCTTTTGCGCGACCTGCGGCCGGACCTACCACGTCCGCCTCTGCCCGCGCTTGCACGTGAACCCACGCGGCGCGGAGGTCTGCGCACAATGCGGCTCCCGTGAGTTAACGCAGCCGGAGCCGCGCACGTCGCTCGGTACCGCGATTGGGCTACGTCTGCTCTCGTATCTGCCGGGCGTGGTGCTCCTACTCGCGTCGGTGTGGCTCTTCTTCGCCTTCCTGCACGTGCTGCTGATGAACGGCGAGGTCCAAGGACAACTCCTGCTGATACTGCTCTGGGTGGGCCTCGGGTGGTGGCTGTACACGCATCTGCCACCGGGCATGCGCCGGGTGGCGGGGTGGGGATGGCGAGGCGTCAAGAAACTCACACGGAGACGGTGATATGTCGGCTTTCCACACGCCACGAGGATGCCCATGAAATCGCGCCACTCGGCCAATGGCCCTCAGGTCGTGCTGCCCGGAGCAGTACCCGCAGCAGAACCTGATCCCCGAGACCTGCTTGGCGACCCGCTCTCCATTCACGAGACGGCCCAGCTGATCGGCTGTTCGGCCTGGACGATTCGGCAGGTGCTGATTCCGCGCGGGCTGCCGCATTTCCGCAGCGGCCGGCACGGGAAGCTCATTTTCTACCGCCAGCAAATCATTCGATGGATCGTGCGCCGCCAGCGCGCAGAAGGAGGGTACCCGTGAGTCTCTACAAACGGGGCAACCGCTGGTGGGCGTACTTCTATCTCGATGGCATTCGCCATCAGGAGTCCACCGGCACCAGCAATCGACGCCTCGCCGAACGCATTGCCCAGCAACTCAAAGACGACGCCGTGCTACGGCGCCACCAACTCCCGACGGCGGATCCCGACATGACCTTCGATGCGCTCGCGGCGCGCTTTATCGCCAACGCGTCTCCTCGGCCGCACCACCTCGTGCGTTTCAAGCATTTGCTGCCGTACTTCGGCGATCGGTCCCTGCGCAGCATCACGAAAGCGGTGGTGCGGGACTACCGTGAGGCTCGCCATCGCGCCAAGACGCTGCGCGACGCCACCATCAACCGCGAAGTCGCCGTCCTCCGGCATTTGTTGTATTGGGCGACCGACGAAGGGTACCTGTCCGCGAATCCGCTCACCCGGCTCCGCCTGGTCCCGGAGCGCCGGTCCCCGCGCCCGGTCCTGACCGTGGCCGAAGAAGACATCCTCCTCGCGCAAGCGCCACCGCACCTACACGAATTGATTGTGCTGGCGCTCGACACGGGGATGCGTGCCGGCGAGCTGCTGCAGCAACGCTGGGAGCACGTCGACCTCACCCGTGGCGTCCTCCTCGTCAGTCACTCGAAAACGATCCAGGGAGAAGGACGCGAGATCCCACTGACGACGCGCGTGCAGGAGTGCCTGTCGACGCGCCGGAAGGACGTCGGACCTGTCTTCATGTACGGCGGACACGGCATCGGGTCCTGTAAGACCGCGTGGGGGTCTGTCGTCCGGCATTTGTCCCGGCATGTCCGGTTCCACGATCTGCGTCACACGTTCAACACGCGCCTGCTCGAGGCCGGCGTACTCCAGGAGGTGCGGAAAGCCCTCATGGGGCACACCAGCGGCCAAGGCGTGCACGGCGTCTACACCCACATCGAATTGCCGCTCAAGCGCGACGCGATCGCCAAGCTCCAAGCGTGGCTGACCGCGGAGCGCCTACGGCACACGTCCGTCGAACCTCTCACACCAACATCCACACCCACCAACACCCAGGAGGAATCATGACCGCGCAAAAACCGTCAGAACGGCCCACCGCCACGCCTGCGAGTGGCGCTGCTCGGAAACCGTGGCGAAAGAAGAGTCCCGTGGAGGTCGTCCTGCAACAGTCCGACCTACTGCGCCAACAAATCACCGCCAAGGAGCAAGAACTCAAGGATCTCCGCCGCCAACTCCAGAAGTTTGATGAGGCGCGGAAGATCTTCGAAACGACGTAGCGCGTACAAGGGAGTGTGTCACCGACACCTCCCTTTTTCTTATGCCCTTACAGGCATCCGCTGTAATGGAAAGAGACGGGTCGCGCGCGAATGCGCGGCTCGAAATGCAGAAGGAGAGTCCCCATGAACGCCAAGCAAATCACCATCGCGGTCGCCGGGAGCGGCGGCAAACGGGAGTTCCGAGACGTGTCCATCCTGCCCGGGACGAAGGCGCGGGACGTACTGGGAAAGTTGGGGCTCACCGACTTCCAGTTGTCCAAGCCGGAGGGCGGTGCGTTTGCGCATAACGACGATCTGTTCGCCGCGGTCGCCGACGCGCAAAAAATCTACGCGACCAAAGCAGATGTGGAAGCGGGGCATGCAATCGGCATCCGGTAGGAGTCTTGTCGAGGCCTGCGTGCTCGAAGCGCGTCAGCGGTGGGCGGAGCTGCGTCGGCAGCTCCGCCCAGGTCCAGACCATCGCGTGACGTGGACCGTTGGGCCGGGAGATCCGCCCGTGATCATCGGCCCGTCGGAGGTCGCGACATGCGAATCGGCGGGCGAGGTCAGGACGACGGCGTGGCCGCTGGTCATCACGCCCGCGGTTCCTGTCACGATCACCCCGCCGAGCCGAGATGCCTGGGACGAGCACGGGTGGCGATCCCTGCGGCGAGGCAAGGACACGCTGTACGAAGGCGACTATCGGGCGCAACGAGGGTCCGGTCATCGCGCGACGTTCCCCGGCCGCGTCCTGGTGCGTGACGGCGCGATCAGCGCGTACGTCGCCGATCCGCCAGTGCAGATCCGACGTCATCCGAAGGGTCCGTGCTTTCAGCTGGCGAACCCGCCATGGTTCCGCGTGCATTGGCACCGCCCGCCGACCTCCGTGGACGATGCCATCTTGTATGTCGAGCGGATTCTCAATGAGGTGCTGACGTGATTCAACTCAATATCGGACGACTACCAGCACGCGATTTAGACGTGGACCCCGACGCACGACGCGACCGCTCCCTTGGCGCCATTCACGGGAGGTTGCAGGACACCGTGGAGGACCTCTCGCGTCTGCTCGACGAGGAGTCGTGCCGAACCTGCTATGTCCCCACGGAAGTCCTGATGCACGCCGTCACGCGTCTGATGCCGCCCGAACGCATGGGCGTCCTGGCCGGACGCTGGTTCGGCGGCCGATTTGTGATCAGCACGATGTACGACGTCACCGGACCGGCGCATCGCTCGTACGTCAGGGCGGACGCGGGTGCGCTCGGGGAGGCGCTGGTCGCCTTCGAATGCGCCGGGGTGGAGCTCGCCGCGTGGATTCACTCGCATCCGGGCGTCGGACCTGGAGCGACCGTCCCGAGCGCCATTGATCGCCAGCAATATGCGAACTGGTGCCGTCACTATGGCATTCACTTGATTGGCATGATCGTCGTCCGCGACGGGCACATCCGTGTGTGGGGCGACGCAGTGGACGCGGGACGCGCCAAACTGGCCATCATTGGCGGCGGCGTAGCTGCCGTGGAGGGAATATCGCATGTCTACCGACTACGCTGAACCCGATTACGATTTCTCGGGTTCCCCAAAAGCGGTCGAAATCATCGAGGCGCCCGGCTTTCCACCGCCTCGACATCCGGCCGAAGCAGATCTGTTCGCGCGCCACGAAGGTGTTCCAGGGCATGTCCAAGACGCGTTAACGAACGCGCGGATCGTCATCGTGGGCGCTGGAGGCTTGGGCAGTTGGGTGGCGTTGGCACTGGCGCGCTCTGGCGTGCGCAGCTTGACGATCATCGACCCGGATCGGTATGACCGTACAAATGCGAGCCGGCAGCTGATGTTTGCGTCAGATATCGGCCAGCCGAAAGCGGTCGCACTCGCGCGAAATCTTGCGGATCACATGATCGCCGGCGGCGTCCTCTCCGCCATAGCCATGTCGTTTCAGAATGCAATTCAGGCGCACGCAGTTCCCGCCGACCTGCTCGTCGTTGCCGTCGACAACAATGGATGTCGCTGGGCGGCGTCTCGCATTGCCCGGCAGCTCCGAATCCCTGCCATATACTCGATGCTGTCGCAGGACAGCATGCGCGTGCATACGTTCGCGCAAGGTCCTCGCCTGCAGGACCCCTGTCTGTGGTGCGTACTGCCAAATCTCGACGTGGAGCGGGTCGCGCCATGCGCGGCGGCGATAATCAGCGCGGGACTCGCCGCCGCCGCACATGTTATCTTCCTGACGCATCGAGCCATGATGGGTTGGCCGACAGGCGTCGAACGTTTCAATTGGCGCGCGACCGATCTCACCGCTTGTACAGGAGACGAGGTTGCCTTCGCCAATCGCCGGCCCGGCTGCCGCATGTGTTCTGCTCCTTGAAGAGGCGAATCATCCTGAGGTGGTTGCGACAGGGTCTGTGATGCAGCTAGCTCTCACACTGGCGCCATCGCCCGTCCGCCCTCGAGCTGGGCGCTCTGCCGGCGCTCTTCGCGACATCGACGGGCGACAACTCTCGCCCTTGCGGGGTCGGTGACTGTCTTATGCAGGGCGACGAGAAGCTGACCGCAGCCTACAGGGCACAGGCCAGCGCGATAAAGCGCTGAGCTTCACAAAAGGAAATCTCGAAGCTATTTCCAGAAACCGGGAATCTGACTCGAGTTCTGCACAAGGCTGGTGACGTGCTGTGACATGGCCGTGGTCAGAGCGTCAAGCTGCCGCTCAATCTCCCCGACCTCGGAGCGACATTTAATCGTGGCCGCATGATGGTCCTTTGACGGCCCATTGGTCGCGAAGTCTTGGAGTTTCTCGACGTCTTCAGTCAGCTTGTCGAGAGCATCGGAGAGGGACCCGAACTCGACTTGAATCGGTCCGTCGGGATAGGTGGTCCTGATATGGAGCTTGATGACCTCTGCATGGCCACTCCACTCCCTTAGTGCTTTGTTGGTCTCGTCAATTGTCTCGAAAAGCTGCTTCTTCTCGAACTTTCGCTCATGGGCATTGATGATCATCCCCTCGCCGGTGAGGTATTGGCCGACGCGTGTCACTAGATCGTCCTCAATAGCCTGGGCGGCGGCGATCTGCGCAGTGGCGAGGGCCTGCGCGACGAGAACGCGCTGCTGCAGCGCCCAGTACCTGTCCTGAACGACACTGCTGATCGCGAAGACAATGAGTCCTCCTGCGACTGTTACGATAAACGGACGGTCCAGGAAGTCAAAGGGGGCGTTGGGAGGGACGCTCTTTGTGGGAGTTTGACACCGCGACGCACCTAGACTACGCCGATGCCTTCAGACGCCGCAATTGGCCGTAGAGCGTGTGTCGAAACCGCAAGGCCGCAGCATGCGGAGACAGCCACTAGCGCTTCCTGCCGCCCTTTTTCTTGTGTTGCGAGCCTTTTGCGCTTTTCTTGGCCAAATCGCCTCCCGCGGTTGAAATTGTTCAGGTGTGTAGGGACGTCGAAAAGTAGCACAAACGCATCTCAGCCGCAACGCGGTATCGATCGCGATGCAGTGGGTCAGCGCACGATTGAATGGCTGGGCGGCCTGAGTAACGACATCCACACAACGTTCAGGTCGAAGTGATCTTCGGAGACTACTCTAGTGCACCGTGGCACTGTCCTTGGTCCAAGCACTCTTCTCTAGCGCCCGCCGCAGCACGACCCCGTGCCGTAGGCGGCATTTTGATCGCGATGCTCGGCGCGAATCATCACGCAAGGACCTTGCCTCACGCAGAGCACGTAGCACCCGCGATGCTGTTCGAGACTGCACGTGATCTCGCCGGCCTGGCAGATCGCAAGTTCTGCCCCGTGTCCACCATCCCAACGTTTGACTAGTCAAGCATTACGTGAGGATGTGTCCCCAGTGTTGTGTCCCCAGTGTTGCGGAAAAAGGAAAATGGCCTCCTGACCAAAACAAATCGCCGTTAGCAGCGGCGACGGAGGTACGCCATGCAGGAGACTAGCACAAGCCCCGGCACGATTCTGCAGTTCCGTCAAGACATCAAAGCCCAATTCCGTCGACATATTCGCGAGGTGCTGGACATCGCGTTGGCTGAGGAGCTCGCCGCGGGCGCTCGCGTCCAATCGCCACGAACGCATCCCCCGATTCTGCTCGAATGCTGAGAAAGAGCTGGATCGCTGTACCAGACTAGCAGGGCCGGAACTATAATAGTGGCCTCTTACAGTGTCAGACCCCGCCAACCAGCACGCTGAGCCTGACCCCGTTCGACAAGTCTGTTGGACCCGTGTAGTTCACACGGTCGGGACCGGCGCGATTTTCGAGAGGCGCGCGCGCAAGTATCAGCGCCTCGTCCGGGGGCCCGCCTTCTTGGGCGTGGTAGTGCCTTCAGTGGTCGGGACGATGGTTTTGGCCTGGGGAGCGAATGCTGCCAGCCGACCAATAGTCTTGTGGACCGCAGGTATTCTTGCCACTCTACAGATCGTGCTGTCCGTTTGGGCGCTCGTGGCGCGGTGGGACAGCAGTCTCGCCTATGCGCTGGACTCCGCAGCGGAGAATCATCGACTGGCAGCACAGTTCGAGAGGCTCGCAAGAACGCCTCCAAGCGATCTGCAAATGCGATTCGATCTTCTCGATGCTGCGTACCAGGCTCGTTCGGACTCAGATGTTAAACAGGTGGTTTCGTCGTCCGAGAAGAGGTTTGGACTAAGGTCCGGACTGCATCGTATTCAGCGGCCGTGCGTCGAATGTGGGAAGATTCCAGTTCCCGACGACCCGAGCCTATGTTCAGTGTGCGGTAGGTAATCCAAGGAGATGTTCTGTGAACAAGCGATCACGTCGCGTGCTAATGGGCTACATGGCACTTAGTGATGCGGAGCGTCAGGAATTGGACGCGGAGGTCGAGAAATTCAAGCGTGGCGACGTGTTCAAACGCAGGGATTTGCGCGAGAACGTTCAGAAATCCGACGCGATGGACCTGGGGCCCGCAGGCTCTGGGTGTCCGTGCTGCGGCAAGTAATTCCGGGCCTGCGCTGACGCTTCTAACGCCCTGGCGCTACAACGATGTTCACATCAGCATGAGCGAGTCGCGGATGCCGCCTTGTACTCGGTCGTGCCGGGTTCGAGGCCTATGTACTCCGCGATGGGGATCTACAGCGCCACGTCCGGGTGTCGACAACCATTTGGTACGATAATATCAGCCTGGCGTTTCGAATCGCCGTGGGAAAGCGGTTCACAACCGCTGTGGAAATGTCGCGGGAGAACCGAAGATGGCCGGAGAGAAAGAAGAAGAAGCTCAATCTGAGCCCACGGCGAAACACAAGACCAGCAGGCGTGGAAGACTGCGAAAACGGACCCGCAAATCGACGCCGAAGGGGCACCCATCTGGCACCGCCGCGTTCCCGCGCCATGCCATCAAGAAAGCGCTCCGAATTCCGAAGGCCATCATGGACCAAAACGCCGGAAGGTCCTGTTCGGAACGCGAGGCTGTAAAGTTTGCAGGCATCGCGTATCACGGTCCGTCGCGTGTCGAAATTAGTTCATCGATCAAGTACGGCCTTCTCGAGCGGCCCAGGCCAGGCAATGTGGCCGTAACGGACCTCGCCAAAAGAATCCTACGTCCTCAGAACCCTACGGATGAAGTAGACGGATTGCGGCAGGCGGTACTCAATGCGCCGACCGTTGCAGATGTTTATAAGCACTATCGCGGCGAGAACGTTCCCGACGATGAGTTCTTCAGAAACGCCCTGGTAGACACATTTGGCCTACCCGCCGACAAGACTGATGAATTCAAAGCCGTGTTTTTTGAGGACCTATCAGACGCGCAGCTTATCGAGGACGTCGATGGAAAGAAGCGAATTCTTGACGTTGCTCGGGATGCCGACATAGGCGGAACCCCTGACGAGACACTAAAGAAGATCAGTAAGGGAGTAAAGATCGAACAGGGGGACACGTGCTTCGTTATGATGCCCTTCATCGACCCCATCGGCGGCTATTACAAGTCCATCTATGAGTCTGCTATTGGTAAGGCTGGATTGAAGCCGGTTCGCGCAGACGACGAGATCTTTGCGACGGGGAAAATAATTGACCAAGTGTGGTCAGGCATCACAGCTGCCAAGGTGCTAGTAGCTGAACTAACCGGCAGAAACCCGAACGTCTTTTATGAACTCGGGTTGGCTCACGCACTGAATAAGCCCGTGGTGCTCGTCTCATCTAACCAAGGCGACGTGCCGTTTGATCTCCAGCACATCCGGGTCATCTACTATGACATGCGCGATCCATTTTGGGGTGAGAAACTGATCGCAAAGGTCTCTGAAAACATCGTCTCCGCTCTGAAGAATCCCGGTGAAGCGCTTCTGAAACGCGTAGTAGTATGAAACTGAGCGGAGCGAAATGAAGTAAGCGGATGCAGAATCCCAACCTGCCAATTGAATCACCCCATCAAGTACCCGCGTCTGAGTTTAGCGGGTCGTGATTACGTCGGCGACGGCGCGAGCGCGGTGATCGGCTCGGGGGAGCGAAGAAGCCGAGAGAAGATGTTCCGCCGTTGACGTTCTGGTATTGGTGCCGCGGGCTGGCGAAGGAGTCGGTGGCGACGACGTTCGTGCCGGTGCACGTCGCCGCGGCGTCAGAGCGCTTGAGAACGTGTGAGTCTAACTCGGGGCGACGGCGGCGCGGGGCGAAGAGTGTGTGGTCGTCAATCCATCGAGCACGCCGAACCGGAGCGGTGACCGGATCAAGACCGATCGACGACGGGACGGGGATGGGCTGGCCCGGCTGCATCGCGCGATAATGCACCGCCATGAGCGACCACCCAGAGGAGCGCGTCCCCCCGGCCGAAGAGGCGTGGGACCGGTTCATCGACGCATTAGATCGCGCCGGCCAAGCGGGGAGCGCCGCTGGCGTTGTCGTGCCTGCGTTCGCCTCGAAGGCGCTCGGAGGCAAGCGATTCGGCGACTTAGAGACGGATGACGTGAAGGCGCTCTCCCGCATCGCAACTGCGCTCGGCCGCCGTGGCGCAACGATCGTGACGATATGGGAGGACATGCGGCGCCGTGCACAAGGGCCGTTAAGAACGCCGCGGAAACATCAGCGCCGGCCACGATCGTGACAAGTGTGCGAGCCGACCGAGTCTCGCCGTTCCGCTGGCATTCCTGGCGCGTGCGAATGGCCCTCTCCTCCGGCGAAGATCTCTGACGGCGAGTCCCTCGTCCTGATGCCGCGATCACTGCTAACATCGGCGTAGCCTGCCGTGAAGCAGCACAGACGCCGCACAGCCTCGCGCCGGACGGCCACCCCACATCGTCACCTTCCTATCGCCTCTCTTGAGGCGTGGTTGGCAACACACCGACGAGCCGTCGTCCTCACACTGATCCTTGCGGCGATTACCGCACGAGTCTTCTACTTTGCCCAGCTCAACGGCACGCCGTTATTGGAGACGCAGCGGTGGAGGCAAAGCGATATGCATTACTACGACACGTGGGGACGCGACGTGGCCGACGGTGATTGGCTGTCCCGCTCGGTGGCGCTCCCGATGCATCGGTGGCATCACGACGTCGCGACTGAGTATTTCGCCGCACACCCTAACGCCCGCGCGGCGCTTGAACAGGAAGCGATCCGCCGTCAGAGCGATCCCGACACGCTCGTCTGGACACGCTGGATGCACCTGCCACAGTTTTACCAAGATGCCGCGTATCCGTATGCGATCGCGATCGCGTATCGGTTCATCGGGCGCAGCGTGCGGGTCGTGTATGCGTGGCAGCTTGCGTTCGGCGTTGTCTCGATTCTCCTCATCTGGATTATCACCTGTCGCTATTACGGCGAGGTCGCCGCTGCGATCGCCGGTGTGTTGGCCGTGTGTTGCGCACCATTGATGTTTTATGAGCTGCTCCTGCTGCGAGATTCGGTCATCGTCTGCACGGGCTTGCTCCTGGTCGTGTTGACGGACTCGGCCATCAAGCGTCCTCGACGCTGGATGTGGCTGGCGTTGGGAATCGCAGTCGGCGTGAGCTGTCTGATCAAGAGCACCTTTGTCCTGTTCGCCGCCGGACTGGTGACTGTCCTCCTCGCACAGCGAAAGGGGCGCACGATCGGTCTTGTCGCCGGTGGATGCTTGCTGGCGCTCACTCCCTTATTCGCGCGGAATGCGGAGGTCGGCGTGCCGCCGTTCGCCTTGGCGAGTTCAGGTCCATTGACCTTTCTCTCGTCCAATGACATTCACTACCCTCCGAACGTTGGCTTCGGGATCCAGGCGCGGTTACTGGCGACATTTCTCGGCGACACGGATGGCAGTTGGTCCGAGGCGATCAAAGAAACGGCACAGCGCCAGAACATCGCGACATACGCGTCGCTCCTGTGGCGCAAATGGGACCGTGTGTGGCATTGGTATGAAATTCCGAACAACGAGAACTTCTACTACATGCGCACGCAAGTACCGGTACTCGCGTGGCTTCCAGTTACGTTCTGGCTCATCGCGCCGCTCGCATTGATCGGCGTGGTCCTCGGCAGCCGCCGCGTGGCGGATACGTGGCCCTTATATCTCTGGCTGTCGGTGTCCGTCGTTCCGCTGATCGTATTTTACGTGCTGGGCAGATTTCGGGTATCGGTGATCGGTGCAACGATCCCGTTTGCCGCGCTGACCATCAAGGAGTCGATCGCGACAGTCTCGGTGCGCCGGTATAGCGCCACGGTCGGCATCGTCGCCTCAGTGCTGCTGTTGTGGAGTTGGACGGGACGGCCTCTCGCGCCCGATCAATTGAAGATTCGCATGGCTGACCGGATCCTGCCGTACTCAGCGTACTATCAGGACAAAGTGTATGAAGCGGCCGATCACAAGGACTGGCTGCAGGCAGCGCATTGGTACGCGGAGTTCTTTGAGAAGTACGAGCCCACAACGGCCGAGATCGTAACGTCTGGAGATCCGACGCTCGCGCCGGAACTCGCTGATATGCATCGCGAATGTGCGCAGCTGTTCCTAGTGGGTGGAGACCGTCCCGCGTCAGGCGAGCAACTCGCGGCGGCCGACCGTTTGCTGCAGTTAGCGCGGCGGCGCTGAGTTTTCCGAAGCCGGTGGGCCGAGTTATGGGACACTACGGTCGTCGTAAGCCGGCGTGAGGTTGTTGGATCTACATTTCGAGAGGAAATCCTATGGCTGCCAATCTCGGTGCTGTTCCGACGGAGCGGCGACTCGTCGTTGTGAACAGGGCTAGTGACCTTGTCGTTTTTCGCGGTCAAGCCCCCCGGCTCTGGTCCTCGACCAGCTATATTTTCGGACGTCTCCTCGGATCGTCGAGTCCGGAGCTCGCACAGGAGGACCTGACAGTGACACTCTCCAAGCCTGCAGGAACCAGAGAGCTTTAGCTAAGTTCGAAGCGCTAACGGAGGGAATGGAGCGATGCCACGAAGCCAGAGCGGACCGGTATCTCAAGGAGGTCCCGAATGGCGTGGCTCCTAATCAATTCGAGGCTGGAAAGCCTTCCCGTGGGCAGACTTCGAACGGGAGAAGAATGCGACGAAACAATTTCCGCGTACGCATGGTGCTAGGTAACGCCTCTTTGCACGACCCCACTCTCAAAGTGCGGAGCTGTGGCAGGTACAGCCGCCTCCATCAAGTCGAATCACCAATCAGGACGCGGTGTGGCAAGTACACCTGCGGCCTCTAGATCTTCTTTGAACAGCCTCACAATAGGTCCCCGGGCAACTTCTTCCTTCGACAGCGTCCTGAAGTGACTGGTCTCGCCTCCGCGCACTCCGCCGCCTCGATGATCCGCAGCGCTCCTTCGTGCGTGACGAAGGAGTAGCGGCCGATTGTGTTGCCCAGGATGATCCGACAATCAGCAACGCCGCCCCAAAATGGTGGCGGCACGGACGAGCACACGATAGAGAATCATGGCCGTACGACTTAGCGAGCCAACTTGAGCACACCGATGTTGATTTCGCCGCCTTCCATCGAGAACTGAAGCGGAGGCCCACCGTGCGCCAAGCTGTAGTCCCTCACGGCCTTTTTCTTTCGCATCTGACCCACTCCATGCGCCGTGTCGTCGGTGACGACATCCGCAGCGCACGTGTGATTGCAGCGTAGGAGGAAACGGCAGACGAGCAGCCGCAGCTAGAACGACGAAACCGGGCTTCTAAATTAAGCGAAGCCGTCGGAGGAAAGCATCGCGCTGCTTGTAGTCGTCGTGTAGGTCGGGGTACGCGATGCGGTTCGCGTGGAACAGGCCACGGAGGAAGGCGTCCAGATGGAGGCGGTAGTCCTTGGGGTTCAGGCGGTACTGCTGCTTGAACAACGCCGCCAGTTCGAGTGCTGTGTAATCGCGAGCCGTTTCCGTGGCGCGCTGCTTCGCGCTGGACCCGCGCAGTTCCATACGCAAGCCCGCAATTTCACCTTCGATGCGCGCTTCGAGGTCGCTCAGGTCAATCTCGGGCTTCGGAAAGCCCCGGCGGTCAGTGGTCAGGCCCTCAATCAGGAAGCGAGCACCACGGTCCGTCTTCCGCAGCGCATCCCGCAGCCGTTCCAACTGACGGAGGCGGACAGAGGGACGACCGTCGAACACCTCCCGCCGCTCGGGATACGCGGCGAGCTGCACCCGCACTGCATTACGGAGAGGCGCGAATTGAGCATCGTCCGGCTTCACCCCGACGTGCTCAGGAATCAGCGTTTCGGCAATCCTCACCATAAACTGGTTGGTAATGATAGACGCCATTTCGGAATCGGCGCAGCAGCTGCAGGTTGTGTTCGAAAGCAGCGTGTGTCAGGAGTTCATCGACCGCGTCGTCTGACAGGGGACACTCACGCCACCCGTCGATGGCGACCCAAAGGGCGGCGTACCACTGCACCATCAGAACGAATCCGAGGCCCGTCGTCGGTTCATCGGCGGCTTTTTCATGTGCGTCGTATTGCTGGCACTCACGTCCGCCCAATATACGTATCGGGCCCACGCAAAGATTTGCTCGTTCTCGCGTTCGCTGAACCGATGGATCGCCTTCGACGGCATCGCCCATTTCCGACAGAGCGACGAGGCGAACTTCGCGCCTGAGGCTAGCTGGTTCTCCTGGCTGCGCCTGTACACAAACGCACGGGAAGTCCTCGCCAAGAAGGGCTGCTACCGTCGACCGATGTCGTTCGACGGCGCCGTTAGGGGTCGTCAAGCTGGGGGCCGCCGAAAGGTCAATTCGCGCAGCGCAATGGTCTCGAGCAACGCCTCGTCCGAGTCGAACAACGAGAAAGCGTTCACGTTGTGGTCGTCGAGCAATTTCAAGACCTTAATTCGCTCGCCCCATGGGATATTGAACTTCCACAACAGGTCCTGCTTTGCATCAGCGCGACTGAGGACAGCGCTGTGGGAGGCAAAATGCCATGGATATGAGTCTGAGCGGTCCCAGCGAACGCACATGGTGTATTCGCCCTGTTGCAGAAAGTGGCGTCGATGGGCTCGCGCGTAGGGTCCTAAGCGAAATATCTGCGCGTCACCACTACCACCGCGTTTCATGCCTGCAGGTGTCTCACAGAACGCGAATACCGAGACCCTGTCATGAGGTGGCTTGATGGCAGACCGAAACGCAAAGAATGCGGCGAGGTATGGAGAGCGAGTCCAATCCATCAGTGGGGATGGAAACCCCTGATGTCGCAGGTACGCCATGTATCCGTACGCACGCAACTGGCCGCCTCCAACATGGAGGTGGAATGCGTCGTATTCCCGTGCGAGTCTTGCAATCTCTGGGTAAGTTTCAATCTGGTCCCATGTGGTCGGCGCAAAAGTCCGAATCTGGGGTTCGGATATCGCGATGACGTTGTAGTACTCAGCGAACGGCATCTCGACACTACCATGTCGTTCGAGCGTCGTCGTGAGCGGCCATGTTGAATCGCTGAGGCCACGGAATACGAGCGCCCGATGATGCGGGTACTGCTGTTGTAAGTCCTTGACTCGACGTTCGAATTCCTCCCAATCGGCGACGTCACCATCGAACATGAGCATTTGGAAGCAAGTATACAAGCCGTCAGCAGCGCCTGTTTGTGCGGCTGCCATGATAAAATGTCGATGTCGTGCTCCCCGCAGTCGTGGTCCTTAACGGTCGTCATGGGCTTCATCAGCTCGATCACCTGACCGTCGCGGACTT